>FTCD01000487.1_pt1 | contig 92694 bp, 92 predicted proteins | sample 1639501 | NCBI WGS metagenome assembly FTCD01 (sample SAMEA3914864, study PRJEB12502) | metagenome | biome: forest; material: soil | place: USA | collected 2012-03-12 | depth 0.3 m
CGCTCGAAGCAATCAGGGCGGCGATGTCGGCCTGAACTTCAGGGTTCAGCGACACGACGTGCACGACGACTTGCACTTCGTTGAAGAAGCCTTCGGGGAACAGCGGGCGGATCGGGCGGTCGATCAGGCGGCTGGTCAGGGTCTCGTGCTCGGAGGGGCGGCCCTCGCGCTTGAAGAAGCTGCCGGGGATCTTGCCGGCGGCATAGGTCTTCTCGAGGTAGTCGACGGTCAGCGGGAAGAAGTCCTGGCCGGCCTTGGCCTCGGTCTTGGCGACCACGGTGGCCAGCACGACGGTGCCTTCGATGTTGACGAGGACGGCGCCGGTGGACTGGCGGGCGATCTCACCCGTTTCCAGCACGACGTTGTGGCGGCCCCATTGGAAGGACTTCGTGACCTTGTTGAACATGGACATGCTCATCTCCTGGTTGTTGTGGGTGCGGGGGCACCCGATAGGAACCGGAAACGAGGCTGGGTTTGGTCCAGATGCCATTCCAGGGCAGCTCGGCGAAGAGCCGTCTTGGAATGATCCGTGACCACGTCAGCTTGGTTCCGGCAGATGGACAAAGAGCCTGTACTGGGCTTGATGGACCAGACAGGCTCCTTGCGGATGGGGGCGATTTACTTGCGCAGGCCCAGCTTGGCAATCAGCGCGACATAACGGCTGGAGTCAACGCGCTTCAGGTAGGCCAGCAGGCTCTTGCGCGTGTTGACCATCTTCAGCAGACCGCGGCGGCCGTGGTGGTCCTTGGCGTGGGTCTTGAAGTGGGGGGTCAGGTCGTTGATGCGGGCGGTCAGCAGGGCGACCTGGACTTCCGGGCTGCCGGTGTCGTTGGCGCTGCGTGCATTGGCCTTGACGATTTCGGCCTTCTTTTCGGCGATGGACATTTGTTTTCCAAAAGGGTTTCGGAAGTCCGGCCGGGCGAACGCACTACAGAAGCGCTGCCGCAGACGGTTTCCGGGGTTGACTTGCGGACACGGGGGAAACCGCCCCGAACCGTGCTGGTGCTCTGTGTACCGGGTGTCCAGTACGCAGAACTTGCGGATTCTAGCCTAAAGCGCCGGCAGCCCCAAAGCGCGGCGGGCCAGGCGGGCGGACATAAGGCCGGCCCACGGGGCTTTCAAGAGCCCAAACCACCCTGCCCTGCAAATGCGTGACTTCTCTGCCGCGCCGCGAAAAAGCCTCTTGAAGCGCAATTTGGCTGCCCTATCTCGGGTTCATCGGGTGCTGCTCCCGACTGGTTCAGCAGCGCAAACTAACGGAGTTGATTCCCCATGTTCTACCTGACCCATCCCCGCCAAGTCGCCCGTGCCCTGCGCCAGTTCGACGCCGACATCGCCCGCACCCCGGCTCTCGACATCAGCGAAGACGACAAGGCCTATGGCGTCACCGTCGACATGCCCGGCGTCGCCAAGGAAGCCGTCAAGGTTCGCATCGAAGGCCGCCGCGTGCACATCGAGACCGCCACTGCTGAAGCCGCTGCGCCGACCGACGGCTCCCGCCTGCTCTACCGCGAGCGCCGCGCCGCCAGCTATGCCCGCAGCTTCTCGCTGCCGGTCGAGATCGACCAGACCCAGTCGCAGGCCCGCTTCGAGAACGGCGTGCTGACACTGAACCTGGTCAAGCGCGTCGCCGAAAACGGCGGCCAGCTGAACGTCCTCTGAGCGGAGTTCAGGCGGCGGAGAGATCCCAGCGCGGGCGAACCTCGAAGCCGCCGTCCTGCCGGGGCTGGGCCATGCCGCGCTGCACCCGCAGCGCGGCGGCCATGGCGATCATGGCGCCGTTGTCGGTGCACAGTGACAGCTCCGGGTAGTGCACGCGCACGCCCCGCTTGGCGCATGCCGCATTCAAGTGCTCACGCAGCTTGGCGTTCGCGCCCACGCCACCGGCCACGACGAGGCGCTTCAGCCCCGTTTCCTTCAGCGCCAGCAGCGACTTCTTCACCAGCACCTCGACGATGGCCGCCTGTGTCGACGCCGCCAGGTCGGCCTTGGTCTGATCGCAGGGCGAATCGCCAATCTTCTTGACCTGGGTCAGCACGGCCGTCTTCAGGCCGGCGAAGCTGAAATCCGGCTTGCCGCTGTGCAGCAGCGGGCGCGGCAGCGCATAGGCCTCCGGGTTGCCGAACTCGGCCATGCGCGCCAGATGCGGACCACCGGGATAAGGCAGGCCGAGCAGCTTGGCACTCTTGTCAAAGGCCTCACCTGCCGCGTCGTCGATGGTCTCGCCGAGGATCTCGTAGGAGCCAACCGCGTCCACGCGCATCAGCTGCGTGTGGCCGCCGCTGACCAGCAGCGCGACGAAGGGGAACTCCGGCGGATCGGCCGACAGGAAGGGCGACAGCAGATGCCCTTCGAGGTGGTGGACCGGCAGGGCCGGCACATCCAGCGCCGCCGCCAGCGACACCGCCACACCGGCACCCACGAGCAGCGCACCCGCGAGGCCGGGGCCTTGCGTATACGCCACCAGGTCCACGTCATGCAGGGCCAGACCGGCCTGTGACAGCACTTCCCGCGTCAGCGGCAGCACGCGGCGCACATGGTCGCGCGAAGCCAGTTCGGGCACGACGCCACCATAGGCCTGGTGCATGCTGATCTGGCTATGCAAAGCCTGAGCCACGAGGCGAGGCGGCTTGTCGCCGTCCACCTCGACCAGCGCAACCCCGGTCTCGTCGCAGGACGACTCGAAGCCGAGGACGCGCTGCACGGAATTCACTTGCCTTCCTTGGCATGGTTGATCGAGTACTTGGGAATCTCGACCGTCACGTCCTGCTGGCGCAGCAAGGCCTGGCAGGACAGGCGCGAGTCGGGCTCCAGCCCCCAGGCGCGGTCCAGCATGTCTTCCTCGTCCTCTTCCATCTCGGAGAGGGAGCGGCCGCCCTCGCGCACGATGACGTGGCAGGTCGTGCAGGCGCAGACCTGGTCGCAGGCGTGCTCGATGTCGATGTGGTGGGCCAGCAGGGCCTCGCAGATCGACGTGCCGGGCTCGGCGTTGATGCTGGCGCCGTCGGGACAGTACTCGGCGTGAGGCAGGATCTTGATGACGGGCATGGTCGTGTTCTTTCAGAGCGCCGAGACATTGCGGCCGGTCAGCGCACGGGCAATGCTGCGGTTCATGCGTTCGGCGGCAAAGCCTTCGGTCGCTTCGGCCAGGGCCTTGACGGCGGCGTCGATGGCATCGGCATCACCGTCCATCTTGGCCAGAGCCGACAGGCGGGCTTCCAGCGCCACGCGTTCGGCTTCGGGCAGGAGGTCGCCATCCACGGCCAAAGCACTGCGCGTCGCCAGGACCATGCGCTCGGCCTCGACCTTGGCCTCGCGCAGCTTGCGTGCCGCCATGTCGCCCTCGGCGCTGGAAAAACCGTCCTTCAGCATGTTGGCGATCTCGTCGTCACCCAGGCCGTAGCTGGGCTTGACGGTGATGGCGGCCTGCACGCCCGAGGTCAGCTCCTCGGCCGACACGCTGAGCAGGCCGTCGGCATCGACCTGGAAGCTGACACGGATGCGCGCCGCGCCGGCCACCATGGGTGGGATGCCGCGCAGCTCGAACCGCGCCAGCGACCGGCATTCACTGACCAGCTCACGCTCGCCCTGCACCACATGGACGGCCATGGCGGTCTGCCCGTCCTTGAAGGTCGTGAAGTCCTGGGCCTTGGCGACGGGGATGGTCGAATTGCGCTCGATGACGCGCTCGACCAGGCCGCCCATGGTTTCCAGGCCCAGCGACAGCGGGATCACGTCCAGCAGCAGGATTTCGCCATCGGCGGCATTGCCGGCAAGCTGGTTGGCCTGGATGGCCGCCCCCAGCGCGACGACTTCGTCGGGGTTCAGATTGGTCAGCACCTCGCGACCGAACAGCTCGCCGACCGCGCGGCGCACGACCGGCATGCGCGTCGAGCCACCGACCATGACCGTGCCTGCGACGTCTGCCGCCTTGACCTTGGCATCCCGCAGCACGCGCTTCACGGAAGACAGCGTCTTGGCGATCAGCGGCTGGGACAGTTCTTCGAATTGAGCGCGGTTGACGGTCACGCGCAGCTCGCCACCATCGAGCGCGGCAACCAGTTCGGTCGACTCCGCATCCGACAGGGCTTCCTTGGCCGCACGCGCGGCGACGAGGACGGCGCGCTTGTCGTGGGCCGATTCGACGGCCCGGCCGCCCAGCGCCCAGTCAGCCAGCGCACGGTCGAAGTCGTCACCACCCAGGGCTGCATCGCCACCGGTCGCGACGACCTCGAAGACGCCACGCGTCAGGCGCAGCAGCGAGATGTCGAAGGTGCCGCCGCCCAGGTCGTAGACGGCGTAGAGGCCTTCGCTGGCGTTGTCCAGGCCGTAGGCAATGGCTGCGGCGGTCGGCTCATTGATGAGGCGCAGCACCTTGAGGCCAGCCAGCTCGGCGGCGTCCTTGGTGGCCTGGCGCTGGGCGTCGTCGAAATAGGCCGGCACGGTGATGACGGCACCGAACAGGTCGTCGACAAAGCTGTCTTCGGCGCGAAAGCGCAGCGTGGCCAGGATCTCGGCCGACACCTCGACAGGGCTCTTCACGCCGTCACGCGTCGCGATGGCCAGCATGCCGGGACGGTCTTCGAACTGGTAGGGCAGATGCTCGCGGTTGGCGACATCGGCGAGGCTGCGGCCCATGAGGCGCTTGACCGAGACGATGGTGTTCTCGGGGTCTTCGGCCTGGGCGGCCAGCGCGTCGGCGCCGATCTGGCGGCGGCCTTCGGGCAGATAGCGCACGGCCGAAGGCAGGATGACGCGGCCCTGTTCGTCGGGCAGGCATTCGGCCACGCCATGGCGCACGGAGGCGACCAGGGAATGCGTCGTGCCGAGGTCGATGCCGACGGCGATGCGGCGCTGGTGCGGGTCGGGCGAAGCGCCGGGTTCGGAGATTTGCAGAAGAGCCATGGTGGTCAGGCATCCAGCGCCGCGAGGCGTTGGTCGATATCGGCGCGGAAACGCTGGATGAACATCAGCGCCCTCACCTGCGCGGCGGCTGCCGGCGCGTCGTTGTTGTTGTCGAGCAGCAGTTGGGCCTGAGCGAGCGCCGCGGCTTCGGCTTGCGCGGCGTCATCGTCGAGGGCTTCGAGGGCCGACTCGCCGCTGGCATCGTCCAGCGCCTCGCGCCATTCCATCTGCTGCATCAGGAAGGCGGCTGGCATTGCCGTATTGGTCTCGGCCCCCACAGACGCACCGCGCAGTTCGCACAGATAGGCCGCCCGCTTGAGCGGATCCTTCAGGCGCTGGTAGGCCTCGTTGACGCGCATGGCCCATTGCATGGCGACGCGCTGGGCCGCGGCGCCTTCGGCCGCAAACCGGTCCGGGTGGACTTCAGCCTGCAGCGACTTCCATCGCGCAGCGATGGCAGCACTGTCCTGGGCCTGCGTTTCAGGCAGGCCGAAGAGCTGGAAGTCGTTGTCGGTGAGGCGCATGGCGAGGTGAAAAAGCAAAAGGCGCGGTTCTCACCGCGCCTGTCGTCGAGTCAGCGAATCTCAGACACGGAAGGACTCGCCGCAGCCGCACTTGTCTTTCTCGCGCGGGTTGCGGAACTTGAAGCCTTCGTTCAGGCCTTCGCGAACGAAGTCCAGCTCGGTGCCGTCCAGGTAAGGCAGGCTCTTGGGGTCGATGAGGATCTTCACCTCATGGCCCTCGAAGACCACATCCTCGGGCGCTACGTCGTCGGCGTATTCCAGCTTGTAGGCCAGGCCCGAGCAGCCGGTCGTCTTCACGCCCAGGCGCACACCCACGCCCTTGCCACGCTTGGCGATGTAGCGCTTGACGTGGCGGGCTGCAGCTTCGGTGAGCGTGACGGACATGGTCAGCGCCGCCCGGCCGCCCGAAGGCGCTGAAGCGCCCCCTCGGGGGGCAGTGAGTGGAGCGAGCGTGGGGGCTTCATATCAGGCGGTCTGTGCGTGCTTGGCGCGGTAGTCGTCCACCGCCGCCTTGATGGCGTCTTCGGCCAGGATGGAGCAGTGGATCTTGACCGGCGGCAGGGCCAGTTCTTCGGCGATCTGGGTGTTCTTGATGGTCAGCGCCTCGTCCAGGCTCTTGCCCTTGACCCATTCGGTCACGAGGGAGCTGGAAGCGATGGCCGAGCCACAGCCATAAGTCTTGAACTTGGCGTCCTCGATGAGGCCGGTCGCCGGGTTGACCTTGATCTGCAGCTTCATCACGTCGCCGCAGGCCGGAGCGCCGACCATGCCGGTGCCGACGTCTTCGTCGCCGTTCTCGAACTTGCCGACGTTGCGGGGGTTCTCGTAGTGGTCAACGACCTTTTCGCTGTATGCCATGTTGTTCTCCTGCTCAGTGGGCAGCCCACTGAATGGTGCTGAGGTCCACGCCGTCCTTGTACATGTCCCACAGCGGGGACAGCTCGCGCAGCTTGGCGACACGGTCGGTCAGCACGCTGATGGCGTAGTCGATTTCTTCTTCGGTCGTGAAGCGGCCGATGGTCATGCGCAGCGAGCTGTGGGCCAGTTCATCGCTGCGGCCGAGAGCACGCAGCACATAACTGGGCTCGAGGCTGGCCGAGGTGCAGGCCGAGCCGGATGACACGGCAATGCCCTTGACGCCCATGATCAGGGACTCGCCCTCGACGTAGTTGAACGAGATGTTCAGGTTGTGCGGCACGCGACGCTCGAGGTCGCCGTTGATGAAGGTCTGCTCGATGCCCGAGAGGCCCTGGATCAGGCGGTTGTGCAGTGCGCGGATGCGCTCGTTCTCGGTGCCCATCTCCTCGCGGGCAATGCGGAAGGCCTCGCCCATGCCGACGATCTGGTGCACCGGCAGCGTGCCCGAACGCATGCCACGCTCGTGGCCACCGCCGTGCATCTGCGCTTCCAGGCGCACGCGCGGCTTGCGGCGCACGTACAGCGCGCCGATCCCCTTGGGGCCGTAGCTCTTGTGCGAGGCCAGGCTCATCAGGTCGATGGGCAGCTGGGCCATGTCGATCTGCACCTTGCCGGTGGCCTGGGCCGCGTCGACGTGGAAGATGATGCCCCGCTCACGGCAGATGTTGCCCAGAGCCACGACGTCCTGGATGACGCCGATCTCGTTGTTCACGAACATGACCGAGGCCAGGATGGTGTCCGGGCGCAGGGCGGCCTTGAAGGCTTCCAGGTCGACGAGGCCGTTTTCCAGCACGTCGAGATAGGTCACGTCGAAGCCCTGGCGCTCCAGCTCACGCATGGTGTCGAGCACGGCCTTGTGCTCGGTCTTCACCGTGATCAGGTGCTTGCCGCGGGTCTTGTAGAACTGGGCGGCGCCCTTGAGGGCCAGGTTGTTGGACTCAGTGGCGCCGGACGTCCAGACGATCTCTCGCGAGTCGGCGCCGATCAAAAGGGCGACCTGCTCGCGGGCCTTCTCGACCGCCTCTTCCGCTTCCCAGCCCCAGGCGTGGCTGCGCGATGCCGGGTTGCCGAAATGCTCGCGCAACCAGGGAATCATCGCGTCCACCACGCGGGGATCGCACGGCGTTGTGGCGCCGTAGTCGAGGTAGATGGGGAAGTGCGGGGTCATGTCCATGGAACGACTTCTTGTTGGAGTTCTTCTGAAAGACTTACTTGCTGAACGCGCCGCCAAGCGCAAAAACGGAGTTCGGGGCCGTCACGCGGATGGGCTTGAGCACGGGCTGGCTGGAGATGGCACGCTTGACCGGCGCCGCCTCGACCTCGAAGCCCTTGGCCAGCTGCTCGTCGGCGAGTTTGCGCAGCGAGACGGAATCGAGGTACTCGATCATCTTGGCGTTCAGATTGGTCCAGAGCTCGTGAGTGATGCAGCGGCCGCTGTCCTCGCCCATGCAGTTTTCCTTGCCGCCGCAGCCCGTGGCGTCCAGCGCCTCGTCCACGGCGACGATGATGTCGGCGACGGTGATGTCCTCGGCCTTGCGGCCCAGCGAGTAGCCGCCGCCCGGGCCCCGGGTGCTTTCCACCAGCTCATGGCGGCGCAGCTTGCCAAAGAGCTGCTCCAGGTAGGAGAGGGAAATCTGCTGACGCTGGCTGATCGCCGCCAGGGCGACAGGTCCGGTGTTCTCGCGCAGCGCCAAGTCCAACATCGCGGTGACTGCAAACCGGCCTTTGGTGGTGAGACGCATACGAAACTCCTTTGCGAGGTGCCCGGACCGGATTTGTCCAGGTCAATTGATTCGGGGTTAACCCGGGATGGCCGGGACAATAGCCGAGCGAATCATTTCCGATGATTTTACTCGACTAATCCAGGGCGTCCCAGGGTTACTGCCTAGCCCCTAGGTTTTGGCAGGCTTTTTTGCTGCGACGCAGCAGTCAGCGCGATGAGCCGGCCTTGCGGGCAGTTTCCAGAGGCACGATGTTGTCGTGCACGCGGGCGCCGAAGGCCTGCTCGCGCAACTGGCCCAACTGGTCGCGGATGCGGGCCGCCTGTTCGAACTCCAGGTTGCGGGCGTGTTCCAGCATCTGCTTCTCGAGCTGGGCGATACGTTTGGCCAGATCCTTCTCCGACAAGTCCTCGACCTTGGCCGCCGCCAGCAATTTCGCCTCGTCGCGGCCGGTTTCCTCGGAGTAGACGCCGTCGATGAGGTCCTTGATCCGCTTTTGCACGCTGCGCGGCGTGATGCCGTTGGCCTCGTTGAAGGCGATCTGCTTGGCGCGCCGGCGTTCGGTCTCGCCGATCGCCTTGCGCATCGACTCCGTGACGCGATCCGCGTAGAGGATGGCCTTGCCGTTCAGGTTGCGCGCCGCGCGACCGATGGTCTGGATCAGGCTGCGCTCGGCACGCAGAAAGCCTTCCTTGTCGGCGTCCAGGATGGCGACCAGCGACACCTCGGGGATGTCCAGGCCTTCGCGCAGCAGGTTGATGCCCACCAGCACGTCGAAGGCGCCCAGGCGCAGATCGCGCAAGATCTCGACCCGCTCGACCGTGTCGACGTCCGAGTGCAGATAGCGCACCTTGACGCCGTTGTCGCTGAGGTAGTCGGTCAGCTGCTCGGCCATGCGCTTGGTCAGCGTCGTGATCAGCACGCGCTCGTTGACCTCCACGCGCAGGCGGATTTCCTGCAGCACGTCGTCCACCTGATGCGTGGCCGGCCTCACCTCGACGATGGGGTCCACCAGGCCGGTCGGGCGCACGACCTGCTCGACCACCTGGCCGGCGTTGTCCTGCTCGTACTGGGCCGGCGTGGCCGACACGAAGACGGCCTGGCGCATCTTGCGCTCGAACTCGGCGAACTTCAGCGGCCGGTTGTCCAGGGCCGACGGCAGCCGGAAGCCGTACTCGACCAGCGTCGTCTTGCGCGCCCGGTCACCGTTGTACATGCCGCCGAACTGGCCGATCAGCACATGGCTCTCGTCCAGGAACATCAGTGCATCCTTGGGCAGGTAGTCCACCAGCGTCGGCGGCGGATCGCCGGGCTGGGCGCCTGAAAGGTGGCGCGTGTAGTTCTCGATGCCCTTGCAGTGGCCCACCTCCTGCAGCATCTCCAGGTCGAACCGGGTGCGCTGCTCGACGCGCTGGGCCTCGACGAGCTTGCCTTCCTTGACGAAGAAGTCGACGCGCTCGCGCAGCTCCTGCTTGATCGCGTCCGTCGCCGCCAGCACGCGCTCGCGCGGCGTCACGTAGTGGCTGCTGGGGTAGACGGTAAAGCGCGGGATCTTCTGGCGCACCTGGCCGGTCAAGGGGTCGAACAGTGACAAAGCCTCGATCTCGTCGTCGAAGAGCTCGATGCGGATGGCCAGCTCGGAATGCTCGGCCGGGAAGACGTCGATGGTGTCGCCGCGCACGCGGAAATGGCCGCGCTGGAACTCCATTTCGTTGCGCGTGTACTGCATGCGGATGAGATGGGCGATGACGTCGCGCTGGCCCATCTTGTCGCCCACGCGCAGCGTCATCACCATCTGGTGGTAGTCCGCCGGCGAGCCGATGCCGTAGATGGCCGACACGGACGCCACGATGACGACGTCGCGCCGCTCCAGCAGGCTCTTGGTGCAGGACAAGCGCATCTGCTCGATGTGCTCGTTGATGGCGCTGTCCTTCTCGATGAAGAGGTCGCGCTGCGGCACATAGGCTTCGGGCTGGTAATAGTCGTAATAGCTGACGAAATACTCGACCGCGTTCTTGGGGAAGAAGTCCTTGAACTCGCTGTAGAGCTGTGCCGCCAGCGTCTTGTTGGGCGCGAAGACGATGGCCGGGCGGCCCAGGCGGGCGATGACATTGGCCATCGTGAAGGTCTTGCCCGAGCCCGTGACGCCCAGCAGGGTCTGGTAGCTGAGGCCGTCGTTGATGCCCTCGACGAGCTGGTTGATGGCCGTCGGCTGATCCCCCGCGGGAGGGAAAGGCTGGAACAGCTGAAACGGCGAGCCTTCGAAGCTGACGAATTCGCCCTTGCGTTCCTCCGAGTCACTTTCGGAGCCAGGCATGGCGTTCAATGCTTCTTGCATGGGGAATTCCCTGAATCAGGCGGCAAAATTACTGCGCTGCGAAACCGGGCAGGTTAGCGCAGACCCTGATTCTTCAAGCCCTCCCTCCTGCCAACGTCCTTTCAGGAAACCCGTCATGTCTTTGTTCGCCGATGTCGCCCTTGCCCCCCGTGATCCCATCCTCGGCCTGAACGAGCAGTTCAATGCCGACACCCGCCCGGGCAAGGTCAACCTCGGCGTCGGCGTCTACTACGACGAAAACGGCAAGCTGCCCCTGCTGAAATGCGTCCGCGAAGCCGAGGCCGCCATGGCCGCCGCCCCCAAGCCGCGCGGCTATCTGCCCATCGACGGCATCGCCGCCTATGACAAGGCCGTGCAGAAGCTGGTCTTCGGCAGCGAGCTGAAGAACGTCGCCACCGTGCAGGCCATCGGCGGCACCGGCGCGCTGAAGGTCGGTGCCGACTTTCTGAAGCAGCTCAACCCGGGCGCCAAGGTGCTGATCTCCGACCCGAGCTGGGAGAACCACCGCGCCCTGTTCACCCAGGCCGGCTTCACGGTCGAGACCTACCCCTACTACGACGCGGCCAACAAGGGCATCAACTTCGACGGCATGCTGGCCGCGCTGAACGCCTCCCCCGCCGGCACCGTCGTCGTGCTGCACGCCTGCTGCCACAACCCGACCGGCTATGACATCACGGCCGCCCAATGGGCCCAGGTCGTTGCCGCCGTCAAGGCCAAGGGCCTGACGCCCTTCCTGGACATGGCCTACCAGGGCTTCGGCTTCGGCCTGAAGGAAGACGGCGAGGCCGTGCGCCAGTTCATGGCCGCCGGTGTCGGCTTCTTCGTGTCGACCAGCTTCTCCAAGAGCTTCTCGCTGTACGGCGAGCGCTGCGGCGCGCTGAGCGTGGTCTGCAGCAGCGACGAGGAGGCCGTGCGCGTGCTCTCGCAGCTGAAGATCATGATCCGCACCAACTACTCCAACCCGCCCACCCATGGTGCACAGGTCGTGGCCGCCGTGCTGTCCGACGACAAGCTGCGCGGCCTCTGGGAGGAGGAGCTGGCCGGCATGCGCGTGCGCATCAAGGCCATGCGCTCGGCCCTGGTCGCCGCGCTGAAGGCCGCCGGCGTGACCCAGGACCTGTCCTTTGTCACCGAGCAGCTGGGCATGTTCAGCTACTCGGGCCTCACCGCCGCCCAGATGCAGCGCCTGCGCGACGAATTCGGTGTCTACGGCGTCGATTCGGGGCGCATCTGCGTCGCCGCACTGAATGAGGGCAATCTGCCCAGCGTCGCCGCCGGGATGGCGGCCGTGCTGAAGGGCTGAATGCCCCATTGAAGTGCGCAGGATTGGCGGTTTGACCGCCAATCCGATGTTGCGGCGCACAATGGTGAAACCGTTTTCTGGCACCATCCGGGCATCCTCAGGCCATTTCGCCGCTGCTCGACCAAGGTTTGCCCATGCTGTATCAGTTCTTCGAAACCCAGCGCGCCCTGCTCAGCCCTTTCTCGGAGTTCGCGGCCGCCTCGGCCAAGCTCTACAGCCACCCGCTGTCGCCCTTCGCGCACACGCCCATGGCGCAGCGCCTGTCGGCTGGCCTGGACCTGATGCACCGCCTGGCCAAGGACTACGAGAAGCCGGAATTCGACATCAAGTCGGTCGAAGTCGACGGCACCGACGTCGCCGTGCAGGAGCTGGTGGCCCTCGAAAAGCCCTTCTGCCGCCTGCTGCGTTTCAAGCGCTACACCGATGAGCCGGCGGTGCTGGCCAAGATGAAGGCCCAGCCGACCGTCCTGGTCGTCGCGCCGCTGTCCGGCCACCACGCCACGCTGCTGCGCGAAACCGTCAAGCAGCTGCTGAAGGACCACAAGGTCTACATCACCGACTGGACCGATGCCCGCATGGTGCCGCTGGAAGTCGGCCCTTTCCACCTGGACGACTACATCCACTACGTGCAGGAGTTCATCCGCCACGTCGGCGGCGCCGACTGCCATGTGATGTCGGTCTGCCAGCCCACCGTGCCCGTGCTGGCTGCCATCTCGCTGATGGCCTCGGCCGGCGAGGCCACGCCGCGCAGCATGACCATGATGGGCGGCCCCATCGACGCCCGCAAGAGCCCGACGGCCGTCAACAACCTGGCCATGAATCGCAGCTTCAGCTGGTTCGAGAACAACGTCATCTACCGCGTGCCGACCAACTTCCCCGGCGCAGGCCGCGAGGTCTATCCGGGCTTCCTGCAGCACACCGGCTTCGTCGCGATGAACCCGGACCGCCACCTGTCCTCGCATTACGACTATTTCCTGGACCTGGTGCGCGGCGACGACGACAGCGCCGAGGCCCACCGCAAGTTCTACGACGAGTACAACGCCGTGCTGGACATGCCGGCCGAGTACTACCTGGACACCATCAAGACCGTCTTCCAGGACTTCGCCCTGGTCAATGGCACTTGGGCAGTCGACGGCAACTTGGTGCGCCCCCAGGACATCAAGACGACGGCCCTGCTGACGGTGGAAGGCGAGCTGGACGACATCTCCGGCGCCGGCCAGACCAAGGCCGCCCACGACCTCTGTTCCGGCGTGGCCAAGCAGCACCAGTACCACTACGACGCCATCGGCGCTGGCCACTACGGCATCTTCTCGGGCCGCCGCTGGCGCGAGAAGGTCTACCCGGAAGTGCGCGACTTCATCGCCAAGTACGAGGCCGCACCGCTGAAGAAGACCGCCAAGGCCACGCCGGTCAAGGCCACTGCCAAGCCTGCTGCCAAGCGGACCCGCAGCACCAAAGCGTGAGCCTCGCGGAGCTCATCGACGCCGCACTGCCGCAGACCCAATGCACCCGCTGCGGCTATCCGGATTGCCGCAGCTACGCCGACGCCGTCGCCGCGGGTGAGGCCGACATCAACCAATGCCCGCCCGGCGGCGCAGAGGGCGTCGCTCGGCTCGCGGCCATCACGGGTCGCCCTGCCCTGGCGTTGAACCCGGTCAACGGCATCGAAGCCACCCGCGGCGTGGCCGTCATCGACGAGGCCTGGTGCATTGGCTGCACCCTGTGCATCAAGGCCTGCCCGGCGGACTGCATCGTCGGGGCACCCAAGGCCATGCATGTGGTTGTCGCGGCCCAATGCACGGGCTGCGAACTTTGTGTGCCGGCCTGCCCGGTGGACTGCATCTCCATGCCCGAGGTGACGACAGCCACCGGCTGGGCCGCCTGGAGCCAGCCCCAGGCCGACGAAGCCCGCGAGCGCTACGCCTTCAAGCTCTTGCGCCGCCATCGCGAGGCCGAGGAGAACGACGCCCGCCTGGCCGCAAAGGCCGAGGCCAAGCTGGCCGACCTGCCGGCGGCGTCTGCCATCACCGATGCCGCCCAGCTTGATCGCAAGCGTGCGGCCATCGAGGCGGCATTGGCCCGGGCGCGTGCCAAACGCACATGACAATGCCGGCATGAACGCCGCGCAGATCGAACGCTTCTTCGCCACGCTGAAGGCCGCCAACCCGGCACCGCAGACCGAACTGGAGTTCTCCAGCGTGTTCGAGCTGCTGACGGCCGTGCTGCTGTCGGCCCAGGCCACCGACGTCGGCGTCAACAAGGCCACCAAACGCCTCTTCGCCGTTGCCAACACGCCGGCCCAGATCCTGGCCCTGGGCACCGAAGGCCTGGAGAGCTACATCAAGACCATCGGCCTGTACCGCAGCAAGGCCAAGCACCTGCTGCAGACCTGCCAGATGCTGATCGAGCTGCATGGCGGCGAAGTGCCGCGCTCGCGCGAAGCCCTGGAAGCCCTGCCCGGCGTCGGCCGCAAGACGGCCAATGTCGTGCTCAACGTCGCCTTCGGTGAGCCGACCATGGCCGTCGACACGCATATCTTTCGCGTCAGCAACCGCACCGGCCTGGCGCCGGGCAAGACGCCGCTGGCGGTGGAGTTGGGCCTGCTCAAGCGCGTGCCGCCGGCCTACAGCGTCGATGCCCATCACTGGCTGATCCTGCATGGCCGCTACGTCTGCCAGGCGCGCAAGCCGCTTTGCAATGTCTGCGCCGTCGTCAACGAGTGCGACTACGGTCGCCAACTAAAATCGGCCGTTGCCGCCTGACCCGAGCCCATCCATGGCCAGCCTGACCGACTTGACTGAACGCGTGGAGCGCCTGCTGCTGCGCCACGACGAAATCCTCCGCACCAACCTGCTGCTGGAGGTGCAACTGACCGCCATCACGCAGGAGCGCGACAGCCTGCGCTCGCGACTGAACGCCGCACGCGCACGCGTTGATGCGCTGCTCGAACGCCTGCCCGTCGAAGCCTCGAAAGAAGAACAGCAGCCATGAAGCAGATGGAAGTGACCATCATGGGCCAGAGCTATTTGCTCGGCTGCCCCGAAGGCGGCGAGGCCGCCCTGACCTCGGCCGTGGCCCAGGTGGACCGCGAGATGAGTGCCATCCGCGACGCCGGCAAGGTCAAGGCGCGCGAGCGCATCGCCGTACTCGCCGCGCTGAATCTGGCCTATCAACTGGCCGACACCTCGCGCGAAGCGCCGGTGATGTCGACGCCGGATCTTGATGTCCTCGTCAAGCGCCTGGACGAGGCGCTCGGCCACGACGGACAACTGCTCTAGCTTCCCAGCGCCGGGTAGATCGCCTCGAAGGCAGATCGGCGGATATCTCCGATCGTCGGCGACTCACCCGCCCACAGCGCCAACACCGGGCCGGGCAGGCTGAGGTTGCGCTCCAGCCAGCGGCACAGCATGAAGCGGTCCTCGTCCGCCATGCCGGGCAGTTCGACAAACAGCAGATAGGCGCGGCGGTGCGGGAACTCGCGCAGGCACTTGCACACGAGCCAGGCCCTGGCCACCGGCTTGCAGCGTGCCAGCTCCATCTGCACTTCGCCCAGTTCGAAGCTGGACAGGTCGTGACGCCCCACCTGGTTGAAGTAAGGCGTCTGGCTCAGGTCCTCCCAAGCGCGTTCCTCGGCTTCCTGCGCCTGCTTGACGCGATCGCGCCACAGCTTGAGCGCTGCGCCGTCATGCGGCAGGTCCGCACGGGATGTTTCCAGTTCCTCAACGGCGTGGCGTGCGGCCCACCAGCGCCGGTCACGGCTGGCATCCCAGACGCGCTGCAGAAGCTGCAGGCGGGCAGCACGATCGCCCTCGGCAAGGGTCAGGATCAGCCCCTGCAACGCGCCTGCGTGTTCGCCGCTGCGCTGCAAAGCCATTTCATAGAGCGGCCGCACCTCGGCCTTGGCGTCGAGCTGGCGACGCAGCGTCGCCTCCTCGACCAGCTGTTGGGCATTGGCCCCGGCCCGCGAGGCCGCAAGGGCCGCACCCGGTCGCGAACGCGCCCCAGCCAGGCATGGTGCTGCTTCCATGCGCCGGCGTTGTCCCTGCACCATTGATTGTCGAAATGCGCGATCCAGCGCGGCGTGCCTTCACCCAGCAGCGAGATCGCGCTGCGCTGCGACCAGCCGGGCAGCACGGCCTGACCACCCAGGGCCGAGACGCGATCGCGCAGACTGGGGTGGGTGTCTGAAATATCGCTGAGGCGCGCCAGCGCCTGGCGCAGCACTTCGCGCGCAAAGCCGGGCTCGGGCACCTGCACCAGTTGGGCCTGCATGGCCTGAAAAGGCCCGATGGGCAGGGCCTGCGTGGCCGCGTGGCGCCAATGGCCCGCCCAGAACTGCTGCTGCAGCCAGGCGCCTTTGACCTCGATCTCGATCAGCGCCGCTGTCGCCACTTCGGCACCCAGCAGACGTCCGGCGATGCGGTCCGCCTCGTATTCGTCCTGGCGCGCCAGCGCGAATGTCTTGGCCGCGAAACGGGGGAAGTACCACTTCAGAAAGGCCTGAGTCGCCATCGCAGCCACGTTCTCGTCGCTCTGCATGCTTTCGTGCAGACGCAGCCACGACAGCCGCGTGCGGTAGATCCACGCGGCGAAGCGCCCATGGTCGCCACGCAGATGACCATACTCGTGCGTCAGCACCGCCAGCAGCCTTTGCCTATCCAGGGCCATCAGCAAAGGCAGGCCGAGCGTGAGCGTATTGACCGCACCGCCAAACAGCCCCCAACGCGGCGTCTGCCGGATGCTCGCGTTGAACTCATCGTTCAGATAGACGGCATGGATGGGCGGGCCGTGGATCTCCTGCGGATGCGTTCCAGCGCATCGAACAGCCCAGGTGCCTCCTTGGCCGTGATGGCGAGGCCTTCGGGTGCGTCCAGGCGCACCCACAGCGCCCGCAGGCTGGCCCACAGCAGGCCCAAAGCCGCCACCAGCCCCCATATGAATCCGACGCGCACGCGGCCGTGAAGGAGCTGCGGCACCAGCCAGGCCAGCAGACCGACGGCCAATGCCAGGCATCCCAAAACCCACAGATAGCCCAGCGCCGCGAACATGGCGACGCCGCGGCGGTAGGCGCGGCTGTCATGGGCGCTGGCCTGCTCGCTCATGCGCACCATGTGCACGAAATCCGCCTGATCCATCAATGCTCGTCGCGGACCCGCCGCCTCCTCTTGTTGTGGCGCGCATCCTAGCCAAGCCCCCACATGCATCGCCTTTACTTCCCTCCCGCAATGCGGGGGATGCCGCAGGTTTTAGAATGGCAGCGTCCATCGCTTTCCCCGGGGCTTTTATTTCCTTCATCCGATGCTCTATGAGCAAGGGCTTGGAAAATGCCGGACGGGCGTGATCGTCTCGCGTCAGATGAACCCGAAGTCCGGTTGACCTCGCCCACCTGATTACCCCTGGGTGTTCAGGATCTCGGCCCCCAGGATTGCGGTGGACACCCTTCACAAGCCCACCCCTACCGGCTTCGCCGGCCCCTCAAGGGGCGAAACCAGTGGCCTGGCAAAGCCAGTTCCCCGGTTTCTGCTGGGTCGGGCACTACGTCTTGTCGCTGCAGAGGTGCCATGCGCTATTGGCTGATGAAGTCCGAGCCCGACGAGGCCTCCATCCTCGATCTGCAGAAGGCGGGCACCCTCCCCTGGACCGGCGTGCGCAACTACCAGGCGCGCAACTTCATGCGCGACGACATGCAGTTAGGCGATGGCGTGCTCTTCTATCACTCATCCTGCCCCGAGCCTGGCATTGCCGGCTTGGCCGAGGTGTCGAGCGCGGCCTATCCCGACGCCACGCAGTTCGACGCCCAGAGCCATTACTTCGACCCCAAGTCCAAGCCCGAGTCGCCGCGCTGGGTGCACGTGGACGTGCGCTGGCGCGAGACGACGCGGCTGCTGAGCCTGAAGGAAATGCGCGAAGCGCCCGAACTGGCCTCGATGCGCGTACTGGAGCGCGGCAGCCGGCTGTCGATCACGCCGGTCGCCCCTGAGGAATGGAAGGCTGTACTGAAGCGACTGCACGCGAAATGACGGTCGGCCTCGCCATCGAGCTGCTGGCCCTCGGCCTTGCAGCCGGCTTTCTGGCGGGCCTGCTCGGCATCGGCGGTGGCATGCTGATGGTGCCCATCCTGACCTTCATCCTCGGCCAGCGCGGCGTCGAGCCGGGCCTGGCGGTCAAGATGGCCATCGCGACCTCCATGGCCACCATCATGTTCACGTCGCTGTCGAGCGTGCGTGCGCATCACCAACGCGGCGCGGTGCGCTGGGCCCTGGTCAAGGGGCTGGCGCCCGGCATCCTGATCGGCGGGCTGCTGGCCGGAGCCGGCCTGTTCGCGCTGCTCAAGGGTGCCTGGCTGGCCCTGGTGTTCGCCGCCTTCGTCAGCTTCTCGGGCTGGCAGATGTTGCGCAACAAGCGCCCGGCGCCGAGCCGCCAGATGCCGGGCGCGGCCGGCCAGTTCGGCGCCGGCGCCGGCATCGGCCTGCTGTCGGGCCTGGTGGGCGCGGGGGGCGGCTTCGTCAGCGTGCCCTTCATGGTCTGGTGCAATGTGCCGGTGCACTTCGCGGTGGCCACCAGCGCGGCACTGGGCTTTCCCATCGCGCTCGCAAACACCGCGGGCTATGTCATCGGCGGCTGGGGGCTGGAACCCGCCTTGCCGGGCAGCTTCGGCTATCTCTACCTGCCGGCACTGGCTCTGATCGCCGCAGCCAGCGTGACGATGGCGCCGCTGGGTGCCCGCGCAGCCCATGCGATGGATGTGGCCCAGTTGAAGCGGGTCTTCGCGATGCTGCTGTTCGCGCTCGCGGCCTATATGCTCTGGAAGGGCCTGAGCGGCCTGCTTTAACCGAAGGCGATGGACGCCAGCACGACCTGGTTGCCGCCGCGGCGCTGGGCCTCGTGGACGGCGGCCTCGCTGGCGGCCATCAGCTCGTCCTGGCGCGAGGCCGTGTGCGGGAAGCTGGACACGCCCATGGAGATGGACAGACCCAGATCCTGGCCGTTCAACACGACGATCTGGGCCGCGCACTGCCGCCGCAGCTGCTCCATGCGGGCATGGGCCGTCGCCAAGCCCACACCGGACAGCAGCACGGCAAAGCGCTGCGGACCGATGCGGCAGGCCGAGTCCATCGCTCGCGTGTTGGCGCGCAGCATGCGGCCGATGCCCTCGAGCAGGCGCTGCTGGGCGTCGTCGCCCAGGCCGCCGATGGCCGGCGAAGCGTCGAGCGCAATGATGACGAGGGCGAACTCGCGATGCTCGCGCGAGGACAGGTCGATCTCGCGCAGCAGCTGGTCGTCGAACTGGGCGCGCATGTAGAGGCCCGAGACGTCGTCGCGACCCGAGCCTTGCTGCAACTCGCGACGGATCTGCTCGATCGCGGACTGCTGCTGTTCGATCTGGGCCAATGCGCGCTGCAGATGGGCTTCGCGGTGGCGCTCCTCGGTGCGCTCGTGCCAGACCGACAGCAGGAAGTCTGAGCTCAGCGCCAGACGGGTCACACTGAATTCGCGCCTGCGACCGTTGATTTCCAGCTTGTGCTCGCTGACCACGGGATGGCGCTGAGCCATGACGGTCTGCTCGACTCGGCGCAGGGCCGTCGTCTCGTCGGGCTTGAGCACCTCGGCATCCGTGTGGCCGATGACGGACTCGCGCTCGAACATCTGCGCCAGGCCGGCGCTCGCGAACACATAGCGGCCGGTGGACATGGCCTTGATCGCCGCCTGGCTGCCCAGGGGCTCGATCAAGGACACCAGACCGACCAGCGCCTCGCTGCTCAGCCCTGCATGACCCGCCAACCAATGCGCCAAGCTGCCGGGTGGCGGCTGCATCGCGGTCTGGTCAGCGGTCATATCCATGAAATCGTTTTGATGCGATCGTGCAATCGCGGCGCAAACCGCGAGTGCAATGGGTGTTTGGGGGGACTGTAGTGGGGCAAAAGCAGCGCCAGCAAGGCCGCGCTCCCCCACGAATCGGGCCTCCCCCCTAAAAGACCCGTTTGCTAGCCGAGCTGAATCCTAACGAGTTTCAAAGCGCTCACCCACGACAATGCCGCCCGATTCAAGGGAGGTCTATGCGGGGATTCGATGCGGTGGTGGTGGGCGCCGGGGCGGCAGGCCTGTTCTGTGCGGGCCTGGTGGGCCAGCGCGGTCTCAAGGTGCTGCTGATCGACCACGCCCCCAAGCTGGCCGAGAAAATTCGTATTTCGGGAGGCGGCCGGTGCAATTTCACGAATCGCGACGCAGGTCCGGCCAACTTCCTGTCCGAAAACCCCGCTTTCTGCCGCTCGGCGCTGGCTCGCTACACGCCCCAGGACTTCATCAAGCTGGTGCAAAGCCACGGCATCGCCTTCCACGAGAAGCACAAGGGCCAGTTGTTCTGCGACGACTCCAGCGAGCAGATCATCCAGATGCTGGTCAAGGAATGCGAGGCCGGCGGCGTCACGCGCTGGCAACCTTGCACGGTGGCCGACGTCCGGCCGCTCCCGGAAGGAGGCTTCGAGCTGGACACCAGTCAGGGTCCCGTCTGCGCGCCGCGTGTCGTCGTCGCAACAGGCGGCCTGCCGGTGCCCAAGATCGGTGCCAGCGATTGGGGGTTGCGCCTGGCCAAGCGCTTTGAGCACGCGATCGTCGAGCCCCGGCCGGCCCTGGTACCGCTGATCTTCGATCCCGACGCCTGGGCGCCCTTCGCGGCCTTGGCCGGGCTGTCGCTGCCCGTGGAGGTCAGCGTGGGCAGCGGCAAGACGCGCATGCGCTTTCTCGAAGACTTGCTGTTCACCCACCGCGGCCTCAGCGGCCCGGCCATCCTGCAGATTTCAAGCTATCGGGCCAATGACCAGGCCCTGCAGCTGAATCTGGCGCCGGAGCTGCAGCTGGACAAGGACCTCGTGGAGGCCAAGACCGTATCGCGCCGGCAACTCGGCAACGAGTTCGCCGCGCGCCTGCCGCAGCGCCTGGCTGCCGCCTGGCTCGAACGCGCCGGGCTGGACGCTGACAAGCCCCTGCCCGACTGCCGCGACGCCGACCTGCAGCGGCTGGGCCGCAGCGTGCACGAGTGGCAGCTGATGCCCAGCGGTGACGAAGGCTGGCGCAAGGCCGAGGTCATGCGCGGCGGGGTCTCCACCCGCGACCTCAGCTCCCAGACCTTGGAAAGCAAACGCGTGCCGGGCCTGTATTTCATCGGCGAAGTGGTGGACGTGACTGGCTGGCTGGGCGGCTACAACTTCCAGTGGGCCTGGGCCACCGCCGCCGCCTGCGCTGAAGCCATGGCGGCCGCTTTCAGGGGTGCTTCAACGGGCGCCTGAGCAAATCTTGGCAAGTCATTGATTTCCCGGCTACAATCCTCGGCTTTGCTGGCAAACCCGCGCGTCGATTCGCTGCACGTCATTGGACAAAACCAAAGTGACGCAGTAATCCGGAACCTGCTGCTGAAACTTAGCTGCGAACACCGAGCGCAATCTGAAGGAAATACATGACCACCATCCGCGTCAAAGAAAACGAGCCGTTCGACGTCGCCCTGCGCCGCTTCAAGCGCACCATCGAAAAGCTGGGCCTGCTGACCGAACTCCGCGCCCGCGAGTTCTACGAGAAGCCCACCGCCGAGCGCAAGCGCAAGAAGGCTGCCGCCGTCAAGCGCCACTACAAGCGCGTGCGCAGCATGCAGCTGCCCAAGAAGCTGTACTGATCGTCTCTGACGCGACCCGGAGCCTTGTTTCACGACAACTCCGGTGAACTCCAAAACCCGCTACAGGACGCTGTTGCGGGTTTTTGTCTTTTTGAACTGGATCTCCCCATGAGCCTGAAAGACCGCATCACCGAAGACATGAAGGCCGCGATGCGCGCCAAGGAAAGCGACCGTCTGCTGACCATCCGCGGCCTGCTGGCCGCCGTCAAGCAGAAGGAAGTCGACGAACGCGTCGTCGTCGATGACGCCGCCCTCGTGGCCATCGTCGACAAGCTGATCAAGCAGCGCAAGGATTCCATCAGCCAGTTCGGCGCTGCCGGCCGTGACGACCTCGTCGCCAAGGAAACCGCCGAACTGGCCGTGCTGCAGGTCTACCTGCCGGAGCGCCTGTCGGCCGAGGCCGTGGCCGAGAAGGTCAAAGCCATCGTGGCCGAGCTCGGCGCCAGCGGCCCGGGCGACATGGGCAAGGTCATGGCCGCCGCCAAGGCTGCCCTGGGCAACAGCGCCGAGATGAGCGCTGTGTCCGCCGCGGTCAAAGCCGCGCTGGCCAAGTAAGGAGTCGCCATGAGCCTGCCCATGCAAGCCATCGCCCCTGACATCTGTGCCGCACCACAACTGACACCCGAAGCCATGGCCGAAGCCGCGGCCATGGGCTTCAAGGCCGTGATCAACAACCGCCCCGACTTCGAGCACGGCCCCGACCAGCCGACCTCGGCCAGCATCCAGGCCGCCGCCGAGGCTGCAGGCCTTGAATACCGCCATCTGCCGGTCGCCGGCGGCTACCAGTCGCCGGAAGAAATCGCCGCCTTTGCCGACCTGCTGGCGGAGCTGCCGCGCCCGCTGCTGGTGTTCTGCCGCTCCGGCGCTCGTTCGACCCGCCTCTTCATGCAGGCGCAGCAACTCGGCTGAACCCCCTCGGGGCTTACCCTCGGCGACGGCTGAACGAAGCCGGTGCCCCTCTAGCGGTCGCTACATTGGCGACCGCTTTGCATTTCTGCCGCCCGACTCCATGAACGCCCTGCTCTTCCTGGCGCAGCGCATCGACAGCCTCAACGACCGCTTCGGCAAGCTTGCCGCCTGGGCCGTGCTGCTGTCCTGCTTCATCAGCGCTGCCAACGCCGTCGTCCGCTACAGCCTGGACTACAGCTCCAATTCCTTCCTCGAGATCCAGTGGTATCTGTTCGCGGCCTGCGTGATGCTGGGCGCCGCCCAGGTGCTGCGCCTGAACGAGCATGTGCGCGTCGACCTGGTCTACAGCCGGCTCACGGGCCACGGCAAGGTCTATGTCGACCTGTTCGGCCTCATCCTCTTCCTGATGCCGGTCATGCTCTATCTGGCCTGGCTGTCCTGGGGCTTCTTCGTCGTCAAGCTCAGCACCGGCATGGCGCCGGGCGACACCGTCGCCAGCCTGGGCTTCATGGGCTATGTCGCCAAGCTGCTGACCTCCGGTGAGTTGTCCAGCAATGCAGGCGGCCTGATCCGCTGGCCAGCGGCACTGGTGCTGCCACTGGGCTTTGCTCTCGTCACGCTGCAGGGCCTGGCCGAGATCATCAAGCGCGTGGCCTGGCTCACGCACAAGTTCGAGATGGACACGCATTACGAGAGGCCGTTGCAATGATCTCGATGGAGAGCTTCCCGCCGCTGATGTTCGCGGGGCTGATCGTGATCATGCTGATCGGTTTTCCCGTCGCCTTCTCGCTGGCTGCCCTGGGCCTGGCCTGCGGCTTCTTCGCCGTCAGCCAGGGCTGGTTCCCGCCGGAGTTCATGAGCGCCCTGCCGCAGAACGTCTTCGGCATCCTGTCCAACGACCTGCTGCTGGCCATCCCCTTCTTCACGCTGATGGGCTCGCTGCTGGAGAAATGCGGCCTCGCGGAAGACATGCTGGACTCCATGGGCCAGCTCTTCGGCCCGGTGCGCGGCGGCCTGGGCTACTCGGTCATCATCGTCGGCTTCATCCTCGGTGCCATCACTGGCACCGTGGCCGGCCAGGTCATCGCCATGGCCATGATCTCGCTGCCGGTCATGATGCGCTACGGCTACAACATGCGCTACGCCACCGGCGTGCTGGCCGCATCGGGCACCATCACGCAGCTGGTGCCGCCGTCGCTGGTCCTGGTCGTGCTGGCCGACCAGCTCGGTCGCTCGGTGGGCGACATGTACAAGGGCGCCTGGGGGCCGTCGATCATCCAGGTGCTGATCTTCGCCCTCTACACCTTCATCCTGAGCCGCGTGAAGCCCCACCACGTGCCGGGCGTGCCCAAGGAAGCTCGCACGCTGCAGGGCTGGGCGCTGTGGAAGAAGTGCCTGCGCGGCATCATCCCCTCGGCCGTGCTGATCTTCGCCGTGCTGGGCTCCATGGGCGGCCTGCCGGGCATCGACACCGCCATCTGCACGCCGACCGAGGCCGGGGCCATGGGTGCCGTCGGCGCCTTCGTGCTGGCTGCCCTGCACCGGCGCCTGAACTGGCCGCTGGTCAAGGAGACCATGCTCAACACCATGCGCATCACGGCCATGGTGGTCTTCATCCTGATCGGCTCGCGCACCTTCTCGCTGGTGTTCCAGGGTGTGGAAGGCGGCCGCTGGATCGAACACATGCTGAGCGACCTGCCGGGCGGCCAGATCGGCTTCCTCATCGTCGTCAACCTCTTCATCTTCTTCCTGGCCTTCTTCCTCGACTTCTTCGAGATCGCCTTCATCATCCTGCCGCTGCTGGGCCCGGTGGCCGACAAGATGGGCATCGATCTGGTCTGGTTCGGCGTCATGCTGTGCGTGAACATGCAGACCAGCTTCATGCATCCGCCCTTCGGCTTTGCCCTCTTCTACCTGCGCGGCATCTCCGACACGCTGTTCAAGAACGGCTCCATCCCCAAGAAGGTCGAGTCCAACGACATCTACCTCGGCTCCATCCCCTGGGTGCTGATGCAGCTCATCCTGGTGGCCATCGTCATCTTCTTCCCGCAGACGGTGACGGCCTTCCTCGACAAGGAAAAGGCGGTCGACCTGAACCAGGCCTCGGAGCTGCTGCAGCAGATGGGCGGTCACGACAAGAGCAGCAGCGAGATGAGCGCCGACGATGCGAGCAAGCTGTTTGCGCCCGAACCGGCGGCGTCTGCGGCGTCGTCCGCCAGCGCACCGACTGACGACGGCGACGCCGTGCGACGCGCGCTCGAACAGGACGCCGCGAAGAAGTAGCGCCAACAAAAAAGCCCCGCGGTGCGGGGCTTTTTCTTTGCGGCAGCGGTTCAGAGCTTTTGCGCCTGCATGAAGTCGTCGAAGCCGGCTTCCGCGAAGCGGAACCACAGGTTCTGGTCGCGGCGGAAGTTGGCGTAGTCCTCGTAGACCTTCTTCCAGTTCGGGTTTTTGGCCGACAGTTCGGCGTAGATGCCCATGGACTCCTTGAAGGCCGCGTCCATGGTGTCCTTGGGGAAGCGGAACAGCTTGGTGCCCGAACCGACCAGTTGCTTCAGGGCCGCCGGGTTCTTGGCGTCGTACTTGGCCTGCATGTCGATATGGGCCATGGCCGAGGCGGCCTCGACGATGGCCTTGTACTCGGTCGACAGCGCGTCCCAGGCCTTGGTGTTGATGAAGAAGTCCAGCTGCGGGCCGCCTTCCCACCAGCCGGGGTAGTAGTAGTTGGGCGCGACCTTGTTGAAGCCCAGCTTCTGGTCATCGTAGGGACCGACCCACTCGGCGGCGTCGATGGTGCCCTTCTCCAGCGCCGAATAGATCTCGCCGCCGGCGATCTGCTGCGGCACCGCGCCCATGCGCTCCATGACACGGCCCGCGAAGCCGCCGATACGGATCTTCAGGCCCTTCATGTCGGCGATGCTCTTGATCTCCTTGCGGTACCAGCCGCCCATCTGGGCACCGGTGTTGCCGCCGAGGAAATTGATGATGTTGTAGTTGCGATAGAACTCGCGCATCAGCTTCAGGCCATTGCCTTCCACCATCCAGGCCGTCATCTGGCGGCTGTTCAGGCCGAAGGGGATGGCGCAGCCCAGGGCGAAGGTCTCGTCCTTGCCGAAGAAGTAGTAGGGCGCCGTGTGTGCGATCTCCACGGTGCCGCCCTGCACCGCATCGACCACCTGCAGGGCCGGCACGATCTCGCCGCCAGCATGCACCGAGATCTGGAACTTGCCGCCCGTCATCTCGGAGACCTTCTTCGCGAAGACGTCGGCCGCACCGAAGATGGTGTCCAGCGACTTCGGGAAGCTCGATGCGAGGCGCCAGCGCAGCTGGGCCTGGGCCTGCACGATGGCCGGGGCGGCACCGGCCGCCAGCACGCCAGCCAGGCCGGCATGGCGCACGAAGGAACGACGTTCCATGGTCATTGAAGTCTCCTGTTTTCGGATTTGCGAGAGAAAAGCCTGGGCGATTCTAGGAATGCCGCACCACCGGCCGGACCGGATTTACCCCGGACGCGAACCGCTCAATTGCCGGCCAGCTTCATGCCCGTGACGAGGACGGAACCGATGGTCTTTGTGCCCATCGAATACTCGTCAGACCCGATGCCGACGATGTTCATCAGCATGTCCTTGAGGTTGCCGGCGATGGTGACCTCATGCACCGGGTAGGCGATCTCGCCGTTCTCGACCCAGTAGCCGCTGGCGCCGCGCGAGTAGTCGCCGGTCACATAGTTGACGCCCTGCCCCATCAGCTCGGTGACCAGCAGGCCAGTGCCCAGGCGCCGGATCATGGTGGGCAGGTCGTCGCCCGGTGCCGTGGCGCGGCTGGACATGCGCAGATTGTGCGAACCACCGGCATGGCCGGTCGTCTTCATGCCCAGCTTGCGGGCCGAGTAGCTGGACAGGAAATAGCCCTGCAGCACGCCGCCCTCGACGACGGAGCGCGCCCGCGTGATGACGCCTTCGTCGTCAAACGGCGAGCTGCCCTTGCCCTTCTTCACATGCGGGTCCTCGCTGATGTCGATGTGCGCCGCCGTGACCGGTTGGCCCAGGCTGTCGAGAAGAAAGGTGGTGCGGCGGTACAGCGCGCCGCCACTGGTGGCCTGCACCAGGGCGCCCAGGAGACCGATGGCCACCGTGCTCTCGAACAGCACGGGCACCTCGGCCGTGGCCACCTTGCGCGCCTTCAGGCGCGACAGCGCGCGCTCGGAGGCATAGCGGCCCACGGCCTCGGCGGAGGCCAGATCGGCGGCGTCGCGCATGGAGCTGTACCAGGCATCGCGCTGCATGTCGTTGCCACGGCCGGCGATGGGCGCGACCGACAGCGAATGGCGCGAGCTGGCATAGCCGCCACGAAAGCCCCGCGTGTTGCCCATCCAGAAGTGCGACTGCTGGGCCGACACCGCGGCGCCCTCGCTGTTGGTGATGCGCTTGTCCACGCCCAGGGCCGCAGCCTCGCAGCGCAGGGCAATCTCGGCCGCCGCGGCGGCATCGATGGCCCAGGGATGGAAGAGGTCGAGTTCGGGCCGTGCGGCCGCATCCAGCGCCAGATCGGCTTCGTCCGGCAGGCCGGCGAATTCGTCCTCGGCCGTGAAACGGGCGATGTCATAGGCCGCGCGCACCGTGTCGCGGATGGCCTGCGCCGAGAAGTCCGAGGTGCTGGCGTTGCCGCGGCGCTGGCCCAGGTAGACCGAGATGCCCAGGGACTTGTCACGGTTGCGCTCGACGTTTTCCAGCTGGCCCAGGCGGGCCGACACCGACAGGCCGCAGCCTTCCGACACCTCGGCGCCGGCATCGCTGGCGCCCAGTTTCTTGGCCTCCGCGAGGGCGTCTTCGATCCACTGCTGGAACTGTTCGGGACTGTAGGCGAAACCGGCTTGGGCTTGGGACATGAAAGGCATCGAATCGGGGTGAGAGGCAATCATAGGCCTCAGGAAATCAGGGCTTGGCGTCGGCCTCGCGGAGGCCCTGCTGCCCGTAGAGCTGCAGCGTGACGGCACGGTCGGCACCGCGTTGGAAACCGGCCCGCACGCCACTGCCAGCATGCACGAACTGCAGCGGCTCGGGTGCCTCGATGGGTGTCAGCCTGTAGCGGTCGCCGTTGGGAAAGACCAGGGTCAGCTCGGCCTGGGCCTGCTCGACAACGACGCGAGGACCGGAGGCGCCGAAGGCATAACGCCCGCCCAGGCCTGCGACAGCCGCGGGATCGAGGCTGGCGCGGCGTACCCGTGTCTCTTGGAACTGCGGCCAGCCATAGATGCGCGACACCGCCACCAGCACTTCGTTGCCCAGCCCTCGTCCGCCTTCGCCGTTGGCCAGGTAGACGGCGCCATCACCCGTGCGCAGATTGATGGCCATGCCGGCGTTGTAGCCCGTGGTGCCGCCGTAGTGCACCAGCAAGCGTTGATCGCCCTCGCCAACGACGCGGAAGCCGTAGATGTGGCCTTCGATGGGCGGGGTGTCCAGCAGCTTGCGCAGGCTGGCCTGGCGGAACACGGCGCTGTGGCCGTGATAGCCCTTCCAGACCTCGGCGAGCAGCAGGGCCAGGTCGCTGGCGTTGGACCACAGCCCCGCCGCGGCGCTCTCGGGCAGGTGCAACCATCCGCCAGGCACGGCAGCGCCGTTGTCGGCATGTCCCTCGGAGACATCGGCGCCCGGCGACTGCAAGGCAAACGTGGTGACGCGCATCTTGGCGGGCTCGAAAAGCCAGCGTCGCATCAGCGGCTCGAATGCCAGGCCCTGCGTATCCTGCAAGGCGATCTGCGCCAGCGTGTAGCCGCCGCCCGAATAGCGCAGATTGGCACCGGGCGTGTCCAGCACCTCGACCCGCGGCGTGTTCGTGCCGGGCGCCGCCGTGACGATGTCGGCCAGCGATGGCACCGGGCCGCCCTGCACATAGCCGGGATAGCCGCCCGGCGTGATGCCGGCGGTGTGGGCGAAAAGCTTGCGCAGCGTCACCGGATGCTCGGCACTTTGCTTTCCTGCCGGCAACTGCACGCTGCGCAGCAAGGCGTCGACATCACGGTCCCAGTCCAGCCGCCCGGCATCGGCCAGGCGCAGCGCGGCCAGCACGGTGACGGGCTTGGCCAGCGAACCCGCCTGGAACAGCGTGCCGCAAGACACCGCCGGCTTCCCTGCCGCGCGCAGGCCATAGGCGGCCGCCCAGTCCAGCCGGCCGGCGCGAATCACCGCCACGCTCAGGCCCGGCACATGCTGCTCCGCCATGCGCACGCTCAGGCGTTGCGCCTGCGTCTCGCCCTCGAACACGACGCTGGGCATGACACCCTGCTCGAACGCGTTGCGCCGCGCCGCTGCGCCCGATTGCTGCGCGCAGACGCGACCTTCGGCCCCGAGTGCATGAACGCAGGTGGCAAGCGAGGCACAGGCCAACAGGAAGCGCAGAGCTGGGGACATGGCGGACGCGGTGAATCGGGGTGGGCGACAATGTACGGTCTCGCCCGAACACGGCCACCAATGCAAGAACACACCCCCGAATTCGAAGACGACGACGACTTCGACCGCCCCAGCAAGTCCCAGATGAAGCGCGACATGACCGCGCTACAGAAGCTCGGCGAGGATCTGCTCGCCCTGCCGGAGTCGCGCTGGGAGCCGCTGGCCCTGCCCGAGATCCTTTACGACGCGCTGCGCCACGCCAAGAAGATCACCAACTTCGAGGGCAAGCGCCGCCAGATGCAGTACATCGGCAAGCTGATGCGCAAGATCGATCCGGAGCCGGTGCGCGAGGCCGTCGCCGCCTTCAAGCTCGGCCATGCCCAGGACAGCCTCAGGCTGCACCAGTCCGAGCGCTGGCGCGAACGCCTGCTGGCCAGCGACGACGCGCTGCAGGAGTTCCTGGCCGAGCATGTCGAGGTCGACATCCAGCAGCTGCGCAATCTCGTGCGCGCCGCGCGCAAGGACGCCGCCAACGAACCCGAGAAACGCAGCGGCCGCGCCTTCCGCGAGCTGTTCCAGTTCATCAAGGCCAGCGAGGTTCAAGAGGGCGCCCCTGAAGATGAGTGACGCTGCGCCCGAACTTGTACGCATCGGCATCGTCTCCATCAGCGACCGGGCATCGACCGGTGTGTACGAGGACAAAGGCCTGCCGGCGCTTCAGGCCTGGCTGACGAGCGCGCTGCACAATCCCATCGAATTCGTCCCGCGGCTGATTCCCGACGAACAGGACGGCATCTCGGCGGCGCTGACGGACCTCGTGGACACCGCGCGCTGCGACCTCGTGCTGACCACCGGCGGCACCGGCCCCGCGCCGCGCGACGTGACGCCCGAGGCGACGCTGGCCGTGGCCGACCGCGTGATGCCGGGCTTTGGCGAACAGATGCGGCAGATCTCGCTGCACTTCGTGCCGACGGCCATCCTGTCGCGCCAGGTCGCCGTCATCCGCGGCAAGAGCCTGATCATCAACCTGCCCGGCCAGCCCAAGGCCATCGCCGAGACCCTGGCGGGTCATGAGAAGGCCAGCGGCATCTTCGCCGCCGTGCCCTATTGCATCGACCTGATCGGCGGGCCTTATCTCGAGACCCGCGACGAGGTTTGCAAGGCCTTCCGGCCGAAGTCGGCGGTTCGTCCCGCCCGAGCCTGACCAGGCTGCGAAGCCATGTCGACGCCGCTTGCAGCCCCGCCCTCGATGAGGCAGCGCGGCGCGACAGCGCTGAAGGCCCTGCTGCTCGGCGGGATGGTGCTGTGGTACGGCCTGCTGCCGGTCGCCCTGATCGAAGACGTGGCGAGGCTGCGCCAGGATCCAGCGCCTGCGGTCGCGACGGGCTTGGCGGTCTTTCTCCTTTCAGGCTTGATGGCAGCGCGCCTGTTCAAGCGGGCCTGGATCGGCCTGAGCATCGCCGCAGCCACCTTCTTCCTCCTGGAGCTGGCGCAGTCCGCCGCCTGGCGCGAAGGCCTGCCGGCGGTCTTGGGCATCGGCGCGGTGCTGCTGCTGTGGATCGGTGTCGGGACGGTGGCTGCCCTGGTCTGGCGCCGCGGATGCGACCGCCTCTTGCTGCATCGCCAGCGCTTGGGAGCTGTCGCCGCGACCGCTGCCGGCCTCGCCGTCGGCCTGTTTGTCGTGCTGCACCCGCGACTCTTGTGGCCTTTGATCGGCCTGATCTACAGCGCGTGGAAGCCCGAATCCCCCTTCCCTTCCGACCTCGAAATCGCGCTGTATTACATGCTGGGCGGACTGGCCGTCGGTTTCACCTGGCGGCTGCTGTGGCCGTGCAGCCCGGGCGTTCCCCGCACAGCGATCCTCGTCGCGACCGCCCTCTGGTGCGCACTCGCGTCCAGCACCCTGCTGGACGCCGACGACAGCCTGCTGTGGGCCTACCCCGCAGCGAATGCGGCACCGCCCCTGATCGTGCTGCTGGCCATGGTCGCTGCGTCCTTGCCCGCCGGCCTTTGGCTGGCACGCTGGCCTGCCCGATGGAGCAGCGTCGATGCATAAGGGCATCGCGCTTGCCCTGCTGCTGACAAGCCTGGCCGGCACTTCGCTCGCCTGCACGTGCATGCGACCGGAGGACGAAGCCGCGGACCGGCAGCGCCAATGGACCGATGCGCAGGCGGTTGTCCTCGCCGAAGTCGTGGGCGAGTCTTCCGAGCCGCGCACCCGCTGGTTCTCGCGCGACCACGTCCTCGGCCATGACTCGCCCTTGCGCCGCCGCGTGCTGCTGCACCTGGTCGTCAAGCATCGCTGGAAAGGCGAACTGACAGAGGCCACGGCGTTCGTGGTCGAGAAAGTCGATGGCTCCCTATGCGGCTATGAAAGATGGGGCCAGTCGCGCCAGCATCTGCTCTACCTGTCCAGGGCCGGGCATTGGCGCGCCGGCCTGTGCGGCCTGTCGCATCCGGCCCCCGACGCCGCCGAAACCATCCGGGCAATGGACGCAGAGCTGGCCAGCCGCCTGGCCGAGATGCCCGCCGCGCGCTGAAGCTCAGGCCTGGTTCTCCACCGTGCCTGGCTCGGCCAGGGCCGCAGCCACATCGTCCAGGTTGCGATTGCTGCTCAGGCCAAAGCCGCCGACCACGCGTTGCCCCGCGGCGGCTCGGCCGGCGGCCGTGTGCACACCCACCCAGGCATTGCGGCCCGAGCGCTTGGCGGCGTAGAGGCCGAGGTCGGCGAGGTTGACGACCTGCTGCCAGTTGCGCGCCTGCGGCCTTTCCAGCTCGAAGGGGATGCAGGCAAAGCCGATGGAGCAGCTGATGTCCAGCTCGACGCCATCCTCGAGGCGGAAAGCCTGGTCCACCACCGCCACGCGCATGCGCTCGGCCAGCTCCTCCGCGCGCGAACGGTCGGTGTCGCGAGCCACCGCCAGGAACTCCTCGCCGCCCCAGCGCACCAGGTAGTCGGATTCGCGCATGACGGCACGCAGCCGCGCGCCGAACTGCACCAGCACCGCGTCGCCAGCGGCATGGCCGTAGCGGTCGTTGATGCGCTTGAAGGCGTCGATGTCCAGCAGCAGGAAGACGCAATCGGTGTCCAGCGGCTGGCCGCCCGCGGCCTTGACCTCCTGGGCGCGGCGCAGCGCGACGGCCAGGTCCTGCTCGATGTGCTCGCTCAGGAAACGGCGGTTGTGCAGGCCCGTCAACGGGTCGGTGACGCTGCTGCGCTGGAGCTCCAGCGACGTCTGCTCCAGCTCCTCGTGCAGGGCCCGCAGCGCGGCGGTGCGCTCGCGCACGCGGTGCTCCAGTTCCAACTGGCGATGGCGCAGCAGGCGGGTGCGCGCCGTGACGGTCAGCAGCACCAGCAGGCCCAGCAGCAGCACCAGGGCGACGCGGCACCACCAGGTCTGGTACCAGGTCGGCCTCACGGTCACGGGCAGGACCAGCTCGCGCTCGCTCCATTGCCCGTCGCGGTTGGAGGCGCGCAGGCGAAGCCGGTAGTCGCCCGGCGCCAGGTTGGTGTAAACCGCCAGGCGCCGTGCGGCGTCGGCCGCCATCCACTCCGCGTCGTAGCCTTCCAGCTTGTAGGCGTAGCGGTTGCGCTCCGGCGCCGAGAAATCGGTGGAGGCGAACTCCACCGCCAGGCTGTTGCCATCGGCGGGCACGTCCAGCCGGGCACCACTGCCCGGCGCCAGGCTGACCGAGTGGCCGCCGATCTGCACGTCTGCCAGCAGCACCTCGGGCTTGTAGTTCCAGGCCTGCAGCTTCTCGGGCAGCACCACCGTCATGCCGCCGGCGCCGCCGAACAGCAGCTCGCCCCGTTCGGTGCGCGCCGCAGCGCCGGTCCAGTAGGTCGGGAAGATGACGCCCTCGGCGCGGCGCAGCGCCTTGACTGCCATGCGCGCCGGGTCGATGCGAGCCAGGCCATCGTCGGTACTGGCCCAGACGCGGCCATCGCCGTCCTGCAGCAGCGCGTTGACCGTGCCGTCGGGCAGGCCCTGGGCCACGCCGATGCGCAGCAGTGCGTCGCCCTGGCCCGGCGCCGGCAGCACATCGATGCCGCCGCCATAGCTGCCCACCCAGAGCCGGCCCTCGGCGTCCGGCATCAGCGCCGTGACGAAGCCGGCCGACAGGCCACGGGCCAACGTCGGACCGGCGGGGAACTGCTCGACGCTGCCGCTGATGGGGTCGACCCGGTTGAGGCCGTTGCGCGTGCCCACCCAGATTTCGCCCGCCGCGCCGCGGGAAAGCACCATGATGCGCAGGTCGGTCAGACCCGGTGCGGCCGGCTTGACGGCCGCGGCGCGGCCGCTGGCCAGGTCCAGCCGCCAAAGGCCGTCGAACTGTCCACCGATCCACAGCGTGCCGCCATCGGCGAGCAGGGCCCAGGTGGAGGCTGCAGGGTCGCGCCCGTCCAGCGCGACGCGACGCAGGCGGCGACCGTCCGCGTCGGACCGGTACAGGCCGCGCTTGGTGGCGATGAAAACGCTGCCGTCGGCGACGCGCACCATGCCGAGCACGATGTCCGACGGCAGCGCCGTGTCGGGTCGGCTCGCATCGGGTCGCACGCCCCCGATGCGGGTGCCGGTGGCGTCGAGGATGTCGATGCCGCTCTTGTGCGTGGCCAGCCAGAGCCTCCCGTCGGGCATGGGCAGGATCCAGCTGATCTCGGCGCTGATGAAGCGCGCATCCAGCACGTCCTCGTTCTCGGGGCTGATGCCCAGCCGCGTCAGCACGCCACCCTGGCGCGGGTCATAGCGGCTCAGGCCGCGGTTGGAGGCCGCCCAGACCAGGCCAGCACGGTCGCGGTAGAGGGTGCGCAAGGCGTTGTCCGCCAGGCTGACCGGCCAGGCCGACACATGGCGGATGCGCCGGCTGTCGCCGCGCTCGATGTCGAAGGACACCAGGCCCTGGCCCAGGGTCGCCACCCACATCTCGCCGGGCTGGACCTCCAGCAGGCTGGTGATCTGGCTGTTGCCCAGCACATCCGCCTTGGGCGCGATGCCGGCCTCGCGCACCGCAACGGCAGGCGCCTCGCCTTCGTCGCCCAGCACGAAGACGCCCTCGTGCATGCCGCCGACCCAGACCCGTCCGCTGCTGTCCTGGGTGAGGGATTGGGGTTGGATGACCCGCCCTGCCACCAGCGGCACGTGCTGCAGCGGGCTGCCCGCGGCGGCACGGCGGAACAGGCCGGCCGCACTGCCGATCCAGAGCTGGTCGTGGCGGTCGCGCAGCAGGGTCCAGACCTGGCGACCTGCCCCTTCCGCCCAGCCGCCGGCCGCGCTGGCATGCACGATGCGACCGCTCTCGGGGTCCAGGTGGTCCAGGCCGCCGTCGGTGACGACCCAGAGGCCGCCAGCGCCGTCGTCGAGCACCTGGCGCACGCTGACATGGCTCAGGCCCTCGGGCCCGCCGACGGGGATGGCGATGAAGCGGTCGGTCGCCGGGTCATGCCGGAACAGGCCGGCCGCACTCGTGCCCACCCACAGCCGCCCCTTGGCATCACCATGCAGGGACTGCACATAGTTGTCCGGCAAGGCGCCGGGGCGCTGCGCGTCGGCCTTGTAGACCTTGAAGCGGTAGCCGTCCCAGCGCGCCAGGCCGCCCAGCGTGCCCACCCACAAAAAGCCCTGGCCGTCCTCGGCCAGGGCCGTCGCGATGGCATTGGGCAGGCCCTGCTCCTGGGTCAGGTGCTGGAAGCTGATGTCGGCCAGGCTGGACCAGCGCTTGGGCGGCGGCGCCGCCGGCGCGCCGAACCAGGCCGCGGCCATCACCAGACCCAGCGCCAGGCGCCAGGCTGAGGAAAGCCACCGTCGGAACTCGCGCACAAGCACAGCAGGCCGTCACCGGAAGCGGGCCGTCATGGCCCGGAACCGCCGATTCTCATCCAGCCCGGCGCTGCCGCCCGCAAACCAGCCGCGGGTCTGGGCCTATTCGGCCGGGCTAATCGCCGTATTGCGTCCAGTTGGTCGGGCAGGCAGCGACCTTGGCGGCCTTCTTGGCGGTGCTGTCCGTCACCCAGCATTCATCGAAGACCGAGCAGTAGCAGGCCTTCACGGTGACTTTGCCCGGCAGGTCGTTGACGCGCTGCCACAGCGCCGCATCGGTCGTCTTGTGGATGTGCAGGAAATGCTTCTCCTCGCCCGGCCGCAGGATTTCGCCGTTGGCCGTCGAGAGCTGCCAGGTCAGGCCGGGCGAACTGCCCTCGCTGCTGCAGCAGGCCTTGAGCAGCTCGTGGACGCTTTTCACCGGCTTGCCTTCGTAGCTCACCTCCATGCCGTCCACGCTGGCGGGGCCGATGCCCTTGTTGGCCAGCGTGAAGCGCACCAGCGTGGGCTGGCTGTTGGCGTCGACATTGCTCGTCGAATAGCTGACCCGCGGCCAGGACGTGGCCGTGACCATGCGGGCATTGGCCTCCGCCATCTCCTGCATCACGTGGCCATGGTGGATGGCGAGATACAGGGAGGCGAAGGACACAACCATGGCGCAGACGGAGGCCGTGATGTCGAACCAGCGGTGGCCGCTGTGGCTACCGTGGTGATGCGAATGGACTTCCGGCTCTTCCAAGACTGCGCTCCCTTGTTGGCGTGGGCGCGCAGTCTAAGCTGGCTATTTCACGAGGCGGTTCATCTCGGCCGCGTCGAAAGCCTCATCGCGCTGGGCGTCGTCGGGCACGCAGTCACCCACCGGCCGTCCGGCCTGCGTGGACAGCTTGCAGACCGCGTTCCACAGCAGCGCGATCTGGTGCTCATGCCCCGAGGCGCTGTCGATGAGGCCGCGCATGGCCAGGGCGACCGGATCGTCGCCCTGCGTCACGCCATAGGCCGAGAAGCCCATCTTGGCGGCGGCTTCCTCGCGGGCCTGCTCGCTCTCGGCTTCGATGATGCGCGCCGGGTTGCCCACGGCCGTGGCACCGGCGGGCACGGGCTTGGTGACGACGGCGCCCGAGCCGATGCGAGCGCCCGCGCCGACCGTGAAGCCGCCCAGCACGCTGGCATTGGCGCCGACGATGACGCCGGGGCCGAGGGTCGGATGGCGCTTGGCGCCCTTGACCAGCGAGGTGCCGCCCAGGGTCACGCCCTGGTAGATGGTGCAGCCTTCGCCAATCTCGGCCATCTCGCCGATGACGATGCCCATGCCATGGTCGATGAAGACCTTGCGGCCGATGCGCGCGCCCGGGTGGATCTCGATGCCCGTCAGCCAGCGGCCCCAGTGCGAAGTCCAGCGGCCCAGCCACTTCCAGCCGCGCGTCCAGAACCAGTGGGCACGGCGGTGGAACATCAGCGCATGCAGACCCGGGTAACAGGTCAGCACCTCCCACGTCGACCTGGCGGCCGGATCGCGTTCGAGGATCAGGGCGATGTCTTCGCGCAGGCGTTGGAACATGGCGCGGAGTCTAGGAGGCCTCGCTTGGGCCTGTTGATGCTGAGGTCTTCTGCATCTGGCGGGCGATGCCGCGCAGGATGTGGACCTCCTCGTTGGTGAGGGCGGCGCGGTTGAAGAGCTGGTTCAGCCGTGGCATCAGCTTCTTGGGCGCAGCGGGGTCGAGATAGCCGATGTCGGTCAGGGCAGCCTGCAGATGCTCCAGCAGGCCCTGCACGGCGCGAGCGTCGGCCAGCTCCGGCTCAGGCGTGCGCGGCTGCACGCCGAAGCCTCCGACGGCCTGGCGCAGGTCATAGGCCAGCAGCTGCACGGCCTGGGCGAGGTTCAGCGAGCCGTAGTCGGGATGGGTCGGGATGCTGAGGACCGCATGGCAGCGGTAGACGTCCTCGTTGCTCATGCCGTAGCGCTCGGAGCCGAACACCAGAGCCAGGCGCGGCGCGGCCTCACGGGCGGCGAGTTCGGCAAACAGCGAACGCGGTTCGCGCGTCGGCGGGCCGAAGTCGCGCGGCGTCATGGCGGTGGCGCAGGCGAAGTCGATCTCGTCCAGCGCCTCGGCCAGGGTCTCGACGACGCGAGCTCGGGCCAGGATGTCGGCCGCGCCACTGGCCATGGCCACGGCCTCCTCGTGGCAGAGCACGTCGGGGAAGCGCGGCGCCACCAGCACCAGGTCCTGGAAGCCCATCACCTTCATCGCCCGCGCTGTCGCACCGACGTTGCCTGCATGGCTGGTGTTGATGAGAACGAAACGTGTGGATTCCACGGGTTACTACGGGGGCTGCGGCTAGAATCCGACGATTATCCGGGGCGTCTTAGGGCGCCCCGCCGCTCTTTCCCCCTGTCAGCCCCTTCTTTCCAGCGAGTGCCCCGCATGCAGCAGACGTCTCTCCATCCCATGCTCAATGTCGCCATCAAGGCGGCGCGTGCGGCCGGCGCCATCATCAATCGCGCCTCGCTGGACCTCGAAGCTCTGCGCATCAACACCAAGAGCCCGAACGACTTCGTCACCGAAGTCGACCACGCCGCAGAAGGGGTGATCATCGAGACGCTGCTGGGCGCCTACCCGGACCACGGCATCCTCGCCGAAGAGTCGGGCCGCACCCACGGCGCCAAGCATTCCGAATACGTCTGGATCATCGATCCGCTGGACGGCACCACCAACTTCATCCACGGCCTGCCGGTCTACTGCGTGTCCATCGCGCTGGCCCACCGCGGCGTCGTGCAGCAGGCCGTCGTCTTCGACCCGACCCGCAACGACCTCTTCTACGCCACCAAGGGCCGCGGCGCCTTCCTGAACGACCGCCGCCTGCGCGTATCCAAGCGCACCCGCATGAGCGACGCGCTGATCGGCACCGGCTTCCCCTTCCGCCGCGGCGACAACTTCAAGCGCTACGTGAAGATGTTCGAGGAGGTCATGCAGCACTGCGCCGGCCTGCGCCGCCCGGGCGCTGCCGCCCTGGATCTCTGCTACGTGGCAGCGGGCTACTACGACGCCTTCTTCGAGACCGGCCTGCAGCCCTGGGACCTGGCCGCGGGTTCGCTGATCATCACCGAGGCCGGTGGCCTGATCGGCAACTTCACCGGCGAGGCCGACTTCCTGCACCAGCGCGAGGTCGTCGCCGGCAACCCCAAGATCTACGCCCAGCTCGTCACCATGCTGGCGCCCTACACCCGCGTCATCAAGGAAGAAGACGCCACCGCCGCACCCGCCGCGCCTGTCGTCGAGATGGTGCCCGCTGCAGCCGCGCCCAAAAAGCGCGCCGCCGTTCGCATCAAGAAGAACGAGAACGGCGACGCGCCAGTCTGAACCGCGTCCCGCGATCCCCGAAACAAGCCCTCTCGCGAGGGCTTTTTCGTTGGATGGCCGTGAAGGAGTTCGCGGTAGCGCTCTCTACGGGCTAACCCGATCATTCGTGTGTGACTTCTGCACGGCCCTACCCCTTACCCAAGGGAGGGTGGCTCGACAGAATGCGTGCTGCAACGCGGCCACAAGCCGCTTCAACCAGACCACCCAACTCACCGAAAGACGCCTCCGATGTTTGCCCGTTCCGCTGTCGCCCTCGCCCTCGTCGCCGCTGCTTCCCTGGCCCACGCCGATGCCAAGGTCCTGAAGAAGGTCGCCCCCGAGTACCCCAGCGAAGCCGTCAAGAAGAACATCAGCGCCGGCAGCGTCCGCGCCAAGATGACCATCGCCGGCGACGGCAAGGTGTCCAACGTCGAAGTCGTTGAAGCCGAACCCAAGCGCGTCTTCGACCGCGCCGCCACCGAAGCCCTGAGCCAGTGGAAGTTCGAAGGCACGGGCGCTCCCCAGACGCACGAAGTCAAGCTGGTCTTCAAGTCTGAGGATTGATTAGACGCTTCGCCGAATCAACAAGGCCCGCATCGCGGGCCTTGTTCGTTTATGGCTTTGCGCGTGCTGGCACGCGCGTATCCAAGGCCTTTGGCGCATACCCCGGCTCAAACTTGCACGTCGATCCCAGCGCCGCCTTCGCCTTCTCGCAGCTTGCCGCCACGCCCTCGGCCGTCGGCTTCCTGCCCTGCGTCGCCCAGGCCGTCAGCGCCTCCATCAATGCCGCATAGCTCGGGTCGCTGAGATAGCTGTGGTCGCGATCTCCGGTGTAGGTCTGCACCAGGCCCGCCTCACGACCGGCCGAAGCCATGGCGCGGCCGAAGCTGTCCTGCAACTCGACCATGGCGGTGGGATCGTGGATGGCGTGCACCGTCAAAACGGGCACGGGAATGCGCCCGCCCAGGTCGGCATCCGCCGCCAGCGTGGCCACGGCCTTGGCATCGGCCGTGTAGCGCAGCACGCCGGCATTCAGCGCCGCGTCGTCCGCCGAGCCCGCGTAGACCACGCCGGCATTGCCGAAGGGGCTGACGCCACCGGTGCGCTTCTGCACCACATCCTGGAAGTGCCAGGTCGCCCAGTTCAGATGCGAAGTGATGCTGCGCTCCGGGATGTGAACCACGTCGACGATGGTCCTGATCCTGGCCGACTGCTCCGGTGAGCGCTGAGCCGCCGGCTTGTCCAACCCGAGGCAGTCATCGACGCGCCGCGCCAGTTCATGCTGCGTCAAATTCGAATCGGCAGGCAGGCCGATATTGAGCGGGTACTGCGGCTCGCTGGGCAGCGGGTGGTTGTGGCAGAGGTATTGGTAGACGACGCGCAGGTCGAGGCGAAAGTCGTAGCTGCGCGTGCCGCCGCCCAGCACGCCGGCGGTCAGCAGCACGGCGTCATAAGGCTTGCCTTCGGTGAAGAGCTCCGCCCCCTTGGCCGCCACGCTGGCGCCCCACGACTGGCCGTGCAGCCAGACGTGTCTGGGCTTGGCCACCTTGTCGATGAAGAGATGCCTCAACCGCTCGGTGTCCTCGGCCGCCGCCGTCACCGCAACGCCCCCCTGGCGATAGCTGGACGCCGCCCACGCATAGCCCAGGCGGGGCATGATGGACCAGCGCTCCAGGTCCTCGGCCACGCGCTTGGCCGTCGGGGCACCGAGGAAAGGCCCGCCATGGGAATGCAGCACCAGGTCGCCATTCCAGGCCTTGGGCATGGCGATCAGATAGAAGGCGCCGGCGCTGTCCCGTCCCGCCAGGCAGGTCGTGCCTTCGCCGACGTTGTGCGGGCAGGCCGTCGACACGGGCGGGGTCTCGGCCGCGGTGTCGAAGGCCGCAGCGGGCCAAGCCACCGCCAGCGCCATCCATGCCCCCATCCACTTCATCGTTGTCCTCATCTCGCGGTCTTCCTGATCAGAAACTGTGGCGCATGCCGGCGTTCTACAGGGGCGAACCTTAGTGACGCGACTCCATAGTGTCAAATACACTTAACGCCACAACCCAATACTTACCAAATATGGAGATGCCGTGGAGCTGCGCCATCTGCGCTACTTCGTGACCGTGGCCGAGACCGGCCACATGACGCGTGCGGCAGCGTTGCTCGGCATGCAGCAGCCGCCGCTCAGCCAGCAGATCAAGGCGCTGGAGCAGGAGCTCGGCCTGGTGCTGCTGCACCGCCACCCCAAGGGCGTCAGCCTGACCGACGGCGGTCGCCAGTTCCTTGAGGAAGCCAGACGGCTGCTGCGCGATGTCGGCGACATGCGCGACCGCATGGAACGCCTGGCCAGCGGCCAGCACGGCGTGCTGACCATCGGCTTCACGAGCTCCGCCGCCGCCCACGCCTTCACGCCCGCGGTGCTGCGCGCCTGCCGCAGCGAGCAGCCCGGCATCGCGCTGACCATGACCGAGGACAACGCCGCCGGCCTCATCGACGCCATTGCCAAGAGCCGGCTGCACTGCGGCTTCCTGCGCGTGCCGGTCGCCCAGCCCGAGGGCGTCAGCTTCGAGACCCTGCTGACCGAGCCGGCCCTGCTGGCCCTGCCGCTGGACCACCGCCTGGCCGGCGTGCCGCGTGCGTCGGCAACGCCGGTGCCGCTGGCCGAACTCGATAACGAGGACCTCATCCTCGTGCGCCGCCCCGGCGCGCCCGGCCTCTATGCCAATCTGCTGGCCTTGTGCGAGCGCCACGGCGTCAGGCCGCGCAGCTTCATCGAGGTCGACCGCATGATGATGAACATGAACCTCGTCGCGGCAGGTGCGGGCATCTCTGTCGTGCCGGCGTCGATGCGCGGCATGCACACCCATTCCATCGTCTGCCGCCCGCTGGAAAAGCACGCCCAGCTCGAGGCGCCACTGACCCTGGCCTACCGCGGCCATGACCAGGAAGGCCCCACTGCCACCTTCCTCGCGCTGGCCCGCCGCATCGCCCAGGCGCATCGCGATGCATAGACGTGCGCTGCTGGCACTCGCCGGCGCTGCGCTGTGCCGCGAAGCGCCGGCCGAAGAGGCCTGGCCGACACGGCCCATCCATCTCGTCGTGGCCTATCCACCCGGCGGCGTCAGCGACGACACCGCCCGCGGCCTGGCCCAGTTCATGGGGGTGCGGCTCGAGGTGCCGGTTATCGTCGAGAACCGCGCCGGCGCGGGCGGCCTGACGGCTCTGGAATGGCTCAGCCACGCCGCGCCCGACGGCAACACGCTGGTGTATTGCGCGATCTCGCCCCTGGTCTTCGCGCCCGCCGCCGCGGCCTCCATGCCGTCGAGCCGCGGCAGCGAGGCCCTGCTGCGCGACGTGGCCCCGGTAGCCAGCATCATGGACACCCCGGTGCTGGTGCTGGCCCACCCCTCCTTCAAGCCAGCCAACTTCGCCGCGATGCTGGCCGCCGCGCGCGCCGCGCCGGGCCGGCTGCGCTGGGCCACCTCCGGCCAGGCCACCGTCGGCCACATGGTGCTGGCCCAGATCCGCACCGCGGCCGATGTCGACATCATCCACGTCCCCTACAAGGGAGGCGGCCAGCAGCTGACCGATGCCCTGGGCGGGCAATTCGAGCTGCTGTCCTCCAACGTCGCGGCCCAACAGCTGCAATTCGTCCGTCAAGGCCGATTGAAGGCCCTGGCCGTCGGCTCGCCCGTGCGCCTGCCGGTGCTGCCCGACGTGCCGACGCTGGCCGAACTGGGCTTTCCTGAAGCCAATCTGGTCTCCACCTTCGGCCTGTTCGCGCCGCGCGGCGTGCCGGCGGAGCGGCTCAAGCTCATCAACACCCTCGTCAACGAGGCCCTGCGCCAGCCCGACATCCGCGCCCGCATCCTCGACGTCAACAATCTGCCCACGGGCGGCAGCGCAGCCGACTTCGGGGCACGCATCGTCAATGAACGCAAACGGGCGCTGAGCGTTCCCACAGACTGAGCCGGGCCATCTTTCAGCATTGCCCCCGACTTGCGTGACACTACCTGCGGTGTCGCGGCAAGCAAGTCAGAAATTGCCATGCCCGCGAAATGAAGATCAAGGCCCCTTCACTAATCCAATAACGGGATCTGCTGCCGTTGCCACTGAGCATCCCAACCTGTGGGCAACAGGGGCGAAATGAAATTTTCGCCGGCGCGCTGGCAATCCTCAGCGCCTTGAATTCGACATCAAAGCAACCCCAGTCAATCAGCCACACAAAAGGAATCATTTTCAATGGCCAATGAAACTCAAGTTCAATACTCACTATTGGAAGTTGGCAAGCTGCTTTTGAAGCGCGACGGCATTACCAATGGACTGTGGATGATCGGGGTGAACTTCAATGTCGCGTCGATGGCGGCCGGCCCCGATCCGAAGGCAATCAACCCATCCATGCTGGTTGGCGTCGACAAGTTCCTCCTGACCAAGATAGACAAACCCGAACCGGGAATGGAATCGCTGACTATTGACGCGTCCAAGCTCTGAACAAGAAGGCCCGCTCAAGCGGGCCTTCTTGTTTCGACTGCGCCACACGCGCCTTACAGTGCGAAGCTGCAGCTTGTGAGTGACTGGCGCCGCAGCGAGCATCATGCGTGCCGTGCGCCGCGAGGCATGCGACGCCCAGCCATGCAGCTTGAAGCGGGGCCGCCGCCGCTGCGGATGCGCTGGCAAGGCTCAGGAGCAACTGCGCCGCCACGCCTCGCCAGGGAAAGGGAGCGGGCGATGCGGGTGACAGCCGACGAGATAATGCGCGGCTCGATGAAAGCCGATACCGCCCCCGACTTCGCACCGCACACCCCCATGATGGCCCAATACCTGGGGCTCAAGGCGGACTTCCCGGACACCCTGCTGCTGTACCGGATGGGCGATTTCTACGAAGTCTTCTACGACGACGCCCGCAAGTGCAATGCGCTGCTGGACATCACGCTGACCCAGCGCGGCCAGAGCGCAGGCCAGCCCGTCGTCATGGCCGGCGTGCCGGTGCATGCGCTGGAGAGTTACCTCGCCAAGCTCATCAAGCTGGGCGAGGCGGTGGCCATCGCCGAACAGGTGGGCGAAGTCGGCGCGAGCAAGGGGCCGGTGGAGCGCAAGGTGGTGCGCGTCGTCACGCCGGGCACCATCACCGACACCGAGTTGCTGGCCGACAAGCAGGACGCCGTGCTGCTGAGCGTCAGCGGCCACGGCCGCCGCCATGGCCTGGCCTGGCTGTCGCTGACCCAAGGCGAGATCGGCCTGGCGGAATGCAGCGACGCCGAGCTGCCGGCCTGGCTGGCGCGACTGATGCCGGCCGAGGTCCTGGTCAACCGCGAGCAGCAGCCCGCCGGCGTCATGAAGGCTCGCTTCCCGGTGACGAACCGGCCGGCATGGCAGTTCGACGCCGCCTTGGGTCAGCGCAAGCTCAGCGAGCAGTTGGGCGTGGCCAATCTGCAGGGCTTCAATGCCCATGAGCTGACCCTGGCGCACGCCGCCGGCAGCGCCCTGCTGGCATTTGCCGAGCACACCCAGGGCCGGGCCCTGGCCCATGTGCGCTCGCTGCGCGTGCAGCGCGCCGGCGAGCTGATGGACCTGCCGCCGGCCACGCAGCGCAATCTGGAGCTGGTGCAGACGCTGCGCGGCGAATCCTCACCGACCCTGTTTTCATTGCTGGACAGCTGCAAGAGCGGCATGGGCAGCCGCACGCTGCGCCAGTGGCTGCTGCATCCCAAGCGGGACCGCGCCGAGGCCATCTCGCGCCACAACGCGATTGCTGCCCTGCATGCCGAAGGCTTCGAGCCGCTGCGTGAAGCCCTGAAGTCGGTCAGCGACGTCGAGCGCATCTCCGCCCGCATCGCCTTGCGCCAGGTGCGCCCGCGCGAACTGACCGGGCTGCGCGCCACGCTGCAGGCGCTACCTCAACTGCGTGCGACGACGCCGGCAGCGCTGCGTGATGCCAGCCTCAATCCGCCGGCCGACATCCTCGAACTGCTGGAACGCGCCATCGCACTCGAGCCGGCAGTCCTGGCCCGCGATGGCGGCGTCATCGCCGACGGCTTCGACGCCGACCTGGACGAGCTGCGCGGCATCCAGCAGAACTGCGACGGCTTCCTGCTCGACCTGGAGACGCGCGAGCGTGCCCGCACCGGCATCGCCAATCTGCGCGTGCAGTTCAACCGCGTGCACGGCTTCTACATCGAGGTGACCCAGGGCCAGGTCGACAAGGTGCCGATGGACTACCAGCGCCGCCAGACGCTGAAGAACGCCGAGCGCTACATCACGCCCGAGCTGAAGGCCTTCGAGGACAAGGCCCTGTCCGCCAACGAGCGGGCGCTGGCCCGCGAGAAGCTGCTCTACGAGCAGGTCATCGATGCCCTCATCACGCGGCTGGAGCCACTCACAGCGCTGGGCCGCACGCTGGCCGGCCTGGATGCCCTCGCGGCCCTGGCCGAACGCGCCATCACGCTGAACTGGTGCCGCCCCGAATTCGTCTCCCAGCCCTGCCTGGAGATCGAAGCCGGCCGCCACCCGGTCGTGCAGGCGCGCCTTGCCGAGACCGGCGGTGCAGAGTTCATGCCCAACGACTGCAAACTTGACGCCCGCACCAAGCTGCTGGTCATCACCGGCCCCAACATGGGCGGCAAGAGCACCTTCATGCGCCAGGTGGCGCTGATCGCGCTGCTGGCCGCCATCGGCAGCTATGTGCCGGCGACGAGCTGCCGCCTGGGACCGATGGACGCCATCCACACCCGCATCGGCGCGGCCGACGACCTCGCCAACGCCCAGTCCACCTTCATGCTGGAGATGACCGAGGGCGCGGCCATCCTGCATTCAGCCACCGACCAGTCCCTGGTGCTGATGGACGAGATCGGGCGCGGGACGTCGACCTTCGACGGCCTGGCCCTGGCCTCGGCCATCGCCAGCCATCTGCACGACAAGACGCGCGCCTTCACGCTGTTCGCGACCCACTACTTCGAGCTGACCGAATTCCCGGCCAAGCATTCGATGGCCCAGAACTGGCACGTGTCGGCGGTGGAGAGCGGCGAGGACATCGTCTTCCTGCACGAGCTGCAGGCCGGCCCGGCCAGCCGCAGCTATGGCGTGCAGGTCGCCAAACTGGCCGGCATGCCCGCCAGCCTGGTGCGCCAGGCCCGCGCCACGCTGGAGGCGCTGGAGGCGCGCCAGAACGCGGCCGACGACCAGTTCGACCTTTTCGCCGCCCCGCCCGCCCCGCCGCCCTTGCCCGAGCCCAGCGAGCTGCTGCAGGCCCTGGACAAGGTCGACCCGGACACGCTGTCGCCCCGCGAAGCCTTGGAAGCGCTGTACCAGCTGAAGAAGCTCGCCAAGGCATGAGCGCCGCGCCGGGCCGCCCCAAGCAAGCTCGCTCCCGCCTGGCGGGACAGCGCGCAGCGCGAAGGGTGCACCAGTGAGTCAAAAGACCCTCGTCTTCTCTCATGCCAACAGCTACCCCGCCGGCTGCTATCGGGTGCTGTTCGAACGCTGGCGCGCTGCCGGCTGGCGTGTCGAGGCCCTGGACCGTTTCGGCCACGACCCGCGCTTCCCGGTCACCGGCGACTGGCGCCAGTTGCGCAACCAGTTGCTGGATTTCATCGATACCCAGGTTGGACCGAAGGGCCAGGTCGCCCTGGTCGGCCACTCCCTGGGCGGCATGCTGAGCCTGATGGCCACCTGCCGCCGGCCGGAGCTGGTCAGCCGCCTGGTCATGCTGGACTCGCCCGTCGTCTCCGGCATGAAGGCCGCCGCCGTCGCCCTGGCCAAGACGACCGGACTGATCCACCGCTACGGCCCGTCCAGGATCGCCCGCGAGCGCCGCGATGTCTGGCCGGACCGCGAGGCCGTCTACAAGCATTTTTCGGCCAAGAAGATCTTCGCCCGCTGGGACCCGCGGGTGCTGGCCGACTACATCGCCGTCGGCTTCGAGGAGGGTGACGACGGCCAGGTCCGGCTGCGCTTCACCCGCGAGGTCGAAGCCCACATCTACCGCACCCTGCCCCACCACCTGCCGCTGCTGCTGCGCCTGCGCCCGCCGCAATGCCCGGTGGCCTTCGTCGGCGGCACGCGCTCGGCCGAGCTGCGCCAGGCCGGCGCGGCGCCGTCCAGGAAGCTCGCCGGAGAGAACTGGCGCTGGATGGAAGGCAGCCATCTGTTCCCCTTCGAGAAGCCCGACGAAACCGCGGATCTGGTGCTGGAGTTGCTGGGCACATCCGGCCGCTGAAGTGGGGCGGCCGATGGCCTCCCGTACAATCAGAATTTCCCACCACAGCAGCCTGTTCTGGGCTGCTGCAAGACATGACCAAATACGTCTTCGTCACCGGCGGTGTGGTGTCCTCCTTGGGCAAGGGCATCGCGTCGGCCTCCCTGGCTGCCATCCTCGAATCGCGCGGCCTCAAAGTCACCCTGATCAAGCTGGACCCCTACATCAACGTCGACCCCGGCACGATGTCGCCCTTCCAGCACGGTGAAGTTTTCGTCACCGACGATGGTGCCGAAACCGACCTCGACCTCGGCCACTACGAGCGCTTCATCACCACGCGGATGAAGAAGGCCAACAACTTCACCACCGGCCAGATCTACAAGACGGTCCTGGAGAAGGAACGCCGCGGCGACTATCTCGGCAAGACGGTGCAGGTGATCCCGCACATCACGGGCGAGATCCAGGAATACATCAAGCGCGGCGCCGAGGGCGTCGACGTGGCCATCGTGGAAATCGGCGGCACGGTGGGCGACATCGAGTCCCTGCCCTTCCTCGAAGCCGTGCGCCAGATGAGTCTGCGCGCCGGCCCGACCAACACGGCCTTCGTGCACCTGACCTATGTGCCCTGGATCGCCGCCGCCGGCGAGCTGAAGACCAAGCCCACCCAGCACACGGTGCAGAAGCTGCGCGAGATCGGCATCCAGCCCGACGCGCTGCTGTGCCGAGCCGACCGCCGCATCCCCGACGACGAGCGCGAGAAGATCTCGCTGTTCACCAACGTCGCCGAGTACGGCGTGATCTCGATGTGGGACGTGAACACCATCTACAAGGTGCCGCGCATGCTGCACGAGCAGGGCCTGGACCAGCTGATCTGCACCAAGCTGCAGCTCAACACCAAGAGCACCGACCTCAAGCGCTGGGACAACCTCGTCTTCGAAGTCGAGAATCCCAAGGAAGAAGTCACCATCGCCATGTGCGGCAAGTACACCGACCTGTCGGACTCGTACAAGTCGCTCAACGAGGCGCTGCGCCACGCCGGCATCCACAACCACTCGGGCGTCAAGATCGAGTACGTGGACAGCGAGACGCTGACGCCCGAGACCATCGGCGAGCTCGGCAAGTTCGACGCCATCCTGGTGCCCGGCGGCTTCGGCAAGCGCGGCGTGGAAGGCAAGATCCTGGCCGCGCAGTACGCCCGCGAGCACAAGCTGCCCTACCTCGGCATCTGCCTGGGCATGCAGGTCGCGACCATCGAGTACGCCCGCCACATGGCCGGCCTCGACGGCGCCAACTCCACCGAGTTCGAACCCGGCACGCCCCACCCTGTCATCGCGCTGATCGACGAGTGGCAGGACGCCGATGGCAGCATCCAGAAGCGCGACGCCAACTCCGACCTCGGCGGCACCATGCGCCTGGGCGCCCAGAGTTCCGACGTCAAGGCCGGCACGCTGGCCCACGACATCTACGGCCCGGTCGTCAACGAACGCCACCGCCACCGCTACGAGGCCAACGAGCATTACCTGGACCGCCTGACCAAGGCCGGCCTCGTCATCTCGGCCATCACCCAGCGTGAGAAGCTGACCGAGATGGTCGAGCTGCCGCGCGAGGTGCACCCCTGGTTCGTCGGCGTGCAGTTCCACCCCGAGTTCAAGTCCACGCCCTGGGGCGGTCACCCGCTGTTCACGGCCTTCATCAAGGCGGCGCTGGACCACAAGCACAAGGCTTAAGGGACAATTTCATGAAGCTCTGCGGATACGACGTCGGCCTCGACAAGCCCTTCTTTCTGATCGCCGGCACCTGCTCGATCGAGAGCCTGCAGATGTCGCTCGACGTCGCCGGCCTGCTGAAGGAGGCCTGCACGACCTTTGGCATTCCGTTGATCTACAAGGGCTCCTTCGACAAGGCCAACCGCTCGTCGGGCACCACCAGGCGCGGCCTGGGCATGGACGCCGGCCTGAAGATCCTCGACGAGGTGCGCCGCCAGACCGGCCTGCCGGTGCTGACGGACGTGCATGACACCACCCAGGTGGCCGAGGTCGCCAGCGTCGTCGACGTGCTGCAGACCCCGGCATTCCTGTGCCGCCAGACCGACTTCATCCGTGCCGTCGCGCAGTCGGGCAAGCCGGTCAACATCAAGAAGGGCCAGTTCCTCGCACCCTGGGACATGAAGAACGTCATCGACAAGGCCCGCGCCGCCGCGCGCGAGGTGGGCTTGTCGGAAGACCTCTTCCTGGCCTGCGAGCGCGGCGTCAGCTTCGGCTACAACAACCTCGTCGCCGACATGACCAGCCTGGCCGAGATGCGCAACACCGGCGCGCCGGTGGTGTTCGACGTCACCCACTCGGTGCAGAAGCCCGGCGGCCAAGGCACGAGCAGCGGCGGTGCCCGCGAGATGGTGCCGGTGCTGGCACGTGCCGGCGTCGGCGTGGGCGTGGCGGGCCTCTTCATGGAGACCCACCCCAACCCGGCCGAGGCCTTCAGCGATGGCCCCAATGCCGTGCCGCTCAAGCACATGAAGACCCTGCTGGAGCAACTCGTGGCACTCGACAAGGTCGTCAAGAAACAGCCTTTGCTCGAGAACGACTTCAGCTGCTGAACACCATGTCTGCCTACATCCTCGCCAACGTCAAGGTCACCAACCCAACGCAGTACGAGGATTACCGGCGGCTCTCGACGCTGGCCATGAAGGAGCACGGCGCCGAGGTGCTGGTGCGCGGCGGCAAGACCACCGTGCTCGAAGGCGACTGGACGCCCGAGCGCGTCGTGCTGCTGAAGTTCCCGACGCCCGAGGCGGCGCAGGCCTTCTACGACTCGCCCGAGTACGGCGCGGCACGGCAGGCCCGCGAGGGCATCGCCGTCATGCGCATGGTGTTGATCGAAGGCGTCTGAGCCTCGTGGTCTTCGTCGCACTGCTGCTGGGCGCCCTGTTCGGCGGGCTGGCGTCGGAAAACGCGGTCGGCGCCCTGCTCGGTGCGGCCATCGGCTGGCTGGGCTGGCGCCAGATGCAACTGGGCCAGCGCGTTGCCCAACTCGAAGAACGGCTGAAGACCGGCGCACCCGCGCCGCCGGCGGTGGCGTCCCAGCCCGTTTCGCCGTCGGCGTCGACGCCCCCTTCGGTTCCGTCGCCCGTACGGCCACCTGTCAGCATGCCGCCGCCGATGGAAGTGCCGACGGTGCCCCTGCCTCTCGCTGCCGAAGCAGCGGCCGCGCCGCCACCTCCCAGGCCGATGTTCCCGCCGCCTGCGCCATCCGCACCGCGCCGCGCCATCCCCATGCCCGCCTGGGCCCAACGCATCGCGGCGGCCAACACCATCGTCAAGGTCGGGCTGGCCATGCTTTTCCTTGGCCTGGTCTTCCTGGCCCGCTTCGCGGCCGAGCATGTCACCGTGCCGCTGGAAGTGCGCCTCGCCGGTATTAGCGCCACCGGCATCGCGCTGCTGGTGGTGGGCTGGCGCTTGAGGCTGCGCTCGCGCGCCTATGGCTTGCTGCTGCAGGGCGGCGGCGTGGCTGTCGTCTATCTGACCTTGTTTGCTGCCGTGAAGCTGGCCGGCCTGGAGCCGCTGGCCCTGGTCTTCGCGTTGATGCTGGCGGTCTCGCTGCTGGCCGCCCTGCTGGCCGTGCGCCAGGACGCCCAGGCCCTGGCCGTCGTCGGCGCGCTGGGTGGCTATGCCACGCCGCTGCTGCTGTCCACCGGCGGCGGCGCCATCGCCGTGCTGCTGGGCTACTACTTCGTGCTCGGTCTCGGCGTGGCGCTGGTCGCCTGGTTCAGGCACTGGCCGCGGCTCAACCTGATCGCTTTCGGATTCACCGCCGGGGTCGCCAGCGCCTGGGCCGCGCAGAGCTATACGCCGGCCGACTACGCCATGGCCCAGGGCTGGCTAATCGCCTTCTGGCTGCTTTTCACCGCCGTGCTGCTGATGCCCGGCCGCCGCGCTCAGGAGCCCAAGCTTTGGCTGCAGTCCACGCTGCTGTTCGGCACGCCGGCGCTGGGCGCGGCCATGCAATACCTGCTGCTGCGCCCGGATTCCATGGCCGTCGCGCTGGCCGCCCTGCTCGCCGGTCTGGCCTACGTCGGTCTCGCAGCCTGGGCCCGCAAGCGGGGTGCCGCTCACGTCCGCATGTTCGAAGCGCTGCTGGCCCTGGGCGCCGTCTTCGGCACGCTGGTCATTCCATTCGCCCTCAGTGCCGAAGCCACGGCCGGGGCCTGGGCACTGGAAGGTTTGGGTGCCGTCTGGCTGGGCCTGCGCCAGCGCCGCGACCGCGTGCTGCTGAGCGGCCTGGCCCTGATGGCCCTGGGTGGCCTGACGCTGATGAAGTCGCTGTCCGAGGACATCGGCGGCCTGCACGCGGCCACGCAAGTGCTGAACGGTTTGCTGATTGCCGCAGCAGGTCTCGGCGGCGCACGCTGTTTCGGCCTGGATGAGCGTCGCCCCGTGCATGCGATCGGCGCGTTTGCGCTGGTCGGCTGGGGCACGGCCTGGCTCGCCGTGGCTGCCGCCGTCGTGCTGAAGCAATGGGTGCCGGTCGAACATGAATGGGCCGCCGGCCTGGCCCTGCTGGCCGCCGCGAGCGCCCTGCTGCTGGCCCTTCAGGCGCTGTGGCGCTGGCCGACCGCCGCCTGGCCGACGGCGCTGCTGATGCCGGCCTGGGCGCTGCTGGGCGTGACCGGCAGCGTGCTGCATGGTGCGCCGCTGTCCGACGGCGGCTGGTGGGCCCTGCCGCTGGCCTGGGCCGCACAGGCCTGGGTCTTGCAACGCACGGCGCCGCACTGGCCCGAACCGCTGCGCTACGCCACGCATGCCGGCAGCCTGCTCGCGTTCGCGCTGCTCGGCGCTCTGCAGGGCCGGCACTGGACGGCCGACCTCGGCAATATCGATGGCGACGGCGGCAGCGCCTGGGGTTGGTTGGGCTGGCTGGCCGTGCCGGCCCTGCTGCTGGCCGCGGTGCTGCGTCAGCAGCGGCACGCGCCGGTGCTGCAGGCCTGGCCGCTGCGGCTGGCGCCTCCGGCGTATGCGCAGATCGGCGCTGGCGTACTGAGCCTGGCGCTGGCGGCCTGGGTGCTTGTCGCCAACTGGTCCAGCCCCGGCAATGCCCAGCCTCTGCCCTACATCCCGGTGCTGAATCCGCTGGACCTCGGCATTGCCGCGGCTCTGCTGGCCGTCGTCGCCTGGCTGCGCAGCTCCGCCGCAGCGGCGGTCGGGCTGGGCCCCGCTTCGATGGCCGTCCCTGCCGGCCTGGCCTTCCTGTGGCTCAACGGCATGCTGATCCGCAGCTTCCATCACTGGGGCGGCGTGCCTTATCACGTTGATGCCTGGCTCGAGTCGCGCGGCGTGCAGACCGGCCTGGCGCTGCTGTGGAGCGGCCTGGCCCTGGTGCTGATGTTGTGGGGCACGCGCCGCCAGCAGCGCATGCCCTGGCTGGCCGGCGCCGTGCTGCTGGGCGCCGTCGTGCTGAAGCTGATGCTTTTCGACCTGCAGGGCAGTGGCACGGTGCTGCGCATCGTCTCCTTCATCGGCGTGGGCGTGTTGATGCTGGTCATCGGCTATGTCGCTCCCCTGCCGGGTTCTTCACACGATGAAAAAGAAAAGCCTGTTTGAGCTGGCGCTGCTGCTGGCGGCCGCGTCGGCCGCTGCCGCGCCCCACCGCGCCCCGGTGCAGATCACCCAGGCCGCGCCCTTCCTGACGCTGGAGGCTACGGCCGAGGCCTGGCAGCACGGCCTGGGCAGCGACCTGCGCGATTGGCAGCTGCTCGACGCCCAGGGTCGCCGCGTGCCCTTCGCGCTGCTGCCGGACGAATTGCTCGCCACGCCCGAGCGCGAGCTCAAGCTGGCCGCGCTGCCGCCCGCTCCTGCGACCACGGCGTCTGCCCCTCCCAACCGCCTGCCCGGCGGCTGGCTCCTGGACCTGGGCGAGCCGGCCCAATGGCTTGCCGAGCCGCGCCAGTTGCGGCTGCGCTGGCCCGCCGACGCCGCGCCCTTCCAGGCTGGCTATCGGCTCGAAACCAGCAGCGACCTGCAAGCCTGGCAGGCTCTCGGAACCGGCCAGTTGCTCGGCCTGCGCACGACCGAAGGCGCACCGCTGACCCAGCCGCTGGTCGCCCTGTCTGGCCGCCCACAGCGCTATCTGCGCTTGGTCTGGGACGACGCCGCACACGCCGTGCAGCCCGAAGCGGCAACCCTGCTGGCCCAGCCCGCCGGCATGGCACCTCTGCAGCAGCTGCGCAGCACCTCGATGCCTGCACCGGATGCCGAAGGGGGCTGGGTCATTCCGCTCGGTGGCCCGCAGCCCCTGCTGAACCTCGCGCTCACCGGCATGCAGGGCACCTGGGTGCTGCCCGTGCAGGTGCAGACGCGCGCCAGTCCCAAGTCGCCCTGGCAGACCGTGGCGCGCAGCGTGTTCTACCGCGTGGATCGCGGCGCCGCGCCGGCCGACATCGAGCCTTCGCTGCCGCTGAACATCGGCGCCAGCGAATTGCGGCTGCTGCCGCCGCGCGGCACCGCGCTGCCGCCGGCCGACAGCCTGCGCCTGGACTGGACGCTGCGCGTCACCCGCATCGTTTGGGCGGCCCAGGGCGAGCCACCCTTCAGCCTGCAGTTGGGCGTCGCGACGCCCGAGACCGGCCCGCGCCCGCTGCAGGACGTGGTGCCCGACTGGGCCCGCGAGCAATCACGACTCGGCACGTCTCAGCTCGGCAGCTTCACCGCTGAGCCCACCGCCTCGCCCGCCGAACCCACGCTGCCGCCGCGCCGCCTGCTGCTGTGGGCCGTGCTCGGCGTGGGTGTCCTGCTGCTCGCCGCCGTCACCTGGCGGCTGTGGCGCCAAGAGCCGGCATCGACCAGCACCTGAGGCAACGCTGAACCAGTCCCTCACGCGCAGCGCATCCCTGCTTCGGGCGGTCTGCGGCGTTTCAAATCCGCGCCATAGCCCGAGCTATGGCTGTGGTTTGCGCCTGGCAGCCCATCCCGAACCAGGGCGCGCAGCACGCGGGGACTCATTCAGCGTCGCCTAAACTCCCGCCCCAACACGCCGGCCGCTTGTTGTGACACGGTAACGCCCGCTTGGCACACTTTCGCCGCCCGAATTTTTCACTTCCTGGAGACACTGAATGAGCGCCATCGTTGACATCGTCGGCCGAGAGATCCTCGACAGCCGCGGCAATCCCACCGTTGAATGCGACGTGCTGCTGGAGTCCGGCGTCATGGGCCGTGCGGCCGTGCCGTCGGGTGCGTCCACCGGTTCGCGCGAGGCCATCGAGCTGCGCGACGGCGACAAGGGTCGCTACCTCGGCAAGGGCGTGCTGAAGGCCGTCGAGCACATCAACACCGAGATTTCCGAGGCCGTGCTGGGCCTGGACGCTTCCGAGCAGGCCTTCCTGGACAAGACCCTGATCGACCTGGACGGCACCGAGAACAAGAGCCGCCTGGGCGCCAACGCCATGCTGGCCGTCTCGATGGCGGTGGCCCGCGCCGCCGCCGAAGAATCCGGCCTGCCGCTGTACCGCTACTTCGGCGGCATGAACGGCTGCCAGCTGCCCGTGCCGATGATGAATGTCATCAACGGCGGCGCCCACGCCAACAACAGCCTGGACCTGCAGGAGCTGATGATCATCCCCGTGGGCGCGCCGTCGTTCCGCGAAGCCCTGCGCTGGGGCGCCGAGGTCTTCCACGCGCTGAAGAAGATCCTGCATGACAAGGGCATCTCCACCGCCGTCGGCGACGAAGGCGGCTTCGCCCCCAGCGTCGAGAGCCACGAGGCCGCCATCCAGCTGATCCTGCAGGCCATCGACAAGGCCGGCTACAACGCTGGCGAGCAGATCGCCATCGGCCTGGACTGCGCCGCCAGCGAGTTCTACAAGGATGGCAAGTACGTGCTCGAAGGCGAAGGCGGCATCCAGCTGACCGCGGCCGAGTGGACCGACATGCTGGCCACCTGGGTGGACAAATACCCCATCATCTCCATCGAAGACGGCATGGCCGAAGGCGACTGGGACGGCTGGAAGCTGCTGACCGACCGCCTGGGCAAGAACGTGCAGATCGTCGGCGACGACCTTTTCGTCACCAACACCAAGATCCTGCAGCAGGGCATCGAGAAAGGCATCGCCAACTCCATCCTGATCAAGATCAACCAGATCGGCACGCTGACCGAGACCTTCGCGGCCATCGAGATGGCCAAGCGCGCCGGCTACACCGCCGTCGTGTCGCACCGCTCGGGCGAGACCGAAGACAGCACCATCTCCGACATCGCCGTCGGCCTGAATGCTGGCCAGATCAAGACCGGCTCGCTGTCGCGCTCGGACCGCATGGCCAAGTACAACCAGCTGCTGCGCATCGAAGAAGACCTGGGCGACGTCGCCGTGTACCCGGGCCGTGCTGCCTTCTACAACCTCAAGTAAATCTTGAAGGTTCTTGCCGCGGTTCTGGCGATCTTTTTGATCGCCATCCAAGCCCAGCTCTGGGTGGGCCGGGGCAGCATTCCGCACGTCGCTCAGCTCCGGCAGGAGCTGAGCAAGGCCCAGGCCGACAACGACAAGGCCCGGGCCCGCAACGCCCAGTTGCAGGCCGAACTGCGCGATCTGCGCGAAGGCCTGGAGATGGTCGAGGAGAAGGCCCGCTTCGACCTCGGCATGATCAAGTCCGACGAAGTCTTCGTGCCGCTGGCGCCTGCCGCGGCCTCTTCGGTCAGGCGCTGATGCTGGTCACCCTCTGGGCGGCGCTGCTCGCGCCGGCCTTCTCCGCTTTCGGCAGCCCCATCTCCTGGCTGGAACTCGTCGCCTTCGTGCTGGCCGTCTGGATGGTGGTCTGCAATATGCGCGTCCACCTGCTGGCCTGGCCGCTGGCCCTGATCAGCTCGCTGATGTATTTCGCGCTGTTCCTGGACGGCAAACTCTATGGCGAAGCCGGGTTGCAACTGCTGTTCGCCGCGCTGGCCGTGTGGGGCTGGTGGCAATGGCGCTTTGGCCGCACCCGCGAAGGGGAAGTGCTGAAGGTGAGGCGGCTGGGACTGCAAGGACTGCTCAGGCCTGCCCTGCTGACCCTGGCCGCCTGGCCGCTGCTCGGCTTCTTCCTGGCCAAGGTCACCGACAGCCCCCTGCCCTATTGGGACGCCTTCCCGACCGTGGCCAGCCTGCTCGGCCAATGGCTGCTGGCGCGCAAATACGAGGAGAACTGGCCGACCTGGATCGTCGTCAACACGGTCAGCGTCGTGCTGTTCGGCCTGAAGGGCTATTGGCTGACCGTCATCCTGTATGCCGGCTTCATCCCCATGAGCGTCATCGGCTGGCGTGCCTGGCGGCGGGCATGAGCCGACTCGTGACCTTGCTCGGTGCCGAATGCACCGGAAAATCCACGCTGGCGCCGGCCTTGGCCCGGCATTTCAACGCCGGCCTCGTCACCGAATACCTCCGCGAATGGTGCGCCGCCCACGGCCGCACGCCGCAGCAGCATGAGCAGGCCCATATCGCCGCCGAGCAGGCCGCACGCATCCAGGCGGCTGCTTGCGAGCATGAACTGGTGATCTGCGACACCACGCCGCTGATCACCGCCCTGTGCAGCCAGCACTACTTCAATGACGACGCACTGCTGGCAGACGCCCTCGCCTTCCAGCGACGCTGCGATCTGACCTTGCTGTGCGCGCCTGACCTGCCGTGGGAGGCCGATGGCTTCCTGCGGGACGGGCCCGAGGTGCGGGCGCGCTTCGATGCCCGCCTGCGAGTGGCCCTGGCAGCCCATGACCTGCCCTGGCTCGATATCCACGGCGTGGCGCAGGCCGAGCGGTTGGCTCAGGCCGTGCAAGCCGTGGACGCCTTGCAGGTCGCTCGAAGCGGCTGAATCGCCTCACTGGGCGCGCAGCTGCGACAGCGCGTCGACGGAGCGGTTGACGGCGCGGTCCAGCGTCGCGGCCAGCGGTGTGCCGGCATGGTCCGCCGAGATCGCCGACAGCTTGGCGGCAAAGCCCAGATGCAGTTCGGCGAACCAGTTGGGGTGCGGATCGGGCTCAGGCACCGGCGGCCAGTGGATGGGCCACTTGATCTTGCGCGGCTGCGTCGGGCACCAGTCATCCAGATCCTGGGCCATGGTCTTCCAGGCCAGTCCCAGCCTGTCGCTGACGAAGGCCATGTGGGCGAACTCCTGCGCCAGCGCCGCACCGACAAGTTCGGGCGGACCGGGCGGCAGCGGCTGCGGATTCAGCGCTACCGCGCCGACGCGATCCTGCAGCGACAGGCCCTGGGGCCCGCGCGGGATGACGTCGAAGATGGCCGGCAGGCGGCGGCCGATGAGGGCCAGCAAACGTTGGTCGGAGGTCATGTCTCACTCCAGTGGCCGGCATGGAGGGGCGATGCCGGGTGCGCCTCCTAACAAGCTAGTCCACTGGAGCAGAAACACCATCGTATGGACGGGGGATGGCAATCCGCCACTCCCCGACGACCTAGGGCTTGCATTTGCCGTCAGCCCACCGCGCCTACCAGCTTGTGAACGACCTGTTCCAGCGTCGTGCATCCCTTGCGCGACGTGGCCGCGTCGAAGGCTATCCAGCCCTCGTTGAAGCCGTCCAGCATGCGCATGCGCGGCCCCGGGTTGCGCATGCCGTCGCGGCGAAAGCGCGCCTCCCAGTTCGAGCGCGGCACGGCCTCGGCGCGCACCTCGCGGCCCAGGGCTTGCGCCAGCGCTGCAGCCAGGTCCAGAGGCGCGAGGCGACGGGGGCCTTCGAGGTCGACGATGCGTTGGCCTTCCCAGCTCTGTTGAAGCAGCTCGGCCGCGGTTTCGGCGACGTCCGTCGTCGCGACCATGGCGACCGGCCGGTCCAGCGGCTGCAGAAAGGACGCCATGCGGCCCGTGTCCCGCGCCAACGCCACGTCCCAGGCCAGGTTCTCGATGAACCACGCCGCACGCAGGAAGGTGACCGGCAGGTTCAGCCTGCCCAGCACCTCCTCCATGCCCCCCAGCTTGCTCAGCAAATTGGGCTCGGCCGCCCGCGCACCGATGGTGGACAGCGCGACGACGCGACCAGGACGGGCCGCCGACAGCGCCTCGGCCAGGGCCGCGATATGCCGGCGCGTCTCGTCGAAGTGCGGTGAAGGATCGAACACCGGCGGGAGCAGCACGAAGACGGCCGTCGCGCCGCAAAACGCCTCGGTCAGGGCGACCGCATCGTGCATCTCCGCCAGGGCCACTTCGCAGCCACGCGCCCGCCAGGCCTCGCCCTTGGCGGCATTGCGCACGACGGCCCGCACCGGCATGCCTGCTTCCAGCAAGCGCCCTGCCAACTGGCTGCCCACCTGGCCCGTGATTCCCGTGATTGCAAACATCCTCGTTCTCCTTGGCCGCCCACCGTGGGCGGCTTCGGAAGCGGATTCTTGGGATTCTTCGATAACAAAGCGATAGCATGAATAGCATTTGATTCATGCTTGGCAGGCATCGATGAATTCGTTGACCCCGCAACTGCTGGACGGTTTTCGCGTCATGGTGGCCGTTGTCGATACGCGCAGCTTCGGTCGCGCCGGGGAGGCCCTGGACATGTCGCAGTCGGGGGTCAGTCGCGCCGTCGCGCGCCTGGAGCAGCGCCTGGCCATCCGCCTCTTCGACCGCACCACGCGCAGCGTGCGCCTGACCGACGAAGGCCGGCGCTTCTACGAGCGCGTGCTGCCTTTGCTGGGCGAGCTGGCCGAGGCCGCAGAGACGGCCAGCGGCTCGGCAGCCGCGGTGCGCGGCAAGCTGCGCGTCAACATCGACCCCTTCTTTTCCCGCCTCATCCTCGGCCCCCGCCTGGGCGCTTTCCTCGACGCTCATCCCCAGCTGGAACTGGAGCTGCGCACCCGCGACGACCTCGGCGACCTGGTGGCCGACGGCTTCGACCTCGCCATCCGCTTCGGCCACCCGCAGACCTCGTCGCTGGTCGCGCGCAAGCTGCTCGACGCCCGGGTGCTGACGGTGGCCTCACCGGCCTATCTGCGCCAGTTCGGCCGGCCCAGCCATCCGCGCGATCTCGCCGAGGGCCACCGCGGCATCCTGTTCCGCGACCCCGCCACCGGGCGCCCTTTCCCCTGGGAGTTCCATCAAGGCCGCCGCAAGCTGGTCGTGCCGGTGCAGGGGCGATTGACGGTCAACGACGCCGGCACGCTGCAGAGCAGCTGCCTGGCCGGCTACGGTATCGCCCAGATGTTCGAACTGGCCGAGGACGAGCTGCTGGCGGGCGGCGCCCTGGTCAACCTGTTCCGGGATTGGTCGGACGAGCGGTTCCCGCTCTACGCCTACCACCCCTCGCGCAGCCACATGCCGGCCAAGACGCGGGCCATGCTGGACTTCGTCGTGGGCCTGGCGGCCACCTCCAGCATCAACGGCCGAGCAGCAGGTAGTCGAACAGCTGCGTCCCGCCCGCGCCGCCCAGCGGCACCAGGATCGCCTTGAGCAGGGGCTGGTCGAAGAAGGAGGCAAAAGCGCCGTGCTGCTCGTTCTCGACCTGGACGATCAGGCGCTTGAAGGGCTCCACCAAGTCGGACAGCGGCTTGCCGCTGCCGGCCATCCAGCGCAGGTCGGCCTGCATGGATTCCAGCGCCCGGCGGCGCGTGTTCTCGGCCGCCTGCTTGAGCAGAAAGGTCAGCCCGACCAGCACGGCGATATAGAAGGTCACGCCCACGGCGATGGCCGGCGTCAGGGCCCAGTTGTCGAACAGCCGGCTGCGCGCCACCACCAGCAGGGCCAGCACGACGAAGGGGCCGATGACCAGCCGCGCGACGGGCGCGCTGCGACGGGCCACCACCTGCACGTCGATCCAGTCGTCCAGCAGCGTGTGCATGGCGAAGCCGCTGCCATCCTTGTTGCGCTCCTCCGGCCGCGCGCAGAAGCGCTGCGACCACAGGCCCTTGTGCTCGTCGCCCAGCGCATTGGCGAACTGGGCGATGGTCTCGGGCGGGTAGAAGCTGCGGCCGGCATTCAGGTGGCGCACGAAGCGCGTCAGCAGCACCGTGGCATCGGCCACCGCCACGATGAGCAGGGGCAGCAGCAGCAGGGCCGCGTACAGGGTCACGCGCACCAGGCTGCGGTGGTCACGTCCCCGCGCGGGCACCTCGGGGATCTGGCCGTCGTTGATGCCGTAGAACAGCAGCAGCATGACGGCCAGCGTCAGCACGTACCAGAAGAGTGTGCGGATCAGGCGCGGCGTGGCCTCGCCGCGCTCGCTGTATTCCACCCACAGCTGGTTGAAGTCGCAGCTCAGGCCGACGCCGGGCTTCCAGAACATCACGCTGGCATTGGAGAACCAGCCGCCGAGCAGCTCCCTCAAGCTGTGCGGCCTGGGCTGGGGCAACTTGAGCCAGTCCGAATCTCGCTTGAGTTGCTCCTGCGTCGCGGCCCAGGCCCAGTCCAGCGTCCACAGCAGCATGAACAGGGCCAGCAGGTGGATGAGGTGGGACGGCCAGGCGCTGACGCCCTCCAGCCAGGCCGTGGGCTCGCAGGTCAGGCAGGGCGCGCGACCCGGCAACCAGCCGCCAGCCGGCCAGGCGAGCCACATCCAGGTGCCCGCGATGCCCAGCAACACCGCCACCAGCAAGAAGGCCAGCTGCCGCCTCTCGTCGACCTTCCAGGCCGTCAGCCCCACCAGCAGCGCACCGCCGGCCGCCAGGGCCGCCAGCAGCCGCGCGTGGCTGAAGTTCATGCGCCCGGGCAGCACGAACTCGATGAGGCTGGCCATGGCATAGGACAGCAGCACCGCGTGCAGCATGACCAGGGCGATGGCGGTGAAATTCATGATGCGCGGCGCGCCACCGCCGCCGGCCAGCAGCACCCGGCGCGCCTGGCGCATGGAGGGCGTTGAGGGCCAGGCGAACAGCATGCAGCCGATCAGCGTGGCCATCAGCAACGCGACGAAGATGCGCCCCGGCGCCGCCTGGTGGGGCCGCTGCAACAGCGCATAGCCCGCCAGCGGCACGCTTTCGGAGCGGCCGATCTCGTACACCGAGGTGTTCTTCAGCACGCTGTCCAGGGCCTTGGCCTCGGCGGCCTTGCAGGCCTCGCTGCGGCAGCCGGCACGGCGGGCCGCGGCATAGGTGCTGGCCTGGTAGATGTCGCGCAGCGGCGGCGTGCCGGCCTGCAGATCGGCCTCGCCAGGCGCTGCCGGATAGAAGGCCAGCGGCAGGCTGCTGGCGACGACGAGGTTGCGCGTGAAGGCCTGGGTGCGCGGGTGCAGATAGCGCGCGTCCATGTCCGTCGTGAAGAACATGCGGTCCGAGAAGGTCTCGTGCAGGGCCTGCAGCACCAGCAGCTTGTCGTGCACATCGTTGGCGAAGATGCCGATGGCACCGATGGGCAGGCTGTCCTCCACCATCTCGCTGCGCTTGAGCTCGGCGCTCAACCGCCGCAGATAGTCCAGCTGGTCGCGGCTTTCGGGCCATTCCAGCGGCGGCGCCTTGGCCGCCGCCGTGGCCAGGGCCGCCGCGGCGGTGGCCTCCTTGGTGGTGACGCCGTCGATGCCGCGGAAAAAGTAGATGACCCTCAGGCTGTCCTGCATGGCCGGCGGCAGGCAGTCGCGCAACTGCTCCACCAGAGCCTGGGCGTAGATGGAATCGCGCTCGGCCACGACGACGACGCGGCGCTTGGTCTGCGGCAGGCGCAGCCTCACCTCCTTGACCAGGTTCTCGATCAGGTCGGCGTCGCTGCCCACGGTGCGCACCATGCGCACGGGTGTCGGCTTGCCCTGGGTGCCGGTCACGCGGCTGAAGTGCTGGGTCAGGAAAGCGTCCAGGCCATCCTCGACACCGGTCACGTCGCGGGTGTACTGCTGCAGCTCGGGCAGCATGCGCTCGGGCGCCGTCGACGAGGGGTTGTAGAACTCGGCCCGGGACAGCAGGCGGTAGCCGTCCAGCACATCGCTCGGCAGGATCTGTTTGGCGGTGATGTCCTCGCCGCGCCGGGCACAGCGGGCCGCGTCGCTGCGGCCAATGCCGCCGCCGGCAATGCCCGCGGTGTTGCTGAGATCGGCGGCGCAGCGCAGATCGCGCAGGGCGGTGCGCAGGGCGTCGGTGGATGAGGGACCGATGACGGCCAGGCGCGGCAGTGCATCCTGGTGGTCGTCGGCAAAGCGCACCTGGGCGCGAGCGCGCGCCGTCTTGCCCATCAGCTGCTCGGTGAGCCGGGCCACGGCGTCCAGCTTGCGCAGCGGCAGCGCGGTCTCGTCCACCCACAGCAGGGCGACCTGGGCATAGCGGTCGCTGTTTTCGCGGCGCAGCGACAGCAGCTCGTAGGGGACCAGGTAGCCGCCGCCCGCACTGGACTGGGCCGCCGCGCCCTTGGGGCCGGGCTTGCCCGTCACGGTCGCGTCCAGCAGCTTGAACTCCAGCAGGCTCAGCCGCTCGGCGTTGTCGGGCACATAATCCTGGGCCAGCAGGCCGGCCAATGTGGCGTAGCGGATGCGCCGGCGCGCCTCCTCGGCACCCACGAAGTCGGCCCCGGGCATCAGGGCCAGCACCACCAATGTGTCGTCGATGCGCTTGTTCTGGTCGGCATCCAGCCGCGACAGCAGGTTGCGCGGATCGCGCAGCTCGGGCATCACATTGCCGCAGTCGCTGTCCACCGGCTGCGAGGCTTTGCGCTGGCGCTCGCAGCGCTCGGAGCGCTCCACCTCATAGCGGCGCAAAGCCGCGAAAGGATCCTCCCAGAGCCGCGCGTTGATTTCCAGGTCGGGGTCCAGCGGCGCCTGGGCGCGTGCCTTCTCGGCCGGCCGCAGCGCATCGAAGGCGTGCGGCACCAACTGCGTGCTGGCGACGAAAGCCATCAGCACAGCCACGCTGGCCCACGGGAAACTGCCGAGCACGCCGCCCTTGGAATCCGCCATCAACGCCTCCCGGCCCTGCGGGATGAGGCCAGGCCGCGAAAGTCTCAGCTCACCGCGGCGGCGTCAATCACTAGGCCGGCGGACATCCTCAGAAGTCGGGACGCGGGCTACCTCGTGCCGGCGGGTTCACTGCATCGTGGCCGAGCCGCCGGAAGGATGGGCCCGCTCGTCGAACAACGCCCCCACGTCCACGGCGTCGAAGCGGTAGTGCCGGCCGCAGAAATCGCAGCCGATCTCGACGTCGCCACGCTCGGCCAGCACGCTGTCGACCTCGTCGCGGCCCAGGCCCTTGAGCATCTGGCCGACGCGCTCGCGCGAGCAGGTGCAGGCAAAGCGGGGCGCCTGCGGCTCGAAGCGCGTCACCGTCTCCTCCCAGAACAGGCGGCGCAGGATGGTGTCGGCGTCCAGGGTCAGCAGCTCCTCGGACGTCAGCGTGCCGGCCAGGATGGAGATGCGGTTGAAGGCGTCGGACAGGCCGATGTCGTCTTCATTGCGCTTGCCCTCCAGGTTGCCTTCGCCCTCGACCGGCAGGCGCTGGATCAGCAGGCCCGCGGCGATGTCGCCATTGGCCGCCAGCACCAGCCGGGTGTCGAGCTGCTCGGACTGCAGCATGTAGTGCTCCAGCACCTCGCTGACCTTCTGCAGCGGCTCGCGCTGGTCGCCATGCAGCGGCACCACGCCCTGGTAGGGCTGCTGGCCGGGGAATTTGTCCTTGGGATCCAGCGTGATGGCGCAGCGGCCCTGACCGTTCACGTTGACCATGGCCTCCAGCGTCGCCCCGGGTTCCACCGTGCCGACGCACTTGGCCGTGGAGCGGAAGCTCAGGTCGGGTTGCACCTCGGTCACGGCCAGCTTGACGGGGCCGTCGCCGAAGATCTGCAGCACCAGGGCGCCGTTGAACTTGATGTTGGCCTGCATCAGCACGCCCGCTGCGCTCATCTCGCCGAGCAGGTCGCGCAGTTCGGGCGGGTATTCCTGGCCGGGCTCGCGGCGGCTCAGCAGCTCCTGCCAGCCCTCGGTCAGGCGCACCACCATGCCGCGCACCGGCAGGCCTTCGAACAGGAACTTGTGCAATTCACTCATCGGATTCTTTTCAGGTCGGCCGCGTAGCGGCGGCCGTTGTTGACATAGTGGGTGGCGCTGGCCTTGAGCCCGGCGATCTGGGCCTCGCTGAGCTCGCGCACCACCTTGGCCGGCGCGCCGACGATCAGCGAGCCGTCCGGGAACTCCTTGCCCTCCGTGACCAGGGCCCCGGCGCCGACGATGCAGTTGCGGCCGATACGTGCGCCATTCAAGACCACGGCCCCGATGCCGATGAGGCTTTCGTCACCCACCGTGCAGCCATGCAGCATGACCTGGTGGCCGACGGTGACGTTCTGGCCCAGCACCAGCGGAAAACCGTGGTCGGCATGCAGCACCGAGCCATCCTGGATGTTGCTGCCGGCGCCGATGGTCAGCGTGTCGCTGTCGCCGCGCAGCACGGCGTTGAACCAGATGCTGACGTCGGCTTCCAGGGTCACCCGCCCGATGACCTCGGCGCTGTCGGCCACCCAGGCGCTGTCGTCGACCTCGGGCTGCCAGTCGCCCAGTTGATAGATGGCCATTTCATGGACTCCCGCACGCTGCGGCCGGCAAGGCGCGCAAAGCGGCGATTTTAAAAGCGGGCTCCGCTGCTAGGCTGGTTCGCATGTCGGTGAGCCGCAATCGCAGGCGCTGTCTCTCCGCCCTCGGGCTGCTGCCCGCCCTGGGCACGGCCGGGCCGTCGGCCGCCCCCCTGATCCGCCACGCGCTGGTGGAGCTGCCGCCCGGCGTGCCCAACTACGAGCTGACCGTGCTGCGCCTGTTGCTGGACCGGACCCTGGCCAGCCACGGCCCCTGCCGCCTGGCCGCCGCGCCGGCCATGACCCAGAGCCGCGCCTTCCTGCAGCTGGCGGCCGGCGACCTGGAGCTCACCACCTCGGTCACGACGACCGAGCACGAGGCCCAGGCCCTGGCCGTGCGCACCTGCCTCTTCCGTGGCCTGCTCGGCATCCGCCTGCCCATCGCGCTGGCACGCCGCCGCGCCGAGCTGCAGGGGTTTGCGACGCTGGAGCAGGCGCGCCGCCTGCGTCTGGCCCAGGTCGAGAGCTGGCCCGACACGCAGATCCTGAAAGCCAATGGCTGGCCGGTGCAGGCCATCGCCAGGCGGGACAGCTTTCCGCTGCTGCTGGCGCGCGAACGCATCGATCTGTTTGCGCTGGGCGCCATCGAGGTCTTCCCCTTTGTCGACGCCCTGCCCGGCCTGTGCGTGCTGGACGGCTGGCTGATCGCCTACCCGGCGCCGCTGTATTTCTTCGTCAGCCCCAGCCAGCCGGAGCTGGCCGCCCGCCTGCGCAAGGGCTGGGAGCTGGTGCTGGCCGATGGCAGCTTCGTCGCGCTGTTCGATCAATGGATGGGCCCGCAGCTGCAGCGCGCCGCACTCAACGACAGGCGCTGGCTGAAGCTGCACAACCCGGGCCTGCCCGCCGACACGCCGCTGCAGGACGACAGGCTCTGGCATCCCCTGGTGGCCGCCAGGTTGAAAACCTAGGCGCCGGGATAATCGCGGGCATGGAAGTCCGTGCCCGCGCCCTCGAGATCCTCGCCCTGACCGACCCGCTGGCCAAGGCCGCGGCGGCGCGGTCGCTGGACGAAGCGGCGCCCCTCGATCCCGAAGCCGTGCTGGCCGAGCCGCCCGACATCCCCGGCCGCCCCGCCCGCCCTCAGCTGGTCGAGCACATCCGGCTCAAGCCGCCCTCGATGCGCACGCCGGCCGGCATCGCGGCCCTGGTGCATTCCATCGCCCACATCGAGTTCAACGCCATCAACCTGGCCCTGGACGTCTGCTGGCGCTTTGCCGGCATGCCGCCGGCCTTCTACCGCGACTGGCTGCGCATCGCCGCCGAGGAGGCCCTGCACTTCACGCTGCTGCGCGAGCATCTGCTGACCCTGGGCTTCGACTACGGCGACTTCGACGCCCACAACGCCCTGTGGGACATGGCCGAGCGCACCCGGCACGACCTGCTGGCCCGCATCGCGCTGGTGCCGCGCACGCTGGAAGCCCGCGGACTGGACGCTTCGCCAGCCGTCAAGCGCAAGCTGATCGGCGCAGGCGACCACCGCGCCGGCGACATCCTCGACATCATCCTGCGCGACGAGATCGGCCATGTGGCCGCCGGCAACCGCTGGTTCCGCTTTCTGTGCGAGCAGCGCGGGCTGGAGCCCGTCGGCACTTACGCCGAACTGGCCGAGCGCTACCAGGCGCCCAGGCTGCGCGCGCCCTTCAACCTCGAAGCCCGCCGCGCGGCCGGCTTCGACGAGGCCGAACTGGCAGCTTTGCAGCAGTCCTGAAACGGGACGCCGGCACTCCTCAACCGGCGTTCCAGACCTGTCGAGCGGCTTTACACCCCTAGTTCAAAGTCCTCTAGAAGACTTCCCGGCGCGCGTAAAAACTCATTCAAATCAACGAGTTGGCACGACCTCCTCAGAATCGGCACGGTCGTTGCTTGTATCTGAACGTTTCTGTCGCAACGATTCCACCCACAACCGAGGGAGTTCACATGAAGTCGACCGTTCTGAAGCTCGCCGCCGCCGCGGCCGTGGCCATCTGCAGCGCAGCGCCCGCGCTCGCCAACGTCCTGACCTTCGACGACCTCAACACCGGCGGTGCCGGCGCCATGGGCTCGTCCTACCAGGGCTACACCTTCAACGGCTGGTGGCATATCGACAACCCGCCCTACGGCTACCCCACGGCGTCCAGCCCGACGATCATCTACAACTCGGAATCCAGCTACACCAACGTGCCGGAAATCCTGTTCGGCCAGACGGTGGATGTGGTGAGCCTGTACTTGGCCAACTACAGCAGCGGCACCGTGACCCTGCACGGCTACCTGGGCGCCACCGAGCTGTACAACACGCAGATCCAGCTGACCGGCGCCATGGTGCAGTACAACGTCGGTTTTACCGGCATCGACAAGTTCGTCATGGAGACGACCCAGAACACCTTCGCCTTCATGGACAACCTGGAGGTGAACGCCGGCCGGCTGCCCGAGCCGAGCAGCATCGCCCTGGTTGGCCTGGGCCTGCTGGGTGCCGCCGGCATCCGCCGCCGCGGCGCCACCCGCGCCTGATATCTTCAGACCCGCCAGCAAGGCCGCCTCCGGGCGGCCTTTTGCATTTCCGCGCGGATACTGCCCTCTCCATGACCCGCTTTCAAGCCAATCTGCTGCTCACCCTGGTCGCGCTGATCTGGGGCTCGGCCTTCGTCTTCCAGAACCAGGCCATGGCCCATGTCGGCCCCCTGCTCTTCACCGGCGTGCGCTTCCTGATCGGGTCCCTCGTCGTGCTGCCCCTGGCGGTGCTGGAGTGGCGCCGCCTGGGCCGCGAAGGCCGCCCGCTGACCCGGCTCGACGGCTGGCATGTGGCCGGCCTGGGCGGCCTGATGACGCTGGGCGCCGTCATGCAGCAGGTCGGCATCCAGTTCACCAGCGTGACCAACGCCGGCTTCCTGACCGCCCTCTACGTGCCCCTGGTGCCGGTGCTGGCGTGGCTGCTGCTCGGACAGATCGCGCACATGTCGGTCTGGCCCGCGGCGGCCGGCTGCCTGGTGGGCGCCTTTCTGCTGTCGGGGGCCCATGAGCTCAACGTCGGCCTCGGCGACCTCTGGGTGGCCGGATCGGCCATTCCCTGGGCCCTGCATGTGCTGATGGTGGGCCGCTGGGCCGACCGCATGGCTGCGCCCTTCACGGTGGCCAGCGGCCAGTTTGCCGTCTGCGGTGGGCTGTCCCTCATCGCGGCCTGCTTCATGGAGCCGGTGAGCGGCTCAGGCCTGCAGGCCGCCGCCGTGCCCATCGCCTTCACGGGCGTGCTGTCGGTCGGCATCGCCTTCACGGCCCAGGTCGTGGCCCAGCGCTATGCGCAGGCGGAGGACGCGGCCATCATCCTGTCGTCCGAGACCCTGTTCGCCGCCGCCTTCGGCTTTGCGCTGCTGGGCGAGCGTCTCGACACCCCCGGCCTGATCGGCTGCGGCCTGATGCTCGCCTGCATCCTGCTCGTGCAGCTGATGCCCCTGGTGGGAACCCTGAACCGCCGCCGAATTCTGACCAACCCGTCAAATTAGCTTCTAGACTCTGCCTTCCTTCCGCAGGAGCCCCGCATGAGCGCTGACGTTTCCAAGCTTGACGCCTATTGGATGCCCTTCACTGCCAACCGGCAGTTCAAGCAGGCACCCCGCCTGCTGACCCAGGCCGACGGCATGTTCTTCCGTGACGACAAGGGTCGCGAGATCCTCGACGGCATCGCCGGCCTGTGGTGCGTCAACGCCGGCCACAACCGCCAGAAGATCGTCCAGGCCATCCAGGACCAGGCCGCCGAGCTGGACTTCGCACCGCCCTTCCAGATGGGACACCCCAAGGCCTTCGAGCTGGCCGAGCGCCTGGCCCAGATCGCCCCCACGGGCATGAATCGCGTCTTCTTCACCAACTCCGGCTCCGAGTCGGTGGACACCGCGCTGAAGATGGCCATCGCCTACCACCGCGTGCGCGGCGAAGGCGCCCGCACCCGCCTGATCGGCCGCGAGCGCGGCTACCACGGCGTCAACTTCGGCGGCATCTCGGTCGGCGGCATGGTGGCCAACCGCAAGATGTTCGGCAGCCTGCTGGCCGGCGTCGACCACATCCGCCACACCCACGACCCGGCGCGCAACGCCTTCTCGGTGGGCGTCCCCCAGCATGGCGCCGAATTCGCCGACGACCTGGAGCGCCTGGTCGCCCTGCACGATGCGTCGACCATCGCGGCCGTCATCGTCGAGCCCGTGGCCGGCTCCACCGGCGTGCTGATCCCGCCCCAGGGCTATCTGCAGCGCCTGCGCGACATCTGCGACAAGCACGGCATCCTGCTGATCTTCGACGAGGTCATCACCGGCTTCGGCCGCACCGGCAACCCCTTCGGCGCCCAGACCTTCGGCGTGACGCCCGACCTGATGACGGTGGCCAAGGGCATCACCAACGGCTGCGTGCCCATGGGCGCGGTCTTCGCCCAGCAGAAGATCCATGACGCCTTCATGACGGGCCCCGAGCACCTGATCGAGTTCTTCCACGGCTACACCTACTCGGCCCATCCACTGGCCTGCGCCGCCGGCATTGCCACGCTGGACACCTATGCCGACGACGACCTGCTGACACGCGCCGCACGCATGCAGGACGAGTTCGCCAAGGCCCTGCACTCGCTCCGCGAGGAGCCCAATGTCATCGACGTGCGCAACATCGGCCTGGTCGGCGGCATCGAGTTGAAACCGCTGGACGGCCAGCCCGCCAAGCGTGCCTTCAACGTCTTCCTGGACTGCTGGGACAAGGGCCTCTTGATCCGCACGACCGGCGACACCATCGCGCTGTCGCCGCCGCTCATCATCGAGAGCAGCCACATCGAACGCATCGTCGACACGCTGCGCGGTGCGCTGCGGCGAGCGGCCTGAAGGTCGGCCTCCGCGCAGTCCGACTAGACTGCGCGCCGCTCCCGCGGCCCCGGCCGCCCCGAGGATTCTGTTGATGAAGTTGACCGCCCGCTGCGCCGCCGTTGCGGCCACCCTGCTGCTGGCCCTGCCCGCCCTCGCCCAGAACCTGACCTATCTGGGCCAGCAGATCGTGCAGGGCAGCCCGATGTTCAAGGGCGCGCCCGTGGGCGGCCTGTCCAGCATCGACTATGTGCCGGCGACGGGCCGCTATCTGGCCATCTGCGATGACCGCAGCGACCGCGCGCCGGCGCGCTACTACGAGCTGAGCCTGGACCTGTCCAAGTTCCGCCGCAGCGCGAATCCGGGCGAGGCCGGTGTGAGCTGGGTCAACGCCACCACCATCCTGGACCTCGACGGCCAGCCCTTCGGCCGCAACCAAGTGGACCCCGAGAGCCTGCGCCTGGACACCAAGCGCAACCTCATCTACTGGGCCAACGAAGGGCAGCGCGTGGCCGGTGCCATGCAGAACCCGACCGTGCGCCGCATGACGGTCGAGGGCAAGCCGGCCGGCGAATTCCCGGTGCCCCTCTACTACCACCCGGCAGGCAGCGCCAGCGGCATCGCCGCGGGCGACCTCGGCGTCTACAACAACCTGGCCTTCGAGAGCATCGCCATCACGCCCGACGGCAAGACGCTGTGGACCATGAGCGAGAACGGCCTGGCACAGGACAGCCTGCCCACGGCGGTAGGCCGCGGCAGTCGCGCGCGCATGCTCTCCTTCGATCTGGACAGCGGCAAGGCCGGCGCCGAATACATCTACGACGTCGGCCCCGTGCCCTTCCCGCCGGCCCGCCAGGGCGATTTCGCCACCAATGGCGTGCCCGACATGCTGGCCCTCTCGGCCCATGAGTTCATCGTCATCGAGCGCGCCTTCGCCGTCGGCGCCGTGACGCCGGGCATCGCTGCCCTCACCAAGCAGCCCACCGGCAACACCATCAAGCTCTACCTCATCGACACCCGCGGCGCCACCGACGTCGCGGGCTGGCCCAGCATCAAGGGCCGCGAGGTGGTGCCGGTCAAGCGCACCATGCTGCTGGACCTGTCCTCGCTGAAGAACGATGACGGCAGCGTGCTGGCCCTGGACAACATCGAGGGCATCACTTTCGGCCCCATGCACGAGGGCAAGCGGACGCTGATCCTGGTGTCCGACAACAACTTCAACCCGGCCCAGTTCACGCAATTCGTAGCCTTCACGGTCGACGGGCCCCTGCCCTGATGCATCCCGTCCCCTGGCGCGCCTATGCGCTGCTGGCCGCCAGCACCGGCCTGGTCGGCAGCTATGTCGGCCTGTCCAAGCTCCTGGTCGCCGCCTTTCCCGTCTTCCTGCTCGCCGGTCTGCGTTTCGGCTTCGCGGCCCTGCTGATGCTGCCGTGGCTGAAGAAGCCGGCCTCGGAAGCGCCGCTGGACACACGCTCCCGCTGGCTGCTTTTCCTCGAATCGTTTCTCGGCAACTTCCTGTTCTCCATCTGCATGCTGTTCGGCCTGCGGCAGAGCTCGGCCGTCGTCGCCGGCGTCATCATGGCCGGCATCCCGGCGGCGGTGGCCTTGTTGAGCTGGCTCTTCCTGCGCGAGCGGCTGAGCGGCCGCGTGCTGGCCGGCATCGCCTGCGCGGTGGGCGGTATCGCGCTGGTGGCCGGCGGCAAGCAGGGCGGCGCGGAGACGACGCCCATCGGTGCCCTGCTGCTGCTGGCCGCCGTGTTCTGCGAGGGCTGCTATGTCGTCATCGGCAAGAAGCTGACGGCCGGCCTGGGACCCAAGCGCATCAGTGCGCTGATCAACCTCTGGGGCCTGGTGCTCGTCGCGCCGCTCGCCGTCTGGCAGGCCCTGAGCTTCGACTTCAGCGCGCCGCGCCTGCTGGACTGGGGCCTGCTGGGCTACTACGCCGCCACGGCCAGCGTCATCACGGTCTGGCTGTGGATGGCCGGCCTGAAGGGCCTGCCGGCCGCCAAGGCCGGGGTCTTCATGGTCTTCCTGCCCATCAGCACGGCGCTGATCGGCCTGGCTCTCGGTGAATCCATTTCCGGCTTGCAGGCCTTGGCCTATGGCCTGGCCTTATTGGGTGTGCTGCTGGCGACATGGCCGGCCCGGGCCGCGTCTCGGTAGGATGCCGGGATGTCGTCCCTGGAAGCCGATCTCGCCCGCTGGCGCGATCACCTGAACCGTTTCGCCGCCCTGCTGGGCAATCCACCCGATCGCCAAGTCGCGGCCGCGCCCGAGGCCCAGCCCGGCCACTGCCTGGTCTTTGCGCCCCACCCCGATGACGAATGCATCGTCGGCGCCCTGCCGCTGCGGCTGAAGCAGGAGGCGGGCTGGCGCGTCAGCAATGTCGCCGTGACCCTGGGCAGCAATGCCGAGCGCCGCGAAGCGCGCTGGGCCGAACTGGTCGATGCCTGCGGCGTGCTGGGCTTCGACTGCATCCGCGTCGGCGCGGACGGACTGTCCGACGTGCGCGCCGACGAGGTCAAGGACGAGCACGTGCAAGCCCTCGCCGCCATCCTGCTCGAGCACCGCCCTGCCCTGGTGCTGGCCCCGCATGCGCTGGACGACAACCCCAGCCACCGCGGCGTACACCGTGTCGTCGTCGAGGCCATCGCCGCCGCGCGGTTGGACACGGTGCTGGCGCTGACCGAGTTCTGGTCCACGCAGGGCGAGCCCAATGCCCTGGTGCAGACCAATATCGCCGACACCGCCCGGCTCATCGCCGCGCTGGAGCGCCACACCGGCGAGATCGAGCGCAATCCGTATCACTTGCGCCTGCCGGCCTTCCTGGCCGACGCCGTGCGCCGCGGTGGCGAGCTGGTGCTGGGTGCCGGCGAGGAAGTGCCCGACTTCGCCTTCGCCACCCTCTACCGCCTCGTCGCCTATCGCGCCGGCCTGCCCATGACCGACCTGCCGCGCCGCGTCCTGCCGGCCGACCAGGCCCTGACTTCCGCCCTGCTCAAGCCCTGATTCCCATGTCCAGCACACCGTCCCACATCCGCGTCCACCAGTTTGCCGGCCTGCAGACCGGCCCGCGCCTGCTCGTCACCGGCGCCGTGCATGGCAACGAGATCCACGGCACCAAGGCCATGGCCGAGATCATTCGCCAGCTGGACGCCGGCGAGCTGACGCTGCTGCGTGGCACGCTGACCCTGGTGCCCATCGTCAACCCGCTGGCCCATCAGCTCAACCGCCGCGAGGGCGACCGCAACCTCAACCGCAACCTGCGCCCGCCCGTCATCGCCCATGACTTCGAGGACCGCATCGCGCGCGTGCTGTGCCCGCTGATTGCCCAGCATGACGGCATCCTCGACCTGCACAGCTTCCAGGGCAACGGCCCGGCCTTCGCGATGATCGGCCCGCGCAACAACTCGGCCGAGCTGGAGCCCTTCTCGCAAGAAGCCACCGAGTCGGCCCTGGCCGCGCGCCTGGGCGTGAGCCGCATCGTCGAGGGCTGGCTGTCCACCTACGCCCTCGGCCTGCAGCGCCGCCAGCAGCGCGAGCACGACGGCTCGCGCCGCGCCTCGCTGATCTCCGACCCGCACTACGGCGTCGGCACCACCGAGTACATGCGCTCCACCGGCGGCTGGGCCATCACGCTGGAATGCGGCCAGCATCTGGACCCCAACGGCCCCGAGGTCGCGCGACTGGCCATCCTGCGCACCCTGGTCTTCCTCGGCATGCTGGATGAATCCGCCGTTGAGGCCCACCGCCCCGCCCAGGCTCCTGAGTTGTTGCAGCTCTACGACGTCATCGACCGCGAGGACATGGGCGACAGCTTCGAGCGCGAATGGGCCAGCTTTGACGCCGTCGAGAAGGGCCAGAAGATCGGCACCCGTGCCAGCGGCGAGGCCGTGATCGCGCCAAGCGAAGGCCGCATCGTCTTCCCCAACGTGAAGTCGCAGCCGGGCACGGAATGGTTCTACCTGGCGCGGCCGAGCGATCGCAAGCTGGGCTGATCTCAAGGCCACGCCGGCGAGGCCGATATCGACTGCAGGACGTCTCCAAGCCTCACTTCATCATGACCAGCATCGCCAGCCTCGACGGCCGCACTGCAGCGCAGGCCCAAGGCGGCAGCCCGTCACAACGGCCCGCCGCTTCCAGCGGCGAGCTGGCGAAGCTCGAGGTCCAGCTGTCGGACTGGGTCCACTGCCCCTCCAGCAAGACCTCCGCCGGGAAGGCGATGATCGCGGAAATCACCGACAAGATCGACGCCATCAAGACCAGCATCAAGGCGGCGGACGAAGCCAAGGCCGCTTCGGCCAAGAAGATCGAGGCCAACAGGCTGCAGCCAGCTACCGAGCAAAGTCTGCGTTTGGATGGCCAGGGTGGCTGGCTGAATCTGCGGGCCTGAAGCGACGCCCGGCCATCAAGGCACGAGCTTGTCCTGAGTCCGGGTGTCGAAGTCGCTGGCTTCATGCCTTTCATGCAACTGCTCGCGGGGCTCGCCCCAGGCGCGGTTGACCATGCGGCCACGCTGCACCGCCGGGCGCGCGGAGATCTCGTCGGCCCAGCGGATGACATGCGTGTACTCCTGCACCGACAGGAATTCAGCCGCGCCATAGAGCTGGCCCTGGACCAGGACGCCATACCAGGGCCAGGTGGCCATGTCGGCCAGGCTGTACTCATCGCCCGCCAGGTAGCGACGACCGGCCAGCAAGCGATCCAGCACGTCGAGCTGTCGCTTGACCTCCATGGCATAGCGGTCGATGGGGTATTGCTGCTTGGTCGGCGCATAGGCATAGAAGTGGCCGAAGCCGCCGCCCAGGAAAGGCGCGCTGCCCATCTGCCAGAACAGCCAGCTCAGCGCCTCAGCGCGGGCCGCGCCTTTGGGCATGAAGGCGCCGCCGAACTTCTCCGACAGATGCATCAGGATGGCCGCCGACTCGAAGACGCGCACGGGCTCGGGCCCGCTGCGGTCCACCAGGGCGGGAATCTTGGAGTTGGGATTGGCCTCGACGAAGCCGCTGCCGAACTGGTCGCCCTGGTTGATGCGGATCAACCAGGCGTCGTACTCGGCACCCGCATGGCCCAGGGCCAGCAACTCCTCCAGCAGGATCGTCACCTTGACGCCATTGGGCGTGGCCAGGGAGTAGAGCTGCAGCGGGTGGCGGCCCACCGGCAAGGGCTTGTCATGCGTCGCACCGGCCACCGGCCGGTTGATGCTGGCGAACTGGCCGCCGTTGTCCTTGTTCCAGGTCCAGACCTGGGGCGGCACATAGGAGTCGGTCATGCGCAAAGGGCTCGTGGTGGGCAATGCCGCCACGGTAACCGGCGAGAAACGCCCTTGAAGCCGTACGGCCTTGGCCGACCGTGATCAGTCCATCAGGGCCAGCGCAAAGGCTTGCTTGCCATTGCGCTTGACGTGGTAAAGCGCATCGTCGGCCGCCCTCACCAGGGCCTGGGCGCTCATGCCGTGCGAGGGCAGGCAGGCGGCACCGATGCTGACGCCTACCCTGACCTCTTCGCCCGTGGACAGGCGGATGGGCAGGGACAGGCCGTCGATCAGGCCGCGCATGACCTGCACCAGCACCGCATCCTCGGCGCCGACGTCGCGCAGGGCGATCAGGAACTCGTCGCCACCCAGCCGCGCCACCAGGTCGGAAGAGCGCCGCACGGCGATGCGCATGCGCTCGGCACAGGCCACCAGCACCTCGTCGCCGCTCTGGTGCCCGTGGGTGTCGTTGATCTGCTTGAAGCCGTCCAGGTCGATGCACAGCACGCTGAGCGACGCGCCACGCGAGGCGGCCTCAACGACGAAGCGCTCCAGCGTCTCCTGGCCGGCGGCGCGGTTCTTCAATTGGGTCAGTGCGTCGTGCTCGGCGCGGTGGCGCACCTCGTTTTCGTCGCTCTTGCGTTCGGTGATGTCGTAGATGACGCCCTCGACCGTCTGGCCGTCCACCTGCTGGACCGAGATCAGGCAGTGCACCCAGCGCCTCTCGTCACCCGTCTGCACCAGCTCGAGGTCGGCCGAGATGGTCTCGCCGCGCCGCGTGGCGTCGTCGATCATTTGCCTGACCTGCTCGGGGCGGTGGAAGACGCGGCTGATGAAGTCGTCCTGGCTCAGGTTGCGCAGCTCGCCCATGGACAGGCCGACGACGCGCGACACCGTCGGGTTGCCGTTGATGAGGCGACCGCCTTCGTTGAGCACGAAGATGCCCGCGCTGCTGGAGTCGAAGATCTGCCGGTACTGGGCCTCCATGGACTCGACCTCGGCGCGCAGCTTGCGTTCGACCTTGAGCTGGCGCTCGTTGCTGTCCAGCAGCTCGTTGGCGCCGGCGATCAGCACGCCGATCTCGTCGCGCGCGTGGCTGGGAGGGATCTCCAGCCGCTCGCCGGAGCCGGGGGTCATGCGGCGCAAGGCACTGGCAAGACGCACGATGGGGCTGGACACCATGCGTGCCGCCACCAGGTAAAGGATGAAGGCCAGCAGGGCCGCCTGCCCCGCCATGGCAGCTGCGAGCGTGTAGGCCTCGCGGTCGGCGTCGGCCCTCACCTTGGCGTCGTTCAGATGGATGCGCAGCTGGCCCAGGGTCTCGTTGGCGTCGAAGGGCGACATCAGCGGGCGGGTCAGCAAGGTGGCGCCCAGGTGCTCGACGGCGCCGGGGCGCACCACCTTGACCAGTGCGCTGCCATCGGCCGCCACGACGGCCACCACGTCCACCAGCTCATTGCGCACCAGGCCTCCCGCCACCTCCTGCAGCAGCACCGCGTCACGGGCATAGGCGCCGATGGCCAGGGTCTTCTCGACGGCCGTGGCCAGCGACTCCGCGCTGCTGCGCCCGCTGGCCAGGGCGCGCGCCTGGCTGAGCTGGTAGGCGACCGTGGCCACGACGAGGGCCAGCAGCGTGGCGCTGGCAAACACCACCAGCATGAAACGCAGCTGCAGGCCGTTCGCGCCGCGGACGCGAGTCGCTGCGGTAGGCGAGGTCATGGGCTGGTGGCTTCCTTGATCACCAGCACGGCGCGCAGACCCGGCTCGGTCGGCTCACGGCTCAGCCAGCCCAGGGCGCCCGGGTTGCGGCGCAGCATGCCCGCCATGGCCGCCTCGTCGGCCAGGGCCTGGGGCGGCACGCTCTGGCCGGAGAACATCAGTCGCGACCAATAGCTGTTGACCTGGGCCACGGTCATGCCGGTCAGCGCCTTGTAGAAGGCGGCGCGATTGGGGTTGTCGCGCGGCAGGTCGAAGATCAGCGCGAAGTCGCCGTTGGCAAAGGCGCGGGTGCGCCCCATGAAGAGGTCAACGGCCTCTTTCTGCGTCAGGCTGCGCTGGGGGTTGCTGGCGTGCACGACGATGTAGAAGTCGGCGCGCGCCGGCAAGGCGCCGCCCAGCAGCGCCGCGGCGCCGAGCATGCTGAGCAGGCTGCGCAGGGCCATGGCTTCAGAAGATGAAGTCCACGACGGCGGTCGCGATATTGGCGTTTGAGGGCACGCCATTGGCACCGGTCCACAGGCCCGAGCCGCTGTCGCTGATGCGCACGCGGTCCCACTGCAGTTTCAGCGCGGCCTGGGGATGGAAGTCCCAGCGGGTGCCGAGGGACCAGCTCGACTGCTGGAATCGCGAGGCGTTCAGCGAGGCCGTCACCGCGCTGCCCAGGCCCTGCGCCTGCGCCGCGCCCAGGGGCCCGATCACCGGCGCCAAGCTGGCTTGCCAGGCCGGCATGGGCAGCACGCCCTGCGAGTCGCGCACACGGCCGTAACCGACGTAAGGCGTCCAGTCACCGACGCGGCGGCCGAGCGTTGCATAGGCCGAGGTCAGCACGATCAACGGGTCGGCGGAGATGCGCAGCACCTCGGCACTCCACTGCCAGTCCGCCAGCTCGTGGCGCAGGCCGAGTTCCCAGAAGGTGCCCGAGCCGTTCTCGGCGCCCAGGCGCCGGCGCAACGCCAGTGCCTGCTCGGCCACCGACGGGATGGGCAGACCACCCAGTTGCGCCAGGCCGTCCAGGGCCGGCTGGGTGTCGGTGTTGTCGATGGCAATGCGGGTGTGGGCGTAGCTGACGCGCAGCAGCAGGCCGCCCTCCTCGCGCGACAGCATGCCGCCCATCACGGAGCGCACGCGGCTGGCCTTGGCGCTTTCGAAGTCGCCGATGCGTGCCGAGCCGAACATCAGCTTGGCCCGCCACTGGGCATCGCCCTGCAGCCAGCTGCGCGCCACGTCGGCGCCGTCCAGCGTCGTCGGCAGCATCGAATAAAACTCCACCGGCGGCCGCGCCGTCATGAAGCCATAGCCGACGTTGCGGTAGTCGGCCATCAGGAAGACGTCGAGATTCACGCGCCCGGCGCGCAGCGTCCAGTCGGCATCGGGCCGGTAGCTGGCGTAGGCCCATTCCAGGGCATCGCTGCCCACGGCATGCTCGGCCCGCTTCTTGGCAATGGCCTGGGCGACAAGTTCGAACCGGCTGCCCAGGCTGTAGTTCAGCTGCACGCCCAATCGGGTGTCGACGTCGGCGCGCCAGCTGTCGTCGCTGCCGCCCTGGTTCAGTTCACGGCGAAATCCCCAGCCGGCCGGCGCGTCCACATGGCTGACGCCCACCGTGCCGAAGCCGCTCAAACGCAGGCCGGTCGCACCCGCGGGCTTGTCGGTCTCCTGGGCCTGCACGGCTCCGAAAGCGACAACGGCAGCGAGGCCTGCGAGCAGGCCTCGGGGACGGCGGCTGGATCGTTCCGGAATCTGGGCAGGCATGGCGGAAATGGGGACTACCGACCCATTATTCGCCTCAGGCCGCGCCGCGCAACACCTGTCGCCGCAATCAATTGCAACCTCATCACGCTTGCTTCAAGCTTGCAGACCCGGGGGCATTTCGGACCCGTGAAAATGCCACGCATGCGTATCGACTTCATCTCCGACATCGTCTGCCCCTGGTGTGCCATCGGCCTGTACTCGCTGGAAGCGGCGGCCGCCCGCATCCCCGGGCTGGAACTGGACCTGCACTTCCACCCCTTCGAGCTCAACCCAGGCATGGGGCCCGAAGGCCAGGACATCGAGGAGCATCTGGCCCAGAAATACGGCGCCAGCCCCACAGCCCTGGCCGGCACCCGCCAGGCCATCCGCGAGCGCGGGGCGGCCCTGGGCTTCGAATTCAGCATGGAAGCCCGCAGCCGCATCTACAACACCCGCGACGCCCACCGCCTGCTGCACTGGGCCGACGAGGCCTTCGGCGCCACTGTGCAGCGCCAGCTCAAGGTGGCGATGCTGAAGGCCTATTTCACCCACGGCCGCGATGTGTCGGACCGTGCCGTGCTGCTGGAGCTGGCCATCACGGCCGGCCTGCCCGCGGCTGGAGCCCAGGAAGTGCTGGACGGCAAGCGCTATGACGCCGAAGTGGCGGCCTCCGAGGCTGAAGTGCATGCCCAGAACATCCACGCCGTGCCGGCCATCATCGTCAACCAGCGCCACCTCATCCAGGGTGGCCAGTCCGTCGACGTGTTCGAGAAGCTGCTGCGCCAGGTGATGGCCGAGCCGCGGCTGGCCTGAGCACCGCCGCCGGACCTGAGACAATGGGCGCCTGTTCCCGAAGCCCGCCGCTGGCGGGCTTCCTGTTTCTCCAGTGCCCATGTTCAAGAACCTGATCACCTACCGCATCGGCGAAGGCTGGACGGCCGACGCCAAGCTGCTCGCCGAACAGCTCGCCAAGGAACCCTTCCTGGCCTGCGCTCCCACCCAGCCCTTGGCCGTCGGCTGGGCGCCGCCGCGCGGCATCGAGCACGCCCCCCTCGTCGAGGTCGTCGACGGCCACTGGCTTGTCAAGCTCAAGCGCGAGCAGCGCCTGCTGCCCTCCTCCGTCGTGCAGGAGCGCATCGACGAGCTCGCCGAGCACATCGAGGCCACGACCGGTCGCAAGCCGGGCAAGAAGGCCAAGAAGGACTTGAAGGAGCAGGCGACGCACGAGCTGCTGCCGCGCGCCTTCACCAAGACGTCGGCCACCCAGGTCTGGATCGCGCCCAAGCAAGGCCTGCTCTTCGTCGACGCCGGCTCCAGCAGCCGCGCCGACGAGGTCGTCACCCTGCTGATCCAGGCCAGCCCGGGCCTGAGCCTGCAGTTGGTACAGACGGCCGAGAGCCCCGCCGCCTGCATGGCCGCCTGGCTGCTGGACGGCGTGACGCCCGAAGGCTTCCAGATCGAGCGCGAGTGCGAGCTCAAGGGCAGCGACGAGCAGAAGCCCGTGGTGCGCTACGCCCGCCACCCGCTGGACATCGAAGAGGTGCGCGCCCATCTGACCAGCGGCAAGATGCCGACCCGTCTGGCGCTGAGCTGGAACGAGCGCGTCGCCTTCACGCTGACCGAGGGTTTCACGATCAAGAAGATCAGCTTCCTGGACCTGGCCTTCGAAGGCAAGCCCGAAGCCAGCGGCGACGAAGCCTTCGACGCCGACCTGGCCCTGGCCACCGGCGAACTGGGCCGGCTGATCCCAGCACTGATCGCCGGTCTGGGCGGCGAGCATGACTTCGCCGCTGCGGGCACGGCACCTGCCGCCCCGGCAGCGTTGTCGACGGAGCCGCTGGCCGAGGAAGCAGCGCCCTGGTAAGGGCTAGAACCCCAGCTTGAGCGTCACTCGCACGGTGCGCGGTTCGGCGGGGTGGACGTGCCGGTCGGCGACCGGCGCGGCCTCACCGGGCAGCTGGGATTCGTAGAAATACTCGATGTCGTTGACCTTGCGGTTGCCCAGGTTGAAGACATCGAAGGTCAGCTCGCTGCCCGCCCACAGCTTGCGGCTGATGCGCAGATTGGTCGTCAGCGACGACCGCGAACGCACGCTGTTGTCCTCGATCAAGGCACCCGAGCCAAGGTAGCGCCACTGCAGGCTGGCCGACCAGGGGCCCAGCTCGCGCAGTGTGACGGCGACGGAGCCCACCTTGTCGACCGCGTTCGGGATGCGATCACCGCCCGCGAAGCGCGCATGCGTCCAGGCCAGATCGGCGTCGACCAGCAGCCAGGGCAAGGGCACGTAGCGGTTGTTCCACTCGACGCCGTGGCGCCTGCTGGGGCTGTTGGCCTCGGTGGCGCCGGCATCGCCGACATAGACAAGCTCGGAGTCGAAGTCCAGCTTCCACAGGGCCAGCGAGCTTTGCAGGCCCGGCACCCATTCGGTCCGCGCGCCCAGCTCCAGGCCGCGTGCTGCGACCAGACCTGGCACCTTGTCCACCGCGTCGCCCGTCTTCGGATCGACGGTTGCCGTCGTGCCGCGCGCGTCGTTGCTGTGAAAGCCCCGGCCGGCGTTGAAGAAGAACTCGGTCTTGGCCCAGGGGCCTGCAATCAGCGACAGCTTGGGCGAGAACAGATGGGCCGACGCGCTGCCGGAGTTGGCCGAGTTGGTCAGACTGTCGATCTTGAAGCGGGCCTGATCGGCGCGCAGGCCGACAACGCTGCGCAGCCAGGCCGTCAGCTCGACCGAGGTCTGGCCGTAGACGCCGAGCTGGGTATCGCGCACGTTGTCGTCCCGCGTCGTCGCGGTGATGCGGCGATCCACCGTGTCGTGAAGGCCGACGTGGATGCGGTCCTGGCGCAGCTGCAGACCGATCTCGCTGCGTGCCGCCAGCCCGACCAGCTTGTGGTCAACCGCATGGCTGGCCTGCAGGCCATGGACCTTGCGTCTGTCCTGCTGAGAGAACTGGTCGCCCTGCGCCGGCCGCTCCAACGCGTAGGTGAAGTTGGAAAACAGCTGGAGCTGGTAGTCCATTGCATAGACCGCGACCTGGGTGGCTTCGCCCTCCGTCGCGCGGTGCCATTCGCCGGACAGGCTGCTGCGGCGCGTGTCGCCCCCGTCGCTCTTGTCGATGGCATCGAAGCGGCCAAAGGGCTGGCCGTTGAAGCTGCCGGCGTCCAGAAGACGCTCGGGCACCTGGTCGGTGGACGTCCAGCGCGCGTCATAGCCCATCGCGCTGGCGCTCCAGCCCTCTGCCCGCGTGCCGCCGGACAGGGTCAGCACGCCATTGCTCTTGCGCAGCCGCTCGGCCAAGGTCCAGGGACCGTCGTTGCGCTGCAGCTCGACGGCACCGAGCAGGCTCAGACCGCCACCCAACACGGTCGAGCCCGCGCTGACGAAGCGCCGGAACCGGCGCTGGCCCAGGGTCAGCGCAGCAAAGTTTTCGTCCAGGGTGTTGCGGTAGGCGATGTCGGCCGAACCGGCGGCCGCGAAGTCGCCATTCCTGGCGAAGTAAGGCCCCTTGCGGTATTCGATGCGATCGACCAGCTCGGGAATGAGGAAGTTGAGGTCCGAATAGCCCTGACCATGGCCGTGCGTGGGCATGTTGACCGGCATGCCGTTGACGGTGGTGGCGAAGTCGGTGCCGTGGTCGAGATTGAAGCCGCGCAGGAAGTACTGGTTGGCTTTGCCGTCGCCCGAGTGCTGGGTGACGATGAGGCCGGGCACGAACTCCAGCACCTCGCCCGGGCGCAACGCGGGCCGGCTCTTCAGCAGCTCGGCGCGGATGGTGCCCTCGGAGGCGGCATCGGAGCTGCCGATGGCGTTGTCGTAGTGGCGGCCGGCGACCTGCACGCGCTCCAGCATCGCGACTGCGGCGCCGCCCGAGGCCTCTGTCTGGCCGCGGGCGGCGGCGGTCGCGAGCAGGCAGGCGGCAGCCAGCAGGCTCGGCTTGAATCGTGGCGACATGGATGCTCTCGAAGGAGGCCGCGACATGCGCAGCCGCCGCCCGTCTGCACGCGACGAGCGGAAGGATCGGAAGACGATGTGGGATTGAGAGCGAATCAGCCGCGGGGCGGGGCCAGCGGCGGTGCGATGAAATGGTCGCACCAGTCCACGGCGGGCGCCGCCGGGCGCTCGACGGCCCGGTCGATCACCAGGTCCAGCGCGGCCGGCAGCCAGGCCAGGAAAGCCGTGGCGCCGGCCTGACGGGTTTCGTCGCCGGCATCGCCGACGTCAACGGCATCATGGGTGTCCTGGGAGTGCTTGTGCGGCACCCCGCCGTGTTGGTGCCAGCCGTCCGCGGCGCCGCGGCTGGCGCCGAAAAGCCGGGGGTCCTGGGCGGCATGCAGGCGGTCCAGCACGGCATGCACGGGCCGGGCCAGATCCGACAGCAGGCTGCTCGTCGACGTGTGCACGTGGCGGTGCCCCTGCACACCCGCCACCAGCTGCACCACGCTCTGCAACGGCAGCACCACCAGCAGCAGCATCAGCATGCCGACGCGGCCTCGGTGCAGGAACGATGACAGAAAAGGTGGCACGGCAGGTATCGTCGGTCGCGGGCATTGCCTGCGTGTGACATGAGCTTGCCCTGTCTACGCAGCGGTTGCGCAACCGGACGCCTCCCCGCCCGCTTCAATCGTGGGATGACGAGGTCTCACCAGCTCGTGAAGGGCCGCACCGCCAGGTTGGCGTTGACATAGCGCGCATCGCCGGTGACCTCCGCGCCCAGCCAATCCGGGCGGGCAAAGGCCTGACCTTCGGTCGACAGCTCGATTTCGGCCACGATGAGGCCGGCATTAGCACCGAGAAACTCGTCGACCTCCCAGGTCATGCCTCGGAAGGGGCAGAGGTGGCGGATCTTCTCGACCACCGGTCCGTCACTCATGGCGAGCAGGGCCTGGGCGTCGGCCACCGGCACCTCGTACTCGAACTCGGCCCGACTCGCCCCGCGGGTCGCACCCTTGATGGTCAGGAAGGCCTGATCGCCCGCGATGCGCACGCGCACCGTGCGCGCCGGGTCCCGGCTCAGATAGCCCTGGCTGAAGCGGGTCTGCCGCGTCGCCATCGGGCGCCAGCCCTCGCCACTGACGAGGAATTTGTGCTCGATCTCAATGCCCATGTTCTGCAGCCGCCTTGGCCGCGGCCTCGCGCAGCTTGTCCTTCTTGCTCTTGCGCGTCGCGCTCTTGATGCCGCCCGTGGCCTGGGCCTCGGTGGCCACGGCCTGGGGCTCGAAGCCGTCCAGGCGCTCGCGCGGCACGCGCTGGCCCTGGCGCTTTTCGATGAGGCGGAAATGGCTTTCGGCGTTTTCGGCGCTGTCCGCGCAGATGAAGCTGACGGCCGTGCCTTCGGCCCCCGCGCGGCCGGTGCGGCCGATGCGGTGGGTGTAGTCGGCGGCCGAGCGCGGCAGCTCGTAATTGACTACGGCGTCCAGCGCCTCGACGTGCAGGCCGCGCGCGGCCACGTCCGTGGCCACCAGCACCTCGACGCTGCCATTCTTCAGCGCCTCCAGCACGTCGCGCCGTGCGCCCTGGCTCAGCTCGCCATGCAGCACGCCGGCCTTGAAGCCATGGGCGAAGAGCTTGTCCGACACCAGGTCGGCCGTGTAGCGGCTGGCAACGAAGACCAGCACACGCTTCCAGCCCTCGGTCTTCAGCAACTGGCGCAGGGCCGGCAGCCGCTGGGCGCGGTCGAGCTGGAGGGCGCGCTGGTTGATCTGGGGTGGTGCCTCCTCGACCTGGATGCGCACCGGCTCGCGCAGCAGCTGCGTGGCCAGGGCCTCGACAGCGGCCGGGAAGGTGGCCGAGAACAGCAGCGACTGGCGCCGCTTCGGCAGCAGGGCCAGCAGGCGCTGCAGCTCTTCGGCAAAGCCCTGGCTGAGCAGGCGGTCGGCCTCGTCCAGCACCAGGCACTCGACGCCCGCCAGCGTCAGGCCGTTGTGGTCGATCAGGTCCAGCAGGCGGCCCGGCGTGGCCACCATGACGTCGCAGCCGCCACGCAGGGCCATCAGCTGCGGGTTGATGGACACGCCGCCAAAGGCCAGGGCGACCTTCGGGCGGTGCAGCAGCAGGGATGCCACGTTGCGCAGCAGCTCGGCCGTCTGCGCTGCGAGCTCCCGCGTGGGCGCCAGCACCAGGGCCCGGGGGCCCGGCCGGGGCGGCGAAGCCACCAGCCGCTGCAGCAGCGGCAGCACAAAGGCAGCGGTTTTGCCCGAGCCGGTCTGGGCCAGCGCCAGCACATCGGCACCGGCAAGGATGGGCGGGAGCGCTGCCGACTGGATGGCGGTCGGCGCGTGATAGCCCTGTTCGCGCACGGCGCGCAGCAGGGCGGGCGTGAGGCCCAGGGAAGCGAAGGACATGCGCGATTGTCGCGCCTGGCTCAGAACAGCTTCTGTTGGTCGCCCGCGAGTTGGCCGACCGCGCGGGCCTCGATGAGCAGCATGCGCCGCTTGGTCTCGACACCGCCGGGTGCCGAGAAGCCCGTGGGCTCGCCGCCCGCGCCCATCACGCGATGGCAGGGCACGATGGGCGGGAAGGGGTTGTCGCCTTCAGCCCGGCCGACGGCGCGCGCGGCACCGGGCTGGCCGAGGGCGTTGGCGATCTCGCCATAGGTGCGGGTCTGGCCGGGCGGGATGGCGCGGGTCAGCGCGTGGACCTGGCGGCGGAACTCTGGGATGCCGCGTTCGTCGAGAGCGATGTCGCTGAGATCGCGGGCCTCGCCGGCCAGCAAGGCGCGGACGCCGTCGACGGCGTGGGCAATGTGAGCTGGCAACTCAGCAACCGGCGCAGCCTTGGGGTGGCGGCGCTTCAGCCGCGCCGGACTGGCATCGGGCAGCAGGGATGCCACGATGCCCCGCTCGCTCCAGACCAGGCCGCAGCGACCCAGCGCCGTGTCGAAACTGTGGCTCCACAGCGGCTCATCCGGCGGAATCACCGGGCCGATGTCAGGATCGTCGACAAAAGCGCTCACGTTGTTCAGGTGCAGCTTGCAGCAGGGTCTTGGAATAGTAGCCAAGCATGCCGCTCACGCGGGCGCGGCCGGCATCGTCCAGCCAGGCGTCCACGCGCGAGCGCCAGACGGCCGCGCAGGCCGCCGGGTGCAGGCCTTGGTCCGAGCAGTCCAACAGCGCCTCGAAGCCGCCGCGCCAGCGCTCGAAATCGGCGCGGCTCATGACCGGGCCATGGCCCGGCACCAGTTGCTTGAAAGGCTGGGCCGAGATGCGCGCCAGGGCCTCACGCCAGGCCGGCGGGCAGGCCGTGTCCATGAAGGGCACCGGCAGCGTGACCAGGTCACCGGCGGCCAGCGTGCCCGAGGCCTTGTCCAGCACCCACAGGTCGCCGCCGCTGACGGCTGTTTCGACGCCGACCTTCAATTGGCGGCCGGCCAGCGTCAGCGTGGCGGCGCTCTTGACTTCATGATCAGGCCGCAGCGCCACGGCCTGGTTCAGCAAGTCCTGGTCTACGCGCATCACGGCCGCCTGCTCGGGAGGCGCCGTCGGCAGCGCCTCGGCGAGCTGGCGGCGGTAACGGTCCAGCCAGCCGTCGGCCGCCAGGGCCCGAGCCACGGCGGGTGAAGCCCAGACCTCGAGCCCCGGCTGCTGCGAGCGCAGCCAGGCATTGCCGCCGAGGTGGTCGAGATGCCAATGGGTGTTCAGCACCGCCCTCACCTGCCCGCCGGCCGCCTTCAACGCGGCCTCGGTGTGGGCGCGGTGGCGACCGCTGTCGATCAGCAGCCAGCCCTCGCTGCCCTTGAGCAGCAGGCTGTTGCCGTCGGGCTGGCGACCGGCCTCGAAGCCGCCGGGCACGAGGATCACATCGGAAGCCAGGATCTGCTGGGCCTGGGCCGCTGCGCAGAACAGGGACAAGGCGAGAAGGATGGGGCGCATGCCGCCATGCTCGTGGAGAACGGCCTCTTGGCCGGTCGTCATGCCGCGACGGCGGCTCCGGCCAGGCGCGCGGCGGTCGCCTGCTTCGCGACCTCGCGCGGGGCCAGCGTCTTCAGGCGGTGGTCGCTCCAGACCTGGCGCCAGCGGCGGGCCCCGGACGTGCCGTTCCACAGGCCCAGGGCATGGCGCATGGCATGGGCCCAGGAGCGGCCGCTGGCGTGCACGCGCTCGAGATAGTCCAGCCAGGCTTCCTCGACCTGCTCACGCGTCGTCGCCGGGTCGGGCTTGCCGAAGAAGCGCGAGTCCCATTGCGACATGCTCCAGGGCTCGTGGTAGGCCTCGCGGCCGATCATGACGCCGTCCAGCACCGCCAGCTGTTCGGCGATCTGGTCGGGTGTCTTCAGGCCGCCGTTGATGGCGATGGTCAGCTGCGGAAAATCGCGCTTGAGCTGCTCCACCAGTTCGTAGCGCAGCGGCGGGATTTCGCGGTTTTCCTTGGGCGACAGGCCCTGCAGCCAGGCGTTGCGGGCATGCACGACGAAGACCTCGCAGCCGGCCTGGGCAACCGTGGCGACAAAGTCGCGCACGAAGTCGTAGCTCTCGTTTCTGTCGATGCCGATGCGGTGCTTGACGGTGACCGGCAGCGAGGTCGCGTCGCGCATGGCCTTGACGCAATCGGCCACCAGTTGGGGTTCGCCCATCAGGCAGGCCCCGAAGGCGCCGCGCTGCACGCGGGGGCTGGGGCAGCCGCAGTTCAGGTTGACCTCGTCATAGCCCCAGCGCTCCGCCAGCCTGGCGCAGGCGGCCAGGTCGTCGGGCTCACTGCCACCCAGTTGCAGGGCGACGGGATGCTCCTCGGCGTTGAAGTCGAGGTGGCGGGGCTGGTCCCCATGCAGCAGCGCGCCCGTCGTCACCATCTCGGTGTAGAGCAGGGTCTGGCGGGTGATAAGCCGGTGGAAATAGCGGCAGTGGCGATCGGTCCAGTCCATCATCGGGGCGACGGACAGGCGCCAGGGAGAAAACCGGGAAGAAAGGGCAGCAGTCACGGGCGCGATTATCCCGGGCCGCAAATGGCAACGCCCGCGTCGGGCCGACGCGGGCGTTGAGAAATGCTGAACCGCGAGGGCTTACCGGCGGCCGCGGCGGCGCGCGACACCGACGCCGGCCAGGGCAGCGGTCATCACCAGGGCCAGGCTGGCGGGTTCCGGCACGGTGGTGGCGCCGCTGAACTCGACCAGGAAGCCATTGATCTGGCCGAAGTTGCCCGGGCCGCCGTGGTCGTTCCAGCCCATGACGGCGCCGAAGTTGGTCTGCAGATAGTTCTCGCCACCGCAGCAGTTGTTGGGTTCGCCGGCGTTCCAGCTGGTGTAGGTCAGGGCCTGGCCGTTCTCGGGACCATCGCGCCAGGTGAAGGTGCCTTCGTTGCCTTCGTCCGAAGCACCCAGCCAGGCCAGGATGCCGTTGGCCACGGAGACCGACGCGAAGCGGTTCTCGCCGGCGCTGGTAACGGTGGCCAGATAACCCTGCATGCCCAGGAAGCTCATGCTCTGGGCGGCCTTGAAGGCCTCGTCCCAGGTGACATTGCTGTCGATGAACTCGTAGTAGTGGTCATTGCCGCCAGAGGCAACGGCCCACTGCACCGGAGCGGCTTGGGCAGCTTGGCCGACAAAACCGGCGGCCAACAGGGCAGTCATGAGCAGCTTGCGCATTTTTGTCTCCGTCAAACGTGAAATATTTCCGCGAGTGTCTGGAGACCCGCAGGCCGGGCCAACCCCCAATCCGGGGGACGACAGCTTCAGCTCAGGTCGCGCAACGGATGCTCTTCCGGGCTCCAGGGGCTGACGAAGAAGGCGGCCACCTCGGCGTCGTCCACCTCGGCCACCGTCGCCGGATTCCAGCGCGGCGCATGGTCCTTGTCGACCGCCAGGGCGCGGATGCCTTCAACGGTCTCGCTGCGGGCCGCGCCGCGCAGATGGAAGGCGTGGTGCACCAGGTCGCGCTCCAGGCGCAGGTCGTCGGCCAGGCTGAGCTTGCGCCCCCGGCGCACCAGCTCCAGCGTCACGGCCATCATGGTCGGCGAACGGGTCAGCAGGGTCTCGTGGGTCTGGCGTGCCCAGTCGTCCCTGGCAGAGGCCAGTGAGGCGAGGATGCCGGCCAGCGTCGGCTCACCGAAGTGGCGGTCGATGCGCTCGGCGGCCGCCTTGGGGTCGGCCGTGGGTGCCAGGTCGACGCGCTCCATGACGGTGGCGACGACATGTTCGGCGCTGGGTTGAGGGCTGGAACGCAGGGCTTCGACGAGACCGGACCATTGCAACGCCGGCACATAAACATCGCCCAGGCCCCATTCGATGGCATCGCCGGCCGCGATGGTGTGGCCGGTCAGGGCCAGCCATTCACCGACATGGCCCGGGCATTGGGCCAGGAAGAAGCCACCGCCAACGTCGGGGAAGAGGCCAATGGCCGTCTCGGGCATGGCGAGCTTGGAGCGCTCGCACAGCACGCGCAGCTTGGCGCCCTGGCTGATACCCATGCCGCCGCCCATCACGATGCCATCCATCAGCGCGACATAGGGCTTGGGGAAATGGTGGATGAGATGGTTGAGGCGGTATTCCTCGGTGAAGAAATCGGCCAGGGCCGGGTCGCCGGCATGGGCGGCCTGGTGGAAGAAGCGGATGTCGCCGCCGGCGCAGAAGGCCGGTGCCTTGCCCTCGCGGGGCGCGCCGAGCACGGCCACGGCCTGGATCTGGGAGTGCGAAGCCCAATGGCGCAGCAGCGCCGTCATGTCGCGGATCATGGGCAGCGACAACGCGTTCAAGGCCTGCGGACGGTTCAGCGTGATGAGGCCCAGGCAGCCATTGACGTCCGCCAGGATCTGGCCATCGGACACCAGGTTCGGAATCAGGTCGTTCATGCGTTCTTCAGGACGGATTTGACGGAAGAGGGAGCGAGGGCCTCGTTGGCGATCAGAGCGACGAGCACAAGGCTACCGCCGATCAGGGCCGCGCTGCCTGGGTGTTCGCCCGCAAAAAGCCAGGCCCACAGCACGCCAAGCAGGGTTTCGGCCTGGCCGAGCAGGGCCAGTTCGTGCCCGGGAAGCTCACGCGCCAGTCGCACAGCCAGCAGACAGGGCAAGGCGAGCTGGAAGACACCCAGGAAAGCCAGCAGGCCGAGGTCGTGTGCGCCGGCTTGCAGCGGCCAGGCCAGGGGCAGCGTCGCGGCCATGGAAATCAAGGCGCCGATGAGGACGGCGGGCAGCATGTCGGCACCACTCCCCTGCCCCACCTTCTGCAGCAGGCACCAGTTGGATGCGGCAGCCAACGGCACGCCGAGCGCAACGAAGACGCCCATCAGCGGGCCACCGAGCTGCCCGCCGAACATCCAGGCAATGCCTGCGCCGGCAAGCGCAATCGCCCACCAGGTGCGGGTCGGCACCGGTTGATGCAGGAAGAGGCGCGCGAGTACTGCCGTGAACAGCGGCGACAGCGACATCGTGACCAGCACATTGGCCACGGTGGTCAGCGACAGCGCCACCATGAAGGCCGTGAACATGACGGCCCAGCAGACGCCCGAGGCCCAGACCGCCGCGCCACGCACGGCGCTGAAGAGCGCCCTGCCCCGCATGAAGCCCAGGATGACGACCAGGGCCAGCGCATTGAAGCTGCTGCGCCAGAACGTGATCTCGAAGCCCCTGGCGGCATCCAGATGCCGCGTGACCACGCCCGCCGAACTCCACATCAGCGTGACCAGCAGCATCAACAAGACAGCAGACCGGTGCGTCATCAAACAAGAGCGCCCCTGAACAGGGGCGCGGGCAATCAACTGGCTAGAGCCCCTCGCGGAGGGGGCTGAGCCCGGACTTGAACAGTCCTGAGGACTTTTCATGCCTGGCGAAGGACGGGGCCTCCGTGCCCCGGCATGGGGGAGCTCAACATGCCACGGGAACCGCGAGCGAGCTGCGTGCGCTTACGCGCGCGCTGCTCGCTTGCGGTCGTTCTCGGACAAATGGCGCTTGCGCAGTCGAACCGACTTCGGCGTGATCTCGACCAGCTCGTCGTCATCGATGAAGTCCACGCCGTATTCCAGCGTCAGGTCGATGGGCGGCGTGATCTTGATCGCGTCTTCCTTGCCGGACACGCGGAAGTTGGTCAGCTGCTTGGTGCGCGTGGCGTTGACGACGAGGTCGTTGTCGCGGCTGTGGATGCCGACGATCATGCCTTCGTAGACCGGGTCATTGGGCTTGACGAACATGCGGCCGCGGTCGTCCAGCTTGCCCAGGGCATAGGTGAAGATTTCGCCGTCGTCCATGGAGATCAGCACGCCGTTCTTGCGGCCGCCGATGTCGCCCTTGTGGGCTTCGTAGCCGTCGAAGATGGACGAGATCAGGCCCGAGCCACGGGTCAGGTTCATGAACTCGTTGGCGAAACCGATCAGGCCGCGAGCGGGAATGCGGTACTCCAGGCGCACGCGGCCATGGCCGTCCGGCTCCATGTTCAGCATCTCGCCCTTGCGCAGGCCCAGGGCCTGCATGACGCCACCCTGGTGGGTTTCCTCGACGTCGGCCGTCACCAGCTCCATCGGCTCGCTCTTGACCCCGTCGATGTCCTTGAACATCACGCGCGGCTTGGAGACGGCCAGCTCGTAGCCTTCGCGGCGCATGTTTTCCAACAGGATGGTCAGGTGCAGTTCGCCGCGGCCGCAGACTTCGAAGATGCCGTCTTCATCGGTCTCCGAGACGCGCAGGGCCACGTTGTGCTGCAGTTCCTTCTGCAGGCGGTCCCAGATCTGGCGGCTGGTGACGTACTTGCCTTCACGACCGGCCAGGGGCGAGGTGTTGACGCAGAAGTTCATCGTCAGCGTTGGCTCGTCCACCTTCAGCATCGGCAGCGGGGTGGGGTTGGCCGGGTCGGTCACGGTCACGCCGATGCCGATCTCTTCGATGCCGTTGACCAGCACGATGTTGCCGGGGCCGGCTTCGGTCACCTGCACACGGTCCAGGCCGTGGAAGGTCAGCACCTGGTTGATGCGGCCGTTGACGCTCTTGCCATCCGGGCCTTCCATGACGGCGACCTGCATGCCGGGCTTGATGGTGCCCTGGCTGATGCGGCCGACGCCGATGCGGCCGACGAAGGTGGAGAAGTCCAGGGCCGAGATCTGCAGCTGCAGCGGGGCGGCCGGGTCACCTGACTGGGCCGGCACATGCTTCAGCACGGTCTCGAACAGGGCCGACATGTCGGGGCCCCACTGCTCGCCGGGCGCGCCTTCGGTCAGCGAGGTCCAGCCGTTGATGCCGGAGGCGTAGACGACGGGGAAGTCCAGCTGTTCGTCGTTGGCACCCAGCTTGTCGAACAGGTCGAAGGCGGCGTTGATGACGGCATCGGGCTTGGCGCCGGGCTTGTCGACCTTGTTGACAACGACGATGGGCTTGAGGCCCAGGGCCAGGGCCTTCTTCGTGACGAAGCGGGTCTGGGGCATCGGGCCTTCCTGGGCGTCGATCAGCAGCACGACGCCGTCCACCATGGACAGGGCGCGCTCGACTTCGCCGCCGAAGTCCGCGTGTCCGGGCGTGTCGACGATGTTGATGTGGGTGCCGCCCCAGCTGACCGCGCAGTTCTTGGCCAGGATGGTGATGCCGCGCTCGCGTTCGATGGCGTTGCTGTCCATGACGGTGTCGACGACTTTTTCATGGTCGGCGAAGGTGCCGCTCTGGCGCAGCAGCTGGTCGACCATGGTGGTCTTGCCGTGGTCGACGTGGGCAATGATGGCGATGTTGCGGATCGGGGTGGTCATGGTGATGCTTGGAAAAAAACCGGATCAGGCGGAAAGCAGAGCCTGGACCTCCGGTGGGGTCAACAGGCGATCGGCGATCAATTCGCCAGAGGTGATGTGGGCACTGCCGAGAAAGGCACGCGCTTCGGGGCCGTAGACGCGCACGCGCTCGGCGTCGGGCGCCACCACGCGTCGGCGCAAGCCGGAAAGAAAACGGGCGGCCTCGTCGGCGGGCAGGCGCAGTTCAGGCGCTTCGGCCAGCAGGCGGTCGGGGGATGTGAGCAGCGCGGCGCGCGCTTCGTCGGGCATGGCCTCGATCTGGGCCAGCGTCACGGCGCCCTCCAGCGTCAGGCCACCGGAACCGGTGCGGCGCAGGGCCGCCAGCGACGCGCCGACGCCCAGCCTGGCGCCGATGTCTTCGGCCAGCGTGCGGATGTAGGTGCCTTTGGTGCAACGGACGTCGAGGGTCACGGTACCAGCCTGCATGCCGACGATGTCGATGGCATGAATCGTCACGCGACGGCTCTTGCGCTCGATCTCGACGCCGGCGCGTGCGTATTCGTACAGCGCCTTGCCTTCGTGCTTGAGCGCCGAGTACATCGGCGGCGTCTGGTCGATCTCGCCGGTGAAAGCGGCGCAGGCGGCGGCGATCTGCTCGATCGTGATGTGGGCCGCGTCGACGCGCTCCAGCACCTCACCTTCGGCGTCGCCGGTCGTCGTGCGGATGCCCAGGGCCAGCGTCGCGAGATAGCGCTTGTCGGCATCCAGACTGACCTGGCTGAACTTGGTGGCCGCGCCGAAGCACAGCGGCAGCAGGCCGGTGGCCAGCGGGTCCAGCGTGCCGGTGTGGCCGGCCTTCTCGGCGCGCAGCAGCCACTTGGCCTTCTGCAACGCGTCGTTGCTCGACAGGCCCAGCGGCTTGTCGAGCAACAACACGCCATGCAGAGCGCGGCGCTGGATGCGCACACGCGTCGGCTTCGCGGCAGCGACGGCGGCTTCAGTCATTCGGCTCCTCGTCCTCGATGGCTCGCGTGGCGTTGGCCTTGTGGATCAAGGCGCTCATCTCGGCGGCGCGCTCGGTGGTGCGGTCGAACTGGAAATGCAGCGTCGGCACGGTGTGGATCTGCAGGCGCTTGAACAGGCCGTTGCGCAGGAAACCGGCGGCCTCGTTCAGCGCCTCCTGCGTCTCCTTCGGGTCGCCGATCAGCACCGAGAAGAACACCTTGGCATGGGCGTAGTCGGGCGTGACCTCGACCGCGCTGATGGTCGCCATGCCAATGCGCGGATCCTTCAGCTCACGGATCAGCTCGGCCAGATCGCGCTGGATCTGGTCGGCGACGCGAAGGCTGCGGTTGGGGATGGCGCGTTTGTGTCTCATGGCGGTTTCCTGAAAGAACAAACCCCGCCCCGAGGGGCGGGGTTAACCCTCGGGGTTTTGGGTCAGAGCGTGCGGGCCACTTCCTTGATTTCGAAGAACTCGAGCTGATCACCTTCCTTGATGTCGCTGTAGTTCTTGAGCTTGATACCGCACTCGAAGCCTTCCTTGACTTCGCGGACGTCGTCCTTCTCGCGGCGCACCGACTCGACTTCACCCGTGTAGACCACGGTGTTGTCGCGCAGCAGGCGGAAGCGCGCGCCACGGCGCACCAGGCCGCTGGTGACCATGGAGCCGGCCACCGTGCCGATCTTGGAAGCGACGAACACGACTCGGATCTCGGCGGTACCCAGGGCCTCTTCGCGCTGCTCGGGCGCCAGCATGCCGGACATGGCCTTGGTCACGTCGTCCACTGCGTCGTAGATGATGCTGTAGTAACGCAGGTCGACCGCGTTGCCCTCGGCCAGCTTGCGCGCACCGGCGTCGGCACGCACGTTGAAGCCGATGATGACGGCCTTGGAGGCGATGGCGAGGTTGATGTCGCTTTCGCTGATGCCGCCGACCGCCGCGTGGACGATCTGCACCTTGACCTCGGCGTTGCTGAGCTTGAGCAGCGAGGCGGCCAGCGCTTCCTGCGAACCCTGCACGTCGGCCTTGATGATGAGGGGCAGCGTCTGCA
>FTCD01000235.1_pt1 | contig 77777 bp, 79 predicted proteins | sample 1639501 | NCBI WGS metagenome assembly FTCD01 (sample SAMEA3914864, study PRJEB12502) | metagenome | biome: forest; material: soil | place: USA | collected 2012-03-12 | depth 0.3 m
CATGGCTGGTAGCCCGTTGATAGCGGGCGACACGACGACCCTACCTGGCCTCCGACGACCAAGGGAAGTTGATGTAGTTGTCGCGGGTCTCGAAACAGATGTTGCCGTACATCGTCAGGTAAGACGCGCGGCGTGCGGGGTCGGCGTAGACCTCGCCGGGGTGGGCCGCGTCGCGCTCATAGTCCGCGATGTTGCCGCTGGTGAGGGCCCTGGGCAGGATGTCCATGGCCTGCGGGATGGATTTTCCTTCCAGCCAATCGGCGGCATGCTGTCCCATCGCATATCCGAAGATGGACGACGCCAGGCTGATGCTCGCCTTGTAGGGGCTGCCGCTCTTCCTGATTTCGACGACCGCTTCCTGCTCGCCGTCGATGCCGCCCAGGAACTGGTCCGGCCGCGCCTTGCCCGCCTCGCGCAAGGCCATCAACGCGCCCAGCACCACCGTGTCCGCGCCCAGCACGACGTCGATGTTCGGTTGCGCGAGCAGGATGGTCTTCATGGTTCGATAGCCACCCTGCTTGTCGACCGTGGCCGGCGAAATGTCGGCCACGATGGTCACGCCCGGCAGTGACCGCAGGGTATCGCGCATGGCGGTGAAGCGCGGCGCCAGGAATTGCAGGCCGTCATGCGTCAGCAGCACGACCTTGGCCTTGCCGCCCAGCCGCGTGCGGATGTAGTTGGCGGCGGCTTCGGCCAGGACCTTGCCGGTCAGGTATTGCGGCGCGTTCAGTACCGACGTTGCGGGCGGCGGCACGATGGCGCCCACATAGGCGCCTGCGCCGATGACCTTTTTCAGGGCCGGCGCCAGCGACGGCGGATCGATCGGCGCGACCACGATGGCGCCCGTTCTGTCGGTCGTGAGGTCGCCCAACTGCTTGATCATCAGCGCGGGGTCGTTGTCGGCAAAGGCAACGCGGTAGTTGAGCCCGCGGGCCCGTGCCGCCGCTTCCAGCCCGCGCCCTGCGCCTTGCATGAATTCGCGCTTGTTGTCCTGCACGAAGACCAGGTTTTTCTGCAAACCCGTGGGCGCCCTGCAGGCTGCGCGGGCCGGGTCGTAGGCAGGCAATTTGACCGGCAGGGTCAGCCCCTCGCCGCCGGCGGCAAACGACGCGCCGCTGAACCACAGCAGCGACAGCACAGACATTCTGAATTTCATCGCCATGCCGTCACGCATTCGCCGTCGTCAGCACCAGCCGCGCCGCCGTCCCCGGCCTGCGGTTGATGTATTCCACATGGGTCTTCAGTGCCGACGCCATCGTCTGGATGATCTTGCTGCCCAGCCCGGTGCCTGCGGCCGCGCCGTTCTGCGCCATCCCGACGCCATCGTCCTCGACCATCAGCTCGGCCTTGCCATCTTCCAAGCGAGTCAGCCGCACCCGCACCTCGCCGGGCTTGTCTTCTGGATAGGCGTATTTGAAGGCGTTGGTGACCAATTCCTGGACCGCGACTCCCAGACTGACGCTGGCATCCGTGTGTAGCGAGATGGGTTCCAGATAGCATTTCAGGATGGCGGTATGGCCGTCCTTCTTCATCGCCGTTTCCAGGTTGCCCAGCATGGCGCCCAGGTAATCGTTCAACGCGACGTTGGTCACATCTCCCGAGGTGTAGAGGCTCTTGTGGATCAGCGAGATGGCGTTGATCCGCGACTGCGTCTCGCGCAATGCATCCTGGGCCGCCTTGTCGGTGACGGCCCGCAATTGCATGCGTACCAGCACGGCGACCAACTGCAGGCTGTTCGCCACGCGGTGATTGACCTCCGCCAGCAAGACTTCCGCGCGTTCCCGCGCCATGGCCAGGTCGGCGGTGCGTGCCTGCACCCGTTCTTCCAGGGTCAGGTTGATAGCCCGCACCTCGTCGCGGGCCAGTTTCAGCGCCTGCCCATTGCGGTAGACGGTGAAGACCACCACCAACACCACCAGGACGATGACCACGGCGGCGCCCGCGGAGATCCACCGCAGCCGCGATGCATTGCGTTGCTGTTCTGCGCTGCTCAGCGTGCCGTTCTCGTCGGCCATCAATATCGCGCCGAGGAGGAAGACATTGATCTCGTCCATCAACGCCTTGCCGCGATGGCGCTGGATCAAGGCCATGGCCTCGGCATCACGGCCACTGCTTTTCAGCGCAATGCTGGAATCCATGTCGGCGATCTTTTCAGCCACCGTTTCCGACAACCGGGGAAGCATGGCGCGGTTGGGGGCATCCGACGGAATCAAACGGCCCAGATCATCGAGTTCCTGGCGTGCCTGCGTCTTGGCCGTGTCGTAAGGGGCCAGATAGATCTGGTTTCCGGTCAACAGGAAGCCGCGCTGGCTCGACTCCGCAGTGCGCAGATGGTCGCGCAGATCCACCGCTGCGATGCGGATGGTGCGCTGCAACGCCGACTGCTCCAACAGGCTGTTGCCGCGCTCCACCAACCACATGGTTGTGCCGACGATCACGAGCAACGCCAGAAAGCCGATGGTCAGGCCTGCGCCAACGCCTATCGCCAACCGGCGTCGTCCGAACATCGATCAACCTTCATAGAGCTGCGTGGACAAAACGAGCGGACTGCTTCGCCTTGCTTCAGCTTGATTGGCAAGCCGTCACTCATCGTACCAAGCGCCCAATCCGGGGAGCTGCCCGCCAGGCGCGGCGACCGAAGATGGCGGTTGCCTCAACCGGCTGAACCCTTGCCCATGCTCTCCTGCCTTTTCTGGCCCGCGGCAGCGCCGCATTCACCGAGCTGAACGGCATGCCCAGCCGCCCCGCTGAACACGCGTCCGCCGTTTGCCCCTTGTGCGAGCGCGCCATCCCGCCCGCGCAGCGCGATGCGCATCACCTGGTACCCAAGAGCAAGGGCGGACGGCACACGCAGTTCCTGCACCGAGTCTGCCACCGGCAGATCCACGCCTTGCTGTCCGAGACCGAGCTGGCGCGCCACTACGCCACCGTCGAGGCCCTGCTGGCCCACCCGCAGATCCGCAGCTTCGTGGACTGGGTGAAGACCAAGCCGGACGACTTCTTCGTCGCCACCCGCAAGAGCGGCAGGCTGAGGCGGCGCTGAACGCCGGCAGCCCCGGCGCCATGACCTCCGGCATCTGCGTGATGTCAAAAATACCAATATCCACAATCACTTAGCAAACTCTTAAGGTTCCGCTAGCAAGCATTTAGCGGCGCGCTGGTGCCCCGCTTCCTACAGTGGCTGCACGGTCGACGAGAACAAGCGACCGACCTCTTCACCGCACCCACAGGGATCGATATGCACACCTCACTCCAGGAACTCCTCGCCGTCCGCGGCACGGCCACGGCGCCGCGATTCGACATCTACGCCGGCATCCACAAGGGCGTGCGCCTGATGCTGGCCGACCTCATCACCAGCGCCGGCGGCGTCGACCCGCACGACCCGGCCTCGGTGCAGCAGCTGGTCGACAAGGTCGAGGCCGCTGCGGACTTCTGCCTGTCGCACCTGGAGCACGAGAACACCTTCCTGCACACCGCGCTGGAGCGCGTGCAGCCCGGCGCCAGCCAGCGCATCTCGACCGAGCATGTGGACCACGAGCAGGACATCGAAGCCCTGCGCCACCACGCCCGCGCCCTGCCCGGCTGCACGGCCGAGGAGCGGCCCGCGGCCTGCCATGCGCTGTACCACGCGGTGTGCCTGTTCTCGGCCCACAACCTGGCGCACATGCACCTGGAGGAGACCGAGCACAACGCCGTGCTGTGGGCGCATCTGGACGACGCCGGCATCATGGCCATCCACGGCCAGTTGCTGGCCTCGCTGACGCCGGCCGAGATGACGATGTCGCTGCGCTGGATGCTGCCGGCCCTGGCGCCGGCCGAGCGCCTGGGCCTGCTGGCCGGCATGAAGGCCAAGGCCCCGGCGCCGGTCTTCCACGTGGTGCTGGCCCTGGCCCGCGAGCGGCTGAACGACGACGCCTGGGGCCAACTCGCCCGCGGCCTGGGCATCCCGGTGGCAACGGGCCTCACGGCCTGAACGGAGCGCACGATGAACAACACGAACAAACGCTACGCCGCCTGGTGGCTGCGCATGGCCGCCATCTATCTCGTCACGGGCGTCGCCCTGGGCAACTTCATGGGTGCCACGCACGACTTCTCGCTGCGCTCGGTGCACGCCCACATCAACCTGCTGGGCTGGGCCAGCATGCTGGGCTTCGGCCTGGTGGTGCAGCAGTTTGCCGACACGCTGAACACCCGGCTGGTGATGCTGCAGTTCTGGGTGCATCAGCTGGCCGTGCCGGTGATGCTGGCCGGGCTGGCCGCCCTGATGCGCGGCGTGACGGCGGCTGAACCCCTGGTGGGGCTGGGGGCCATGGCGGTGGGCGTGGCGGTCGTGATGTTCGCCATCAACCTGTGGCGCGGCACCACGGCCAGCAAGCTCAGAGCTGTGTGAGCTGAAGTTCGCCACAGACCTGCAGCTTGAGCCGGCCGCGGCCGCTCTTGTGCAGGGCGATGCCGAGCTTCTGCTCGTCCAGGCGGCGGCGCAGCAGGATGAGGCGGGCCTCGAGGTTGTCGACGACATCGGGCAGCTTGATGGCGGGGTCGAGCCGGATCTCGCGGTTGCTGAACTCGGTGCGGCCGGTGGCGGCATGCTCGTTCAGCAGCCGCCACAGGATGGCACCGGCCACGCCCTTGATGACGTAGTCCTGGTTGCAGAAGACGCTGTGCGAGGCCGCGTGATAGCGCAGCTGCAGCGGCTCCTGCGATGCGCCGCCCATGGGGCAGTCGAGCTCGGCCGGGCGGGTTTCGGCCGGCACGGCTTCCGCGGCAACGGCCACCGTGTCGCCCAGCGTGCGCATGGTGGCCGCCACGAGGTGGGCGAAGGCGACGAGGGCGTCTTCGTGGTCGTAGGTGAAGTGCAGGTCCTGCTCGCTCTCCACCAGCAGCACGCCCAGCACGCGCCCGCCATGCAGCAGCGGCACGCCGAGCTGGCTGTGCGGGTCGGCCAGGCCCGGGTAGGGGATCTCGATGGACAGCTCGCCGTGCGTGCCCTCCAGCCTGACGACCTCGCGCATGGCGCGGCTGTAGCGGTAGGCCTGGGTCAGCCAGCTGATGCGGATGGGGGTGCGCGCCTGGGCGCAGACGCCGATGACGCCCTCGCCCAGCGCGATCTCGGAGCCGATGCCCGAGCGCGCGTAGCCGCGGCTGCCGACGGTGTAGAGGCGCCGGCCCGGCTCGTCCATGACCAGGAACATCGCATGGCGCACCTGCAGGTCGGCCACCAGCGTGTCCAGGGCCGTGTCAACCAGTGCGCCGAAGTCACCGCAGGCGGCCACCTTCTCGCACATGCTGCGCAGCGCGGCCAGCGGCTGCAGCGAGGGCGGCGCAGGCACGGCGGTGTTGCCGGGCAGGGCCTCGAGCTCCTCGACGCGGTAGATGTCGGAGCCGAGCAGGCGGAACACGCCAGCCATGCCGGTGTGAGAGGCGATGCCTTCGAGGTGAGCCTTCATGCGCTCGAACAGCGCGCCTTCGGACTCGGTGCGCAGGTAACGCAGCCGCATGCGGTAGAGCCGGCCGGTGAAGGGGTCGATGACGCTCAGCTGGCCCTGCGGGTTGGCGAGGATGTTGCGGCGCGTCTTGTTGAAGAACTGGTAGGACAGCGCCACGTGCTCGCCGTCCACATAGTGCACCTGGGACAGGAAGGCGACGTTGGGCTCGCCGTCGGGCGAGCAGGTGGCCATGGTGGCGGGGATGGCGCCTTCCAGCGCGGCGCGGATCTGGTCAAGCCGCACGGCCGGCCTCCGGCGCGCGGGCGCCCAGCGGCTGGCCGGCACGCGGGCCGGGCGTCTGCACGAAGGCGTCGCCGGCCTCGAAGCGCACCACGGCCAGCGCCGTCCAGGGTTGCTCGAAGAAGTTGCGCGCGAACTGCTCGGGGATGTAGAGCAGCGCCAGCTCGCGCACCATGTTGCCGACGTGATGGCGCAGGAAGGCCTCGTCGTCGCGCGTGGCGGCGCGCACGCTGGCGCCGCTGCCCTTCATCTGCACGGCGACGCTGGTGTAGGGCTCGCTGAACACGGCCGCCACGCGCCCGGTGGCGCGCACGTCGGCCAGGAACTGGCGGGCCTGGTCTTCGCGCACCCAGGCCTCCACGGTGCGGCGGTCGTCGAGCACGCGGCCCGCCATGCCCCAGCACAGGCTGGGCACGCCGGCCGCGCTGGCGGACGACAGCACCACATCGCAGTGCTGGTTGATTTTGGCCAGGAGGGCGTCGTCGATCACGGCGGCGGAGGCGATGGCGTCGAGAGGGGCGCAGTTTAAAGAACGTCCCCGCCGACGCAACCGCGCCGACCCGGGATCAGCCGATGCGGGCGCAGATGTTCTGCAGACGCTCGGTCCACCGGTTCTGGAAGTCCTTCTGCTGCTTCAGGCTGAGCTTCTCCATGTAGGTGTCGCCTTCACTCGGCATGGGGATGGGCGTCTTGGGCTTGTCGCCCTTCTTGGTGTCGCGGCTGCGCTCCAGGATGATCTGCCCGGTGACGTAGTCGCCCAGGCCCGGCGGGATCTTGGGATAGCACTCGGCAATGTGGACCCGGATGACGGTCTGGTTGCTGGTGATGAAGTTGATGCCGCCCTCGACGGTGACCAGGGGCACATCGCCTTCGATGCTGGTCGGCAGGGAGTTGAACTGGGCCTCGACACGGCTTCGCGACGCGGTGAGCTGGTCATTGCCGACGACATTCTCGGGCAGCGAGGTCACGGTCTCGTGCTTGGGGCTGTTCATGGGCGTGGAGGTCGTCTCGGTCGTCTTCAGCCGCGCGCCGGACGCACCGACGAACTGCATGGACGACGTCGAGTCCTGGCCGTCCTTGGACTTCACCGACACGATGACGTCCTGCGTGTTGTCGACGACGTTTTCCAGGCTCGGATCTTCAAGATAGCCCTTCAGGTCCTTGCCGGCCTGCTCGTCTTTCAGCTTGCCCTGCAGCTTCTTCATCATCTCGACCGGGTTCTTCTCCTCGATCTGCATGTTGTAGTGCCGGCCCTTGTCGATGACGGGCTCCAGCGTCAGGGGCTCGTCGTCGCCACCGCTGTTCTCGTTGACGAACATGGCCTGCATGGCCTCGACGTCGGGCCCGGTGCCGTAGACAACCATGTCCACCTTGAAGCTGTGCGTCTTCGTCGTCTTGCTCCTCGGCGGGTCCGAGTAGGTGGCCGTCACCTGCACGGGCCCGTCTCCCGAGGCCGCGGTCAGGCGGCCGCGGTAGACCTTCATGTTGTCCTTTTCGATCGGCCCGCCGCCCACGAGGTCTCCAGGCGGGAAGGCTTCGGACGCCAGCGCGTTGTCGGTGCCGTTCAGGAACGCGGGCGCGCCGGTGTCACCGACGACCCAATGGATCTCGAGCTTGTCCGAGGGGTTCTTGCCCTGGTCGCGGACGATGGCGGTGATGACGTCGATGGCCGCATTGCCACCACTCACGCACACCGACTTGACGGCAGGGTAGGCCTGCTTGATGGTCTTGCCGTCGAGGTCGCGCTTGAAGCTGTCCATGTCCTTGGTCTTGCCCTCGGACTCCGGCGAGATTCCCGTCGGCTTGAGCTGCTTGCCGATGCCCATCGCATTGGTCACCTTGTTGGCGTAGAACTTGCCCTCGCTGGTCTCGATCTCGAAGAAGTCTTCCGGGCAGCGGCGCACCTTGGTGATGGTGCACTGGATGTGGTTGGCCTTGGCGATCACATCGGCGATGCGCTTGGAGAGTTCGCGCCGCGCGGCCAGGCCGTTCTCGTCGTCCTCGATGGGCTTCTTGCCCTTCTGCTGCGGGTCGACCTGGTTGTGAGGGTGGTTGACGTTGCCGTCCTTGCCGCGCTCCTCCGCCCAGGGCTGGAGCTGGCCGAGGATGAGGGTGTTGGGGATATCGAACTTGCCGTAGTTGCTGGCGATGTAGTACGCCGCGCTGGCGCCCGCGCCGAGGATGACTTCCTTGTAGACCTTGGGCGCCTGCTTGCTGTTGTTGCGCTTCTTCAGGGCTTCGCCCACCTGGGTCTCGTAGTCCTTCCAGGCGGCGTCCTGTTTGTCGGCCTCCACGGCGCTCTCGATGATGTTGCGCAGCACCTTGAGGTCCTCTTCGGTCGCCTTGTCGCCGAGGGCCCGGTCGGGGTCGAAATTGCCCCAGGTGTCGTTGCGCGCGACCATGGAGCTCAGGTCCTTGCGCTTGAGCGCCTTCACGGCGTCTCCGGGGTCGATGGCCTTCGCCGTCGATCCGGTCGGCACGCCAGGGATGTCCTTCTTGAGCATGGGCTCCGGGGTGTCGTTCCAAAGCGCCTGGCGCGCCTGGGCCAGCAACTGCTGCATCACGCGCGGGTCCTCGGCCTTGCCCGCCTCCTCCACCAAGCGGGCCGCCGCGTCGAAGCCGCCCTTGCCGACGAAGGCCTTCTTGTCTTCCAGGAAGGTCGTCCAGTTCTTCAGCGTCTTGTCCTTGACCAGCCGCTCCTGGCAACGCCGCTTGTCGATCTCGTCGGCCTTGGCCAGCGCGCCGCCGATGGGGCCGGCCTCCACCTTGCCCAGGTTCTCGGCCGCTACCCTGGACTTGGTCACGAAGTTCTCGGGGTACTTGCCGATCTCGACCTTGCGGGCGTTGTCGATGCGCTTGAACTCATTGATCCACTGCAGGACTTTGCGAACCGATGTTTCTTCAGCGGTAGGACCCATGGCAACTCCGATTGCAGGCAGACGCCCGCCGACAACCGTGTTCGTGTCGCGCCGCCGGCGTTTGTTCCCGCCGCCCCCAACTTGTCGACGGAAATACTCCCCGCTGGTTTAGGCTTGCACCCCCTCAAACCTTGGGTCGGAATCGTCATGCCGCGCTGGCATGCTTGGGCCGTCTCAGCAGCAGTACCGAGATCGCCATGTCTTGCGCCACCGCCACCCACGTCGACCGCCCGCAGACCCTGGGCGAAGAGATTGCCAATGCCATCAGCCACGGCCTGGGCGCCGTGCTCGCCATCGCCGCCCTGCCCATCCTCGTCATCCGCGCCATGAACCATGGCGGCGTGGCCGACGTGGCCGCGGCCGCCATCTTCGCGGCCACGGCCATCCTGCTCTACGGCATCTCGACGCTTTATCACGCCCTGCCCGCCTCGCTGGCCAACGGCCGCGTCAAGGCCTGGCTGGTGCGCCTGGACCATGCCGCCATCTACGTCTTCATCGCTGGCAGCTACACGCCCTTCACGCTGGGTGTGCTGCGCCAGGAAGGGCCGGGCCTGACGCTGCTGATCGCCGTCTGGGCCGCGGCGGCCTTCGGCGTGACCATCAAGCTGCTGAACCGCCTGCGCCACCCGCTGGTGTCCACGGCCATCTACCTCGCCATGGGCTGGGTGGTGGTGTTCGCCCTGGGCCCGCTGGTGGAGCGCATGCCCGGCCCCGGCCTGGCCCTGCTGGTGGCCGGTGGCCTGAGCTACACGCTGGGTGCGGTGGTCTTCCTGCTGGACAACAAGCTGCGCTACGCCCACTTCGTCTGGCATCTCTTCGTGCTGGGCGGCAGCGTCTGCCACTTCTTCGCGGCGCTCTGGTACGCCTACGGCTGAAGCGCCAGCGGCGGCAATGGTCCGAAGAAGCTCAGCACCGCCGCGATACGCCCCTGGTCGTCCAGCTCGACGACGTCGTAGCCGCTGAGGTGGCGTTCGCCGGCGTGCAGTTCCCAGGCATAGCGGCACAGGTGATGGTGGGAATCGACGCCGGAAGCCCAGGAGATGGTGGCGTCGGGCGACTCCGCGCGGAAGGCCCGCAGGCAGGCGGCGAACTCGTCGATGCCCGTCGCCCGGCGGTGCGGGTCAAGGTAGCGGGTGTTCTCGCCGAAGGCTTGGTCGAGGTGGCGCCGGATGGACGCTGCATCGGGCGCATTCCAGGCGGCGAAGTAGCTGTCGAGGCTGGCGGGATTTGAGCTCATGGGTCTGCTGTCATGAAGTGGTTGTGCGGCTGTCTATGCTCAGCTTCAAGACGACTCGAAGGTCAAGAGGCCCCATGAAAATCGGAGAACTCGCGGCCCGCACGGGTCTCACCCCATCTGCAATCCGCTTCTATGAGGGCCTGGGCCTGCTGCCCGCAGCCAGGCGTGCAAGCAATGGCTATCGCGCCTATGGCGAAGACGCGGTGCAGCGGCTGCAGATCGTCATGCTGTCGCAATCGTTCGGCCTGTCCCTCGACAGCCTGCGCGCCGTGTTCGAGGGCAGCCAGGGCTTCTCGAAAGCGATGATGCTGTCCAGGCTGGGTGAGCGCCTTGGCGAGATCGACGCGCTGATCCAGTCGCTCACCGTGCAGCGCCGGGAGCTGCGCGAAGTGCACGACACCTTGCGCGACCACTGGGTGGCCGGCCGCTGCGTGGCCCCGGCCTCCCTGGCCCGGCGCGGCGCGCGCAGGAGCCAGAACCGCTTGCTGCCCGAGGTCCGCCGCGGCGGCGGACCGGCCGCGAAAGCCCCGGCCGAGCGCCGGTAACGGTCTCGAAGGCACACTGCTGACTGACCCAGCCGGAGTGCCCCATGCCCAAGGCCTACTGGATCGCCCGCGTCGATGTCAGCGATCCCGAGCAATACAAGCTCTATGTGCAGCGCAACGACGCGGTGTTCGCCAAGTTCGGCGGGCGCTTCCTGGTGCGCGCCGGGCAGTTCGAGAACCCCGAAGGCACAAGCCGCGGCCGCAATGTGGTGATCGAGTTCCCGAGCTACGAGGTGGCGCTGGCCTGCTACCGCTCGCCCGAGTACGCGCCGCAGATCACGCTGCGCCAGGCCTCGGCCGAGACCGACATCGTCATCGTCGAGGGCTACGACGGGCCGCAACCGTGACCTAACGCCGCTGCAGGCAGGCGATCGCCACCCTGTCCTACAAGGGCTTTAGAGCCGCGTGGTACATTCGGCGCATAGATTCGCACAAGACCGTTTCCTCAAGGTCTTATCTGCAGCCCCGCTGGCCACCCCCTGGCCCCTTCTCGCGAGCGGCTCGCTTCAGCAACTCCCCGGTGAGTGTTCTTGAGTGTTTCTGTCTCCGCACGGCATGAGGCTGGCGGAGGGTTTTATTCCATCTCTGCATTTCCAAAGGAAACACCATGACTACCGAAACCGGCACTGTGAAGTGGTTCGACGACGGCAAGGGCTTCGGCTTCATCACGCCTGACAACGGCGGCAAGGACCTCTTCGCCCACCACAGCGAAATCAAGAACGGCGGCGGCTTCCGCTCGCTGGCCGAAGGCGCCAAGGTCTCTTTCGAGTCCACCCAAGGTGCCAAGGGCCCGCAGGCCTCCAACATCCGCACGCTTTAATACGTGCCCGGGCGCCTTGTGCGCCCACCACCGCGGCCGGCTCGATCCGGCCCGGCCACCACCAAAGAAGAACAATATGAACAACAACAAGAACAACATCGAGGTGGGACGCTTTATGGTCTCCCCCATGAGCCAGGCCCGTCAGGGCGGCGGCTTCGACGCCCTGGTGTCGATCCGCTCCGGACGCGGCATGGCCAGCGTGGATCGTGTCATGCGTTTCACGCCGCAATTCAGCAGCCCGCAGGCTGCCTTGCACTACGCGAAGGCCGAAGGCCTCGCCTGGGCAAGCAGCCACTGACGGCGGGCAACGCCCTCGTATATCAACTCACCAAGGAGCTATCGATTTGGCCAAGGAAGAACTGATCGAAATGCACGGCGTCGTCGACGAAATCCTGCCGGACTCGCGCTTTCGCGTGACGCTGACGAACGGCCACAAGGTCATCGCCTACACGGGCGGCAAGATGCGCAAGCATCACATCCGCATCCTGGCGGGCGACAACGTGTCGCTGGAGATGTCGCCCTATGACCTGAGCAAGGGCCGCATCACCTTCCGTCACCTCGGCGCACCGCGCAATGCGCCTGGCGCACGCGGCTGATCCCGCACCACGCCCCTGACGATCGGCCGCCACGGCACTGCCTGGCGGCCGATTGCTTTTGCGCGGCGGCTTGCCGCTACGCTGTCGATCCGCCTCCTGCCCCGCCTGCGATGCCGCCCGCCTCCCTGATCGACCGGCTGAAGCGCCACGCCTGGCGCTTCTCGCCCCTGAACCTGCTGGAGAAGTTCGAGAACCGCCGCTTCGACGCGCGGCATGGCACGGACACGCTGACCGACGTGGGGCTGCAAGGCCTGTCCATCGCCGGCGAGAACCGCCGGCACGGCAACCGCTACCACCCGACGCCACCGCGGGCGCTGAAGCAGGTGCTGGCCCGGCTGGGCATCAGTCCGGCGGACTACAGCTTCGTCGACATCGGCTCGGGCAAGGGGCGCACGCTGCTGGTGGCCAGCACCCTGGGCTTCAGGCGCGTGATCGGCGTGGAATTCGCCGCCGAACTGCATGCCATCGCCCAGGCCAACATCCAGGTCTGGCAGGCCCGGCAAGGCACCGCCGCCATCGAGGCCGTGCACGCCGACGCCACGGCATACGCCCTGCCCGAAGGCAACCTGGTGCTCTACTTCTTCCAGCCCTTCGACGCCGTGGTGTTGCGCCAGGTGCTGGCCCGCGTGCGCCAGGCCGCCGAAGCCCAGCCCCGGGCCCGGCTGCTGGTCGTCTTCCTCTATCTGCACGACCAGGGCGCGGCCTTCGACGACGTGGGCGGCTTCGTGCCGCTGTTCAGCTGGCGCCGCTTCGACGTGTTCGAGTGCCAGCCGGCGCCCTGACGCGGCCTTGGCCTGCATCCACGCTGGCACCGCTCGCGTAAACACCAAACGTGATGTCATTCAGCAAGATCGCCCTGTTCCTGGTTGGCGGCGTGGCCCTGGCTGCCGTGCTGGCTGCCTGCGCCCCGGTGGCGACGCTGAACGCGCTGGCGCCCCGCAACACGCACACGGTCCAGGGCGACGTCGCCTACGGCCCAGGCGCCCGCCAGCAGCTCGACATCTACAGGCCCGCCCGCGCCGCACCGCCGGGCGGCTGGCCGGTGGTGGTGTTCTTCTACGGCGGCTCCTGGAACCGCGGCCAGCGCGGCGACTACGCCTTCGTCGGCGAGGCCCTGGCCTCGCGCGGCATCCTGACGCTGGTGGCCGACTACCGCCTCTACCCGCAGGTGCGCTATCCCGACTTCCTGCGCGACTGCGCCGCCGCCCTGGCCTGGGGCCTGGGCCACGCCGGCGAGCTGGGCGGCAACCCGAAGCGGGTCTTCGTCATGGGCCACAGCGCCGGGGCCTACAACGCTGCCATGCTGGCCCTGGATGCGCGCTGGCTGAAAGCCACCCGGCATGCGCCGCGCGAGCTGGCCGGCTTCATCGGCCTGGCCGGGCCCTACGACTTCCTGCCCATGACCAACCCCGACGCTCAGCCGGTGTTCTTCCACCCCGACTACCCGCCCGGTACCCAGCCGCTGGAGCACGCCGGCAAGGGCGCGCCGCCCAGCTTCCTGGGCGCGGCGCGCGAGGACTCGCTGGTCAATCCTCAGCGCAACACGCAGGGGCTGGCAACCAAGCTGCAGGGCCTGGGTGTGCCGGTGACGCTGAAGTTCTACGACCGCGTCGGCCACATGACGCTGATCGCCGCCTTCGGCGCGCCGCTGCGCTGGCTGGCGCCGGCCCTGGACGACGTGGCGGACTTCGTCAACGGCCGGCCCGCGGCTTGATCAGCCGGCGACGGCGCTGCGCAGGGCCGCGACGGTCTCGTCATCGCGCCAGTCCTGGGCCGCGTCGCCGATGACGACCTCGACCATGGCACCGCCCTCCAGCAGATGCGAGGCCACGGCCCGCGCGCCCAGCCAGAAGCCGTCACGCTTCGCGACCGCCAGCAGGCCTTCCCGCAGCGCCTCGGGCGCCACGGGCAGATGCAGCTGGAAGGCATTGACCTGGGGCCGCTCGGGCGACACGCGCCAGCCGGGCAACGCCGCCAGCGCGGCGGCCAGGCCCTGGGCGCGCTCGCGGTAGGCCGGCATGTGCTGCAGCTGGGTGCGCAGGCCCTGCAGGGCGCTCAGCACGAAGGGATAGGCGGTGAAGAGATTGCCACCCAGGCGGCTCTGCCAGGGCGTGATCTGGGCGACGAAGTCTTCGCTGCCGGCCAGCACGCAGCCGGTCAGGCCGCCGACGCCCTTGTAGAAGGACACATAGACGGAGTCGGCCAGCGCGGCGATCTCGGCCAGCGAACGGCCGTAATGGGCCGAGGCCTCCCACAGGCGCGCGCCATCGAAGTGCAGCGGCACGCCGCGCTCGCGGCACCACCGGCTGAGGGCCACCAGGTCGTCCCATTCGGGCAGCACATAGCCGCCGCGGCGCAGTGGCAGCTCCACGGTGAGGACGGCCGGCTGCTCGGGCGCTGCCATCACCTCCTCGATGCGGATGGGTCGGTCCGTGCGGCCGATGCGCAGGCCGCGCAGGCCCATCAGCTTCTCGTAGGCCTCGGCCTCGTCGATGGCGATATGGCTTTGCGGATGCAGGGCCACCGGGCCATCGCCCTCGCCGCAATGCACGCGCAGGGCCGCGAGCTGCGCCGCCACGCCCTTGTGCATGAAGCGCGCGGCCGGCTTGCCGAGCAGGGCTGCCACCTCGGCTTCGAGCGCCTGCAGGACCTGGCCCTGGCCATAGACATCCAGCGGCAGTTCGGCTTCGGGCAGTTCGGCCAGGGCGAGCAGGGAGTCGCGCATGGACTTGATCGGCCGGTGGCCGTTGAGCCAGCGTTTGCAGCGGTTGCGCAGTTCGATGTCGGCGTTGGTGGGCAGGTTGGAGTAGCTGGCAGCGGGCATGGATCAGTGGGAAGCGGTACAGCGATGGATTTCAATGGTGGCATGCGCGATCTCCTCGTGCACGGCCAGCCATTCGCGCACCTGGCCGGGCGTCAGGTGGGCATCGTGGGTGACAACGCTGAGGGCGCATGAATAGCTGGCACGGCCGACACGCCAGACGTGCAGGTCGGTGAGTTCAGTCTCGCTGGCCGCGCCCTGCTGGGCGATGACTTCGCGGATCTCGTCGACGACGGGGTGGTCCATCTCGCGGTCCAGCAGCACCTTGCTGGTCTCGCCGACCAGGCCCTTGGCCCAGATGGCCACGATGACGGCGCCGATCAGGCCCATGGCCGGGTCCAGCCAGGCCCAGCCCAGCCACCAGCCGCCGGCCAGGGCCGCGATGGCGGCCACCGAGGTCGCGGCATCGGCGACGACGTGCAGATAGGCCGACTTCAGGTTGAGATCGTGGTGATGGTCGTGCGAATGGCCATGGTCATGGCCGTGATCGTGGCCATGGTGGTGTCCATGGTCATGGGCCTTGCCCAGGATCAGCGCGCAGACGAGGTTCACGATCAGCCCCAGCACGGCGATGGTCATGGCCTCGGGGTAGTGGATGGGCTCGGGCTTGAACAGGCGCTCGATGGAGCCATAGGCCATCAGCGCGACGACGACGAGCAGGAAGATGGCGCTGGCGAAGCCGCCCAGGATCTCGATCTTCCAGGTGCCGAAGGCATAGCGCGGGTCCTGGGCATGGCGGCGCGCGGTCGCGTAGGCATAGGCACTGAGGCCGATGGCGACGGCGTGGCTGCTCATGTGGAAGCCGTCCGCCAGCAGGGCCATGGAGTTGAAGAACCAGCCTGCCGCAATCTCGACCCCCATGGTCGCGGCGGTGATCCACATCACCACCCGCGCACCGCGCTCGGCGGCCGCGTTGCCGCTGTCGAAGACGTGGTCGTGGCGCCATTGAGAGAGGTCGTGGGAATGCATGGTGGCCATTCTGCGCCGGGCTTGTGACGATGCCGGCGCCGGCACCGGATCGGGCGACATGGCTCGTTACAGCGGGCTTCACTAAAATCTCGCCCTTTTGCCTCGCGCGCCCGTGGAGGCACTCGCCCCCATGCAAGCCCTCCCCATGCAGCTTCCCGCCGCCGAGCCCCTGGCCCGGCTGCTGCTGCAATGGGGTGTCGCGCCGCCGCCGGCCCGCCCCGTGGCGGAACGCCTGGGCGGCTGGCTGGGCTGGGCCGAGGCCATCGGCCTGTCGCAGCTGCTGGCCACACCCGTGGCCGCTGGCGCCAACGCCGCGGTCGGCCGCGAAGCCCGTGACTGGGCCGACGCGGCCCTGGATCGCCTGCAATCCGAGCTGACCGTGGCCTTCGACGACGCCCTGCTGGCGCGCGACGCCGCCGAGATGGCGCCCGAAGGCATGCCGCTGGCCGACCTGCTGGCCCCTTTTCGCCTGCACCACGCCCAACAGCAGCGCAGCATGGCCGCCCGCGTCGCCACACTGCGCGAGCGGCTGCGGCCGCGCCTGGCGGAGGCCTCGGGCGCGCTGAACCGCCTGGCCCAGCTGGACGCCGTGTTCGAGCGCGCCATCGTCGAACAGGAGCGTTCCCTGCTGGCCGGCCTGCCCGCGCTGCTGACGAAACGCGCCGAAACCCACCACGCCGCCGACCCGCGCCGCTGGCGCGCCCGCTTCTGGGCCGACCTGCAGCGCGCGCTGCGGGCCGAGCTGGACCTGAGACTGCAACCGGTGCAGGGCCTGATCCAGGCCCTGCATCAAGCTGAATGCTGATGAACCGCTTCCTGAACGCCCTCTACCCCCTCGCCCTGGCCGCCGGCCTTGCGGGCATCGCCGGCGCGGCCCTGGCCGCCTCGCGCCACCACCCGGTGGCGCTGGCGATGACGCTGCTGATCGCGGCCTTCTTTGCCGTCGGCGTGTGGGAGCTGACGGCCTTCCGCCGCGCCAGCCGCGAGCTGGATGCGGCGCTGGAGGGTGATGACTTCATGGCCAAGCTGCCGGCCACTTTGCACGCCGCCGTGCAGCAGCGCCTGGACGGCCTGCGCGTGGCCCTGCCGGGCCTGTCGCTGGCGCCGGCCCTGGCCGGCCTGCTGGTGCTGCTGGGCATGCTGGGCACCTTCATCGGCCTGGTCATCACGCTGAGCAGCACGGCCAGCGCCCTGGGCCAGACGGCCGACCTCGCCGCCCTGCGCAACGCCCTGGGCGCGCCCGTGCAAGGCCTGGGCCTGGCCTTCAGCGCCAGCGTGGCCGGCGTGACGGGCTCGGCCATGCTGGGCCTGATGGTGGCCCTGGCCCGCCGCGAACGCGCCGCCGTGGCTGCCCATCTGGACACCGCCCTGCTCGGCAAGCTGCGCCCGCTGACAGCGGCTCACCGCCAGGCGCTTGCGCAGCAGGCCGCCGAGACCGCGGCCACCGAAGCGGCGCAGCAGCGCCAGCTCGAACTCGTCGCCCAGCTGCAGCAGTACGCGAAGCAGATGGCCGACCAGCTCGCCGCGCAGAACGACAAGTTCCACGGCGAAACCAGCAAGGCCTACACGGCCCTCGCCGCCAGCGTGGACACCACGCTGCGCAACAGCCTGGCCGAGAGCGCGCGTCTCGCCGGCGCCGCCATCCAGCCCGCTGCCGAAGCCGCCATGGCCGGCATCGCCCGCGAGGCCGCGGCCCTGCATGAGCGCGTGGGCACGCAGGTCGCCGACCAGCTCGGCACATTGAGCCAACGCTTCGAGGCCGGCGTGGCCCAGATCGCCCAACAGGGCGAGGTCACCGCCAAGGCCCAGACCGAAGGCCTGGCCCAGCAGCGCGAAGCGGCACTGAAGCTGCTGGCCGACACCTCGGCCACCACGCAGCAGGCCGTGGATCGCCTGGGCGAACGCTGGGCCACGGAAGCCCGGGCCCTGCTCGCCGCCCAGGCCGAAGCCGACAAGGCCCGCGCCGCCACGCTGCGCGGCCAGATCGACGCGCTGGCCGAACAGCGCGCGGCCGCCCAGCAGGCCGTGGCCGACGCCGCCGATCGCTTTGCCGCCCAGTCGCAGGCCCTGCTGGACCGCATCGCCGAGCAGCATGCCCAGGCCCGCAGCGAAGCGCGCACCGACACCGAAGCCCTGCGTCAACAGCGCGCCGCCAACGAGGCCCTGCTGTCCACGCAGCGCGAGGCCGCGCAACAGCTGCTGGCCGACAGCGGCGTGCGCGCCCAGAACGCACTGACGGAGCTGACCACCGGCTTTGCGGCCCAGACCCGCGACCTGCTGGACCGCATCGCCGACACCCAGACCCGCCACGCCGCCCTGCAGGCGGAGCTGGACGCGCAGGCGCGCGCCGAGGCCCGCGCCGAGGCCGAGGCCCTGGCCCAGCAGCGCACCGCCAACGAGCAGCTGCTGGTGGCCCAGCGCGAAGCCGCCCAGCAGTTGCTGGCCGCCAGCGGCCAACGCGCCCAGGATGCGCTGACCGAGCTGACCGCCGGTTTCGCTGCGCAGACCCAGGCCGCCGTCGCAGCCCTGGCCGAAGCCCACACGCAGCTGCAGTCGGCCCACGCCGCCCGCGACGCCGAACGCCTGGCCGCCTGGCGCAGCGAGCTGCAATCGGCCGGCGCCAACCAGCTGGCGCAACAGCAGCAGCTGGCCGACGGCCTGCTGAGCCACACCCGCGAGCTGGTCGCCCAGACCGAGGCCCAGGCCAAGACCACGCTCAGCGAAGCCGGCGCCCTGCTGCAGGCCGCTGGTGAAGCGCCGCGCGCCGCCGTCGAGGTGGTCGCCGCGTTGCGCGAGCAGCTGGCGCAGAGCCAGGCCCAGGACCGCGCGGCCCTGGCCGAGCGCGCCGAGCTGATGCAGACGGTGTCGACGCTGCTCGCCTCGCTGCAGCAGGCGGCCGGCGAACAGCGCGCCGCGCTGGACACGCTGCTGGGCAGCGCCGGTTCGCAGGTCGAGGCGCTGATTGGCGGTGCGGCCACGCAGGTGAGCGCACTGCTGGACGGCACGGCGTCCCATGTGAACGCACTGACCACCAGCGCCGCCGAACAGATGCAGACCCTGGTGGGCCACTCCGCCACCCAGCTGGAAGCGCTGGGCCAGCGCTTCTCGGAGCAGGCCGGCGCCACCGGCCAGACCCTGTCCGAGGCCGCGACAACGATGGCCGCCAGCGCCGCCGAGATGGGCAGCCTGGGCGAAGGCTTCGGTGTCGCCATCGAGCAGTTCCAGGGCGCCAATGCCCAGCTCGTGCAGCACCTGGCTGCGCTGGAAGAGCGCCTGGGCGCCGCGATGTCGCGCAGCGACGAGCAGCTGAACTATTACGTGGCCCAGGCGCGTGAGGTCATCGACCTCTGTCTGGGATCGCAGAAGCAGGTGCTGGACGCGCTGCAGGGGGCCACCGCCCATGGATGAGCCGCTGGAGATCGAACAGGAAGGCGTGGGTGCGCCCGCCTGGGCCGCCTTCGGCGACCTGATGGCCGGCGTGCTGGGCGCCTTCGTGCTGGTGCTGGCCGCGGCCCTGGTCGGCCAGCTGGACCTGGCCAACAAGCTGGAAGCCGAGGTGGCCCAGCGCCAGGCCGAGCAGGCCCGCCGCGAGGCCCTGGAGCGCGCCCTGGCCGGCCCCTTGGCTGACGGCCGCATCACGCTGTCGGACGGCCGCATCGGCATCAGCGGCGCGGTGCTGTTCGCCATCGGCTCCGATCAGCTGCATGCCGATGGCCGTGCGCTGATCAAGAGCCTGGCCCTGCCGCTGCGCACCTACCTCAGCCAGCGCGACGAGATCCTGATGGTCAGCGGCTTCACCGACGACCGCGGCATGCTGAGCGGCAAGGGCGGGACCAAGTTCAGCGACAACTGGGAGCTGTCGGCCCAGCGCGCCCTGACCGTCACGCGCACGCTGATGGCCGAGGGCCTGCCGCCCGACGCCGTCTTCGCCGCCGCCTTCGGGCCGCAGCAGCCGGTGGCCTCCAACGACGATGCGGCCGGCCGGGCCCTGAACCGCCGCGTCGAGATCGCCCCCACGCCGCGGCCCAAGCGGGCCGTGGCCGCCTCCGCGCCGTGATGGAAGACCTGGGCGACCCCATGGCCTGGGTGCAGGCCCGCGCCGAAGTCGATCCGGTACGCCGCCGTGTGCTGGAGGCGCTGGCGCGGCGCGCATCCGCCCAGGCACCGGGTCCGCTGCGAGAACGGCTCGTGGGCAAGCTGTTGCGGCGCGCCGAGGCCGATCCCGCGCCTCTGCCGGTGCACCGGGTGGCGAACGTCGCAAGCCCACTGACAGTGTTGCTCGCTGAACTGCAAGCCCACCCCGAGCTGCGCAATGTGCAGGTCCACCGCCGCACCTGGACGGCCCTGCGGCTGACGCGCCGCCTGGCCGAGGTCAGCGCGCCGGTGCCCGAGCACCTGGGTCCATTGAACAGCCAGGTGCTGGTGGCGCGTGCGCTGCAACAGGTGCAGGGCCTGTCGCCCGACTATCTGCAGCACCTGCTGACGCAGATGGAGGCCCTGGCGGCGCTGGCGCCGCTGCAGGTGGCGGCCGATGCAGAGAAGCCGGCGCGGCCGGCGGCCAAGAAGCCAGCCGCTCGCAAGCGCTAGCGGGGTGCCGGCGCCGCGGTGAAGATCGCCTCGATGACGGCAGATCCCGGCTGGATGCGCTCCAGCCTCGGGTAGCGCAGGCCCGGGATGGCTTCGATGCGAACCTCGACGCGCTCCCCCTCGATCTCGGCTTCAAGAACCACCGGCTTGCCGGACGCGACGGCAGCCTTCAAGCCCGGTGCGTCATAGGGCTGGCCATTCACGCGCAGCAGCCTCGCCCCCGTCGTCAGCCCCGCGCTAAAAGCCGGGCCGCCCCAGCGCACGGCACGCAACAGGCCGGCCTTGCCCACGGACAGGCCGAGCGAGAACACGTAGTCGTCGACGCCACGGTCCAGCGCATCCTGGCTGTAGGTCTCGGTCGGCGTGTCGGTGTAGACCAGCCGGTAGCCGCCGCGCTCCAGGACACTGACCAGCGCGACGCCGTCCCGTGCGTCCAGGCGCGCGTCGAAGAAGCGCTTCCAGTCGCCGGGCGATACCCGATTCAGGGCCGCATAGACATCCGCCTCGACGTAGGTGTGAACGGCGTCAGCGGCATCCTGGCGCGGCGCGAAGAACAGCCGCAGGAAGTCATCGAGGCTCTTGCGACCGGCCGTCTGCGCGCGGATCTCCAGGTCCACGGCGAGCCAGAGCAGCACGCCGTCGACGTAGTAGTCCTTCTTGCCGGTGAAGTCCGGCCATTCGATGCCGCGCCCGGAAATGGTGATGGGGTCGTAGACGCTGTCGCGCAGCGGCTTCCAGGCCCGCGACGGCTGCAGCTGCGTTCGCGCCGCATCGATGGCGAGATCGTCGAGGGCCTGTTCCAGCGTGCGCATGCCACCACGCGCGGCAGCAACCTTGCCCAGGTATTGGGTCAGCCCCTCGTCCACCCAGAGCAGCGAGTTCTGCAGCGGCTCGTTGAGGTTGCGCGTGTGCATGCCCACCGGCAGGAACTGGGTGCCGTTCCATGAGTGGATGTACTCGTGCAGGGCCACGTCGAGGTTGCGCAGGTTGTCCTGGGGCCGGGCGAGGAAGTTGGCCGGCACGAAGGTCTCGGTGGAATGCCGGTGTTCGACCCCGCCCGGGCCGCCCATGCGTTCGTCGAGCACCAGCAGGAAGCGATAGGGCTCGCGCCGGCTGGCGCCGAACATCCGCTGCACCTGCGCGACCGATTCGCGCAAAGGAGCGATGGCGGTGTCGGTGAGCGCCAGGTCCTCGGCCTGATTTGCAAAGACATTCAGCGTGACCGGCGCGCCCGGGCGATCCGACAGCGACAGGGAGCGCATGTGCAAGCCCGCGATCAGCGGCGAGTCGACCAGCACGTCCAGCGACGTGGCCTTCAGCCGCACGACGTCACCGTCACGGCCCTCCACGTCCAGGCTGGACGCGAACTGCATGCCGGGCGGCAGCCTGACCTGGGCCGCGACCGCCATCCGCTGCACCGCAAATCCAGCCGGATAGAGCAGCAGGTTGGACCAGCCGACATTGACGATGTGGCGGCTCATGGCCAGATTGCCGGCGCGCGGCGACAGATAGGTGAACGCCACTTCAAGCACCCTGGCGCCGGCCGGTGGACGCACATGGAAGGCAAAGGGGTTGGCGGGGTCGCGAGTCCAGGCGAGCTGCTGGCCGTTGCTGCGCACCACCAGGCCCGCGACGCGTCCGACCTGCCCGGTGGGGGCATGGCTGGCAACCTGCCATTGCGGGTACAGCAGGGTGACGGGCCCGGCGGCTTGCAACGGAATCCGCTGCGTGACGTGGAAGACCTTGTGGGTCAGGTCGGTGGCATCGACCGCCAGGTCGATCACGCCCGGAAAGCGCGCGTCCCCCGCCGCCGCTACCTTGAGCTGGGCCCAGGCGCCGTTCGCGGCGGCCAGCAACAAGACCCAAACCATCCAGCTTCTGCAGCGCAGAGCGATTCTAGAAATCATGCGTCCTCTGTGCGCCTGTTCGACCAGCGGCGATGCTAAGCAGGCCAGGGCGGCCGTCCCAAAGTCATGCGGAGCGTTCGACCCGACGGGCCTAACTCGCCGGTTGAATTGCGGGGCGAGTTTGAAGACACTGCGCAGCGCCCGATGACAACGCTGCCAGCCATGAAGCCCATCCTCTACTTCTCGCGCAACCCCAACCCTCGCCTGGCCGTCGCCGCGGCGAAATACCTGAACGCGCCGGTGACGTACGAGTTCGCCGCGCCGCTGGCCCCCGGTCAGGCGGACAAGTTCAAGCCGTTGAACCCCTCGCTGCGCGTCCCCATCCTGGTCGAGACCGATGGTCGCTCGTTGTGGGAGGCCGATGCCATCGCCTGCCGGCTGTCGCAGCTGGTGGGCTCGGACTTCTGGCGCGCAGGGCCTGAGCTGCCGGACATGATCCGCTGGGTCAGCTGGAGCCGCGACAACTTCATGCAGGCCTGCGACATGGTGCACTGGGAGCGCGGCACCAAGCTGCGCTATGGCATCGGGTCGACGGACGAGGCGATGGTGCAGCAGGGGCTGCAGCGCTTCCACGAGACCGCCGCCATCCTCAACGCCCACCTGAGCCGGCAGGACTGGCTGCTGGCCAGCGGCATCAGCTATGCCGACTTCCGCATGGGCGTCTTCCTGCCCTACAACGACGTGGCCCGGCTGCCGCTGAGCGACTACCCGGCCCTGCGGGCCTGGCATGACAGGCTGGTGGCCCTGCCGGCTTGGGCGGACCCGTTCAAGGGCCTGGAAGCGCCCGAGCTGCCGCCGGTGCCCTAGTCGGCATGGCCCGGTTGTAAGGCCCGCTTACGTGGCCGACGGGCTCGGGGCCTAACATGCGTCCGGCTGTCGCCCCCTGAAAACGCATCCTTCTCCATGAATTCCCGCTTCTCCCCCGCCTCCCTGCTTCCCGTCGCCCTCGCCACCGCCCTCCTCGTCGCCGCGCCCACAACGGCCGTCAGCGCCCCGCACGCCAAGCCGCGTGCCGCTGCGCACAAGCACAAGGACAAGGCCGCCGCCACCGAACCCGCGATGACCACCGACGCCAACGGGCAGTCGGTGCCGGTCCTGGCCAACAAGGCCTGGGTGCTGATGGACTTCAACACCGGACAGCTGCTGGCCTCGTCCAACCCCGACGAGCCGCTGCCGCCGGCGTCGCTGACCAAGATGATGACCAGCTACCTGGTGGAGCAGGGGCTGAAGAACGGCAAGCTCAAGCCCGACGACAAGGTCACCATGAGCGAGAGCGCCTGGTGCCGCGGCGGCAAGGACGGCGACAGCTGCATGTTCGTGCCCCTGAACGCGCAGGCGTCCCTGATGGACATGCTGCGCGGCGTGGTCATCGCCAGCGGCAACGACGCCTCCAAGGCCCTGGCCGAGCACATCGGTGGCTCGGAGTCGGGTTTCGTGGCGATGATGAACGCCGAGGCCAAGAAGCTGGGCATGAGCAAGACCCAGTTCGCGAATTCGGCCGGGCTGCCCGACCCCAACAACAAGGCCTCGGCACGCGATCTGGCCGTGCTGGCGGCCGCCATCATCCGCAACAGCGCCGAGTACTACCCGATCTACGCCGAGCGCGAGTTCACCTACAACAACATCAAGCAGGGCAACCGCAATGCCCTGCTGTACACCGACCCCACCGTCGACGGGCTCAAGACCGGGCACACCGATGAAGCGGGCTACTGCCTGACCGCCTCGGCCAAGCGCAACAACATGCGCCTGATCTCGGTCATCATGAACGCCGACAGCAAGCAAGCCCGCGCCGACCAGACCCGCGTGCTGTTCAACTGGGGCTACGCCAACTTCGAGCAGGCTTCCCCCGCGCAGGCCGGTGCGACGCTGGCCAGCGCCAAGGTCACCTACGGCGTGGTGCCGACGGTCAACGCAGGCATTGCCCAGGCATGGGCACTGGTGGTGCCCAAGGGCCAGGCGGCCGCCTTGCAGACCGCGGTCTCGCTGAACCCCGCGCTCGAGGCGCCCATCGCCAAGGGCAGCGTGATCGGCAAGATCGTCGCCACGGCCAACGGCAAGACACTGGGCGAAGCCCCCCTCATCGCCCTCGCCGACGTCGAGCGCGCCGGCTTTTTCGAGCGCCTGCGTCAACGCATCGCGGGCTGGTTCTCGAAGTAAGCTGCCGGCCCGGCGTCCTCCTTTCGAGGGACTGGAGACGCCGGAGCTGATGCCCGTCCCGGCCTGAGCGCCGGGCATGATGCGGCGCATGGCTCAGGACCCCACGCCTCCGCTCGATCGCATCACTTTCCAGGATTGGGCACTGGTCGTCATCGGCGGACTGTTCACGCTGGGCGGCCTGCTCATCATCACTCGAGACTTCAAGACCGGCATCGTCACGCTGGCCTTCTTCGGCCTGTGCTTTGCCCATGCCCTCAGCGTCGTCCTGCGCAAGCGCCGGGCGCGCCGGCAGGTGGCGGCGACGGCCTCGGTCGCAGGCGGCGTGCCGATACGCCAGTCGCGGCTGCGCATGGGCCTGCTGGGCGGCGCGCTGGGGGTGCTGGGCGGCCTGCATGCGGCCTTCACGACCAACCCCGTGCAGATCGGCATCGGCTGGTTCCTGGTCGTCGTCGGCGCCGTGATGCTGATCGGCCTGGCCTCGGGCCTGCTGTACACGGCCTATGTGCAATTCGACCCCGAAGGCCTGAGCTTCGGCGACCGGCATGCCAAGGCCATCGTGCCCTGGGCGGCCGTCACCGGCCTGGCACGCACCGAGATGAGCAGCAACCCCGTCGTGCTGGTGTGCGTCGACGCGCACGCCATCACCATCGTGCCCGCGACGCATGAACTGCAGGTGTTCAAGAAGATGGGCCGCACGCGCGGCACTTTCGGTGCTGACTTCGCCATCATGAGCACGGTCTACGGCATCGACGCCCCCGTGCTGCTGGCGGCCCTGCAGCGTTATGTCGCCGAGCCCGGCGCGCGGCAGGAGCTGCAGCGCCTGCCTCAGTTGTCTTAGGCCCAGGGACCTTCGATCAGCGCCCGCGTCTCCTCCACCGCGATGCGCCACATCTCCAGCACCTCCTCGTCGGGCCTTTCGTAGGCGCCGCCAAAGTTGCCGTCCCCCGCCATCTCGCGCGCCGCGTCGGGTGGCAGCACGGCATAGCGCTGGTAGTCCACGGGAGGCTTGCGGCCTTCGGGCTGGCTGATGCCGGCCAGGCGGGTCCACGGCAGGTTCTCCATCCACGAGGCATGGGCCGACAGCGGGTCCTTGCTCTTCACATAGGCCAGGGTCTTGGGCGAGTTCCACCAGTTGTGGAAGCGCACGCGTGTGCGCGGGTGGGCCGCCATCCACTCGGCCACGGCCGCCGCCACGGGCTGGTTGCCGCCATGGCCGTTGACGATGAGGATGCGCCTGAAGCCCTGGTGGTCCAGGCTGTCGAGCAGGTCCTGCACGACACGCACCATGGTCTCCACCTTCAGCGTGACCGTGCCCGGATAGCTCATGAAGCTGGGCGTGATGCCGAAGGGCAGGACCGGGAAGACCGGCACGCCCAGCGGCTCAGCCGCTTCCACGGCGACGCGCTCGGCCAGGATGGCATCGACCGCCAGGCTCAGATAGGCGTGCTGCTCCGTGCAACCGATGGGCAGCAGGCAACGGTCGTCGGCCTTGAGCCAAGCCTCGACCTGCATCCAGTTCATGTCCGCAATCTTCATTTCAGGTCAACCTGCGAATAGTTGTTAAGGCCGAAAGGGCTGACCTTCATGTTCACGACGCGCTTGTTCGTCGCGATGGCCGTCGTCGGGTAGGTCAGGGGCACCCAAGGGGCGTCGTCGCGGTAGATCGCTTGGGCGCGACGGTAGAGGGCGTCGCGCCTGGCCTGATCGGCCACCTCGCGCGCTTCGGCCAGCAGCGCGTCGAACTCCTTGCGGCACCAGCGCGCCACATTGCTGCCGCCAGCCACGGCCGCGCAGGCGAAGTTGGGGGTCAGGAAGTTGTCGGGGTCGCCGTTGTCGGAGGCCCAGGCCAGCAGGGTCGCGTCATGTTCTCCGGCGCGGGTTCGCTTGAGCAGCTCGCCGAACTCCAGCGTGACGATCTCGACCTTGACGCCGATGCGGGCCCAGTCGGCCTGCAACAGCTCGGCCGTCGCCTTGGGATTGGGGTTCGTGGCACCCGCGCCGGCGCGTATCCACAGCTTGAGCGCAAAGCCATTGGCGAGCCCTGCGGTCTTCAGCAGCTCGCGGGCCTTGGCCAGGTCCTGAGGTGGCGGGCTGGCCTTGTCGTCATAGCTCCACTGCGAGGGCGGATAGGGGTTGCCGGCCGGGCTGGCGGCACCACCGTAGACGGCCTTGGCGATGGCGGCGCGGTCCGTCGCCAGCAGCAGGGCCTGGCGCACCCGGCGGTCGTCCAGCGGCTTGTGCTCGACATTCAAGCCGACAAAGGTCGTGACCAGGCCGGGGCCGGTCAGCAGTTGCAGCTTGGGGTCGCGGCGGATCTCGTCCCAGGTCTGGGGCACGGGGTAGAGGCCCATGTCGCATTCGCCGGCCTTCAGGCGCTGCAGCCGCGTGGCGGGATCCGGCGAGATCGAGAAGATCAGCTTGTCGAGCTGCACCTTGCCGCGGAAGTAGCCGGGGTGGGCGTCGTAGCGGACGACGGCGTCCTTCACATAGCTGCGCAAGACGAAGGGCCCAGTACCGACGGGCTTGAGGTTCATGTCCTCCATGCGGCCGCTGTCCTGCAGCTGCTGGGCATATTCCGCCGACAGCACGCTCAAGAAGCCCATGGCCACATCGGCCAGGAAGGGCGCCTCGGGCCGCGTCAGCTCGATGCGCACGGTGCGCCCGTCCACGGCGGTGACGCTCTTGACCAACTGGCCGAACTGCATGGCCGTCGCGTAATACCAGCCCTGGCGGGGCTGGCCATGCCAGGGGTGCCTGGGGTCGATCTGGCGATTGAAGCTGTAGACCACGTCGTCGGCCGTCATCGGCCGCGTCGGCTTGAACCAGGGCGTGGTGTGGAAGGCCACGCCGGCGCGCAGGTGGAAGGTGTAGGTCTTGCCGTCGGCGCTGAGCTCCCAGCGCTCGGCCAGGGCGGGCACGAGTTTCGTCGTGCCGGGCTCGAACTCGACCAGGCGGTTGTAGAGGGCCTCGGACGAGGCATCGGCCGTCGAGTTGGCGTGGAAGAGGGAATAGTCGAAGCCATCGGGGCTGGCCTCGGTGCAGACGGTGAGGGTCTTGGCCGAGGCGGTGGCGGCGACCACGGCCAGGGCAGCGAGCAGCAGCTTCACGGCTTGGGCCTCCTCCAGGCCATGCCCAGGGTGCGCGGCGCCGTGTGGACGAAGCCAAACTGGGCGTAGAGCGCATCAGCCGGCACATCGGCCAGCAGGCTGACATAGCCGCTCTCGGGCACGTGGTCGCGCAGCCAGGCCGCGATCTCGCCCATGATGAGCTTGCCCAGGCCTTTGCCCTGGTGCTCGGGCAGCACGGCGATGTCGACGACCTGGAAGGCCGTGCCGCCGTCGCCGATGACGCGGCCCATGCCGACCGGCTCGTGGTTCCACAGCACCTGCACACCGAACAGCGTGTTGGGCAGGCCGCGCGCAGCGGCCTCGGCGGACTTGGGGCTCAGCCCCGAAGCCACGCGCAAGTGGCGGTAGGTGTCGGCCGTGGGCGTGGCGTGCAGCGTCTCGTAGCTCATGGCGCGCATTCAACCATCACCTGCAGGCATACCCGCATCGTGCTCCGACATGGCCCCTGCGGGCTGGCCCGGAGCCGCCCGCGCGAGTGCGCTGCAACAATCCGGGCTTGGCCACGCCCTCCCACGCATGAAGTCCACCTCCCTCGTTGCCGCCGTCCTGGCCCTGCTGCTCAGCGCCTGCGCCAGCGTGCCGCCCACGCAGCCCGCCGCTTCCAAGCCGGCCGCCCAGCCCGCCAGCACCTCGCCCGTGGCCGTCGCCGCGCCCGTCGCGCCGGTGCGGGCCCCCAACATCGACCGCAGCTACACCTCGCAGAACCAGGACAGCCGGGCGCTGTACATCGTGCTGCACTACACCGTGCTGGACTGGGAGAAGTCGCTGAAGGTGCTGACGACGGGCGGCCAGGTCTCGGCCCATTACCTGGTGCGCGACAACCCGGTGGCCAGCTATGCCCTGGTCGACGAGAACCGCCGCTCCTGGCATGCGGGGGCCAGCTTCTGGGCCGGCAACACCAACCTGAACTCGGCGTCCATCGGCATCGAGATCGTCAACCCCGGCTATGTGGACGGCCCCGGCGGCCGCGTCTATGCGCCCTTCCCCCAGGCCCAGGTCGACGAGGTCATCGCGCTGGTGCGCGACATCCAGAAGCGCCACCAGGTCAGGCCCGAGCGCATCATCGGCCACGCCGACATCGCGCCCGGCCGCAAGCAGGACCCCGGCCCGCAATTCCCCTGGAAGCAGCTGGCCGACGCCGGGCTGATCCCCTGGCCCGACGGCCCCTCGGTCGTCGTCAAGACGCTGGAGCACGAGGTCGCGCCGCGCGACATCGCCTGGCTGCAGGAGCGCCTGGCCCGCATCGGCTACAACGTGTCGCGCTCGGGCCAGCTGGACGTGATGACCAAGGAGGTCATCGCCACCTTCCAGATGAAGTACCGGCCGCGCGACATCTCCGGCACGCCCGACGCCGAGACGGCCGCGCTGATTGAGGTCGCGTCCACGCCTTCCTCCATGCGCGTGGCCGGCGCTGCCGAGGGCGAGACCCGCCCCTACACCTCGCGCTGGTAACGCCGCCGGATGCTCGCCTTCCTGCTCAAACGCCTGGCGACCCTGGTGCCGACGCTGATCGGCATCACCCTCGTCGCCTTCGGCCTGATCCGCCTCGTGCCCGGCGACCCCATCGAGGTCATGATGGGTGAGCGTCGCCTGGACCCCGAGGCCCACGCAGCCCTGGTCAAGCGCATGGGCCTGGACCGGTCGCTGCCGGTGCAGTACGCAGACTATGTGGGCAAGCTGCTGCACGGCGACCTGGGCCAGAGCCTGGTCAGCCGCGAGCCGGTCAGCAAGGAATTCGCGGCGCTGTTCCCGGCCACGGTCGAGCTGGCCACGGCGGCGCTGATCTTCGCCGTCGGCTTCGGCCTGCTGCTGGGCGTGAGCGCGGGGCTCAAGCGCGGCTCGCTGCTGGACCAGGGCGTGATGGGCCTGGCGACGGTGGGGTACTCCATGCCGGTGTTCTGGTGGGGCCTGATCCTCATCATGTTCTTCTCGGTGCAGCTGGGCTGGACGCCGGTCAGCGGCCGCATCGGCATCGAGTTCGACCCCGAGCGCGTGACCGGCTTCATGCTGATCGATGCCTGGCTGAGCAACGAGGAAGGCGCCTTCAAGTCGGCCCTGATGCACCTCATCCTGCCGGCCCTGGTGCTGGGCACCAGCACGCTGGCCGTGGTGGCCCGCATGACGCGCTCGAGCATGCTGGAGGTGCTGCGCGAGGACTATGTGCGCACCGCGCGTGCCAAGGGCCTGTCGCCGACCCGCGTCGTCGTCGTGCATGCGCTGCGCAATGCGCTGATCCCGGTGCTGACGGTGGTCGGCCTGCAAACCGGCAGCCTGCTGGCCGGCGCCGTGCTGACCGAGACCATCTTCTCCTGGCCCGGCATCGGCAAATGGCTGATCGACTCCATCGGCCGGCGCGACTACCCGGTCGTGCAGGCCGGCATCCTGATCTCGGCGCTGACCTTCATTGGCGTGAACCTGATCGTGGATGTGCTGTATGGGGTGGTGAATCCGCGCATCCGCGGAGGGGGCCACTGATGAGTGCCGTCCTCGAAAAACCCATGGAGCCCCCTGGCCCCCTGCGCGAGTTCTGGCAGGGCTTTGCCGCCAACCGCGGTGCGCTGATCGCCCTCATCGTCTTCGCGGCCATCGCGCTGGCTTCGCTGTTCGCCCCGCTGATCGCACCCCACGACCCCATCGAGCAGTACCGCGACTTCATGCTGACCCCGCCGGTCTGGGCCGAAGGCGGCAGCACGCGCTTTCTGCTCGGCACCGACGAACTGGGCCGCGACATGCTGAGCCGGCTGCTGCATGGCGGCCGGGTGTCGCTGGGCATCGGCGTGGCGGCGGTCGCCATGTCGCTGCTGCCCGGCGTGCTGCTGGGCCTGCTGGCCGCCTTCTTCCAGCGCTGGCTGTCGCCGGCCATCATGCGCGTGATGGACATCGTGCTGGCCCTGCCGGCCCTCTTGCTGGCCATCTGCGTCATCACCATCCTCGGCCCCGGCCTGGTCAACACCGTCATCGCCATCGCCATCGGCGCCCTGCCCGGCTACGTGCGGCTGACGCGTGCCGCGGCCCTGGGCGAGATCGGCCGCGACTATGTGACGGCCAGCCGCGTGGCCGGCGCCAACGTGTGGCGGCTGATGTTCATCACCGTGCTGCCCAACTGCATGGCGCCGCTGATCGTCAACGCGACGCTGAGCTTCTCGTCGGCCATCCTGGAGACTGCCGGCCTGGGCTTCCTGGGCCTGGGCGTGCAGGCGCCCACACCCGAGTGGGGCACGATGCTGTCATCGGCGCGGGACTACATCACCCGTGCGCCCTGGGTCGTCACGCTGCCCGGCCTGACCATCCTCGTGACGGTGCTGGCCATCAACCTGATGGGTGACGGCCTGCGGGATGCGCTGGATCCCAAGTTGAAGAAGGTGGCGTGATGTTTGCTCGTTGCGTTGGGTTGCCGCCAAGGCCCAGCCGGGAGTTCGCCCCGGCGGGCGACCTACTTCTTTGGACGCCCAAAGAAGTAGGCAAGAAAGCCGCCCCGACAAAACCGCCCCTGCGGGGTGCCCTGCGATGCTCGAAGACCGAGGCCGCGCGGAACTCGCTTCGCTACGCTGCGCTCAGACACCCGCGCTTGAGTCAGTTCTTGAGGCGTGCTGCGCACGCGCCTCGGTCTTCTGCGCTTCTCGGCGGTTTTGAAGGGGGAGTTGCTGGAACAGCCGAACAGCCAGCAGCCAACCCCGAAAGCCGTTTGCACCGAGGTATTTTTCTTCCCCCCTCTGAGCCCGCCGAGGAACGGAAGGCCTTGAGGCCGCGTGCGCAGCACGCTTCAAGCTCTGACTTCGCACAGCTGTCTGAGCGTAGCGTAGCGAAGCGAGTTCTGTGCGCGGCCTCAAGGCCTGAGTACCGCAGGGAACCCCGAGCAAAGCGAGGGGCGGGCGGATCGGGGGCGGTTTCTTTGGTTACTTTCTTGGGCGCCCAAGAAAGTGACTCGCCCGCGGGGGCGAAATCCCCGCTGGGCTTGGCCGGAAAGCCGAAGCAACGATGAGCCTCCTCACCATCAACAACCTCCGCGTCCAGTTCGGCAACTTCCCGGCCGTCGACGGCGTGGACCTGACACTGGACGCGGGTGAGCTGCTGGGCATCGTGGGTGAATCCGGCTCCGGCAAGTCGGTCACGATGCTGGCGCTGATGGGCCTCATCGACGCGCCGGGCAAGGTGATGGCCGACGCGCTGGAGTTCCAGGGCCGCGACCTGTTGAAGCTCAACGCTGCCGAACGCCGCGCCCTGATCGGTCGCGACGTGGCCATGGTGTTCCAGGATGCGCTGAGCAGCCTGAACCCGAGCTACACCGTCGGCGCCCAGATCGCCGAAGTGCTGAAGGCCCACCTCGGCCTGCGCGGCGCGGCCGCCAAGCAGCGCGTCATCGAACTGCTGGAACTCGTCGAGATCCCGGACGCCGCCAACCGCGCCAATGCCTATCCGCACCAGCTGTCGGGCGGCATGAACCAGCGCGTGATGATCGCGATGGCGATTGCCTGCGGGCCCAAGCTGCTGATCGCCGACGAGCCGACGACGGCCCTGGACGTGACCATCCAGGCCCAGATCATGGCCCTGCTGCTGAAGCTGCAGCGCGAGCAGGGCATGGGGCTGATCATGATCACCCACGACCTCGCGGTGGTGGCCGAGATGGCCCAGCGCGTGGCCGTCATGTACGCCGGCCAGATCGTCGAGACCGGCCCCGTGCCCGCACTGTTCGACGCGCCGCGCCATCCGTACACGAATGCACTGCTGGCCGCGATTCCCGAGCACAACAAGGGCGCTACACGCCTGTCGGCCCTGCCCGGCATCGTGCCCGGCGCGCTGGACCGGCCCACCGGCTGCCTGCTGTCGCCGCGTTGCCCGCGCGTGCAGGACCGCTGTCGCGTCGAGCGCCCGGCGCTGGAGGCTGGCGTGCGCTGCTTCTTCCCCGTCGAGGCCGCGGCCCATGTCTGATCTCCTTCTCGAGGCCACCGACCTCGCCCGCCACTACAGCGTCAGCCGCGGCCTGTTCAAGCCCAAGGCAACGGTGAAGGCCTTGAACGGCGTCAGTTTCACGCTGGCACCGAAGAAGACGCTGGCCGTGGTCGGCGAGTCCGGCTGCGGCAAGAGCACGCTGGCACGGCAGCTGACGCTGATCGAGGCGCCGACGCGCGGCGCGCTGAAGATCCGCGGCAGCGATGCGGCCCAGGCCGACGCCGCCACGTTGAAGACGCTGCGCCGCGATGTGCAGATGGTGTTCCAGAACCCTTTTGCCTCGCTGAACCCGCGCAAGACCGTCGAGACGACGCTGGCCGAACCGCTGCTCATCAACACGACCCTGACGACGCTGGAGCGGCGCGAGCGCGTCGCGGCCCTGGCCACCAAGGTGGGCCTGAGGCCCGAGCATCTGCGCCGCTATCCGCACATGTTCTCGGGTGGCCAGCGCCAGCGCATCGCCATCGCGCGGGCCATGATCCTGAACCCGGGCATCGTCGTCGCCGACGAGCCGGTCAGCGCGCTGGACGTGTCCATCCAGGCCCAGATCCTGAACCTCTTCATGGACCTGCAGGACGAGTTCGGCACGGGCTATGTCTTCATCTCGCACAACCTCAGCGTCGTCGAGCATGTGGCCGACGAGGTCATGGTCATGTACCTCGGCGCGGCGGTGGAGATCGGTGACAAGAAGACGCTGTTCGCGCAGCCCCTGCACCCCTACACGCGGGCGCTGATGAGCGCCACGCCGGCCCTGCGCAAGGCCGACCGGCGCGAACGCATCGTCATCCACGGCGAGCTGCCCAGCCCGCTGAACCCGCCCAGCGGCTGCAGCTTCCACAAGCGCTGCCCGCTGGCCGTGCCACGCTGCAGCGAAGAGGTGCCGCTGCTGCGCGAAGTGGACGGCCGGCGCGTCGCCTGCCACGTCGTTGGATGAGATGACCCGCAGGTCATAACTCGGGCACATGCCACCGCGTCATTCCGTCATGAACGGAGTGTTGCTGCGGTGCCGATTCCGCGGGCTTGGACCCTGATGCGATGTGACTTGCGTCGCAAGAATCTTTGCGATCAGCAACGCAAGGACACGCATCATGAGATTCCAGCCCACCCCCATCGCGATTGGTCTTGCCGGCCTGCTGCTGGGTTTGCAGGGGAGCGCCCTGGCGCAAGAGGCCAAGAACAACTCGCAGGAGCTGGAGAAGGTCGTCGTCACCGGCATCCGTGCGGCCAGCGAACGCTCGCTGCTGATGAAGCGCGACGCCTCGGCCAACGTCGACGTCATCACCGCCGTGGACGTGGGCAAGATGCCCGACAAGAACCTCGCCGACTCGCTCCAGCGCATCGTCGGCGTCGCGGTGCGCACCGACTACGACGAGGCCGAGAAGGTGTCCATGCGCGGCACCAACCCGGACATGTCGCTGATCCTCTTCAACGGCCACACGGTCAGCGGTGGCGACTGGTATCTGGCCGACCAGAGCAGCAGCAGCCGCAGCACCTCGTTGAGCCTCATGCCGTCGTCGGTGCTGAACGCGGCCACCGTCTACAAGACCTCGCAGGCCAATATCGTCGACGGCGGCCTGGCCGGCACCATCAACGTGACGACGCGCAAGCCGCTGGATGAGCCCAAGCGCCTGGGCGGCCTGATCAGCGTTGGCGGCGTCTATGCCGACCTGCCGGCCAAGAGCAGCCCCCAGCTCAATGCCAGCATCAACTGGAAGAACGAGGCCAACAACTTCGGCCTCATCACCCAGGTCTTCGCCGAGAAGCGCTATGTGCGCCGCGACTCGGTCTCGCGCCTGGGCTATGGCGCCAACTCGGGCTGGGACATCATCAACACGTCGACCATGCTGGGCGTCACCGACGCCTCGCTGGCCGGCACGCCCTACAAGGCCGCGGACCTGAACGGCGTGCGCCTGCCTGGCAGCCTGGCGTCTGAGTTCGTCGAGGGCGTGCGCGACCGCAAGGGCGGCATGCTGGCCCTGCAACTGCGTCCCACCGACACCGTGGACCTCGGCGCGACGGGCTTCTATTCCAAGATGAACGCCGCCAACTTCGGCCGCGCGACCATGGGCGCCATCAACAGCATGCTGCGCGGCCTGGCGGGCACGACGGGCGAGACCAATGTCTTCACCAACTCCAACGGCCAGCGCGTCTACGCCCAGATCAGGAACCCCGTCATCGTCGAGGAGACGACGCTGTACGGCGACAAGCTCAAGGTGCTGAAAAGCGCCGACATCGTCTTCCCCGACGGCACGACGCCGCAGTACGTCGGCAACTCCGAAGGCTTCTACCGCAGCGGCGCATCCGCCAGCAGCGGCTTCCTGGACCTCGATGCCAAGTGGCAGCCGACCAAGGACCTGGTGCTCAAGGGCCTGTTCAGCACGACGCGCGGCGTCGGCACGACGGAGATGGACCGCGGCCTGACCTATGCCCGCTTCGGCACCGGCATCTCCTACGCGCTCAACGGCCTGCAGGAGGCGCCCGACTTCCACTACATCGGCGCGGGCACCGGCGCTACCTCGGCCACCAACCCCGACGGCAGCGGCTACAAGCTGGTGTCGCGCAGCCTGGCCAACAAGTACAAGACGGTGGACCGCGAGAAGAGCTTCGACCTGAATGCCGAGTACACCCAGGACATGGGCGTCTTCAGCTCGGTGAACTTCGGCGCCCGCTTCGCCGACCACCACCGCGACTTCCGCCGCACCATCAAGGCCATGCACGCGGCCCTCAATCCGCTGACCGACACGCCCGACCCGGCGGCCTCGGTGTCCTATCCCGGTGACTTCGGCGCGTCCCTGGGCGGGGGCAACTGGGAACGCACGGGCTTCTATTTCCCGCGCGAGTTCCTCGTCGACTATTTCAACAAGGCCATCAAGGAGACGACGCCGGACTTCGAGCGCTTCGTCGCCTCCGAGATCGAGATGCGTGAACGCCAGAGCGCCGTCTACCTGATGCAGAACCTGGAGGGCGACAAGGGCTGGTGGTCGGGCAATGTCGGCGTGCGCCTGGTGCGCACCCAGGTCGACGCGATGGCGCCCAACCCGGTGCCGGCCGGCAAATGCCAGCGCATCGAGCCCGGCAAGGCCGTCGTGCCCTGCGCGGCCTATCCCGGCGCCATCGTGACGGCCGGCGACGCGGTGAACTACTACGACAACGTGCCCTGGAATGGCACCACCGGCACGATCTACTACAAGACCCTCACGCAGAAGCGCTTCGACAACCTGCTGCCCAGCCTCAACCTGCGCGTGGATCTGGCCAAGGACGTCGTGGGCCGCTTCGGCCTCAGCGAGACCCTGGGCCGCCAGAACTACAACCTCTATGGGGCAGCCTACGGCTCGCCGAGCTGCAGCACGGGGGTCTGCCTGGTTTCGGGCCCCAATCCCAACCTGACGCCGATGACCTCGCGCAACACGGACATCTCCGTGGCCTGGTTCTTCGCCAAGCGCGCGTTGCTGCAGCTGAGCTATTTCGATTCGCTGATCAGTGGCTACGCCAAGACGGGTACCGTGCAGCAGGACGCGACCATCGATCTGGCCGATCCCAACACGGGCCAGATGCGCACCTACTTCATCACGACCACGGGTCAGCAGAAGGCGCGCATCCACGGTTTCGAGCTGACCTACCAGCAGCCCATCGGCGCGGGCTTCGGTTTCGAATCCAACGCCAGCGTGGCCGAAAACAAGGTGGAAGACGGCCGGCCGATGCCCGGCGTGTCCAAGTATTCGGCCAACCTCGGCGGCTACTTCGAGAACGACAGCTTCAGCATCCGCCTCGTCTACAACTACCGTGGCAAATACGTGTCGAGCACGACCGCGCCTTCACCGACGACGAACAGCCAGGGCAACACCGTCATCAACGGCGTCACCATGCCGGCTGCGCCGACCATCGCCGCGCCGGTGTCCAACGTGGCGCTGTCGATGAACTACAACTTCAACGAGCAGCTGCAGCTGTCGTTCAATGCGACCAACCTGACCAACCCGACCCGGGCCCAGTACCGCTACAGCGAGCTGGAACAGCAGAAGCTGGATGTGTCGGGCCGCCAGTACTACCTGGAGGCGCGCTACAAGTTCTGAACAAGGTCAGAACCCGCAGCGCATGCGAAGGCCGGCTCACGCCGGCCTTTTGCTTCAGCGGTTGCGCTTCTTGGCAACTTCGTTGCCGACCACGCCACCCGCGGCAGCGCCGACGGCAGCGCCGGCGGTGGTGCCGGTCACCACACCGCCGACGACGGCACCGGCCGTCGCACCGACGACGGTGCTGGTCTCACGCGAGGACATGCCGGCGCAGGCGGTCAAGGCCAGCGTCGCCGCAGCAGCGACGGAGATGACGGTGATGCGCCAGTAGGCGCCGGTGGAGGGGGTGTTCAGTTCGGTGGGGCTCATGGTTTGCTCCTGAGGGATGGCAATCACGTGAGCCAACTTTCGGCGTTGCGGCGTCCGGCCGGAACCGGAAACCCCGCCGATCCATCGTCGGATCGAACCTACCAGGCCAGGAAAAAAGCCACCCGAGGGTGGCTTTCGTCCTACGGCTCCTGTCGGAGCTTGTTGTCAGCGCCGCATCACGACTTGGGCGCCGAAGCAGCCGCGTCGGCCGTGCACTTCTTGATGTGGGCCTTGGCCGCGGCGCCATGCAGCTTCTTGTCGGCGGCAGACTTCTCGCATGCTGCGGCTGCCGGGTCGGTGGCCGGCTTGGCAGACAGGCATTCCTTCATGAAGGCCTTGCGGTCGTCGCCGGTCTTGCCATTGGTCTTGGCTTCGGCATTGCAGGCCTTCATCTTGTCCTGCTGCGGCGTGGCCTGGGCCCCGAAGGCGATAGCGGCACAAGCGAGCAGGATGGCGATTCGTTTCATCGGGAACCCCTTCTTCGGGAGGTGGATAGGCGAGTCAATTCAAGCATGTGCCCATGACACTGCCAAGCCGTGTTTCATCGCCGTCACAAAATCCGGCGCGGATGGTGCAGGGCCTCGTGGGCCGCGTGCAGGCGGCGCACCAGCACGCGGATGAAGCCGCGGTCGAAGCGGTGCTGGCATTCGGGACTCAATTGACCCACGGACTCCGGCGTGAAGCAGATCGTCGTGCACTCCTGGCTGACGCGGATCTCGGCGCTGTGGCGGCGCAGGTCGGGGTTGGGCGCCAGATAGGCCATCTCGCCCACCGAGGTGCCCTGGCCCAGCGAGGCCACCAGGCGGCCTTCGCGATAGACCTGGACCTCGCCCTGGGCAATGATGTGGAAGCTGTTGCCCTCCTGGCCACGCCTGAAGAGGGCATGGCCGACGGGGTAGCGCTTCCAGCGCGCCCGCCTCACCACTTCCCACAGCTGCACATCGCCGAACTCGGCAAAGAACTCCAGCGAGCGCAGCAGGTTGAAACGCTCCGAGTCGCGCACCTCGCCGAGGCGGTTCAGCGGCACCTGCTGGCTGGCCACCAGGGCCGACAGCGCCTGGGCAAAGCTTTCCCAGTCGGCAAAGCGCTCCTTGGGGTTCTTGGCCAGCGCGCGCAGCACGACGGCATCCAGGCCCTCGGTGACGCCCTGGCGCTGGCCCATCAGCGGCAGCGGCGGCTGGTGGTAGATCTGGTGCATCAGCGCCATCTGGTGCGGCGCGTCGAAGGGCGGGCGGCCACTGATCAGGTGGTAGATCACGGCGCCCAGGGCATAGATGTCGGCGCGGCAGTCGACGTCGCCACCCTCGATCTGCTCGGGCGGCATGTAGGCCAGCGAGCCGACGCGGTGGATCTGGGTCGAATCGGCATGCAGGTTCAGGGCCGAGCCGAAGTCGCTGACCTTGACGTCGACGACCTGGCCGCCGGCGTCCAGCACGGCCAGCAGATTGGCCGGCTTGACGTCACGGTGGATGACGCCCTGGCGGTAGACATAGCCGAGGGCCATGGCGCACTTGAAGCCCAGCTCGACCACCTGGTCCAGCGGCAGCAGCCGGTCGGTGCGGCAGAAGTGCTTCAGCGTGACGCCGGGCACGTACTCCATGACGAGGTAGGGCGCGGCCTCCTCGGACACGGCGTCGAGGATTGCGACGACATTGGGATGGTGCAGGCGCCCGGCCAGGGCCGCCTCGGCGCTGAAGAAGCGGTTGCTGAAATCGCTGCTCGGCGAGTCCGGCGGCGCCGCCCAGGCGCGCATGCGCTTGATGGCGACGTCCTGCTCCTGGAAGGGGTCGCGCGCCAGGAAGACGTCACTGGTCGCCCCTTCGCCCAGGCGCTTGAGCACCTGGTAGCGGCCGATATGGCCAGGCAGATCGTCGGCGGATGCGGTCATCGCGGGGCATGATACGGGCCGCCCAGCGGAGGTGAAGGCCCTTGTTCTCCCACATATTTCTCGGCACCCGTGACTTCGAGCGCGCATTGGCCTTCTATCGGCCCCTGCTGGCGCTGCTAGGTGCAACCGAACGTTTCTGCGACCTGTCCAACAACTGGGCCGGCTGGCAGAGCACCCCCGGGCCGCGACCGCTGCTGGTGCTGGGCAGGCCTTTCGACGGCGAGCACGAGCCCGGCAACGGCCAGATGGTGGCCCTGCTCGCCCCCAGCCGCGCCCGGGTGGACGAGGCCCATGCCCTGGCCCTGGCTCAGGGCGGCCGCTGCGAAGGCCCGCCCGGCCCGCGGCCCCACTACCACCCGAACTACTACGGCGCCTACTTCCGCGACCTGGACGGCAACAAGCTCTGCGTGGCCTGTCACGACGCGCCCGCACCCTAGGTCAGCGGGCCGGCTTCCCCATGCGTTCTGGCTGCACGAGGCCTGCCTCCTAAAATCGCCCCCATGATCCAAGCCAAAGAGGCGCTGCTCGCCGCACTCGCCGACTCTCTCCAGGAAATCGCCCCCGGCTCCAACGCCGTCGCGGCTTTCGAATCCCCCAAGCAGGCCGCCCATGGCGACTTTGCCTGCACGTCCGCCATGCAGCTGGCCAAGCCGCTGAAGGCCAACCCGCGCGAACTGGCGACCCGCCTGATCGCCGCTCTGGAGGCCAAGCCGGCCTTCCAGCACTGGGTGCAGTCGCTGGAGATCGCCGGCCCCGGCTTCATCAACATCCGCCTGAAGCCCGAAGCCAAGCAGGCCGTCGTGGCCGAAGTGCTGGCCGCCGGTGCCAAGTTCGGCCACCGCCCGGCGACGGACAAGCACGTGATGATCGAGTTCGTGTCGGCCAACCCGACCGGCCCCCTGCACGTGGGTCATGCCCGCCAGGCGGCCCTGGGCGATTCGCTGTGCTCGGTTTTCCAGAGCCAGGGCCACGACGTGACCCGGGAGTTCTATTACAACGACGCCGGCGTGCAGATCGCGACGCTGGCCAAATCCACGCAGCTGCGCCTGAAGGGCTTCAAGCCGGGCGACGACTGCTGGCCGACTGATCCGAAGAACGAAGAGAGCAAGAAGTTCTACAACGGCGACTACATCCAGGACATCGCCGATGCCTTCCTGCGCAAGGAGACCGTCAAGGCCGACGACCGCGAGTTCACGGCTTCGGGCGACATCGACGACCTGGACAGCATCCGCCAGTTCGCCGTCGCCTATCTGCGCCACGAGCAGGACCTGGACCTGCAGGCCTTCGGTCTCAAGTTCGACAACTACTTCCTCGAGACCAGCGTCTACCAGGGCGGCCAGCTCGACGCCGCCGTGCAGCGCATGGTCGACGCCGGCAAGACCTACGAGAAGGACGGCGCGCTGTGGTTCAAGTCCACCGACTACGGTGACGACCAGGACCGCGTCATGCGCAAGTCCGAGGGCGGCTACACCTACTTCGTGCCCGACGTGGCCTACCACGTCAACAAGTTCGAGCGCGGCTACACCCAGTGCATCAACATCCAGGGCACCGATCACCACGGCACCATCGCCCGGGTGCGCGGCGGCCTGCAGGCCCAGAACCTGGGCATCCCGCAGGGCTTCCCCGACTACGTGCTGCACAAGATGGTCACGGTCATGAAGAACGGCGCCGAGGTCAAGATCTCCAAGCGCGCCGGCTCCTACGTGACGCTGCGCGACCTGATCGACTGGACCAGCCGCGACGCGGTGCGCTTCTTCCTGATCAGCCGCAAGGCCGACACCGAGTTCGTCTTCGACGTCGACCTGGCACTGAAGGCCAATGACGAGAACCCGGTGTTCTATGTGCAGTACGCCCATGCGCGCATCTGCTCGGTGATCCGCAAATGGGCCGCGGAGATGGGTGGCGACGTGTCCACCGTCGCCGGCGCCAACCTCAGCCTGCTGACCGCGCCGACAGAAGAGGCGCTGATGCTGAAGCTGGCCGCCTACCCCGACATGCTGACCGGCGCCGCCGCAGGCATCGCGCCGCACGACGTGGCCTTCTACGCCCGCGACCTGGCCGGCGCCTACCACTCCTACTACGCCGCCGAGCGCGTGATGGACCAGGCGCCCGAGCTGAGCCGCGCCCGCGTGGCCCTGCTGGCCGCCACGCGCCAGGTGCTGGCCAATGCCCTGGGCATGCTGGGCGTCAGCGCGCCCGAGCAGATGAACCGCGATATTCCCGACACCACGGAGTCTGAATGAGTTCTGCATCCAAACCCGCCAGCCAGAAGAACCAGAAAGGCGGCTTCGTCCTCGGCCTCATCGTGGGCCTGCTGGTCGGCCTGGCCGTAGCGCTGGGCGTGGCTCTCTACATCACCAAGGTGCCCATCCCCTTCGTGAACAAGGTGCCGCAGCGCACCGCCGAGCAGGATGCGCAAGAGGCCGAGCGCAACAAGAACTGGGACCCTAACGCGCCGCTGGCCGGCAAGGCCGCGCGCAGCGCCAGTGGCGTCGTCAACGCACCGGTCGCTTCGGTCCCGCCGCCGCCCACCACCACCGCCAGCACCGCCGCCGCTGCGGCCAGCGCCGCCGCCACCGCGGCCCTGCCGCCGCCCAAGCCTGCAGCTCCCAAGGCCGAGGCCCCGGCCGCCGCAGCCGCATCGGCGCCCGCCGCCGGTGCCGACGCCTATGTCTACTTCGTCCAGGCCGGTGCCTTCACCCGCCCCGAGGAGGCCGAGTCCCAGAAGGCCAAACTGGCCATCCAGGGCTTCACCGCCAAGGTCATGGAGCGCGAGCAGAACGGCCGCACCGTCTTCCGCGTGCGCCTGGGCCCTTCGGACACCCGTGAAGCCGCCGAAGATCTGCAGCGCAAGATTGAGGGGGCTGGCTTCGAGGCCAATCTCGTTCGTGTACAACGCTGATCGCAAAACGTTCTGAAGGATGACTGCCGCCATGAAGCGCCGCGATTTCTCCACCCTGCTCGCCTCCACCTCCCTCGCTGGCGTCGCCGGTTCTGCCCTCGCCCAGGGCGGCCCCGTTGAAGGCCGCAACTACCAGACGCTGAACCCGCCGCTGCCCAGCACGCCGGGCAAGATCGAGGTGGTCGAGTTCTTCTGGTACGGCTGCCCCCACTGCTTTGCCTTCGAGCCGGCCATCGAGGGCTGGTCCAAGCAGCTGCCCAACGACGTCAGCTTCCGCAAGGTCCACGTGGCCTTCCGCGCCAACGTCAAGATCCACCAGCGCATGTTCTACGCGCTGGAGGCCCTGGGCAAGGAAGCCGCGGCCCGTCCGGCCATCTTCAACGCCATGCACCAGCAGGGCCTGGCCCTGGATGACGCCAAGAGCCAGGCCAAGTTCCTGAGCCCCCTGGGCATCGACCCCGTGAAATACCAGGAGGCCTACAACTCCTTCGGCGTCGTCACGAAGTGCCAGCAGGCCGAGAAGCTGTCCGAGGCCTACCGCATCGACGGCGTGCCCAGCATCGGCGTCGGCGGCCGCTTCCTGACCTCGCCCAGTGACGCCGCCAAGGGCGCGGCCCAGCGCCTGCCGGAGAACGAGCTCGGCCAGAAGGCCCTGCAGATCACCGAATTCCTGATCCAACGCGTGCGGAACAAGGCATGAAGCGCAGAGACGCCGCCGCGGCCCTGATCGCCGCCAGCTTCGCGCCCGCCGTGCTCGCCCAGGGCGGCCCGGTCGAAGGCAAGCACTACGCCCGCCTCGGCCAGGCCTTGCCCGGCACGCCGGGGAAGATCGAGGTCGTCGAGTTCTTCTTTTACAAGTGCCCGCACTGCAACGCCTTCGACCCGTTGCTGGAAGCCTGGGTGCACCAGCTGCCCGCCGACGTGAGCTTCCGCCGCGTGCCAGTGGGCCAGCAGCTCATGCTCAAGCTGCACCAGCGCATGTATTACGCGCTGGAAGCCATGGGCGCGCTGACGCCGGCCGTGCACAGCGGCATCTTCAATGCCTTCCACCGCGAAGGCATCGAGGCCAATGACGAAGACGCCGTCGTCGCCCTGGTCACCCGCCTGGGCGTGGATCCGGCCAAGTTCAAGCAGGCCTTCAACTCCTTCGGCATCCAGGCCAAGCTGCAGCAGGGCGCCAAGCTGGCCGAGCTGGCCGGCGTCGAGTCCGTGCCGGCGCTGGTCGTGGCCGGCCGCTGGCGCACCGGTCCCAGCCAGGCCGGCACGCCGGGACAGAGCGAGGCCGCGCAGGGCCAGCAGGCCCTGGCCGTGGCGGACTTCCTCGTCAAGATGGCAAGGTCCGGCAAGGTTTCCTGACGCACTTGTCGTGCCGGAAAGGCTGGCGACGCCAGCCGACCCCTAGAATGGCCTGCAACTTCCGTGCCGCCATGTCCCGCCACCTGATCCCGCTCGCTCTCGCGCTTGCCTTCTCCGCCGCCCAGGCCGAGAAGGCCGACCGGCTCAAGCCTCTGGTCTTCACGGCCGACAAGGAGGGCCGGATCGACAGCATCAACCAGCGCACCGAGCTGTTCGGCAACGTCATCCTCACCAAGGGCACTCTGGTCCTGAACGCCGAAAAGGTGGATGTGCGCGCCACCAGCGACGGCTACTGGCAGGCCTATGCCAACGGCACGACGGGCAAGGCGGTCAGCTTCCGCCAGGCGCGCGACGTGCCCGGCGAAGCCATCGAAGGCGTGGCCGACCAGCTGGAGTACGACACCAAGACGGAAACGGTGCGCTTCATCGGCAATGCCAAGGTCCGCCGCACCCACGGCGCGACGGTGGCCGACGAGGTGACCGGTGCCGTCATCGTCTACGACAGCCGCACCGAAGTCTTCGCCCTCGAAGGTGGCAATGCCTCGCCCAACCCCAATGGCCGCGTGCGCATGGTGCTGATGCCGCGCGTCCAGCCCGACGCGCCCGCCTCGGCACCGCCGGCCACGCTGCCGCTGCAGCCGTCCACGACGATCACGCCGCCGAAGAAATGAACGCGGCCGAGCCCGTCACCAGCCGCCCCGCCGGGGAATGCGGCAGCCGCCTCGAAGCCGAGGCGCTGGCCAAGACCTATGGCGTGCGCAAGGTCGTCAAGAACGTCCATGTGCGCGTCGACTGCGGCGAGGTCGTCGGCCTGCTCGGCCCCAACGGCGCGGGCAAGACCACCAGCTTCTACATGATCGTCGGCCTGGTGCGCTCCGACGCCGGCGTCATCCGCATCGACGGCGCCGAGGTGCAGCGCCTGCCCATCCATCAGCGCGCCCGCCTGGGCCTGTCCTATCTGCCGCAGGAAGCCTCGATCTTCCGCAAGCTGACCGTCGAGCAGAACATCCGCGCCGTGCTGGAGCTGCAGCAGGACGACCGCGGCAAGGGCCTGTCCAAGGCCCGCATCGACGAACTGCTGAACGGCCTGCTGCACGACCTCTCCATCGAAGGCCTGCGCGACAGCCCGGCGCCGGCCCTGTCGGGCGGTGAGCGCCGCCGCGTCGAGATCGCCCGCGCCCTCGCGACGCAACCGCGCTTCATCCTGCTGGACGAGCCCTTCGCCGGCGTCGACCCCATCGCGGTGCTGGAGATCCAGCGCATCATCAGCTTCCTGAAGGCGCGCGGCATCGGCGTGCTGATCACGGACCACAACGTCCGCGAGACCCTGGGCATCTGCGACCGCGCCTACATCATCAGCGAGGGCGCTGTGCTCGCCGAAGGCACGCCCGACGAGATCGTGGCCAACGCCGACGTGCGCAAGGTGTATCTCGGCGAAAACTTCAGAATGTAGGGCTGTTGATGAAGCAGACCCTCCAGGTACGCCTCAGTCAGCATCTCGCGCTGACGCCCCAGCTGCAGCAATCCATCCGCTTGCTGCAGCTGTCGACGCTGGAGCTGCACCAGGAAGTCGAGCAGATGCTGGCCAGCAACCCGCTGCTCGAGACCGAAGAGGAATTCACTGTCAGCGCGCCCGAGCTGGCCTCCAATGCGCCCGCCGAGTCGGGCGCCGAAAGCAGCAATGACAGCGGTGCCGAATCCTCCGACACCCCTGAGTCCCCCGAGCTGAGCGGCGAGGACTTCGGTGGCACCGAGCGCGAAGACTGGGAGAACGGCACCGAGCGCGACGACTTCGACGGCATCCGCGAGCTGCCCAGCAGCAGCGGCAGTGGCGGCGATGACGATGGCGAGCGCGAGAGCCAGGAATCGGCCGAGACCACGCTGGCCGAGCACCTGGCCCAGCAGCTCGCCGGCCACCACCTGTCGGCCGAGGACCGCGCCGCCCTGCATGTGCTCATCGAGTCGCTGAACGAGGACGGCTATCTCGAAGATGCCCTCGAGGACATCGCCGCGGCCCTGGTGGGCGACGAGGATGCCGAGGCCCTCGAGGACCTGATCGACCGCCTGCGCATCGCGCTGCGCCTGCTGCAAAGCATGGAGCCGGCCGGCATCGGCGCGCGTGACCTGTCCGAATGCCTGACGCTGCAACTGCGCGCACTGCCCAAGAGCGCGGGCCAGGTCATCGCCATCCTCATCTGCAAGGGTCATCTGGAATTGCTGGCGCGCCGCGACATGCGCCGCCTGATGAGCGAGACCGGCGCCGACGAGACCCTGTTGCGCGAGGCCCAGGCCCTCATCACCCAGCTCGAGCCCAAGCCGGGCCGCCGCTTTGCGCAGGGCGCCGCCGCCGCCATCGTGCCCGACGTCATCGTGCGCAAGAGCGGCCGCGAGTTCCGCGTGCTGCTCAACCCCGAGGTGGCACCCAAGTTGCGCATCAACGAGCTGTATGCCAATGCGCTGCGCGCGACGCGTGGCGGCATCAGCAACTCGCCGCTGGGCGGCCAGCTGCAGGAGGCGCGCTGGTTCATCAAGAACATCCAGCAGCGCTTCGACACCATCCTGCGCGTCAGCCAGGCCATCGTGGAGCGCCAGCGCGGCTTCTTCACCCATGGCGAGCTGGCCATGAAGCCCCTGGTGCTGCGCGAGATCGCCGACGAGCTCGGCCTGCACGAGTCCACCATCTCGCGCGTGACGACGGCCAAGTACATGGCCACGAGCTGGGGCACCTTCGAGCTGAAATATTTCTTCGGCTCGGGCCTGTCCACCGAGACCGGCGGCGAGGCCTCCAGCACCGCCGTGCGCGCCCTCATCAAGCAGTTCGTCGCCGCCGAGGACATCAAGAAGCCGCTGTCCGACAGCGCCCTGGCGGCCATGCTCGAGGAACAGGGCATCCAGTGCGCGCGGCGCACGGTGGCCAAATACCGCGAGGCGATGAAGATCGCACCGGCGAATCTGCGCAAGGCGCTGTGACGCCCCAGCGCCGTGTTTGACAGCCCGCTGCCCCAGCTGACGCTGGGCGTGGACCTCGGCTTCGCCGCCGGGATGCGCGTGCACACGCCGGGCGGGCTCAAACCCATCGAGACCCTGCGCGTCGGCGATGCGGTGCTGACGCATCCGGAGGAGCAGCGGCCACCCGGCCGCCGCAAGGCCGAACACGAGTACGCCTACCGCGAAGTGACGGCGGTGGCGCAGGTCGAGGTGGCCGCGCTGGTGCACATCACCGTGCTCAACTTTGCCGACGGCATCGAGGACACGCTGCTGGCCACGCCCGGGCAGCCGGTGTGGACGCTGCAGCACGGCTGGCTGGCCGCTGAACACCTGAGCTACGGCCACGCGCTGGGCTTGAGCTTCAATGGCCATGCGCTGGTGCAGCACGTGAAGCGGGTGGAAACGCCGTGCACCGTGCATGCGCTGGAGGTGGCCGGCACCCACACCTACTACGTCGAGCAGCTGGGCTGCTGGGTCAGCGACAACCTGGCGGCCGCACCGCTGGCAGCGCCCGAGCCGCCGATGGCCAAGATCGATCTGAAGAACCTCACCGAGCCGCAGACGCTGCTGCACATCGACGACTACTTCAACGAAACCCTCGCGCCCCCGAAGCCCGCGGCGGCCGACGACGAGGAGCTGGCGGCGCAATGCCGCGCAGACGCCGAGAAGCTGCGCCAGATCGTCAAGCAGGACATGGCGCAGGACCTGGACTACGACCTGGAAGCGGTGCGCTGGCTGGAGGGCTACATCGAGCGCTACCGGGTGAAATACCCGCATGACCGGTGGCAAGGCGCCATCAACCTGATCGGCGCCTTCCTCGGCGAATTCACCATCCGGCGCCAGGGCGGCCGGTGGGGCCGGTACGAGGGCATGGCCTGCGTGATCGTGGCCAGCGGCGACGCCGTGTTCCCGCACAACAAGGTGAGGAAGCAGCTCACCCATGGTCGAGAAGGCGGCGACTCCATCCTCGGCTTCGTCAACGTGAACGACAGCTTCGCCGCGCTGAACCAGCCGCTGACCGGCGCGCAGAAACGGCTGCTGTCCTCCGTGCAGCGGCCCGGACACGAGGTCTTCGTCAGGCACACCCTGGACGACCAACCGACCTGGACGGGCGTGGCGTCGGCGGCGCCGCCCTGGGTCAAGCTGGTGGCGCCGCCCGGGCAGGCCTACACCACCTCCATCGGCCTCGCCCAGGTGGCGTCGTTCTACGTCTGTGGCGCGGATGGCCGCCTGCTGCACACCGAGTGGGTCTGCAAGTCCGACTGGGATTCGCTGCCGCCCGGGGTGCTGCAGCAGCTGCAACGCCGGCTGCCGGCCCGCACCACGTTGGAATTGGCCGAACTGCAAAGCGGCACGCCCTGGCTGGCCATCGACTTCGCGCCCAGCGACAAGGACAGCGCCAACCGGCGCGTCTACGCCACCCGAGTGACCAACATCTCCCGGCGCCGGCTGCGCATCCGCAAGTTCGGCGGCTACGTGCCGGAGAACGCCGCGTGGCAGTTGGCCAGCGTCACCGGCGACCACTACAGCGCCGACCACTTCGCCGATTGGTACGGGCAGGACGGTGACTGGCTGCTGCCGGGCCAGAGCGTGTGCGACGACACCAACTGGGGCCTGGCCCCGGTGCTGTGGGCTTATCACGGCGAGACGGATGCGGGCGAGAGTTTCATCGCCGGCAAGGTGCTGGAGCGTCCGCTCGGCGGCGCCGGCCTCGAGCCACCCCGCCTGACGCCGCCGCGCGCCGAGCAGCCCGAGCTCGCCGCACTGATGGAAGAGTTGCGCAGCGGCTTCGAGCGGCGCCAGCAGCGCATGAACAGCCTCAGCCTGGCCTCGGTGCTTGCCGCCGCGCCGGCATGGCTGACGCCGGACGACGGGCTGAGCCCGATATTCACGCAGCAGTCTCTGCTGCTCAGCGAAGGCCAGGTCTCGTGGGGGGCGCTGGTGCAGGCCAACTCGCTGATGTTCAAGCCCGGCGCGGCCGACTGCCCCGGCATGGTGGTGCATTCGGACGACGCCTACTTCAACGCCCACCCGCTGGAGCTCCGTCTCGCCGCCAGCTGCATCGCCAGCCTCAAGGGCATCAATTTCACCGACCCCGACATGCGAGCGCTGGCACGCAGCGTGACCGACGAGTCCGCCCGCTACCTGAGCCTGCAGCTGCCGGCCGTGCTGTCGCACAAGGCGCTGAAGGCCAGCGTCTTCATGCTGTTCCGCCGCCACCTGCCCAACGGCGTGCTGTCGCGCAGCCTGTTCCCACTGCTCAGCCACCCGTCGACGCCGGCGGTCATGATGCTGCCGTTCGAGTTCTGGCCCATCGAGCTGATCGTGCGGTGGAAAGAGGGCCGGCTTTGAAATGGCGCGCGCCGGCGAATCTGCGCCAGGTCTCGTGAGGCGACGCGCCGCCCTGCTCACGCTCGTGATGCCGGGGAGCCCGGCACTTGCGGCCGGGCTGGGTGCCGGCGACTACGGCTTCGTGGATGCTGTCCAGTCGATGCCGACACCGCCATTGCCACGCTCGGGCTGGTCATCGATCGCCCGCTGGAAGACGGGCTCACCAAGCCCAACGTGCGCAGCAAGATGCTGGCCTATCACCAGTGGGTCTTCGTGCAGCAGCAATTGGTCAGGCACCTCCCCAAGTCTAGGCCCAAGCTCGGCTGCGCTTGTGCTGCAACATCCACCGGCAAGGAATGCGCTGGGCGCCTCGGTGCTGGAGCAACTGCTGGGTTATGCGCGGGAGCTGCGCTTCGAGCCGATGGAGAAAACGGCGACGAAGTAAGGGGGGCCAAGGCGCTGCAACTAAGCAGTTGGCTATTGCGGAGCGTGGACATCCACTCTCACGAGATGCGCCCGCGCCCCTTCATACTTTTCTCCTGCGTGAGAGCAGGCCACGACATAGGTATTGCCTCGGGCCACAGTCACCGCAAGGACGGGCGTTGCACGCAGCACCCCGAGTACGCATTGGACCTTGACGATGTACTGACCGGGCTCCAACTTCAGTTCCTCCGGATAGCCGGTGGATCTGGGAGAAAGTCTGCGCACCAGGACCAGGTTTTCGGCTCGCCACACCGCCATGAAGCCGACGCTGAGGTTCGCGTCCTCGCCTTTGAGAATCGCCAGCTCGGCGTCGGGCTTGGGAGGCCCGGAATAGGCTGCCACCGTGGACGTCGTCCGGCAGCCGGCCATCAACAGCAGCAGTCCGAGCGCAAGCGCCCTTGTCGGTTGACCAGACCTCATGCAACTCCCTGTTTTCGTCTTGTTTGTCGTCGGATGGTCCCAACCTCCGACGCCGCAAATCATATCGAGGCTTTGCCCAAGCCAAACCCGGTGGAACTCGATGCAATGAGCCGCGCAAGGCTTCAGTCGGCCATCGAAGCCCCCTTGCGCCACTCGCGCGGCGACTGCCCCGTATGCGCTCGAAAGGCGCGTGACAGCGCGGCCTCGCCGCCATAGCCCACCTCCGCCGCGATGTGCTTGAGGGCGCGGCCCTCGCGCAGCCCTTTCTGCGCCAGGGCGATGCGCCAACGCTGCAGATAGACGCCCGGCGTGCAGCCGACCACGTCGCGAAAGCCGTTGGCGAAGACGGTGCGTGACATGCCCGCGGCGGCCGCCAGTTCCTCCAGCGGCCAGTCGCGCTGCGGCGTGTCGTGCATGGCCACCAGGGCGCCGCGCAGCTTGGGGTGGGCCAGGCCGGCCAGCATGCCGGACTCGACCTGGCCCAAGGTCATCAGCTCGCGCAGCACCCAGATCATCAGCACCTCGAACAGCCGGTCCAGCATCAGCTGGCGACCGCAATGCGTGGACTCGGCCTCGGCGAACAGCTGGGCCAGCACAGGCGCGCAGCCGGGCACCGAAGCCAGCGGCAGGCAGACCCAGGCCGGCAGGGCCGTGGCGATGGGGTGGCTGGCGCCGCCCTCGAAGGCCATGTGGGCGCACAGGAACTGGGCGCCGCAACTGGGGTCGGTGACGAAGCGGTGGGCCAGCGGGCGCGGATAGAGCAGCAGGCTGGGCTCGTCGACGCGCAGCGGCTCGGCCACGCCGTCGTTGTGCACTTCCACGCCGCCCTCGCGGATCAGGTGCAGCTGACCCCGCCCCGCCTGGGGCTCAAGGCTGTTGACGCCGCACAGCGGGCCGGACTGGAAGGTCTCGGCGCGGACGGCGAAATGGGCAAAGAGAGCGGCGAGTCGGTCGGCCATGGCAGTACGGATTGCAAAGTCAAACGTACTTTATGGCATCTCACGTACGGGCGCCACGGGCAATATTCATCCCGTCGAGAGACAGAACACCCACCCACCGACAGGAGCCCACCATGATCCGCCAACCCGCCCTCAACCGCGCCGTCCTGCAACTGATGGTCGGCGCCGCCGTCTTCATCGGCGCGTCCGCCGCCCAGGCGCAGCTGTTCTACGTGACCGACCCCGAGTCGGGCCAGAGCGTCAGCGTGACCTCCAACGTGTCGCGCGCCGAAGTGCTGGCCGATCTGAAGATCTACCAGGAGTCCGGCTTGGCCGCTGCCGAGCGCGTGGCCGAAGAGACGGGTGTGTCGAGCAACCCGGCCCTGCAGGCCGCCCGCGAGCGCTATGCCGCGCTGCGCCACGGTGAACGCTATACCGCCCTGGTGGCTGAGTACGCCGCGCGCCGCGGCACGAAGGCCTGACCCGCACCCACACCCCATCCCCTCCGGAGACCCACCATGAACGCCTTCACCCGCCTCGCCCTCGCCGCCTCCCTCGCCCTCGGCGGCTTCGCCGTCCAGACCCAGGCCATCGCCGCTCCCACCACCGCGGCCGCAGTCGCCAGCCAGTTCGTGGCCGCTGCCGACGGCACGCCCCTCTATGTCAAGGACTGGGGCCCGAAGAACGGCCCGGTGGTCGTCTTCAGCCACGGCTGGCCGCTGAACGCCGACAGCTGGGAGTCGCAGATGCAGTTCCTGGCCGAGCGCGGCTATCGCGTCATCGCCCATGACCGCCGCGGCCACGGCCGCTCGGGCCAGCCCTGGGCCGGCAACACCATGGACCAGTACGCCGACGACCTCGGCGCCGTGCTGACGGCCCTGGACGTCAAGCGCGCCACGCTGGTGGGCTTCTCCACCGGCGGCGGCGAAGTGGCCCGCTACATCGGCCGCCACGGCACGGCGCGCGTCGCCAAGGTGGTGTTCGTGAGCTCGGTCGTGCCCATCATGGGCGCCAGTCCCACCAACCCGAATGGCGTGCCCGAAGCGGTCTTTGACAGCCTGCGCAAGGCCTCCCTGGACAACCGCGCCCAGCTCTACAAGGACATCGCCGGCGGCCCCTTCTTCGGCTTCAACCGCCCGGGCGCCAAGGTCTCGAGCGGCCTGGTCGACAGCTTCTATGTGCAGGGCATGCAGGCGGGCTCCAAGGCCACCTACGAGAGCATCGAGGCCTTCTTCCACTCCGACTTCCGCGCGGACCTGAAGAAGGTCGACGTGCCGACCCTGGTCATCCACGGCAGCGATGACCAGATCGTGCCCATCGAGACCACCGGCCGCGCGACGGTCCGACTGGTCAAGGGCGCACGCCTGATCGAATACGCCGGCGGCCCCCACGGCATCACCGACACGCACAAGGACCGCCTCAACCAGGACCTGCTGGACTTCGTGCGCCAGTAAGCGTTTGCCCGCAGCCATCCGGTCTGAACGCCGGATGGCCTGCTGGGACAATGCGCGGTTTGACGCCTTCGCCCCCAAGAAGAATGAAAGCCGTATTCGCCGCCGCCCTGGTCCTGCCCGCCTTGAGCGCCTGCGTCAGCATTGAACTGCCGGGCGTGGTCACCGACACCGCCAAGGTGGCCAAGGACACCTACAAGTCGGTCACGGCCAAGAAGAACCCGCCGGAAGCCGCCAAGCCCGCCGGCGAGGCCGGCAACAGCATCTCCAACACCTATGTCGGCCAGGACAGCCAGACCACGGCCGAGGTGAAGCAGGCCTGCGTCAGCGAGGCGGCCGACAAGCTCTTCAAGGCCCACGGCAAGGAAGTGGCCTACACCGTCAGCGAGAACAGCATCTCGGCGGTCAACAACGCGGTCGCCGCACACTGCCGCATCACCGCCACCAAGCCCAGCCAGACGGCGACGACGGACACCTAGGCGCCTATGCCAGTCGGCCTGCATGCCGACTGTCCTTCAATAGGCGTCGCGGAGTCCGCAGGGACTCAGCTCGGTCCGATTTCAGTCTTTCGACGGCCCCTTCTCGGGCGCCAGCGGCTCGAACACGAAGCGCATGCCGCGCGTGTAGCTCTCGGCCTTGGTGCCGGCGTGGCGCTCACCGTCGATGGTGCGGTTCTGCCAGACCAGCTCGGGATGCTTCAATTCCGGCAGCAAAGCCTGGTAGCGCTTGATGCCGGCCAGGAAGCCCGGCCACTCGTTCTCCGCGCCGGTCACGTAGAGGCGAGCCTTGATGGGCTTGCCGGTCGCGGCATAGGCCTTGGCCCGGTCGATGATCCAGTCGCCGCCCACCACCACGGCCGGGCTGGCCGCGATATAGCCCTTGAAGAGCTCGGGGCGGGCATACATCACATGCAGGGTGAACAAGCCGCCCAGCGAACTGCCGGCCAGATAGCGCTGGGCCGGGTCGCCGCGGTAGTCACGCTCCACCAGCGGGAAGATGTCCTTCTGCAACGCGGCGATGAACTGGTCGGCATGGCCACCGTCGCCATCGCCCATGCGCACCGGCGACAGCTCCCAGGCGCGCAGCTTGTCGTAGTCGGGCTTGTCGCCCGCATAGCCCAGGCCGACGATGATGAACTCGGGCACGACCCGGTCGTAGTTCAGGTTGTTGTACGAGGCCGCGACGGTGGCGAAGTCCCAGTAGCCGTCGGTCACGTAGAGAACCGGATAGCGGCGCCTGGGCTCCTTCGCGAACGAGGCCGGCAGATGGATGTGCAGCTGGTAGCTGCGGCCATCTGCATTCGTCGGCAGCGCCCGCAACTGCGTGTCAGGCAGGGTGTGGGGCGGATAGGCCGTCGGCGCGATATCGGCTTGGCTCATGGGGCTCAGTATCAGACCCAGGATCAGGACAAATCGCTTCATGGTGGGCGGAAGGCGCTGATGGCAACGCTGTCAGTTTAGGGGCTGTGCCCGCATGGGACGGCCCTGCGTAGCCCCAGCCAGCGAGCGCAATCAAGGCGCAAAGCGGAACCGGGGCGGGTCCCCGGTGAGCATTTGCAACGCCGAGTGCGCTCGCTGGCTGGCGCTACCCGAAGGGCCGAGGCTGCAAAGCCTGCCTCGCGGCGTTGCGAACCTGGGGCGGGGACTACCCCGCCCGGCGGCTCGCGCCTTGCGCTGCAAGCCTTGCAGTCCCGGCGCAGGGTCGTCCCATGCGGGCACAGCCCCTGGCGGCGACAATGCGCCGGTGAGCCTGCCCAATAAACTTTCCCTGTTCGTGTCCTGTGCCGGCGGCGTCGAGCCGCTGCTGGAGGAAGAGCTCAAACGCTTCCTGCCGCCCGGCGTGCGCAGCAAGGTCGAAGTCCTGCGCGGCGGCTGCGGCGTGCTGGGCACGGCCGAGGACGTGCTGCGCATCAACCTCGAAAGCCGGCTCGCCCAGCGCGTGCTGGTCGAGCTGATCGAAGGCCCCTACCGCCACGAGGAAGACCTCTATGCCCTGGCCCGGCGCGTCGACTGGCGCGACTGGATCACGCCGCGGCACACCCTCCGCGTCGACACCGTCGCGCAGCGCTCGCCGCTGAAGAGCCTGAACTTCACGACGCTGCGCATCAAGGACGCCATCTGCGACCAGTTGCGCGAGCACACCGGCGAGCGCCCCAGCGTCGACACCCATTCGCCTGACCTGCCGGTGCTGCTGCACGTCGGCCCCGAGCGCGCGGCGATCTATGTCGACACCTCGGGCGAGCCGCTGTTCAAGCGCGGCTGGCGCGTCGACAAGGGCGATGCGCCGCTGAAGGAGACGCTGGCCGCCGCCATGCTGGCCGCTGCCGGCTGGCGCGGTGAGAGCGCCTTGCACGACCCCTGCTGCGGCTCCGGCACCATCCCCATCGAGGCCGCGCTGATCGCCTGCGACTCGGCGCCCGGCCTGCTGCGCCGCTTTGCGTTCGAACGCCAGATCCCCTTCTCCACCCCGGCGCTGAAGGCCGTGTGGGGCGAGATGGCCCAGGCCGCGCGCGCCCGCATCCGCCCGCCCGCCGTGCCCATCTACGCCAGCGACGTGGCCTTCCGCATGGTCGACTTCGCGCGCCGCAATGCCGAGCGTGCCGGTGTCGCCCAGTACATCCAGTTCAACGGCGGCGACGCGCTGGAGCGCCCGGCGCCTCAGCTGCCCGAGGGCATGCCGGGTGCCATCGTCATGAACCCGCCCTATGGCGAGCGCATCGAGGTGCGCGGCAAGGCGGCCATGACGCGTGACGCCGGCGGCAGTGAGGAGCGCGACGCGGGGGATGACTTCTTCCCACGCCTGGCCGCACACTGGAAGCGCCAGTACACCGAGAACCCGGCCGGCTGGACGGCCTGGATGCTCAGCCCCGACATGAAGCTGCCGAACAAGATGCGCCTGAAGGAATCGCGCCGCGTGCCGATGTGGAACGGCCCCATCGAGTGCCGGCTGTTCCGCTTCGACCTCGTCAAGGGCTCGGCGCGCAAGCCGGCCGAAGGCGATGCGGCCGCGTGAGCTGATTGCCGCGGCGGCGTTGGCCCTGGCGGCCACCGCCATCCCGGCCGCGCCCTGCACCCTGGTCTTCGGCCAGGGGCGCAATCCGCCGACGCAGGGCGGGCCGGACTGGGACGGGCTGAACCAGGACTTCAATGCCGCCGTCGCCCGCACCCTCGATGTCGAGGGGCGGCGCATCGTCCCCATGTCGATGCCGGCCGTGCAGGCCGACCCGGCCGCCGCCGGCGCCGCCCTGCTCGAACAGGCCGACAACCTCGGCTGCCAGACGCTGATCGAAACCGCCCTCTTCCAGGACGAGGGCGGCACCCTGGTGCTGCGCCTGCGCGTCTATCCGCTGCTGCCCACCTTCGGCGACGGCGGCGTCATCAATGGCCTGCGCATCGGCACGCCGCTGTTCGTGACCCAGCGCGACCTGGACATCAAGTCACTGCCGCGCTTGAAGCCCGACCTGATCGGCCAGCAGATGGCGGCCGAGTACCTTCAGCACGACCGCCGTTGAAAGACGGCGAGACCGGCCAGGGCCCCCGCGCACAGCGCAATCGGCACCAGGCTGGCCCAGTTCATCCACTGCCAGCCGCCCGTCGTGACCAGGGCGCCTGACGAGAAGGAGGTCAGCGTCATGGTCGCATACACGCCGGTGTCCAGCAGGCCCTGGGCACGCGTCTTTTCCTCGGGGCGGTAGGCCTGGGTGAACAACGAAGTCCCGCCGATATAGAGGAAGTTCCAGCCGACGCCCAGCAGCAGCAGCGCACCGAGGAAATGGTCCAGGTCCTGGCCCGACAGCGCGAAGGCGACGCAGCCCAGGTTCAGCAGCACACCCACCGACATGACCGGCAGCACGCCGACACGCCTGATCAGCGGGCCGGTGAAGAAGCTCGGCACGAACATGCCCAGCACATGCCATTGCAGCACCTTGCCGGCATCGGTGAAGGGCAGGCCGCATTGGCCCATGGCGATGGGCGTGGCCGCCATCAGCAGGTTCATGACGCCATAACCGAGCGCACTCGCCGCCAGCGCAACCATGAAGACCGGCTGGCGCAGCAGCTCGGCGCTGGGGCGGCCACCGGCACCCGGTTGGGGCTGTGCCAGCGGTGGAAAGTCGATCAGCGAAATCAGCACCAGGCCGACCAGCGCGACGCCGATCAGCATCAGATAGGCGCCCGCAAAAGGCGCCACCAGCAGGTTCCTGCTGGCGCCCGCCAGCCACGGCCCGAGGATGGCGCCCAGGCAGCCGCCGGCCAGCACCCAGGAAATGGCCGCCTCGCGCTTCTCAGGCGCGACGATCTCGGTCGACGCGAAGCGGTAGAGGGCCGCGCCGGCGTTGTAGTAGCCGGCCACCAGGGTCGCGAGGACGACGCCCCAGAACTGCTGGTGGGTCACGCTCCACAGCGCGATGCAGCAACTGGCAATGGCGACGAGCAGACCGATCTGGAAGCCGCGCCGGCGGCCGAAGCGCAGCTGGTGGCGCCCCACCAGGCGGGCCATCAGTGCGCCGCCGGCCACATAGGCGCAGATGGGCAGCGTCGCCATCCACGGCCGCGGCGCCAGCGCCAGCCCCACCAGGCCATTGATGGCCATGAAGCAGATGTTGTTGGTGAGGAACAGGCCCTGGGCCAGGACCAGCAGGGCGAGCTTGCGGTTCAAGACAGGGCCAACCAGGACAGCACAGCGAGCGGCGCGGTGTCGGCGCGCAGTACGCGCGGGCCCAGCGTGACGGCGGCGAAGCCGCGGGCGCGGGCGGCATCCTCTTCGGCATCGCTGAGGCCGCCTTCGGGGCCGCTCAGGAACAGGGCTCGCTGCTGCGGGAAGGCCGCCAGCGGCGACGCCGCGCTCGGGCTCAGCAGGCCGCGCCATTCATCGTCGCGCGGCTGCAGCGATGCGAGCCATTGGGCCAGCGGCATGACGGACTCGATGCGCGTCGGCACCGTCCGCCCGCACTGCTCGGCGGCGGCAATGGCCACGCCCTGCCAGTGGCTGCGCTTCTTGTCGGCGCGCTCACCGTTCAGGCGCAGCACCGAGCGCTCGCTCATCAGCGGCTGCACGGCCACGGCGCCCAGCTCGGTGGCCTTCTCGACCAGAAAGTCCATGCGGTCGTTGGCCGGCATGACGACGGCCAGCGTCACGGCGCGGGCCAGCTCGCGCTGCGGCTGCTCGGACGCGATGAGGCGCACCCTCACCTCGCTGCGCCCCATGGCGGTCACCTCGGCCTGCCATTCGGTGCCGCTGCCGTCGAACAGGTTCAGCGCATCACCGGGCTGCAGGCGCAGCACCTGCACATGGCGGGCGGCGCCAGGCGGCAGGGCGATGTCGCCATCGGTCGCGGCGAGCGGAGTGTCGACAAAGAAGCGGGGCAAGGTGGACTCTGCAGGCAGTAGGCCTGCAAGTGTCCCTCAGCGCAGGCCCAGGGCGTCGCGCACCGCCTGGGCGGCGGCTTCACCCTTGGCCTTCTGCACGCGCTCGACGAGCTGAAGGGCCAGGCCCTGCAGGGTCGCCAGGCTGTCGGCCCGCTCGACCTCGAGGGCGAAGGCATAGCCCTTGAAGGGGCCGAGCAGCTTGGTCGCCTCACCGCTCAGATAGGTGTACAGGGCGGCGCGGTCCAGCAGCGGCGAATGGCCGGCCGCAGCCGGTGCCGCGGCAGCAGGCTGGGGCGCAGGCGCGGCCGCAGCGGGAGCTGGCGCCGCCACAGGCGGCTGGGCGGCGATGGGCTGGCCGGCGGCGTTCTGGGCCGCGATCAGCCCATGCTGGCGCAGGGTCTCGAAATCGGCTTCGGTGGCGCCGGCGACAAGGCGCACCCACTCGCTGCCCGGCTTGCTCGCATCGAGCACCAGCAACAGGTTGCGCGCGGTGCGCGACAACGGCAGCGTCCGCGCGCGAATCTCGGCGCGGCCAGCCTCGGTCTTGGAATACAACAGGTCGAGCACGTTATCGGGCCTCGCCTGCGAACGGCATCACCGCTCGCAGACCATGGGAAAAGGCAATCAGCTCTTGTCCCGCAATTCCCTGCGCAGGATCTTGCCAACCGGCGTCTTGGGCAGTTCGGTACGGAACTCCACAATCTTCGGACGTTTGTAGCCCGTCAGGTTGGCTTCGCAATAGGCGCGAACGTCAGCTTCCGTGACATTCGGGTCTTTCTTCACGATGACCACCTTCACGGCCTCGCCGGCCTTGCTGTCGGGCACGCCCACGGCGGCGCATTCCAGCACGCCGGGCATCTGGGTGATGACGTCCTCGACTTCGTTCGGATACACATTGAAGCCGCTGACGAGGATCATGTCCTTCTTGCGGTCGACGATCTTGAAATAACCGCGTTCATCGACGGTGCCGATGTCGCCGGTGCGGAAATAACCATCGGCCGTCATGACCTTGGCGGTTTCGTCCGGGCGCTGCCAGTAGCCGGCCATGACCTGCGGGCCCTTGATGGCGATCTCGCCGGGCTGGCCCATGGGCACTTCGTTGCCGTCGTCGTCCAGCAGCTGGAGGTCGGTCAGCGGCATGGGCAGGCCGATGGTGCCGCTGTAGGCGTCGCTGTCGGTCGGATTGCAGCTGGCCGACGGCGAGGTCTCGGACAGGCCATAGCCCTCGACGATGGGGCAGCCGGTCTTTTCCAGCCACAGCTTGGCCGTGGCCTGCTGCACGGCCATGCCGCCGCCCACCGAGATGACGAGCTTGCTCCAGTCCACCGTGCCGAACTCGGCATGGTTGGCCATGGCCATGAACAGCGTGTTGACGGCCGGGAAGCTGTGGAAGCGGTGGTGGGCCAGTTCCTTGAAAACGGCTGGCAGATCGCGCGGGTTCGGAATCAGCACGTTCGCGCCGCCCATGTGCATGGACAGCATCATGTTCGTGTTGAAACCGAAGATGTGATACAGCGGCAGGGCGCAGATGGTCGTGACCTGCTCGCCCTTGGGGATCTTCTTGAGCGCGGGCTGGTACCAGGCCTCGCTCTGCAGGATGTTGGCGACCAGGTTGCGGTGCAGCAGCACGGCGCCCTTGGACACGCCGGTCGTGCCGCCGGTGTACTGCAGCACGGCGATGTCGTCCGGGCCCAGCTTGGGCGCCTTGTAGGTCAGGCCACGGCCCTTGGCCAGGGCGTCGTTGAACTTGACGGCGCCCGGCAGCTGGAAGGCCGGCACCATCTTCTTCACGTTGCGCACGACGTAGTTGACGATGGTGCCCTTGAGCAGGCCCAGCATGTCGCCCATGGCCGCCACGATGACGTGCTTGGTGGGCACGTTCTGGATGACCTGCTGCAGCACCGAGGCGAAGTTCTCGATGATGACGATGGCCTTGGCGCCCGAGTCCTTGAGCTGGTGCTCCAGCTCGCGCGGCGTGTACAGCGGGTTGACGTTGACGACGACATAACCCGCCCGCAGCACGGCGGCCACGGCCACCGGGTACTGGAAGAGGTTGGGCATCATGAGGGCGACGCGGTCACCCTTCTCCAGTCCCAGGCTCTGCAGATAGGCCGCGAAGGCGCGCGAGGCCTCGTCCACCTGGCCGAAGCTCACGCTCTTGCCCATCATCAGATAGGCCGGCTTGGCGGCGTTCTTCTTGAACGAGGACTCCAGCAGGTCGACCAGGCTGGGGTAGAGCGACACGTTGACGTCGCGCGGCACGGCGGCCGGGTAATGCTTCAGCCAGATCGGCTCCATGCCTTGTCTCCTATTTTGCTTGCGGCGATTCTGACCGAAGGCTGACAGCCTTCGGCTCAGGGGATTCGATAGCGCTCTCCAGGGGCGCTTTCCGCGGGTTATTCGACAGCCTTCAGCATGTCCTCGACGACCTTCTTGGCGTCGCCGAAGACCATCATGGTCTTGTCCATGTAGAAGAGCTCGTTGTCCAGGCCCGCATAGCCGGCCGCCATCGAGCGCTTGTTGACGATGATGGTCTTGGCCTTGTAGGCCTCCAGGATGGGCATGCCGTAGATGGCGCTGCCCTTCACATGGGCGGCGGGGTTCACCACGTCGTTGGCGCCCAGGATGATGGCCACATCGACCTGGCCGAACTCGCCGTTGATGTCTTCCATCTCGAAGACCTGGTCGTAGGGCACCTCGGCCTCGGCCAGCAGCACGTTCATGTGGCCGGGCATGCGGCCGGCCACCGGGTGGATGGCGTATTTGACGGTGATGCCCTTCTCGGTGAGCTTGGCCGCCAGCTCCTTCACGGCATGCTGGGCACGCGCCACGGCCAGGCCGTAGCCGGGCACGATGACGACGCTTTCGGCGTTGCCGAGCACGAAGGCCGCATCGTCGGCGCTGCCGCTCTTGACGTTGCGCTGCTGGGCCGCCCCCGCCGCCGGGCCGCCGGTTTCACCGCCGAAGCCGCCCAGGATGACGTTGAAGAAGGACCGGTTCATCGCCTTGCACATGATGTAGCTCAGGATCGCGCCCGAGCTGCCCACCAGCGAGCCGGCAATGATCAGCATCGCGTTGTTCAGGCTGAAGCCGATGCCCGCCGCCGCCCAGCCGGAATAGCTGTTCAGCATGGACACGACGACCGGCATGTCGGCGCCACCGATCGGGATGATGAGCAGCACGCCGAGCAGGAAGCCCAGGGCCACGATCAGGCCGAAGTCGATGGGCGACTGCGAATGCCAGAAGCCGAACACGAAGAAGGCCGAGGCCAGGCCCAGCACCGCGTTCAGTGCATGCTGGCCTTTGAAGGTGACCGGCGCGCCCTGGAAGAGGCGGAACTTGGATCCGCCCGACAGCTTGCCCCAGGCGATGACGGAGCCCGTGAAGGTGATGGCGCCGATGAAGGCGCCCAGGGCCAGCTCGATGCGGTTGCCGCCCGGGATGGGCGCCAGCGTACGTGGGGCGATGCCGTCTTCCGGCGGGATGGCGGCCAGGGCCGCATCCATGGCCGGCGTGATGCCGAAGGCCGCCGGCTCGGCGACGGCCGCCACGGCGATGGCCACGGCGGCCAAGCCGATCATGCTGTGGAAGAAGGCGACCAGCTCGGGCATCTTGGTCATCTCGACCGTCTTGGCCCGCCAGGCGCCATAGCCGCCGCCGACGACCAGGCCCAGCAGCACCCAGGCCAGGCCCATGCCGTGGCCTGCCAGCTTGACGATGAGGGCGCCGGTGGTGAGCACGGCGATGGTCATGCCGACCATGCCGAAAAGATTGCCGCGGATGGACGTCGTCGGATGCGACAGGCCCTTGAGCGCCTGGATGAAGCAGACGCTGGCGATCAGGTAGAGCAGCGTGACAAGGTTCAGGCTCATTGCTTGGCCTCCACGTTGGTCTTCTTTTCCTTCTTCTTGAACATCTCCAGCATCCGCCGCGTGACGAGGAAGCCACCGAAGATGTTGACTGCGGCCAGGGCCACGGCCAGCACACCCATGCCCTTGGCAAACGGCGTCTCGGTCATGGCCGCGGCCAGCATGGCGCCAACGATGACGATGGCCGAGATGGCGTTCGTCACGGCCATCAGCGGCGTGTGCAGGGCCGGCGTGACCGTCCAGACCACGTGGTAGCCCACGTAGATGGCCAGCACGAAGATGATCAGGTTGATGATGGTGTGGTCGACGACTTCCATGTAGGGCCTATTGGGGCTATCGGGATCGGTGCGAGAGGGTCTGCACGGGCGCAGGGCTAGGCGTGGGCCGAAGCCCGGGCTAGGGCCCGGGCAAGGGTCGCAACGACGCCCTGCGCCCGCGCAGACCCTCTCCCGAAGGGTTGTCACTTGAAAACCCGCGCGCGGCGTTGCGAAGCCTCACCGGGGGCCTACCCCGGCTTCGTTTCGCGCCTTGCTCGCGGGTTTTGAAGTGGCAACGCATCCGACCCCCATAGCCCCAACAGGCCCTAGCTCCTCGTGACTTGTCCGTCTTGCGTGACGCGGCAGGCCGCGACGATGTCGTCATCCAGCGGCACGTTGAACATGCCCTCCTTGGTGATGACGAGCTTCAGGAAGTCCAGCACATTGCGCGCGTACAGCGCCGACGCATCGGCCGCCACCAGAGCCGGCAGATTGGTCTCGCCGACGATGACGACGCCATGCTTGGTGACCGTCTTGCCGGCCTCGGTCAGCGGGCAGTTGCCGCCGGCCGGGGCCGCGATGTCGACGATGACCGAGCCCGGCTTCATGGCCTTGACCATGTCCTCGGTGACCAGCACCGGCGCCGCGCGGCCCGGGATCAACGCCGTCGTGACGACGATGTCCGCCGCGGCCACGCGCTTGGCCACTTCGGCCTTCTGGCGGTCCAGCCAGCTCTGTGGCATCGGCCGTGCATACCCGCCGACACCTTCGGCCGCTTCCTTCTCCTCGGCTGTCTCGTAGGGCACGTCGATGAACTTGCCGCCGAGCGATTCGACCTGCTCCTTCACCGAGGGCCGCACATCGCTGGCCTCGATGACGGCGCCCAGGCGCTTGGCCGTGGCAATCGCCTGCAGGCCAGCCACGCCGACACCCAGGATGACGACGCGCGCCGCCTTCACGGTGCCGGCCGCCGTCATCAGCATGGGGAAGAAGCGCTGGTAGCGGTCGGCCGCGATCATGACGGCCTTGTAGCCGGCGATATTGGCCTGGCTGGACAGCACGTCCATGCTCTGGGCCCGCGTCGTGCGCGGTGCGGCCTCGAGCGCGAAGCTCGTCAAGCCCGCACCGGCCATGGCCGTGAGGCCGTCGCGCTCGAAGGGGTTGAGCATGCCGACCAGGGCCGTGCCGGGCTTCATCAACGCCAGCTCGTCCGCCGCCGGTGCGCGCACCTTCAGCACCAGTTCGCTGCCGAGGGCCGCAGCGTGGTCGACGATCTCGCAACCGACGGCCTCGTAGGCGGCATCGGTGACGCTGGCCGCGACGCCCGCTCCACTTTCGATGCGCAGTGTGTGGCCGGCGGCCTTCAGCTTCTTGGCCGTCTCGGGCGTGACGGCCACGCGGGTCTCTCCGGCCGCGCGTTCGCGCGGGACGCCGATCTGCATGCGAGCTCCTCTCGGGGGCTGGGGGGTGCGCGGCAGCTTACACAATGGATGCGCCACCCTGGTGCGGGAATTCGAGAGGAAGTTTCATGGCTGGTACAGCTAGGTTTCGCCCCAGCGTCACTGTCGCGGCGGTGATTGCGCGCGGGGATCGCTATCTTTTGGTCGAGGAAGAGACCCCCGAGGGCCTGATGCTGAACAACCCGGCAGGCCATCTGGAGCTGGGCGAAACACCCATCGAGGCCGTCGTGCGCGAGGCGCTGGAGGAGACGATGCGGGCCTTCACGCCCGAGGCTTTCCTGGGCGTCTACCTGGCCCGCTTCGTGCGACCGGCGCGATTAGAGGATGTCACCTATGTGCGGCTGGCCTTCAGTGGTGCAGTCGGCGAGGAGATCGCCGGGCGCTCGCTGGACGAAGGCATCCAGCGCACGCTGTGGATGACAGAGGCGGAACTCGCCGCCTGCACGGACCGCCACCGCAGCCCGCTGGTGCTGCAGTGCGTGCGCGACCACGCCAGCGGCCGGCGCCTGCCGCTGGATACTGTCTTCGCCCATCCCTCGCTGGCCCGGCCCTGGGTCAAGGACTGACATGCCCCATCTCCTGCTTCGCTGCGCCCTCGCGGCCCTGCTGTCCTTCGCCGCCCTCGGCGCTTCGGCCGTCGACTTCAGCGGCGCCCGGCAACCGCTGGTGATCGGCGACACGCTGATGCTGGAATCCCGCGTGCTGGCCGAGACCCGCCGCATCAACGTCTACGCCCCGCCCGGCTACGCCGAGAGCGCGACCGCACGCCTGCCGGTGCTGGTCATGCCCGACGGCGGCATGGGCGAGGACTTCCTGCACGTGGCCGGCCTGCTGCAGGTCGGCTTCGCGAATGGCACCGTGCGCCCCTTCCTGCTGGTGGGCATCGAGAACACCCAGCGCCGACGCGACCTGACCGGCCCGACCACCCAGGACAGCGACCGCAAGATCGCGCCGCGCGTGGGCGGTTCCGCGGCCTTCCGCACCTTCATCCGTGACGAATTGCTGCCGGCCGTGGCCGCGCGCTACCGCGTGACGGACGAGCGCGTGCTGATGGGCGAGTCGCTTGCCGGGCTGTTCGTCGTCGAGACCTGGGCGCTGGAGCCCGGACTCTTCAGCACCTACATCGCCTTCGACCCCAGCCTGTGGTGGAACGCCGCGGGGCTGACCGCGCAGGCCCAGGCCGCGCTGCACGAGCGCAAGGGCGTGGCGCCACGCCTCTTCATGGCCACCAGCTCGGAACCCGGCATCGTCGGGCCCGCGCAGGTCTTCGTCGACATGCTCAAGCGCGAACTTGCGCCCGGCAGCGCCTGGAGCTATCTGCCCATGCCGCAGGAAACCCACGGCACCATCTACCACCCGGCGGCGCTGCTGGCGCTGCGCCAGCTGTTCAAGCCGGCACCCTAGACAGCCGGTTTGGGGCAGGCGTCAGAATCCTCGCCATGCCTCGCACGCCGTCCGCCTTCCATCGCCAGCGCCTGGCTGCCTGCCTGGCACTGCTGGGCTGGGGCGTGGGCGTGAAGGCACAGCCGCTGCCGCTGCAGATCGGCAGCTGGGACCGCACGACCAATCCGCTGATCGGTGTCAGCGAAACCGTGCTGACGCGGCTGTATTTCGACGTCGGCCAGCCCATGCAGTTCCTCGACCTGCCCGCCCGCCGCGCAGGCCTGATGCTGGCCAGCGGCGAGATCGACGCCAACACGCACCGGGCCAAGGACTACCTGGAAGCCAATCCCGGCATCGTCGCCGTGGCCACGCCGCTGGGCCAGGTCCAGCTGCGCGCCTACACGCGCGATCCGACGCTGAGGCTCTCGGGCTGGGCCGAGCTGTTGCGCTGGCGCGTGGCCCATCTGCGCGGCGTCGTACGCGTGGAGCAGCTGATGCCGGCCGGTGTGCATCGTGTCGAGGCCGGCAGCCTGCGCGAGCTGTGGCGGCTGCTGGCCACCGACGCGGCCGACATCGCCATCCTCAGTGAACTGGCCGGCAGCCCGGCCCAGCGGCCCGCCGGCGTGCCTGGACTGCAGCGCCTGGACCTCGTGCTGGACGAACACACCGTCCATCATGTGCTGACCGCGCGACACGCCGCCCTGGCCCAGAAGCTCAATGCCGCCTTGGCGCGACTGCAGGCCAGCGGCGAACTCGAAGTGCTGCGCCAGTCCACGCTGCAGGCCCTGCTGAAGCGCCAGGGTGGCGGCTGACAATGCCGACATGACGACAACGCCCGACTTCATCGAGGTCTATGACCAAGCCCTGAGCCCCGCGGCCTGCCGCGCCCTGGTGGAACGCTTCCAGGCCAGCAACCGCCTGCAGCGCGGCGAGACCGGCAGCGGTGTGGACGTGACGATGAAGGACAGCTGGGACATCGCCATCAGCCGCCATCCCGAGTGGGCCGATGCCTGCGAGCAGCTCAACAACGCCGTCACCACCGGCTTTCGCCACTATCTGCGCCGCTACGCCCATCTGGCACTGGCGCCGCTGAAGCTGCAACTGCAAAGGCCCGACGGCACGACGGCCCTGCTGGATGCCGAAGGCGTGGCCGCGCTGAACGACGAGATGCTGATGGGCCTGGTCGCCAAGGTCTTCCGCCCCGGCGCCATCAACCTGCAGCGCTACACCGCCGACCAGGGCGGCTACCCCTACTGGCACTGCGAGCAATACCCGCGGCTGGACCAGGGTGAGGCCCTGCATCGCGCGGTGCTGTGGACCATCTACCTGAATGACGACTTCGCCGAGGGCGAGACCGAATTCCTCTACCAGGGCCGCAAGATCGCGCCGCGCACCGGCAGCCTCTTGATCGCGCCGGGCGGCTTCACCCATACCCACCGCGGCAACCGGCCCCAGGGCGGCGACAAGTTCATCGCGACCTCCTGGGTGCTCTACCAGCGCGCGGAAAGCCTGTTCGGCCAGGGTTGAAGGGGGCTTTGGGACAATCGGCCCATGAGTTCCCCCAAGAAACACCGCGTCGTCGTCGGCCTGTCCGGCGGCGTGGACTCGGCCGTGACCGCCCACCTGCTCAAGCAGCAGGGCCACGAGGTCATCGGCATCTTCATGAAGAACTGGGAAGACGATGACGACGACGAGTATTGCTCGACGCGCCAGGACTTCCTGGACGCCGCCTCCGTCGCCGACGTGCTGGGCATCGACATCGAGCACGTCAACTTCGCGGCCGAGTACAAGGACCGCGTCTTCGAGAGCTTTCTGCGCGAATACCAGGCCGGCCGCACGCCCAACCCCGACGTGCTGTGCAATGCCGAGATCAAGTTCAAGGCCTTTCTCGACCACGCCATGCGCCTGGGCGCGGAGAAGATCGCGACGGGTCACTACGCGCGTGTGCGCGAGGCCGACGGCGTGTTCCAGCTGCTCAAGGGCCTGGACCCGCTGAAGGACCAGAGCTACTTTTTGCACCGACTCAGCCAGGCGCAGATGAGCAAGGCCCTGTTCCCGGTCGGCCACCTGCCCAAGACCGAGGTCAGGCGCATCGCCGCCGAGATCGGCCTGCCGAACGCGAAGAAGAAGGACTCGACCGGCATCTGCTTCATCGGCGAGCGGCCCTTCCGCGAGTTCCTGAACAAATACCTGTCCCACCAGCCCGGCCCCATCAAGGATGAGCGCGGCCGCAAGCTCGGCGAGCATGTGGGCCTCTCCTTCTACACGCTGGGCCAGCGCCAGGGCCTGGGCATCGGCGGGGTCAAAGGGGGCGACGAAGCGCCCTGGTTCGTCGCCGCCAAGGACATCCCGAACAACACGCTGGTCGCCGTGCAGGGCCACGGCCACCCGCTGCTGCAAAGCCCGGCCCTGGTGGCCGACGACTTGAGCTGGATCGCCGGCCGTGCGCCCGCCACCGGCGCCGCCGCCGCCAAGACGCGCTACCGCCAGGCCGACGCGCCCTGCAGCGTGGGCTTCGACGCCAGCGGCCATCTGACGCTGCGCTTCCCCGACCCGCAGTGGGCCGTCACGCCGGGCCAGAGCGCCGTGGTGTACGACGGCGAGGTCTGCCTGGGCGGTGGGGTGATTTCCGCCGCTCTGCCGGCATGAGGCCCCCACGCATCCTTCGGCTGCTGCCCCCCGAGGGGGCGCGTCGGCGCCTACGGGCGGCCGGGCGGCGCTGACATGACGAAATTCGACCGGCTGCTCGCGCGGCTTGCCGAGCCCGGCGTCGTGCTGCGCCTGGCGGCCCTGGTGGTCTGTGCGATGGAGCTGGTCAGCGCCGGCGCGGCCCTGCTCGGCGCGCGCACCGAGCCCTATGACGGCCTGGTCGCCTGGGTCTGGCGCGCGGGGGGCGGCGGCGCCAACGACCGCGGCCTGCTGCTGCTGTGCGTGGGCCTGCTGCTGGCCTTCGTCGCGCTGATGTGGCGCCTGGCCAGCCAGGGCGGCGGCGTCGCGGACGTCAACCGGCGCCTGGCCTGGCTGCTGCTCGTCGACCTGCTGGCCTTCGGCGTGACGCCCGGCCTGCCCTTCCTGGTCACGGCCCTGGCCGCCGTGCTGCTGCCGGCCCGCCTGGCCCTGGGCTTCGGCTTCGCCCAGGTGCTGCTCAATACCGGCATCTACGCAGCACCGCAGGCGACCGCCTGGCTGGACCAGTTCGGCCTGCTGTCGTCCATGCTGGCCCTGCACGGCCTGGCCTTCGGCCTCGGGCGCATGGCCGCCGCCGAGGCCGAGAAGCGCCGCTGGCTGCAGGCCGTGCTGGCCGAGCAGATGGCCGGCGAGCACCTGCTGGTCGAGCAGATGCGCTACAGCGAGCGCATGCAGATCGCCCGCGAGCTGCACGACCTGATGGGCCACCACCTGACCGCGCTGAACCTGCAGCTGCAGCTGGGCGGCGCCCTGCTGGCGCGCCAGGACACCCCGGGCGCCGGCCAGGCCATGGGGCGGGCCGAAGGCGTGGCCGCCCAGCTGCTGGCCGATGTGCGCGAGGCGGTGTCGCAGCAGCGCAGCTCCCAGCGCATCGACCTGTCGGCGGCCCTGCAGGCTCTGGCCGAAGGCATCGCCAGCACGCGGATCGAGCTGGCCCTGGACGACGCCGCCCGCGACCTCGGCCCCCGCGCCGCCCACGCCCTGCTGCGCTGCGTGCAGGAAGGCGTGACGAATAGCGTTCGTCATGCCAACGCGCGTCGCGTTCACGTCGAATTGCGTGGCGAAGGCGATGAGATCGCGGTCAGCATCGACGATGATGGGCGCGGCGCGCCGAGCTGGCGCGACGGCCGCGCCGAGGGCTTTGGCAACGGTCTCTCGGGCATGGCCGAGCGCATGACCGAGCTGGGGGGGCAGATGTGCGTGACCCGCACCAGCCCCGGGTTCCGAATCGAGCTGAGATGTCCGCGATGGGTGTGATCAAAATCCTGCTGGTCGAAGACCAGCAACTGGTGCGCGAAGGCCTCAAGGGCCTGCTCGCGCTGCACGACGAGCTGCAGGTCGTTGGCGAGGCCAGCGACGGCGCCGAGGCGCTGGAGTGGCTGTCCGCAGCGGCGGCCGACGACATGCCCGATGTCATCCTGTCCGACATGCGCATGCCGCGCCTGGACGGCATCGGCCTGATCCGTGCGCTGGCCGCGCGGGCCCTGCGCCTGCCGGTCATCCTGCTGACGACCTTCGACGACACCGCCGCGTTTGACGAAGCCGTGCGCGCCGGCGCCCGCGGCTTCCTGCTCAAGGCCATCAGCCCCGAAACCCTGGCCCAGGCCCTGCGCGACGTGCATGGCGGCGGCACGGCCCTGCGGCCGTCGCTGACGACGCGCATGGAAGCCAAGGGTGGCGAGCGCGCCTTCACGGCGGCCGATCATCCCGATCCGCTGAGCCCCAAGGAGTTGCAGGTGCTGCGCCTGGTGGCCAGCGGCCGCAGCAACACCGAGATCGCCGCCCTGCTGGGCAACAGCGAAGGCGTCATCAAGAACCACTGCTCGGCCATCTTCTCCAAGATGGGCGTGCGCGACCGCACCCAGGCCGTGCTCAGGGCGATTGATCTGGGCTGGATCTAGACGGCGGCTGCGCCGCCTTCGCCGGGGCTGCGAGGTGCAGCACCCAGTAGCGCTGGAACTTGCCTGAGCCGGGCACGCAGGCCAGGCCGAACTCCTGGAACTCGGCCGCCATCAGGTTCTCGCAGTGGGCCGGGCTGGCCAGCCATTGCGCCATGGCTTCTTCCAGCGTCTCGGGACCCCCGGCCAGGTTCTCGCCGGCCGAGCGCATCAGATAACCCGACTCGCGCAGGCGCGTGCGCAGCGAGGTGCCGGCAGCGCCGACATGGTCAATGCGGTCGCGCACGGCCAGTTCCTGGGCATAGCGGCGCGCCGACTGCGCCAGCACCGGGTTGGGGCGCAAGGCGGACACGGCCGGCCAGGCCCGTTCGCCGCAGACCTGGGGCTGGGCGCGCAAGGCGTTCAACGCAGCCAGCACGGCAGCGTCCTTGGGCTGGCAGCCCTCCTGGGCCGAAGCCGGTGCCAACACGGTAAAGCCGAGCAACAGGGACAACAAAGCGCGCATGGCGACATCCTAGTTGTTGCCAAGCGACGGGCTGCGGCCCAACATGGGGACATGAAACTTCATCGATTGCTCGCCGCCCTGCTCGCCGGCGCCGCCCTGGCCAGTTGCGCCCAGACCCCGACGCCTGCACTGGCGCGCCCTGCCTCGGCACCGGCAACGGCCGAGCCCGAGTCCGCCAAGCTGGGACGTGAGCTGCGCGCCCTGATCGGCCCCGCCGCCTGCACCGCGGACTCTCAATGCCGCAGCCTGGCCGTGGGCGCCAAGGCCTGTGGCGGGCCAGCCGGCTATCTGGCCTGGTCCACCCAGGGCACCGACGCGCAGCAGGTGGCCGCCCTGGCCGTGCGCCAGGCCGATGCCCAGCGCCGCGAGGTCGAAGCCAGCGGCATGCGTTCCAACTGCATGTTCGTGGCCGACCCCGGCGCGGCCTGCGTCGCGGGCCGCTGCGAGCTGGCCGGCCCCAACAGCGCCCGCTGAGACCTCCAAATAGAAAAAGGCCGCACGCCTTGCGGCATGCCGCCCGATGACGCCAGGGCCTCAGGGCCCCGGCGAGATGGCCAAGACTCAGTCTTTGGCGACGGTCGCGTCGACCAGCTTGCTCGGCATGTTGGTCGGCACGTTCTGCACCGGCACGCTGCCGTCGGTCGAGACACGCAGGATGGTGGTGGCCTGCACCTTGTTGGAGGCATCCAGCCATTGCGCGCCACCCACGGTGCGCTTGCCTGCAGCCAGACCCGACCAGCTCAGGCCGACCGTGGCGGTGCTGCCAGCAACCACCGAGTTCGGCACGAGGGCGTTCAGGCCCGCGGCATCGCCCGGCATGACGATCCAGCTCGACAGCTTGTGCTTCATCGGCGCAACACCACCGTAGGCCAGCACGCAGGCGCGGTAGGTGGCTGCTGCCGGCGAGGCGATCTGCACGACTTCATCCGAACCATCGTTGCCCGAGTAGCCGGCGACGGTCGCGGTGGTCATGTTGACGACGACCATGTCGTGGTCATCAGCCGCCGTGCCCACATCGGCCTGGCGCAGCGCCCAACGCGCCACGATCGCGCCAGCCGGCACCGTGAAGTTGTACTTGGCGATCGACGGATAGCTGTTGTTGCCGTAGCAGCGGCTGGCCAGCGTGGAGGAGCTGGTGGCCAGCGGCGACAGCGACGTTTCCGCGCCCATCGTCACGTCCTTCAGACCACCCTTGAGCACGCCCATCTTGCCGGAGAAACCGGTGCGGACGGTGAACAGCTTGCTGCCCGAGGACTTGGTGTCGGTGAACTCGGTGGGTGCCGAGATCGCCTTGCCTGCCTTGGCCTGGATCGGAGCGCGCACGCTGTGACCGGCGTTGTCGTTCCAGACCAGCTGACCGAATTGCCAGACGCCTTCAGCAGCGCCGGCAGCGGCGATGGTGACGGTGAAGGACTTGGTCTCACCTGGAGCCAGCGTCAGCGTGTTCGGCGAAACCGTCGTCGTGAAGCCGGCAGGCGGCGTGACCGCAGCCGTGTAGGTCGCAGCCGAGGCGCCGACGTTGGTGACGTTGCGGCTGACGATGGTGCTGCCCGTCACCGTGCTCACCGTGATGGAGGGCAGGTTCAGGTTGTAGGTTTCGTCCAGGGTGCCGATGGTGGTGCAGTCGCTGGCCGGGAGGACAGCAGCCTTGTTCACCTTGCACTGGTACTTGACCCAGTCGTTCTTGCCGGCGTTGTAGACCAGACCCGGATCGTTGGCCTTGTTCGGGTTGATGTGGCCAGCGCCTTGCGACCAGGGCAGCAGACCGTTGGAAGCGCCGGCCACGCCGTCGTCCAGCGTCGAATAGGTCGTCGTCATCAGGGCCGACTTGATGGCGCCGGGGCCCCAGGTCGGGTGAGCCTGCTTCAGCAGCAGCGCGACGCCAGCCACGTGGGGGCTGGACATCGACGTGCCCTGATAGGACGCCCAATCGGGTCCGGGGACCAGGGTGCCAGCGGCCACGGCATCGCGGTCGGCCTGGTTCAGGCCGGGGGTGACCTGGGCAATGATGTCCACGCCAGGCGCGGTCAGGTCGGGCTTCAGCACGTTGCTGTCACCCGCGTTCGGGCCGCGCGACGAGAAGTTCGCCATGATCGGCGCCGGGGCGGTGCCGATGTAGAACTTGGTCATGTCGGCGGTGGCGCCGGCGGTCTGGGCGTAGGTCTTGATCGCTGCGCCGTCGGCCGTGGTCACGTGCACCGTGGGCACCGAGTGGGCTTCAGCGACCAGGCCGGAACCGTTGTCCATCATGACCATGCCAACACCGCCGGCGTTGGCCACGGCCAGGCTCTTGTCGACACGGGCGTTGTTGCCGCGCGTGCAGACCACGATCTTGCCGGCCACCTTGGCGGGGTCCAGTTCGAGCGGGTTGCTGAAGCACAGGTTCAGGTTGGCGCTGGCGCCGGCGATGCCTGCGTCTTCGGCGCGGATGATGGGCTTGCCCGTCAGTGCGGTCAGGCTGTTCAGCGAGGCACCGGTGTACTTGGCGCTGTTGCCCAGCGTGACGTCGCCCGAGAAGGCGCGGTCATGCGTGGAGGCGGCAACGGTCGTCAGCCAGGGGCTGAGGTGGGCGACAGCCTGGCCGGGGCCGCTGTTGCCGGCCGAGGCGGCCACGAAGACGCCGGCCAGCGAGGCGCGGTAGAAGGCTTGCTCGACGGGGTCGTTGACCGTCGTCTGCGAACCGCTGATGGAGTAGTTGATGACATTGACGCCGTCGGCCACAGCCTTGTCGATGGCGGCGACAGAGTCGGAGTTGTAGCAGCTGTTCTGGCTGCCGGTGCCGTCGGTCGCGGCTTCGTTCACATAGGTGTAGCAGACCTTGTAGGCGGCGACGCGGGCGCGCGGCGCCATGCCGGAAGCCTGGCCCAGGGCGATGCCGTTGACGATGGCGGTGACGTTGGCGTTGCCCGCCGCGGTGGACGCGGTGTGGTCGCCGTGGCCGCCGTGGCCGGTGGCGCCGCCCAGGTCGTCACGACCCGAGGCGAACGAGGTCCAGTGCGGGGTGTTGCCCGAAGCGATGAAACCGGCGTTGAAGTGCTGGATGCCGATCAGCTTGTTGTTGCAATGCTTGGCGGGGTCGATGCCTTCGCCAGCCACGCAGCCGCCGAGGTAGGTGGCGGGCTTGGGGCCGTAGACCTGCTGGTCGTTCGGGTTGTTGCTGGGCACGCCATTGGCGTCCACGCGGTCGAAGAAGGCGGGGTTCTCGGGCCAGATGCCCAGGTCGACCACGCCGATCACCAGGTTCTCGCCCTTGAGGGCCGCACCGCCCACGGTCTGCGACCACAGGCCGCCCGCGGCCGACAGGCCGAGGAACTTGCCGGTGGAGATGGTGTCGACCTGGCGGACTTCGTCTTGCCACAGGCCGACGACCTGGGTGCTGGCGGCGAGCGTGCGAGCCTCGTCATCCGTCAGGCGGGCAGCGAAGCCGTTGAACACGGTGTTGTAGGTCGCCAGCACAGGTGCGTTGCCAACGAGAGCGATGACGTTGCTCTGCTGTTGACCCAGGTAGCTGACGTAGGCCTGCACGGCAGCGCTGCCGTACTTGAAGGTTTCGCCGGCTGCCGGTTGCGTGGCGGCCAGGCCCGACACCGTGCCTTGGTAGGAGGCAGCGGGTTCGTCCTTGAGCTGGACGATGTAGGTCTTGCGGTCCTGTGCAAAGGAGCTCGTGGCCAAACCAGAGAGCAGGACCAGCGTCGCCAGTGCGGCGGGCTTCAGTTTCATCTTCATTGAGTGATCCTTTCGGCGGGGGGACGTTCAGACAGCGCGACGACGACGGGCACCCACGGCCGCGAGGCCGGCGACACCCAGCAGGGCCAGGCTGGCCGGCTCGGGCACGTGCTCGATGACGATGTCGTCCATCGCAAACTGGGAGCGGTCGGTGCCGAAGAACGTGCAGTTCGTGCCGTCGACGACGCAGGCGAAGGCGTAGACGTAATCAAACTCGATGTTGCCGAAGGCGCCGGTGTTGATCGTCGAGAAATTCAGGTTGCCATTGCCATCCGGACCCGTCAGCGCGAAGGTGGCCGTGGTCGAAATGCCGTTGCGCACACCTTGCAGGCGGATGAGGCCGGGGACCGCGCCGAGCGGGTCGCCGTTGCCGATGAAGCTCGCGGAGAAGCTCTTGACCGAGAAGCGGAAGCCGTCGTTGGCACCGAAGGCCATCACGCTGTCGTTCAGCAGGGCGATGTAGGTGCTGGCGTTGTTCACCGGGCACTGGACACCCGTGCAGGACTCGGTGCCCGTCAGCAGCGCGCCCGTCAGCGAGAACGGGTCAGCGGCGCCGTTCGTGAACGCGTCGGTGAAGATCGTGTGGCCAGCCATGCCCGGCTGGTAGAACTCATCGGCGTTGGTCAGCAGCGGCGGGAAATACAGCCCGGCAGGATCGACATTTTCATAATCGATCGTCGTGCGCAGCACATTGGCCTGGGCGCCGACCGAAGCGGCAAGGGCCACCGCTGCAAAAGCGATCGACGTCAAAGTCTTCTTCATTTAACTACCCACTTTCTTTGCAAAGTTGATCAATGCTGCGCAAGCCCGCGGTGCATAAGCACTGCCGTCACTCCGAACGACCAAGGTCTGGTTGTCAGAGTGCCTGCGCGTAGAAAGGCCACCAAGCCCAACTAGGCGGCCGATTCTGTTTGAGCAAAATTCCACGACCATCCCCAGTTGCCCGGCATCCAAGCAAGGGGGGAGGGGGTATTCACCGACGCCGCAGACTTGACGGGTCAGTACGAAATTCCATAGCAGTAATCACCTTGACACGCCGCTCGCTGCGGATGCAGCAGAAGCAGGGTCGGCAGGGGCCTGGGGGTTACCCGTGGCGTTGCGTGACGAGAACAGCAGATCGTGGGCGATCTTGACCGGCACGCCATCGGGTCCGGTCTCGCGCAACAGGGGCTGCTCGGAGCGGCTGCGCACCGCACTGAAGGCACCGGGCTGGCCGGCCTCGGGCACCAGCTCCCAGTCGACCTTGCCCGTGAACGGGTCTTCGTAGGCACGCCGCAGATGCCGGCGCGGCTTCAGGCCGCGGTTGTCTTCGACCAGGTCGTCCAGGCTCTTGGGGTACTGCTCCGGCGGGTTGGGCGTGGCCTTGGCATAGGCCGCGATCGCACGTGCGATCTCGCCACCGCGAAAGAGCAGCTCGCGTTCACGCTCGCGCTGTCCCGCCGTGCTCCAGGCCTGGCCCAGGGCCGCGAGGCCTGCCGCCGTCAGCGCGACGAGGAAGAGGACGGCGAGGTAGCTGAAGCCGCGCTGGGCTCGCATGTCGCCGTCCGCCGCCGGGCCGCCCCACGGCGGGCGAGCCCCCTCGGCGGGCCGGAGGTGTACACGCCGACGTGGGGGCGCCATGCCTACCAGTCGGCGTAGAGCCGCCCATCGGCGCTGCGCCCGGCCGCGCCGCTGCGCACGTCCCAGACCCGGCCGTTGGCCTGCATCTCGGTGGGCGGCGGCAGCTCGACCCAGGTCTCGCGGCTGGACGTCAGCGGGTCCTCGGGCACGTCGCGGATGTAGCGCGCCGCCGCCAGCTCCTGCAGCGACTCGGGATAACGGCCTTTGTCAGCGGCATATTGGTCGATGGCATCGCGCATCGTCGTCAGCGACTGCAGCAGGGCCGTCTCCTTGCTCTTGTGCAGCGACGCGAAATAGCGCGGCGCGACGATGGACGCCAGCAGGGCCACGATGGCCATGACGACGATGAGCTCGATCAGGGTGAAGCCAAGACTGCGTTTCATCACCAGTCCTTGATGCGGCTGCCATCGAGCGCCTTGCGCTCCGAGCGCGAGTAGACGTCGAAGACATCCTTGCCGGCGCGCGGGTCGTCCGGCGCGCTGTCGTAGGACCGCAGGCCCCAGGTGTCGGCGGCCGGCAGGTCGGCCGGCGCGAAGGGGTCGCGCGGCAGGCGGCGCAAGAAATAGATCTTGCGGCCGTTGGGCGACCTGGCATCGGCCACGCCGTCGACCAGCAACTGCAGCTTCTGCGGGTAGCCGCTGTCCTCGGGGCTGAGCACGATGGCGCCCGTCTCGGCGGCCCGCTTGTAGCTGTCCAGGGCCTCGCGCAGCGTGCGCAGGGCCTGGCGCAGCTCATGCTCGCGGCTGCGCTGCACCGACAGTTCTAGCAGGGGCCGCGCCGCGGATGCGAGCACGCCCAGCATGGCCAGCACGACCAGCATCTCGATGAGCGTGAAGCCACGGGCGCCCTTCATGAGAGTCGCAACGAAACGGGCGTGACTTTTGCGGGCCGAGCTTCGGGCCGCTCCCTAGCCGGTCCGCGCTGGCGATGTGCTTGCGGCTCGATGCCGCAAGCATCGCCGCCCCCTCGGGGGCTGAGGCTGGACACAGGGCGCCCAGTGGACGGCATGCGCCTGCCGAAGCTCTGCAGCCGCTGGCCGCAGAGCGGTCCCGGCCAACGTACTCCTTGGACGAGAGGCATCACTTCACCGCATCCACGGTGAGCAGGCCCGCACCTTCGACGCGCACCGAGGCCGACTCGCCGTTCAGGCCGCTGGCCGACAGCGAGCTGACATTGATGTTGAGCACCTGGCCCGCCGCCGCCGGCAGGGCGCGGAAGGCGACCACGCGTTCGCCGCGCGGCGGCAGCTCGACGGGGTAACGGCCCGCCGGGGCACTCGGCATCGGCTGTGCGGGTGTCAGGCGGCTGGCGTCGTATTCCAGCTCGCCCTTGATCTGCAGGCCGCTGTCGTTCTTCAGCGCGACCGACACGGTGCCGCCGGCCGGGATCTGCGGCGTGACGTCCATCTTCAGCGTCGCCTCACCCGACGGGGCCGCCGCGGGGGTCTGGGCCGCGGGCGCCGCCGCGCTGCTGCTCGGCGCCACGCCCACCTTGGCCTCGCGACGCAGCAGGCTGCTGAAGGCGCCGGGGCTGGCGTCGGTGCCGCTGGCCAGGCGCGTCAGCGACGCATCGGGCACGGCCAGGTTGCGCACCACGCGCGGCGTGATCAGCAGCACCACCTCGGTCTTGTTGCGGGTATCGGTCTGCGTGCCGAAGAGACGGCCCAGCACCGGGATGCGCGACAGCCCCGGAATGCCCGAGCCGCTCTTGCGGTCCTCGTCGTTGATGAGGCCGGCCAGCACCTGGGTCTCGCCGTCGGCCAGGCGCAGCACGGTGGAGGTGTTGCGCGTGCCGATCTCGTAGGCCGTCGTGCCGCCGGGGCCGGTGACCTGGCGGATCAGGTTGCTGACCTCCAGGCCGATCTTGATGACGACGTCGTTGTCGAGCTGGATGGTGGGTTCGACGTCGAGCTTGAGGCCCACGTCCAGATAGCTGACCGAGGCCGCGACAGACGTCGAGCCGGTGAAGTTGGTCGTCGTCGTGAACACCGGCAGCTTCTGGCCGATGTGGACCTTGGCCTTGTCGCGGTTGCGCACGCGGATCTTGGGATTGGCCAGGATGTTGGAGTTGCCGGCCGTACCGCGCAGCGTGGCGACGATGGTCGGGTTGGCGATGCTGGCGCGGAAGTTGATGGGGTTCTTGCCGCCGATGAAGACGCGCGACGGGATGTTGCCCGCGGCGTCGCTGATGCCCAGCTGCATTTCCTCGGGCCATTGCAGGCCCAGGCTGTCGACCTGGTCGGTGGCCAGCTCCATGACCTCCACCTCCAGCATGACCTCGGGCTCGGGCAGGTCGACCGAGGCGATCAGCTTCTCGACCAGGCGCAGCACCTCCGGCGTGTCGCGCACGATGAGCAGGTTCAGGCGCTCGTCGATGTGGATGTCGCGCACCTTGGCGATGGTGCGCACCATGGCCTGGACCTGCTTCACGTCGGCATTGGTCAGGTAGAGGGTGCGGGTGATCAGCTCCTGGTGCTCGCGCTGCTTGGCCGCGGTGTTGGGAAACACCAGCACCGAGCTCTCGTTCAGCATCTTGCGGTCCAGCTGCTGGGTGCCGAGGATGACGCGCATGGCTTCGTCCATCGTCACATTGCGCAGGAAGACGGTGACGCGGGCGTCGGCGCGCACGTCCTTGTCGAAGACGAAGTTGACGCCGCTGCTGCGCGACAGGGCCTCGAAGACCTGGCGCAGCGGCGCCTCGCGGAACTCCAGCGTGACCGGCTTCTGGAAAGCCGGGCCGAGTTCGCCCACCGCCGTCTCCAGCGGCCGCGCCTGGGCGACCTGGCTGGCCAGCAGGCGGGCGCCCGGATGCTGGGGCGACTCGGCCAGGATCTCGCGGGCGACGGCTTCTGCCCGCTCCAGCTTGCCTTCCTTCAGCAAGGCCCGGCCGTTGATCAGCTGGGCATCCTGGCGGCGGCTGCGCTCGACCTCGGTCGTCAGCGCCGCCAGGCGCGGATGCTTGCTGTCGGCCAGGGCCAGCTGACTCAGCAGGGCCGAGGCCTCGTCCCAGCGGCCGGCACCGCGCAGGGCCTCGATCTGCAGGATGAGGCGGGCCGAGGCCTGCTCGCGCGCCCGCACCTGGGCGGCGCGCAGCTGCGGGTCGGTCGGGTCCTTGGCGAGGGCGTCGTCCAGCACACGCAGGGCCGCCGGCCACTGGTTGCTGCGGCCGAGGTCTTCGGCCTGGCGCAGGGCCGGGTTGGCGCAGCCGGCCAGAAGCAGGGCGACGCTGAGGAGAAGGAGGAGCTGCTTCATGGCACAGCCTTGAAAACGATGTTCTGGGGAAGCTGGCCGGGCAGCCAGGTCAGGCGCACGCCGCTGTCGGAAACCTGCTCGACGCGCCACTGGCCGTCGATGATGTCGCCGCGCCTGGCGCTCAAGGCCTTGCTCGGGCTGGTCAGCAGCGCGACCTCGACGGCCTTGGCACCCTCGCCTTCGACGACCCGGCCGATCATCTGGTAAGGCGCCGGAGGTGCCACGGGTGGCGGTGGCGGTGCGGCCGCAAGCGGCGG
>FTCD01000083.1_pt1 | contig 73288 bp, 61 predicted proteins | sample 1639501 | NCBI WGS metagenome assembly FTCD01 (sample SAMEA3914864, study PRJEB12502) | metagenome | biome: forest; material: soil | place: USA | collected 2012-03-12 | depth 0.3 m
CCACCACCTCCGCCTCCTCCACCACCTCCGCCGCCTCCCCCGCCGCCGCCACCACCGCCTCCGCCGCCCCCTTCAGGCACGCACTCGCTGGTGGGCTATCTGCACGCCAGCTTCGCCAACGGCTCGGGCTATCTGCGCATGGCGGACGTGAGCGACCTGTGGGACCACATCAACCTGTCCTTCGCGGAGCCGACCTCGGCGACCTCGGGCGAGGTGGCGTTCAAGCGCTGCCCGGTCGGCGAGTGCCCCAACGTCGAGTCCGACGCCGACTTCCTGGCCGCCATCAAGGCCAAGCAGGCCGCGGGCAAGAAGGTGCTGATCTCCATCGGCGGCGCCAACGGCCAGGTGCGGCTGGAGTCCGCCGCCGCGGTCACGGCCTTCGTCAACTCGGTCGCCAGCATCATCGACCGCTGGGGCCTGGACGGCCTGGACGTGGACTTCGAAGGCCACTCGCTGCAGCTGAATGCGGGGGACAGCAACGTCGCGAGCCCGACCACGCCCGTGGTGGTCAACCTCATCAGCGCGCTGAAGCAGCTCAAGACGCGCTATGGCAGCAAATTCGTGCTGACCATGGCGCCCGAGACCTTCTTCGTGCAGCTGGGCTACAGCTTCTACGGCGGCACCTGCTCGGGTTGCGACACGCGGGCCGGCGCCTACCTGCCGGTCCTCTACGCGTTGCGCAACGACCTGACCCTGTTGCATGTGCAGGACTACAACTCGGGACCCATCACCGGGCTGGACGGCCAGTATCACAACATGGGCACGGCCGACTTCCATGTCGCCATGACCGACATGCTGCTGACCGGCTTCACCGTCGCGGGCACGAGCTTCAAGTTCCCGGCGCTGCGGCCCGACCAGGTCGCCATCGGCCTGCCGGCCAATGCCTATGCGGGCGGGGGCTTCACGCCGGTGGCCGACGTGCAGGCGGCGTTGAACTGCCTGACCCAGCTGCGAAACTGCGGCAGCTATGCGCCCCGCACACCGTCACTGGGCCTGCGCGGCGTGATGACCTGGTCGATCAACTGGGACAAGTACAACGGCAACGAGTTCTCGGTCAATCACAAGGCCTATCTGAACGCCCTGCCCAAGCCCTGAGCGCCTGAGCCTCGGCAAGGCCCGCCCGGCATCCCGCCCGGCGGGCTTTTTCTTTGCACGGGGCAGAGTTGACAGGCAGTTGGAATTAACCGACACCACGACCGTCCAGGCAAAGCTATGGTGCCGCCGCCATGCCTTCCATGCCCTCCCTTCGTCTCTGGGACATCTCCCCCACCGTCGCCCCCGACGCCCCCATCTTCCCGGGCGACGAGCCCTACAGCCTGCGCTGGACGGCGCAGCTGTCGCCGGGCTGCCCGGTCAATCTCAGCGCCATCACCATGAGCCCCCATGTGGGCGCACATGCGGATGCGCCCCTGCACTACGCCAACAACGCGCCCGCCATTGCCGAGGTGGCGCTGGACACCTACCTGGGCCGCTGCCGCGTCATCCACGCGATTGGCGCGGCGCCGCTGATCACCGTCGAGCATCTGCAGCATGCTGAAGCCGACCTGCCGCCGCGTGTGCTGGTGCGCGTCTGCGACAAGGCCGACACGGTGTGGAACCCCGCCTTCACGGCCTACGCGCCCGAGGCCGTCGAATGGCTGGCCGCGCGCGGTGTGCGCCTGATCGGCATCGACACGCCCAGCGTCGACCCGGCCGACTCCAAGGTGCTGGACAGCCACCAGCAGCTGCGCCGCCACGACCTGCGCGTGCTGGAAAACCTCGTCCTCGACGACGTGCCGGCGGGCGACTACGAACTGATCGCCCTGCCCCTGAAATTACAAGGCGCCTGTGCCAGCCCGGTGCGCGCCGTTTTGCGAGAACTCCCATGAACCTCGAAGATGCCCAGCGGCTTGACGCCGCCGACCCGCTGCGCTCGCTGCGCGACCTCTTCACGCTTCCCGAAGGCGTCACCTACCTGGACGGCAACTCCCTGGGCGCCCTGCCCAAGGCGACGCCCGAGCGTATCCAGCGCGCGGTGGAGCAGGAATGGGGCCAGGGCCTCATCAAGAGCTGGAATGCCGCCGGCTGGATCGACCTGCCGCGCCGCCTGGGCGACCGGCTGGCGCCCTGGCTGGGCGCGCGCCCGGGGGAGGTGCTGGTGGCCGACTCGACCTCGGTCAACCTCTACAAGGTGCTGCATGCCGCCCTGCAACTGCAGCAGGGCAAGCGCCGTGTGGTGGTCAGCGAGCGCAGCAACTTCCCGACCGACAACTACATCGCCCAGAGCGTGGTGCGCGCCCATGGCGGCGAGCTCATCCTGACCGAGACGCCCGAGGACATCCCGCCGCTGCTGGACGAGCGCTGCGCCGTGCTGATGCTGACGCATGTGAACTACCGCAGCGGCCGCATGCACGACATGGCCCTGCTGACGCGTTGGGCCCACCAGGCCGGCGCGCTGGCCGTGTGGGACCTGGCGCACAGCGCCGGCGCCGTGCCCATCGACCTGCTCGGGGCCGCGGCGGACTTCGCCATCGGCTGCGGCTACAAATACCTGAACGGCGGCCCCGGCGCGCCGGCCTTCGTGTGGATGCACCCGCGCCACGAGGGCCAGGTCTGGCAGCCGCTGACCGGCTGGCTGGGCCACGCCAACCCCTTCGATTTCGACAGCGAATACCAGCCCGCCCCGGGCATCCAGCAATACCAGTGCGGCACGCCCGCGGTGCTGGCCATGACCGGGCTGGACACCGCACTGGACGTGTTCGACGCGGCGCAGAAGCTGGGCGGCATCAAGGCGCTGCGCAACAAGTCGCTGGCCCTGACCGAGGCCTTCATCGACAAGGTGGAGGCTCGCGTGCCCGGCGCCGTCGTCGCCACGCCGCGCGACTCCGCCATGCGCGGCTCGCAAGTGTCGTTCTCGCTGCCCAAGGGTGTGGACGGCTATGCGGTCATGCAGGCGCTGATCGCTCAGGGCGTGATCGGCGACTTCCGCGCCGGCCAGCCCGAGCTGCTGCGCTTCGGCTTCGCGCCGCTGTACAACGGCTTTGCCGACATGGCGCGCGCCGTCGACGTGCTGGTCGACATCCTCGACAAGAAGACCTGGGATGCGCCGCAGTTCACCAGCCGCTCCAAGGTGACTTGACCCACCCCCTACTCGCTTCGCGAGCCCCCTCAAGGGGGCACCGCCAGTGGCCCAGCAAAGCCGGTTCCACGGCAGTCACTCGGGAAGGCACTACGAAATTCCATGGCAACCATTGATCACCACGGCGCCCAGCTCGATTTCTCGCGGGACATGAGCTATGGAGACTATCTCCAGCTCGACGCCATCCTGAACGCCCAGAAGCCGCTCTCGCCCGACCACAACGAGATGCTCTTCATCGTGCAGCACCAGACCTCGGAGCTGTGGATGAAGCTGATGCTGCACGAGCTGCAGGCGTCCATCGCCAATGTGGCCGCCGACCGCCTGCCCGAGGCCTTCAAGATGCTGGCCCGGGTGTCGCGCATCATGGAGCAGCTCGTCCACGCCTGGGACGTGCTGGCCACGATGACGCCGCCTGAGTACAGCGCCGTGCGGCCTTACCTCGCCAAGAGCAGTGGTTTCCAGAGCGCGCAGTACCGGCGCATCGAGTTCCTGCTCGGCAACAAGAACGCCGCCATGCTCAAGCCCCATGAGCACCGGCCCGACCTGCTGGCCCAGGTGAAGGAGGCCTACGAGGCCCCGTCGCTCTACGACGAGGCCCTGAAGCTGATGGCGCGCCGCGGCATCGCCGTGCCGGCCGCCAACCTGCAGCGCGACTGGACCCAGCCGCATGTGGCCGACGAAGGCGTCAAGCAGGCCTGGCTGACCGTCTACCGCGCCCCCGAGAAAAACTGGGACCTCTACCAGATGGGCGAGGAGCTGGTGGACCTGGAAGACGCCTTCCGCCTGTGGCGCTTCCGCCATGTGACGACCGTGGAGCGCGTCATCGGCTTCAAGCGCGGCACCGGCGGCACCGGCGGCGTCAGCTATCTGCGCAAGATGCTGGACGTGGTGCTGTTCCCCGAGCTGTGGGCGCTGCGGACCGAGCTTTGATGTCGATCGGGCCGGTGCTCGTTCGTCGTCCACGACGAACCCGTTGAAAGGCCCGAATGAAACTCCTCCTCACCTCCGCCGGCATCCGCAACTCCAGCATCCATGCCGCCCTGCTGGACCTGCTGGGCAAGCCCATTGCCGACTGCCACGCCCTTTGCATCCCGACGGCGCTCTACGGCCACCCCCAGGGCACGCCGGAGAACACCTGGCGCTTCATCAGCGGCCAGCAGGCCTCCACGCCGATGTGCGAGCTGGGCTGGAAGTCGATCGGCCTGCTGGAGCTGACGGCCCTGCCCAGCATGGACCGGGCCCGCTGGGAGGCCTGGGTCCGGCAGGCAGACGTGCTGCTGGTCAACGGCGGCGACGCCCTCTACCTGGCCCACTGGATGCGGCAGTCGGGGCTGGCCAGCCTGCTGGAGACCCTGCCCGGCATGGTCTGGGTGGGATTGAGCGCCGGCAGCATGGTCATGGCGCCCCGCATCGGCGAGGCCTTCATCGAGACCAGGCCGCCCATCACCGGCGAGGACAGGGCCCTGGGTGTCGTCGATTTCGCCATCTTTCCCCACCTGGACTACCCCGACTGGCCGGACAACAGCCTGGCCGCCGCCGAAAAATGGGCGGCCGGGATCGGCTGCCCGTCCTATGCCATCGACGATGAGACCGCCATCAAAGTGGCGGGCGGCCGGGTCGACGTCGTTTCGGAAGGCCATTGGCAGGCCTTTGGCCGCTGAGGGCACCAAGACTTGGGGGCGTGACCATCAGGACGGCCGGATCTCGCCTCCTACAATCCACGCCACCCCTTTCCACGACCTCGCGCCCACCCGGCGCGGGTCACTGACCGAGGTCCTGACGCCATGGACACCCGCACCCACGAAACCCGCCTGCGCATCGAGCGCGTGCGCGATGCCCTCAACGCCCAAGGCGTGCATGCCGTGCTGGTGCCGTCCAGCGACCCACATCTGTCCGAGTACCTGCCCGGCCGCTGGCAGGGCCGCGAATACCTGTCGGGCTTCACCGGCTCGGTCGGCAGCCTGGTCGTCACGCGCGACAGCGCCGCCCTCTTCGCCGACAGCCGCTACTGGGCCCAGGCCGAGGCGCAGATCGCCGGCAGCGGCATCACCCTCGAGAAGATGGCCACCGGCGCGTCGACGATCTACATCGACTGGATCGCCAAGACATTGAAGCCCGGCCAGGTGCTGGCCGTGGACGGCCAGGTGCTGGGCCTGGCCCTTGCCAATGCGCTGCGCACCGCCATGAATCGCGCCGGCATCACCGTGCGCACCGACCTCGACCTGGTGCAGGCCGCCTGGGACGACCGCCCCGGCCTGCCGACCGAAGCCGTCTATGAACACGCCGCCCCGCAGGCCGCCGTGGCCCGCAGCGACAAGCTGGCCCGCGTGCGCGCCGCCATGGCGAGCATTGGCGCCACCCACCATCTCATCTCCACCGTCGACGACGTGGCCTGGCTGCTGAACCTGCGCGGCAGCGACGTCGAATGCAACCCCGTCTTCATCGCCCACCTGCTGATCAACGCAAGCGGAGGCCGCCTCTTCATCGCCGAAGGCAAGGTGCCGGCCGACGTGGCCGCCCGCTTGGGCGCAGACGGCATCCAGCTCGCGCCTTATGACCAGGCCGCCAAGGCCCTCGCCGCGTTGCCCGCCACGAGCAAGCTGCTGATCGACCCGCGCCGCGTCACCCTGGGCCTGCGCGAGGCCGTGCCGGCCGCCGTGACCGTTGTCGAGCAGATCAACCCCAGCACCCTGCTGAAGAGCCGCAAGACCGCCGAAGAGGCCGAGTTCATCCGCGAGGCCATGGCCGAGGACGGCGCGGCCATGTGCGAGTTCTATGCCGACTTCGAGGCTGCACTCGCCCGCGGCGAGCGCTGGAGCGAGCTGGACATCGACACCAAGCTGACCGCCGCGCGCCGCAAGCGCCCGGGCTTTGTCGGCCTGAGCTTCAGCACGATCGCCGGCTGGATGGCCAACGGCGCCCTGCCCCACTACCGCGCCACGCCCGAGTCCTTCGCCCAGATCGAGGGCAACGGTCTGCTGCTGATCGACTCCGGCGGCCAGTACCTGGGCGGCACGACCGACATCACGCGCGTCTGGCCCATCGGCACCGTCAGCGCGGCGCAAAAGCGCGACTACACCCTGGTGCTCAAGGGCACGCTGGCCCTGTCGCGCGTGCGCTTCCCGCGCGGCACCCTGAGCCCCATGCTGGACGCCATCGCCCGCGCGCCGCTGTGGGAGCACGGCCTGGACTACGGCCACGGCACCGGCCACGGCGTGGGCTACTTCATGAATGTGCATGAAGGCCCGCAAAGCATCAGCAAGGCCATCGCCGAGCCGGCCATGGCCATGGAGCCCGGCATGATCACCTCCATCGAGCCGGGCCTGTACCGACCGGGGCAGTGGGGCGTGCGCATCGAAAACCTGGTGCTCAACGTCGCCATCGACACGCCCGAGAAGAACGCCTTCGGCGAGATGCTGGCGTTCGAGACGCTGACGCTGTGCCCCATCGACACGCGCTGCATCGACCTCAGCCTGCTGCGCGCCGACGAGATCGCCTGGCTGAACGACTACCACGCAACGGTGCGCGAACGCCTGTCGCCGCTGGTCAGTGGCGCGGCTCTGGCCTGGCTGAACGAACGCACCCAGCCGCTGGCCGCATGAGGTGCCTGGCCGCGCTGCTGCTGATTGCGGCGGGCGCGGCCGGTGCACAGACGCGCCATGAAGGCCTGTGCGATGCATCGGCCGCGGTGGCGCTGGATGCCAAGCACTTCGTTGTCGCCGATGACGAACACAACCGGCTGACCATCTACCGGCGCGGCGAGGCCAAGGCCGTCGGCCAGGTCGAACTCGACGGCTTTCTGAAGACCGACAAGGAGGCCGACCTCGAAGGTTCGGCGCTGGTCGGCAACCGCATCTACTGGATCGCCTCGCATGCGCGCAACAGCGCGGGCAAGGTCCGCGAGGACCGGCAGCGCTTCTTCGCCACCGACATCCGCGGCCATACCGTCGAGCCCGTCGGCCAGCCCTACACGGGTCTGCTGGCCGATCTGCTGGCGGCACCCGCCCTGGCCCCGCTGAAGCTGTCCGACGCCGCCGGCCGCGCGGCCGAAGCGGCAGGCGGCTTCAACATCGAAGGCCTGGCCTCGGCGCCCGACGGCAGCCTGCTGATTGGCCTGCGCAACCCGATTCCGCAGGGGCGTGCCCTCGTCATCCCGCTGCTGAACCCCACCGAACTGATCGCCGGCAAAGGCCCGGCGCGCTTTGGCAGCGCCATCCGTCTGGACCTGGGGGGTCGCGGCGTGCGTTCCATCGACCGTGTCGGCACTGGCTATCTCATCGCCGCCGGGCCGCCGGCCGATGAAGGCAGCTTCGCCCTCTTCCGCTGGAGCGGCAAGCCCAACGACATGCCGACACCCGTCAAGGCCGACCTCGGCACGCTGCGGCCCGAGGCGCTGTTTGCCTGGCCGGATGGGCAGATCACCTTGCTCAGCGACGACGGCGGCGTGATGGTGGGCAGGAGGGCCTGCAAGGACGCCGACAGGGGCAAGCGCGGTTTCCGCACCCTGGACATCAGGCCTTAGCGCGCCTGAACGCCAGCAGCCCACCCAGGGCCGGCAGCAGCAGGAGCAGCGTCGAAGGCTCGGGCACGCTGTTGCTCTCGACATAGACCGCGCTCGTGGTCGTCGGGCTCCACCAGATCGCATTGGTCTTGCCCTGGATGGAATAGGCGAAGGCGCTGATGGAGGGGTGGACGCGGTCGAAGACGATGAGGAAGTCGTTGAACGCCCCGTCGCCGACGACCGCATTGGCGCCGCGCACGAGAGCGCCGATGGCGGTCTGCGTCGAACCCTGGTTGGCGATGCCGATCTCAGCCAACGTGTAGGCATGGCCGGCGATCTCGATGTCGATGCTGAGGAAGCTGGCGATGGGGTCGGCCGTGTTGACCGTGTCCCAGGTCAGGCGGGCATCGATCTCGCCGTCGAAGCCGGGGTATTGCGTACCGGCGTTCTGGAAGCCCGAGGCCTTGAGTTCCAGCGTGACGGGGGCTGCGAAGGCGGTGCCGCCGAGGCTCAGGGCAAGGACGGCGGCGGCGCGGGTGATGAGGGAAGAAGCGAGGGACATGTTGTGCTCCCGGGTTGAAGACATGCCCAAGTTAGAGGCACTTCCCCGTCGCCTCTACCCCCGAGGCGCTGGGCCTCCGCCGGGGAACTGCGGGGCCGGATCGGGCACTACATGTGCGGGGGCGACGTTGTGCAGGGATCGGAGCGCCAGCTCGAGCGCGGCATCCATCCCCCCGAAATTGGTGGGTCGAGTCGCTACACCGCGGCAGCCGCAGCGTCGGCCTGCGTCACCGACGGATAGGCCCACACCAGGGCTGCGCTGACCAGCAGCTGGATCAGCACGCCGGCGAACACCGGCACCGCACTCTCCGCATGGCCGAGGAAAGGCGCGACCAGCTGCGTGCCCAGCGCGCCTGCAGCCAGCAGGGCCAGCACCAGCAGGGCGGTGGCACGCCCCATCTGCGCAGGCGGCACGGCGAGTGCGTCCACAAACGTCGCCGGGCCGCGGATGGCCAGGGCACCGCAGAAGCACATCCAGTAGGCCGCCACCGCTGCATAGGGCAGCCACCCGCTCCATGCCATCAGCAAGGCAGCCGCACAAGCCACCAGCTGCACCACACTGCCCAGCCTGACGACACGCGCATGGCCCAGTCGCGCTGCCAGCTTGCCCGACTGCGAGGCGCCGATCATGAAGGAGCCCACGCCCAGCACCTGCAGCAGCGCGAAGGCCGCCGTGCCCAGGCCCAGGGTGTGCTGGAGCAGCTGCGGCGCGCTGGCCAGGAAGGTCAGCAACGCGCCGATGCACAGGGCATGCGAGCCCGCCAGACGCAGATAGCGGCGGTTGCGCAGGATGTCGAGATAACCCGCGTCGTGCTTCATGTCCAGGCCGGGCAGCTTGCGCGGCGCGATCTTCACCACCCAGGGCAGCACCAGCAGGGCCAAAGCCGCCAGCACCCAGAAGGTGCCGCGCCAGTCGGTCAGGCGCAGCAGCAGCGCGCCCAGCACGGGCCCGGCGGCCGGCACGATGGCCTCGACCATGGAGATGGCGGCAATGCCGCGCACCACGTCCTTGTCCGCCAACGTCGCACGCACGACGGTCGGCGCCACCACCGTCGCTGCCGCGGCCGACACCCCCTGCAGCAGGCGCAGCGCCAGCAGGGTCTCGATATTGGGCGCGAGGGCGCAGCCCAGGCTGGTCAGCACCAGCAGCGCCAGGCCAATCTCGAGGGAGAGGCGCGGGCCGAGGCGGTTCAGCAGCTCGCCCCACAGCAGCTGGGCGCCGGCCAGGCCGGCAAGGTAGACAGCGATGGTGGCCTGGGCCAACGACACGCTGATGCCCATGCCGGTCTGCAGGGCCGGCACGGCGGGCAGATAGAGATCCATCGCGGCCATGCTGACGCCGGTGACAAAGGCCAGCGGCAGGATGGTTCGTATCGATGCGGATGCGGGAGGGGAATGCATGCGGGAGCCTCTTCTTCACAGAGGGCGCCCTTGTTCTTGCGTCATCGCCAAGCGTGGCGAGAGCCTCGTCGCTCCCGTCGCAGCACCCCTCGTCGTGACGGCGACGCGGCACTCGCCACGTCACGGTCAATATTCTAGGCAAGGCAAACTGCGGTGATGGACCAGGTGGATATTGCCGTCATCGGCGCCGGCGTCGTCGGCCTCGCGATCGCCCGCGAGCTCGCGCTGCCCGGGCGCGAGGTCGTCGTCATCGAGGCCGCAGGTGCCATCGGCACGGGCATCTCCTCGCGCAACAGCGAGGTCATCCATGCCGGCCTCTACTATCCCGCCGGCAGCCTGAAGGCACGGCTGTGCGTGCGCGGCAAGCAACTGCTGTACGCCTACTGCGCGGCGCGCGGCATCGCGCATCGCCGCTGCGGCAAGCTGGTCGTCGCGACGCGTGACGAGGACCTGCCGCGGCTGGAGAAGATCGTCACCGGCGGCGCGGCCAACGGTGTTGACGACCTGCGGCTGCTGAACCGCGCCGAGACGCGGACGTTGGAGCCTGCCTTGAACGCGACCGGCGCGTTGCTGTCGCCGTCGAGCGGCATCGTCGACAGCCACGGCCTGATGACGTCACTGCTGGCCGACGCCGAGAACGCCGGTGCGACGCTGGCGCTGGCGAGCCCTGTCACGGGTGGTGTGCGCGAGGGTCAAGGCTGGCGGTTGCGCGTGGGCCCGGACTTCGAGCTGGGCGCACGCTGCGTCATCAATGCGGCAGGCCTCTTCGCAGGTCAGGTGGCGGAATCCCTGGGCGTACCAGGTCCACAGCTGCGCTTCGCCCGCGGCCACTATTTCTCGCTGACCGGCCGGGCGCCCTTCTCGCGGCTGATCTACCCGTTGCCGGTCGATGGCGGCCTGGGCGTGCACCTGACGCTGGACCTGGGTGGCCAGGCGCGCTTCGGGCCCGATGTGCAGTGGCTGCCAGACACCGATCCGGCGGCGCTGGACTACGCCGTCGATCCGGCACTGGGGCCGGCCTTCGAAGCCGAGGTGCGCAGCTATTGGCCGGGCCTGCCGGCGGGCACGCTGCAGCCGGCCTACAGCGGCATCCGGCCCAAGCTGACCGGCCCCGGCGAAGCGGCGGCGGACTTCCGCATCGATGGGACGACACCCGGACTCGTGCAGCTCTTCGGCATCGAATCACCGGGACTGACGGCCTCCCTGGCCTTGGCCGAGGAAGTCGCCAGCCGACTTCAAGCCGTGACGCTGAGCTGAGAGTCCGTGCCGGAGGACTGCAGCCAGTTCTTGCTGATCTGGTCGTAGAGCTTCTGCGCCAGCGCGGCGATGTCGCTGTTGGCACTGCCCTGGCTGCCGTCGGAACTCGCCGTCTGCGCCAGTTCCTTCAGCTGCCCCGCCAGCCTCTCGATCTGCGACACCGTGCCGTCCTGGTTGGCGTCCAGCGGGTCGTAGGTCGTGGAGGTGGAACTGGTGGAGCTGCTGCCGGACGATGCCGTCGGCGGCGGGCCACCGGCACCGTGGGGGCCACCTTCATGACGCTTCGCCTTGCCGGCTTCGAACTCAGCCTTCGACAGCTGTCCATCGCCGTCGGTGTCGAGCTTGGCGAACATGTCGCTGCCTTCGCCGCCAGCGTCGTTGGCCGCGCCGCGCGACTGCGCGAACTCCATCGTCGACGACGGCTTGGGCATCAGGTCATGCATGCCCTGGCTCAGCTCGTCGCTGGACAGGCTGCCATTGCCATCGGTGTCCATCTTCTTCAGCAGTTCGGCGCTGTCGCCGGCCTGGCTGCTGAGCGGACTCTTCTCCAGCATGGCCGCCAGCTCGGCGGCGTCGACACCGCCACTGCCGTCGCTGTCCACCTTGGCGAACATCTTGGCTTCGTGCTCGGCTCGGCGGTTCGAACTACTGCTTTCCCAGGACCGGTTGGCACCGCCCAGGCCGCTGATCGTGCTCATCGGGGACTCCTTTCAAGGGTTGAGGATCGCCCCGCGGCCCTGTTGCGGCGGGACGATTCATTCTTGAAAGCGCCGGTAAGCCCTTCGTATGCGCCATGTGTCGGGGCAGACACAAAGCGGGCTTCGAGAACCCGAACTGGCCCGTGATGCCGGCCCTGTTCGAGGCTTCCCTATGAGAGCCCGTTTCAGCCCTTGGCCGACTGCTTGGCGATGATGACGTCGGCCGCGTGCTCGGCCTGCTGCAGCGGCTGGCTCAGGGCCTGGGTCGTGTAGGCCGGCGTGGCAGGTGCCGGCGCACCGAGCACCGGGCCGCCGGTGTCGTGCGTGTCCACCGTCACATCCATGGACAGGCCGATGCGCAGCGGATGCTCGCGCAGCTCGGCCGCATCCAATGCGATGCGCACCGGCACGCGCTGCACGACCTTGATCCAATTGCCGGTCGCGTTCTGCGCCGGCAGCAGCGAGAAGGAACTGCCCGTGCCCGGCGACAGGCCCGCCACCCTGCCGTGGTACTCGACCTTGCCGCCATAGGTGTCGGCTTCCAGCGTCGTCGCCTGGCCGACGCGGATGTTGCGCAGCTCCGACTCCTTGAAGTTCGCATCCACCCAGAGCTGGTCCAGCGGCACGATGGACATCAGCGCCGTGCCGGGAATGACGCGGCTGCCGACTTGCACGCTGCGCTTGCCGACATAGCCCGACACCGGCGACACGACGGCATTGCGGCGCAGGGCCAGCCAGGCCTGCACATAGTCGGCCCGCGCGGCGAGCACGCTGGGATGCTGGGCGAGCGACACGCCCTGCACGCCGGCCTTGCTGGCGTCGACCTGGCGCAAAGCCACTTCCAGCGCCGCCTGCGCGCTCTTGACGGCCTGCTGGGCGTGGGCGATCTCCTCGGCCGGCAGCGTGTTGTCGGCGGCCAGCGGCTGGCGGCGGGCCAGGTCGTCCTGGGCGCGCTTCAGGTCCTGACGGCGCAACTCGACGGTGGCTTCGACCTGGGGCACGCCGGCATAGCGCTCACGCAGCTGGCGCACCGCGCCGCCCAACCGAGCCTCGGCCTGGGCCAGGGCGACTTCGGCGTCCACCGGGTCGAGCTTGACCAGCTCGGCGCCGGCCTGCACCAGTTGGGTCTCGTCGGCGCGGATCTCGGCGACGTTGCCGGTGACCTGCGAAGACAGCGTGACCAGGTTGCCGCCGACATAGGCGTTGTCCGTCTCCTCGCGCTTGGACAGCACCAGGGCCGAATAGATGGCGTAGAGCACGCCGGCAACGACGAACAGGGCCGTGATGCCGACGAGGGCCCAGCGGCGCTTGCGCTCCAGCGCAGGCTTAGTGACGGGTTCGGTGGTGGACATGGTTCAGTTTCCGGAGATGGCCATGGGTGCTTCGGCATGGAAGCCACCGCCCAGGGCCTGGGTCAGCGCGACTTCGGTCTGCAGGCGCTGGCGGGTCAGTTGCAGTTCGGCCTGGCGCTCGCGCAGCACGGCCAAGCCGGCCTGCACGCTGGTGGCACGGTCAGCCAGGCCCTGGCGCTGGCGAGCGTTGGCGCTGCGCTGTTGGGCATCGAGCAGCACGGCGGCTTCGTGCTGCTGCGTGGCTTGGGTAGACAGGCCTTGCAGCGCGGCAGCCGCCTGGGCCACGTCGCGCACGGCATCCAGCACGCGCTGGTCGTAGTCGGCGATCAGCTCGTCGCGCGCGCTGCGGGCCTGGCCGAGCTGGCCCTTCAGCGTGCCAGTGCTGAACAGCGGCAGGGCCAGCGAGGGCCCGGCGAAGAAGGTCCGGCTGGCGGTCCTCAGCAGCTTGGGCAGCGTCAGCGAGTCAAGACCCAGCGAGCCGGCGAGGTTGATGTCGGGATAGAACGCCGCCTGGGCCGCATCGACACGGTTCATGGACGCCTCGACCCGCCAGCGTGCAGCCTGCAGGTCGGGGCGGCGGGCCAGCAGCTCGTAGCCGAGATGCTCGGGCAGCGCGGCTTGGCTAGCGGGCAAGGAACGCGGTTGCAGCGTCGCGAGTGTGTCTTCGCCATGGCCCAGCAAGGCGCGCAGGGCCTCGCGTTGACCCATGGCGGCGGCCTCGGCCTCGGCGGTGCGGGCGCGCAGTTCGGCCAGCCTGGTGGCTTCAGCGCGCGGTTCGTCGACCGAAGCCAGGCCATGGGCGACACGCCGGTTCTTGTCATCCACCAGCGCTTGCTGGGCCGCAGCCTGCTCGCGCAGGTTGGCGGCCAGGGCCCACTGGCCCTGCAGCTCGAAATACGTGCGCGCCACCGAGCCGGCCAGGACCTGACGCACCTGGGCGGCTTCAGCCTTGCGCGCGAACTCCTCGCCTGCGGCGGCAGCCACCTGAGCGCGATTGCGGCCCCACAGGTCGAAGTCGTAGCGGGCCTGCAGCTTGACGTTGAAATCGTTGAAGGTGCCGCCGCCGATGGGCGACGGGAACAGGCCATTGGCCGAATAGCGCTGGCGGTTGGCGTCGGCCATCACGCCGGCCTCGGCGCCCGCGGCTGAGCGCGTGACGACCAGAGCCGATTGGGCGGCATTGACGCGCGCGGCGGCGGCTTCCAGCGACGGGCTGGCCTGCAGCGCGCGGTCGACCAGGGCGTCGAGCTGGGCGTCGCCGTAGCGCGTCCACCAGCGGTCGCCAGGCCAGGCGTTGGCGCCGGCTTGTCTGAGGTCGGCCGGCAGCTCCGCCGTTTTCACATCGGGCAATGCGACGGCATGTGTCTCGGGCGGGATGCTGATGCAGGAGCAAAGCAGCAGGGCCGACAGCGTGGCCATCAGCACCGTCAGGGCGAAGGGGTGGTTGAGGGGATTCAGGCGGGACAGCACGGGTATCACTCCAGCGCCGCGTGGTTGGCGGCTGGGTCGGAAAGCGCCTTGGGAGGGCGGATCAGCAGCAGCAGCGGGATGATGGCCAGCGTGACGAGGAACATCATCCAGAAGTCGTCGATATAGGCCAGCATCGAGGCCTGCCGCGTGATTTCGGCGTTCAGCAGCGTCGCGCCCGCCACGCCGCCGGAACCGTAGACCGCGGTCACGGTCGGGTCCTGCAGCATGGGGTTGGCGATGTTGATGTGCTCGGTGAGGGACGCGTGGGCGACCTGCACATTGCGCGTCAGCAAGGCCTGCACCAGGGCGATGCCGACGCTGCTGCCGATGTTGCGCACCAGGCTGTAGATGGCGGTGCCGTCGGCGCGCATGGCCGGCGACAGCGTCGCGAAGGTGGCGGTGCTCAGCGGCACGAAGACCAGGCCCAGGCCGATGCCTTGGATGATGCCGGGCCAGACGATGTCGCTGCGCGACAGCACCAGGGTGTACCGGCTCATCTGCCACAGCGAGAAGGCGGTCAGCGCAAAGCCCACGGTCAGCAGATAGCGCACGTCGACCTTGCCGACCAGCTTGCCGACAACCAGCATGGCCACCATGGTGCCGAGGCCGCTGGGCGCCGTGACGAGGCCGGCGATGGCCGCCGGGTAGCCCATCAGGCCCTGCAGCATGGACGGCGTCAGCGCCCGCGTCGCGAACAGCACCATGCCGACGATGGCGATGAAGAGCAGGCCGGTCACGTAGTTGGCGTTCTTCAGCAGCCGGTAGTCGAAGAAGGACTGGCCGGCGGGACGCAACGCCGTGTGGGCGATGAAGTAGGCGAAGCTGATGGCGAGCAAGACGGCCTCGATCCAGGTCTCGCGGGACGCGAACCAGTCGTTCTGCTCGCCGCGGTCCAGCAGCATCTGCAGCGCACCGATGGCGAGGCTCAAGGTGGCGAAGCCGAACAGGTCGAAGCGCATGCGGCGCGCGGGCGCGGCGCCGTGGATGTATTTCCAGACGCCATAGAAGGCCATGGCGCCGACCGGCACGTTGATGAAGAACACCCAGCGCCAGTTGTAGGCATCGGTCAGCCAGCCGCCCAGCGTCGGGCCGAGGATGGGGCCGATCATGACGCCCATGCCCCAGACGGCCATGGCCTGGCCATGCTTCTCGCGGGGGTTGATGTCCAGCAGCACGGCCTGGGACAGCGGCACCAAGGCCGCGCCGAACACGCCCTGGATGAAGCGCGCCAGCACGATCTCGGTCAGGTTGCCGGCCATGCCGCACAGCACGGAGGCAATGGTGAAGCCGCCGATGGAGGCGAGGAAGATGGTCTTCTGGCCGAAGCGGTCGCAGAGCCAGCCCGTCAACGGCATGGTGATGGCCGAGGCGACGATGAAGGAGGTCAGCACCCAGGTGATCTGGTCTTGCGAGGCCGACAGATTGCCCTGCATATGGGGCAGTGCGACGTTGGCGATGGTGCCATCCAGCGCCTGGATGATGGTCGCCAGCATGATCGACACGGTGATCATGACGCGGTTGGGCACGGGTGCCACCGCGGCGGCGCCCGGCACGGCCACAGTCGTCACAGACTGGCCTCGACCATGGCCTGCAGCTCCTCCAGCAGCTCGGTGGCAGCCTGCAGGCGCGCCTTGTCGATGCCGCCGAGCATCTCCTTGCGATAGGCGTCGGCGGCCGTCTTCACCTTGGCATAGAGGGCCTGGCCGGCCTCGGTCAGCACGACGTACTTGATGCGCCGGTCGGTGTCGGAGGGCACGCGCTCAACAAGTTCAGCCTTGACGAGGCGGTCCACGATACTGACGACCGAGGGGCCTTCCACGCCGAGTCGGTTGGCCAGCTCGATCTGGGAAAGCGGCTCCTTGGATTTGGCGATGTTGGCGATGGCCATCCAGCCCGACTGGCCGACGCCCAGGTCCTTCAGGCGGCGGTCGAGGGCCTGGCGCCAGATGCGCGCCGTGTGATGCAGCGCCATCGAGAAGCGTTCTTCGGTCGAGGCCATAGATTCGTCACCTATTCGTTTACCAGCTAATCGTTAGCTAGCTAATTAATTCTAGGCGACTCGGCGGAGCCATCGCAAGCCGGTCAAGAAAAAGCCCCGCTGAAGCGGGGCTGATGGGATCAGCGCGGCGGGCGGGTCAGATCGCGAAGGCCGCGTCGGCGGCGGCCGTCATGCGCGGCCACAGGGCCAGGCCGCCGTTCAGGCTCCACGCTTGCCCATGGCCGAGGCGGCGCAGGGCCTGGGCGGCCTGGGCGCTGCGGTTGCCGCTGCGGCAGAAGAAGACGATGGGCGTGCCGTCCGGCAGGGCCATCCAGCGCGCCAGGGCATTCGGCAGGCCCGACAAGGCAACCGCCTCGAGGCGGACCGTCACGCCCAGCTCGGGCGCCTGGCCCAGGCGCTGCTCATAGGGCTCGCGCACGTCGACCAGCAGCAGGCCGGGATGCTCCCGCGTCATCTGCATCAGCGCACTCATGCTGAGCTCGCTGGACGCCAGCGGGCAAGCGCTGTCGACCCGCGCCCCGCAGGCCACGGTCTGGTATTCGGTCAGGGCCAGGCCCTGCTCGAGCTGGGCCTTGGCGGCTGCGAAGCCGGCGTCGTCGACACGGCCGCTGAGGACATCGCCCAGCAGGGGTTGGGCGGCACATTCCACGGCCAGGGTGCTGGCAAAGCGGTCGTCGTAGTCGTGCCCCGGCAGCAGCAGGGTCTGCGGGCCGACGGTCAGCTCCAGCCGGCGCAGCGAGCTGCCGTATTCCAGCGGCGCGCTCTGCTCGAAGTCGCTGCGGCCCAGCGCCCCGGGCATGACGGTATCGCCGACAAAGGCCAGACGCAGGTTGCTTCCATCGTGCAGCAGATAGGCCGTCGAGTCTTGCGTGTGGCCGGGGATGGGCATGCGGCTGAGCTTGTGCACGCCCAGCCCGATCGCATCCACACCGCTCGGCCAGCCCAGGCCGTCGACATCGCCACGCACGCGGCCGGCGGCGGCGAGCAACTCGGGCGCGGACGAGGCGTGGTCGCCATGACTGTGGGTGTCCAGCACGGCGGCGAGCTCATAGTCCTGGCAGTTCAGCCACTGCGCCAGCCTCTCGGTCAGCTCGGGCAGCGGGTCGATGACGACCGCGCGGCGGCTGGCGGCATCGGCCAGCAGGTAGCAGCAGGCGCCGTCGACGACAAAGCGCATGAGGCCATCGGCCGGCAGGGCCTGGCCGGGAGCGCTCGGGTCCAGGCAGCTTTCGCGCAGCGACTCGCCGCAGATGCGGATGCGGGCGCAGGCCTCGTCGATGAAGGCGGCGTCGGCCACCGGGCCGAAGGACAGGCGCACGGCCGAAGCCGTCTGCCAGGCCGGCAGGCCCATGGCTTCGAGCACATAGCTGGGCTGGGCCTTGGACGCGCTGCAGGCCGAGCCGCCGCTGACGCGCAGCTCGGCGGCGTCGAAGAGGTCCAGCAGCAGCTTGGAGCTGATGCCGGGCACGGCGAAGTTCAGCGTCGTCGGCAGGCAGAGTTCGGGCGGTGCATTGAAGACCAGGCCGGGGAAGGCCTGCTGCAGTGCCGTGGCGAGGCGGTCGCGGAAGGCGACCAGCGTGGCGTGGTCGCGGAAGACCCTGCCCTCTTCCAGCGCCGCCAGCACGGCGCCCAGCGCGGCGATGCCGGACATGTTCTCGGTGCCGGAGCGCAGCGCGCCTTCCTGGCCGCCACCGGCAAGCAACGGCGTGAAGGGCGCGCCGTCGCGCACATAGAGCAGGCCGATGCCCTTGGGCGCGTAGAGCTTGTGGCCGGAGAACGGCGCGTAGTCGATGCGGCGTTCAGCCAGGCGCAGCGGCAGCTTGCCCAGGGCCTGCACGCCATCAACCATCCACAGCGCCGAAGTGCCGGACAGCGCCTGCTCGATGCCGTCCAGGTCGCTGATGGCACCGGTCTCGTTGTTGGCAGCCATGGTGCAGACCAGGCCGGCGCGCGGCGCATGCTCGCGAAGCCAGGCCAGGTCGTGGCGACCGTCGCGGCCGATCGGAATGGCCAGCACCTGCAGGTTCAGGCCCAGCAGCGCATTCCAGTGCTTGATGGCCTCGGGCACGGCCTTGTGCTCGGTGGCGCCGTAGAGCAGCAGCTCCGGCTTGGCCGGCGCATCGCGCAGGGCGCTGAGGGCCGACAGCACGGCAGTCTGGATGCCCTCGGTCGCGCCGCTGAGGAAGAGCAGCTTGCCGCTGCTGGCGCCGAGCACGCGGCGCGCGCGGGCGCGCACGCCGTCCATCAACGCCCTCGCCTTCAGGCCGGTGCTGTGGATGCTGCTGGGATTGCCGAAGTCTTCGGCCATGGCCGCCATGGCGGCCTCGCGGGCCTGGGGCAGGACGGGCGTGGTGGCGTTGGCGTCGAGATAGATTTCCATGGTGCGGCCGCTGCGGCGGTGAAAGTCGTTGGTGAGTATTGTTGCCAGCCTCGGTTGGAAATGGGTTGCGCCAGGTGAGTCGATGGCCGTTGGATTGAGAATGGATTGCTGCGTATCATCGAATCCATGAAATTGGATTCCATCGATCTGCGTATCCTCGACATCCTGCAACAGAATGCCGAGCTTCAGACCGCGGAGATTGCGCAACAGGTCGGCCTGTCGACGACACCCTGCTGGCGGCGCATCCAGCGGCTGAAGGAAGCCGGCGTCATCACCCGCCAGGTGGCGCTGCTGGACGCGCAGAAGGTCAACGTCGGCGTCACTGTCTTCGTCTCGGTACGCACCAACACGCACAGCCAGGAGTGGTTCGAGACCTTCAAGGCGACGGTGCAGGCCATTCCCGAGGTGGTGGAGTTCTATCGCATGAGCGGCGATGTGGACTACCTGCTGCGGGTGGTGGTGCCCGACATCGCCGCCTACGATCGGGTCTACAAGCGGCTGATTGCCGGCACCGAACTGCGCGATGTCAGCTCCAGCTTCGCCATGGAGGAACTCAAGCTGACCACAGCGTTGCCGCTGGGGTATGTCGGTTGACACCCCTTTGGCTACGAGGTGTTGCAAATTACGGGTGGCCGCAGTACACCGTCCAGGCACTGCGGCGTTAAGTTCACCGCATCCGATATCGAGCGAGCCTGCCATGAAGACCCTTGTCCGCGCTTCCGTTGTCATCGCCCTGCTGGCCGCCCAGGGCCTGGCGAGCGCTGGCCCCCGCTACTACCACCATCACTACCACCGCGGCCCCGGTCTCGGCGGCCTGGTGCTCGGCCTGGCCGTCGCGGTGCCGCTGATCGCAATGGCCAACCACGCAGAGCGCGAGGTGGTCTATGTGCCGCCGCCTCCCCCGCCGCCGCCGCAACCGGTCTACGTCCAGCCGGCCCAACCCGTCTATGTGCAGCCCGCACCGTCGCGCGCCGTACCCATCGTCTACCCGCGCAATGGCCAGAGCGCCGCGCAGCTGGAAGGCGACAGCCGTGAATGCAACCGCTGGGCGACGACCCAGCAAGCCGCCATGTCCGACGCTGGGGTGTTCCAGCGCGCCGTCGAGGCCTGCATGGACGGCCGCGGCTACACGATGCGTTGAGATGGGAGCCGCGTCGGCGGCATTCACAAGCAAAAGGACCTGGGGCTTGCGCCTTCAGGTCCTTTTTCAATGGCGGCGTATCAGCGCCAGGCGGGACCGCGCCCCACCCACCATCCCGCTGCGATTCTCGTCACGGGCGCCTGCGGCCTGGAATGACCGCGCAATGAAAAAGACCTGGAGGCTTTCGCTTCCAGGTCTTTGCATTACTTGGGGTGGCTGATGGGACTCGAACCCACGACGACAGGAATCACAATCCTGGACTCTACCAACTGAGCTACAGCCACCACAGAGCCAAAAAGTATAACCTAAAAATCAGGGTGTGCTGGCGGCCGAGGCGGGTGCTTCGACCTTGAGGGCCGCCTTGTACTGCGTCTTCAGTGCGGCCAGATAGGCCTGGCCTTCGGCGCGAGTCCAGGCACTGGCGTATTGCTGGACGGCGCGCTTGTCGTCGACGACGGCGGCGTCGCGCGGTTGCAGCTTGTTGATGCGCACGACGACATAGCCGCCATCGTCGGCCGTCACACCCACCACTGCCGGCAGCTTCGCGGCGTCGGCGCCGAGCACGGCTTCGAGCTGGGCGCGCGTCAGGGCCTGCGGCTTGGCGCGCGACACGGCGACAGCGGCGTCCAATCCGGCGACGTCGGCCGGATTGGCCTTCAGTGCAGCCAGGCGTGCTTCGCCGGCCTTCTTGGCCTGCTCGGCGGCGAGCTTCTTGACGAGCTGCTCGCGGACCTTGTCCTTCACATCGGCCAGGGGCGGCACGCGGGCCGGGCTGTACTGGACGATGCGGGCGGACACAAGCTGGCTCGGGCCAGTCTCGACGGACTCGGTGTTGCGCTTGTTGCGCAGCGCGTCGGTGCCGAACACGGCGTCCAGCAACTTGGCCGAAGCGAGGGGACCGGCGGCACCCGGCTGGGGCTTGCGCTGCACGGTGGCCGTCTGGATCTGCAGCTTGAGCTTGTCGGCGGCGGGCTGCAGGCTGTCGGACTGCTCGTAGACCAGGTTGCCGAACTGCTCGGCGGCCTCGGAATAGCGGCGCTGGGCCAACTGCTTGCGCACCTCGTTCTCGACCTCGGCGCGCACGGCCTCGAAGGGCTTCTTGTCGCCGCCGCGGGTGCCGGTCAGCTGGATGATGTGGAAGCCGAAATCGGTCTCGACGAGATTGCTGATCTCACCCTGCTTCATCGCGTACACGGCCGCGTCGAACTCCTTGACCATGGCGCCACGGCTGAAGAAGTCGAGGTCACCACCGTTGGCCGCCGAGCCTTCGTCCTGGGAGTTCTTCTTGGCCAGGGCGGCGAATTCGGCCGGGTTCTTGCGGACCTGGGCGAGGAGTTCTTCTGCCTTGGCCTTGGCCTTGGTGCGCTCCGCGGCGGGCGCGCTGCGGTCCACCTTGATGAGGATGTGGCTGGCGCGGCGCTCTTCGGGCACGCCATAGCGGGCGGCGTTTTCCTTGTAGTAGTTCTGCAGATCGTCTTCGCTGAACTTGACGTCCTTCTTCAGCGCCTCGACGTCCAGCACGACGTACTGGATCTGAGCCGATTCCGCCAGCTGGAATTTGGCGGCGTTGGCCGGCTCCTTGTAGAAGGCGTCGATGTCGGCATCGCTCGGGTTGATCTTGGCGGCGAAGTCCTTGATGTCGAAGCGCTGCAATTGCACTTCACGCTGTTGCAGCAGGGCATCGAAAGCCAGCTTGGGGGCCGCATTGCCGACAGTGGAAGAAGCCTCGACCGGCGCGGTGACCTGGCGCACCGCGTAGTCCTGGCGCAGGCGGTCCATCAGCATGCCGGGCGTCATGCCCTGGGCCGCGAGCAGTGCCTTGTTGATGGTGCCGTCGGGGTTGCGCAGGAAAGCGAACTGCGGGTCGTTCCAGAAGCGCGCGTTGACCGCATCGCTGCTGAGTGTGAAGTGCTGGCGATCGGCTGCGGCCTGCAGCGTGCGCTGAGCAACCAGATTCACGAGCGCCATGTGCTTCACTTCCGGCGAATCCAGCAGCTTGGCGTCAATTTCGGGATTCTGGCGTCGCGCTCTTTCCGACTGATCGCGTTGGGCCACTTCCCATTCTCCCTGCGTGATCTTCCGGCCATCGACCGTCGCCACACTGGTATTGGCCCCGCCCATCATGCTGGTGTAGCCCTGCATGCCGACGAAGGCGAAGGACGGCAGGATCAACAGCAGCAGGATGAACTGGAACAGGCGGTTGTGTGTGCGGACGAATTCAAACATCTCGAGGAGCCTTGAGGATCAAACGCGACGAAGGCGAACCGAGGTTCGCCTTCGAGGGGAGCAGCATTCTAAATGCGAGGCAGCCGAAGCCGCCCTGGGGTCGGATGGTGGGCGCTGACGGGCTCGAACCGCCGACAATCTCCGTGTAAGGGAGGTGCTCTACCAACTGAGCTAAGCGCCCGGGGAAAACCGGGACCGGAGAGTCTTCAGTTCACGGCGTCCTTGAGCGCCTTGCCGGGTTTGAACTTGGGAACCTTGGCCGATTTGATCTTGATGGTGTCACCGGTGCGCGGGTTGCGGCCGGCGCGCGCGGCGCGCTTGGTGATGCTGAAGGTGCCGAAGCCCACCAGCGAAACGGTGCCGTTCTTCTTCAGCGTCGTCTTGACGCCGCCGATCACGGCTTCGAGCGCGCGGCCCGCAGCAGCCTTGGAGATGTCGGCCTGCTTGGCGATGTGCTCGATCAATTCGGACTTGTTCACTCGTGCCCCCTCATGACAATTCAGCGGACTGTTGAGCCCTGCAACTGACTGGCTGCAAGACTGCGATGCAGATGTCGATCCCGCGCACTGCGCAGCCCGTGACAGGCCGACCACAGGCGGCCAAGGCGCGCGCGGGGAAGCGGATTCTAGACGCGCGTCCGGCGCTGGGCAGGGCGGGAAAAGTCCCGATACAACTCGCTGTCCGGTGTGAGCCGGCGGACCTCTCAGCGGGCCTTGGCGCGGATCTCCGGCAAGGCCTTCTGCAGGTAATAGACCATGGACCAGATGGTCAGCACCACGGCGGCGTAGATCAGCCAGGTGCCCCACAGCCGCGTCGGGATCAGGCCGAAGAGCTGGCCGTCATAGAGCAGGAAGGGAATGGCCACCATCTGCACCGTCGTCTTCAGCTTGCCGACCATGTGGACGGCGACGCTGCGCGAGGCACCGATCTGCGCCATCCATTCGCGCAAGGCGGAGATGGCGATTTCGCGACCGATGATGACGAGGGCCACGAAGGCGTCAACGCGACCCAGTTCCAGCAGCACCAGCAAGGCGGAGCAAACCAGGAATTTGTCGGCCACGGGGTCGAGGAAGGCACCGAAGGACGAGGTCTGGTTGAGCTTGCGCGCCAGATAGCCGTCCAGCCAGTCGGTCAATGCGACGACGACGAAGAGGACGGTCGCGAACAGGTTCTGGTGCGCAGCCGCCAGCTCCAGGTGGTACACGCCGACGATCAGCGGGATGGCCACGATGCGGGCCCAGGTCAGCAGAGTCGGCAGCGTCAGGAACATGACGGCATTGTGCCCATGTCGCCGCCCTCTTCCTGTGCGCGGGGACGCAATTGTGGTTGCCAGCCCTCAGTTCAGGCTGAGCGGCTTGAAGCGCCGGTCTTCTTCGAAAAGAAAGGTTTCGGTGAACTTCCAGGGTTCAGGCATGCGGCGCACGTCACCGAAGGGCGCGGCGCGGTGGATGGCATCGATGGCCAGCTGCAGGGTCTCGGGCGCAAATCGCGGCGGGCGGATCACGTTGACGCGGCGCACGCTGCCATCGGCCTTGACCTCGATCTCCAGCACGACCACGCTGAGCACATGCGACGGCGCCGCCGTCATGAAGCTGCCCTCGGGATTGGCCATGACCAGACGCTCAGCGGCCTGGCGGCGCAGTTCGTCATGGGTGCGCACGGGCTTGGGCGGCGGCAGGCCGGCCGGCTTGGGTGCGGCCACGACGGCCGGCGACGGCAGCGGTGCAGGTGCGGACAGGGCAGGCGCGGCGCGCGCCGGTGCGGGGGCGGGCTCGGGAGCGCGCGGCGTCGCGGCACAGCCGGCCAGCAGCGGGCCGATCAGCCAGCGGGCAGTCCGCTTGAGACGGTGCATGGTGCGCAAGATGAGTCCCTCCAGTGCCATGGATTGTTGGCCTTCGCGTTCTGCTCGTTGTGCGACGGATGTCTCGCCTGCGCCCGTTGACCTGTAGTTCAGTGCAACGCGCGGTAAATCTCTTCGGCGAGCTCCTTCGAGATGCCTTTGACGCTGCACAGCTCGTCCACGCTGGCCCCGGCCACGCCCCTCACGCCACCGAAGCGCTGCAACAACTGGGCACGTTTCTTGGGGCCGACCCCCGGCACGTCCTCCAGACGCGAGCCGCCGGTGCGCGTGGCCGCGCGCTTGGCACGCATGCCGGTGATGGCGAAGCGGTGGGCCTCGTCGCGGATCTGCGCAATCAGCATCAGGGCCGCCGAGTCGCGACCGAGGTAGACCTTCTCGCGCCCGTCGGCAAACACCAGCTCCTCCAGGCCAACCTTGCGTCCCTCACCCTTCTCCACGCCGGCGATCAGGCTCAGGTCCAGCCCCAGCTCCTCGAAGACTTCGCGCGCCATGGACACCTGGCCGCGGCCGCCGTCCACCAGCACCAGATCGGGCAGGCGGCCGGTGCCGAGCTGGGCGGCCTCGGCCATCTTGCTGTAGCGCCGCGTCAGCACCTGGCGCATGGCGGCATAGTCGTCGCCACCGATGATGCCTTCAATGTTGTAGCGCCGGTACTGGCTGCTCTGCATCTGGTGGTTCTCGAAGACCACACAGCTGGCCATCGTCGCCTCGCCGGCGGTGTGGCTGATGTCGAAGCATTCGACGCGGAACTTGTCGATCTCGGGCGGCGCCAGGTCCAGCGCGTCCACCAGGGCCCGGGTGCGAGCCTGCTGCGAGCCTTCCTCGGCCAGCAGCCGGGCCAGCGCCAGCTCGGCGCCCTTGATGCACATCTCCTGCCAGATGCGGCGCTGGCCACGCGGCTGGGCCTGCACGGTCACGCGGCTGCCGACCTGGCTGCCCAGGGCTTCGGCCAGCCCGGCGTCCACCACCTCGCTGACGATGATCAGGCCCGGCACCGGCGAGGCGAGGTAGTGCTGGGCCATGAAGGCCTCCAACACCTGTCGCTCAGGCGACAACTTTTCTTCGTCGTCGAGCTGGATGGCCGTCGCGTCATCGACATGTTTGGGGAAGAAGGCGCGGTCGCCCAGATGCCGGCCGCCGCGCACCATGGCGAGGTTCACGCAGGCCTTGCCGCCCTGCACCTTGACGGCCAGGATGTCCACGTCGCGGTCGCGGCCGGTGGCGCTGCTCTCCTCGATGACCTGCTGCTGCAGCACCTTGGACAGGGCCTGGATCTGGTTGCGCACCTCGGCCGCGAGCTCGTACTCGTAGCGCTCGGCATAGGCGCCCATCTGCTCCTGCAGCGACGCCATCACCTCGTCGGTCTCGCCGCGCAGGAAGCGCTCGGCGCTGTGGACGTCGCGCGCGTACTCTCCCGTCTGCCCGGCCGGCACGCAGGGGCCGGAGCAGCGCTTGATCTGGTGCAGCAGGCAGGGCCGGCTGCGGTTGTTGAAGACGCTGTCCTCGCAGGTGCGCAGACGGAACACCTTCTGCATCAGCTGGATGGATTCCTTCACCGCCCAGGCGCTGGGGAAAGGTCCGAAGTACTGGTGGCGCTTGTCCACCGACCCGCGGTAGTAAGCCATGCGCGGGTAGGCGTGCGAGGTGATCTTCAGATAGGGATAGCTCTTGTCGTCCCGGAACAGGATGTTGAAGCGCGGGTTCAACGTCTTGATCAGGTTGTTTTCCAGCAGCAAGGCCTCGGCCTCGGTGCGCACGACCGTCGTCTCCATGCGGGCGATGCGCGCAACCATCATGCCGATGCGCGTGCCGCCGTGGTTCTTCTGGAAATAGCTGCTGACGCGGCGCTTCAGGTCCTTCGCCTTGCCGACATAAAGCACTTCGTCGCGGGCATCGAAATAGCGATACACGCCCGGCAGGGCTGGCAGCGCATTGACTTCAGCGGTCAGGCGCTCGCGAGCCGCGCGTGCGGCGGCTTCCATTTCGGCGGTGCGCTTCTTCTCGGCGGCCTCGACGGTGGTGCGCTCGTCGGGTTCGGTGTTGGACGGGGTCGGGATCGACATGGCGACGGATTTTGGCCTGGGACAATGCATCGCCATGCTTTGGGACATTTTTTGCCGCGTGATCGACAACCATGGCGACCTCGGCGTCTGCTGGCGGCTGGCGCGCGACCTCGCCGCCCGCGGCGAGCAGGCCAGGCTTTGGGTGGACGACGCCTCCGCGCTCGCATGGATGGCCCCCGAACGGCCCGACCGAGGCCATGGCGTCGAGATCCGGCCCTGGCCCGAGAACGACGTGGAGGCCGACCCCGGCGACGTGGTCATCGAGGCCTTCGGCTGCGAATTGCCGGCATTCTTCGTCGCCCGCATGGCCGCCCGACAGCTTGCGCCCCGCTGGATCAACCTCGAATACCTCAGCGCCGAAGACTACGTGGAGCGCAGCCATGGCCTGGCCTCGCCGCAGTTCCACGGCCCGGGCGCGGGGCTGACCAAGCACTTCTTCTACCCCGGCTTCACGCCCCGCACCGGCGGCTTGCTGCGCGAGTCGGGCCTGCTGGATCGCATCGCCAATTTCGACGGCCGCAGCTGGCTGGCCGCGCGCGGCTGGGCGCCTGAGGAGGGCGAACGTGTCGTCAGCCTGTTCGCCTATGCCAACGAACACTTGCCGGCCCTGCTGGCCGCCCTGGCCGAACAGCCCACGCTGGTGCTGGCCTGCCCCGGACCGCTGCAGCCCCTGATCGCCGCCCGACCGAATCTGCGGTCCATCGCCCTGCCCTATCTGCCGCAGGATGACTACGACCGGCTGCTCTGGGCCTGCGACCTGAATTTCGTGCGCGGCGAGGACTCCTTCGTGCGCGCCCAATGGGCGGGCAAGCCCTTCGTCTGGCACATCTACCCGCAGGACGACGACGCCCACCACGCCAAGCTGGAGGCCTTCATGGCGCGAGCCGATCTGCCTTTGTCCTGGCGTGCCGTTTGGCGCGGCTGGAATGGCCTCACCGCTCTGCCCGCCACATTCAAAGGCTTGGATGAGGCAGCCAGCCACGCACCGCAGTGGCGTGCGCAATTGGCAGCGCAAGCCGATCTGCTGACGCAGCTGAAGGGATTCTTAGGGGTTTCCAGCTAGAATGTCGGGCTTTGCCGCGCCAAACCGGGATGAAATCCGCTGGAGTCTGGTGCGCAGCTCCTGACTCAATCTCGAGAGAAGACCCCATGAAACTCGCTCAAGAAATCCGCGCCGGCAACGTGATCATGCAGGGCAAGGACCCGATGGTCGTCCTGAAGACCGAATACAGCCGTGGCGGCCGTGGTGCAGCCACCGTGCGCATCAAGATGAAGAACCTGCTGAACGGCGCTGGCGCTGAGCTGGTCTTCAAGGCCGACGACAAGATGGAGCAGATCATCCTCGACAAGAAGGAGTGCACGTACTCCTACTTCGCCGATCCGATGTATGTCTTCATGGACACCGAGTACAACCAGTACGAAGTCGAGTCCGAGAACATGGGCGACGCCCTGTCCTACCTCGAAGAGAACATGGCCGCGGAAGTGACCTTCTACGACGGCAAGGCCATCTCCATCGAACTGCCCACCAGCGTCGTGCGCGAGATCGAGACCGAGCCGGCCGTCAAGGGCGACACCTCGGGCAAGGTCATGAAGCCCGCCCGCCTGAAGGGCACCGGCTTCGAAATTGCCGTGCCGCTGTTCGTTGAAAACGGCGACAAGATCGAAATCGACACCCGCACCCACGAGTACCGCAAGCGCGTCTAAATCACGCTCCGGCTTCGCCAACAAAAACGCCCGCTTGCAGCGGGCGTTTTGCTTTACAGCGCGTCGTCTGAGAGGTCGGGCACCTCGAGGGCTTCAGGCTCGGCGTCGATCTCGCTGTCGAAATCGGCGGCGCTGCCCTTGACCGGGATCCAGGGGCGGTCCAACGGGCGGTAGACGCGGCGCTGCAGGCGGGCCAGGCGGTCCGAACGCTCGATGGCGTTCATCACTTCCTCGGGAGCGATCAGCATCGCGAAGGGATCAGCCAGATTCGGGGTGGTGGACAGCATGGTGGGCCTCGTGTTTGACGATGGCTCCACTGTAGGCAGCCGCGCGTTTCCGAAATAGTCGGCTCAGCGCGCTAGCTGCTGTAAGACTTTTCCCTACACGCCTGCTTGCGTGAGAACTATTTGGCAGCGCCGCCCTGCTGGCGTTCCTGCATGACGCGGCGCAGCTCACGGGCCATCAAGTCTCGGCCGCCGCGCTGGGCAAAGTCGGCTGCGGTCAGCTCCTGCTCGTTGGCGGCACGCGGCTCGGCGCCGGCCTTGAGCAGCAGGGGCACCAGGTCGCTGTTGCCGTAGCGCGCGGCCATCATCAGCGGCGTCGTGCCGTTCTCGGAGCGCGCGTTGAGCTCGGCGCCCTGTTCGATCAGGAAGGCGGCCACGCCGTTGTCCGGCCCGCTGCAGGCGTAGTGCAGCGGCGTCCAGCCCTTGCGGTTGACCGTCGCACCATGCTTCACCAGGGCCTGAGCCGCCGGCAGCGAGCCGCGGATGGCGGCAATCATCAGCGGCGTCTCGCCCTGGGCATTGGGCTCGTCGACCTGGGTCAGCGGCGACGCCAGCAGGCTGTCCAGCGCGCGCAGGGAGTCCTCGCGCAACGCGATGAAGATGGCCTTGCGGCCGCGCGAATCGGCCTGGTTGGGGTCCACGCCCTTGAGCATCAGGCTCAGCACGGCACGGCCGTCGTTCATCTCGGCGGCGATGACAAGTTCATCGATGGGTGCGGCGCGCAGCGCCGTCGTCGCCAGCAGCGCCAGCGCGCCCAGCCAGGCCTTTTTCATGCCGCCTCCGGCAAGCCGAAAAGCCTTCGCGTGTTCGCGGTCGCGTGGGCGGCCAGTTCCTCCACCGGCAGGCCCACGGCGTCGGCCACGGCCTTGGCGACATGGGGCACATAGGCCGGCGAATTGGTCTTGCCGCGATAGGGTACCGGCGCCAGATACGGGCTGTCGGTCTCGATCAGCACGCGGTCCAGCGGCAGCAGCTTCAGCAGGTCGCGCAGGTCCTGGGCGTTCTTGAAGCTGACGATGCCGGAAAAGGAGATGTAGTAGCCCCGCTCCACCGCCGCCAGCGCCACCTCGGCGGTCTCGGTGAAGCAGTGGAAGACGCCGCCGGCCTGCTCGCCGCCCTCCTCGTCCAGCACGCGCAGCGTGTCGGCCGCACTGGAACGGGTGTGGATGACGAGCGGCTTGGCGGCTTGCTTCGCGGCGCGGATGTGGGTGCGAAAGCGCTCGCGCTGCCACTCCATGTCCTGGATGCTGCGGCCGTTCAGGCGGTAGTAGTCCAGCCCGGTCTCGCCGATGGCGACGACGCGCGGCAGCGCGGCCAGGCGCACCAGTTCGGCCACGTCGGGCTCGCGCATGTCCTCGGTGTCGGGATGCACGCCCACCGTCGCCCAGAGCTGGCCGTGCTCCAGCGCCAGCGCGTGCACGACCTCGAATTCCTCCATCTGCGTGCAGATGCAGATGGCCTGATCGACCTGGGCGGCCTTCATGTCAGCCAGGATGGCGGGCAGGTTCTGCTTCAGCTCGGGGAAGCTGAGATGGCAATGCGAATCAACGAACATCGAACCGGGGTCGGGAAGGAATCAGAGCGTCTGGGTCGGCTTGCTCGAGGAGATCGCGGTGCCCAGGATTTCCTCGATGCGCGCGCGGATCAAGCGCGTCTTCTCGTCGCCCGGGAAGCGCACGCCCACGCCCTGGGTGCGGCCACCCGAGGCGTTCGGCGGCGTCAGCCAGGCCACCTTGCCGGCGACGGGATAGCGCTGGTTGTCCTCGGGCAGGGCCAGCAGCAGATAGATGTCCTCGCCGAGCTTGTAGTCGCGCGTTGTCGGCACGAACAGGCCGCCTTCCGTGAAGGCCGGGATGTAGGCGGCGTACAGGGCCGACTTCTCCTTGAACACCAGCTGGATGACGCTGGGCCGCGCCCCGGATGCCACGCCCTGCCCACCCACCGTGGGCAAGGGCAGATTGCCGCCCATCTGGCTGGGCTGGAAATTCGGGGACTTGGAGTTGGGGTCGCTCATGAGGTCTGAGTGTAGTCAGCGCGCGGCAGCCGAAATGGCGGCCTGGGCTTGCGCGACGAGAGCCTCGATCCACAGGCTGGCGTTCAGCGGGTGGTCGGCATGGCGGGACGCACGGCGCAGCTCGGCGTCCCAGCCCAGCAGGGGCGCAGCGCGCCTGGGTGAAGGCAGGGAGGCCGCGGCAAAGAACTGGCCCGGCCGTCCATGGCTGCGGCGCACCAGGTCATGGCACAGGCGCTGCAGCGCGTCGATGACGCGGGGCGGCGCCCAGTCCGACAGGGCGGCCACCTCACCGCGGGCCACGCGCTTGGGCAGGGCCTGCCAGGCGGCGTCGGTCAGGCCGGCTTCCGACCAGGCGAGAGCCTGCTGGGGCCTGCCGCCGGTGGCATCCAGCAGGCCTTCTGCGCCATCCAAACCTTTGGTCTTCAACCAGGCCAAGGCGGCGGCGCGCTCGGGCAGCGACAGAGGCACGGGCTGGCAGCGGCTGCGGATGGTGGGCAAGAGCGAGGCGCTGTCATGGCTGGCCAGCGCGAAGCGCAGCAGGCCCGAGGGCTCCTCCAGCGTCTTCAACAGTGCATTGGCCGCGATGCCGTTCAGCGCCTCGGCCGGGAAGATGACGACGACCTTGGCCTTGCCGCGCGCCGACGTGGCCTGGGCAAAGGCCAGCAGATTGCGCACCGCCTCGACCTTGATCTCCTTGCTGGGCTTGGCCTTGCCTGCCTTGGGGGCGTCCGGTTCCTCGAAAGGCAGGCCGAGCGACTCGCGCGCCGAAGCGTCCAGGGCTTCGGGCATCAGCAGCTGGAAGTCCGGGTGGGTGCCGCTGGCGAACAGCTTGCAGCTGGCGCAATGGCCGCAGGCGGGCTGGGCCTCGCCGCGGTCTTCGCACAGCCAGCTCTGGGCCAGCTTGACTGCCAGTTCGAGCTGGCCGACGCCGGCCGGTCCCTGCACCAGCAGGGCATGCGAGCGCGCCCGCGCCAGCGCGTCGGCCAGCGGCGCCTGCAGCCAGGGGAGATCGGCGTTCAGCATGTCGGATATCGCTGTTCGAGCACGGCCAGCACCTGGGCACCTACCTGCTCCACCGTGCCGCTGGCGTCGATGCGGACCATGCGCTGCGGCGCCTTGGCCGCGCGGTCGGCATAGCCGGCTCGGACGCGCTCGAAGAAGTCCAGGTCCTGCTGTTCGATGCGGTCGGCCTCGCGGGCGCTGGCGCGGCGCGCGGCGGCCTGTTCGGAAGGCAGGTCGAACCACAGCGTCAGCTCGGGCTCGGTGCCTTCCTGCACCCAGTCGGCCAGCGGGTCCAGCACGCTCAACGGCAGGCCTCGACCGCCACCCTGGTAGGCAAAGCTGGCATCGGTGAAGCGGTCGCAAAGCAGGGTCTTGCCAGCGGCCAGCGCGGGCTTGATGACCATCTCGACATGGTCACGCCGGCCGGCAAACATCAGCAGCAGCTCGGTGAGCGAGCCCATGGGCTGGTTCAGCACGATGTCGCGCAGGGTCTCGGCCAACGGGGTGCCGCCGGGCTCGCGGCTGAGCTGCACATCGGCGCCGCGGGCGCGGAACCAGTCGGCCACCGCCTGGATGTGGGTGGACTTGCCGGCACCGTCGATGCCCTCGAAAGAAATGAACCGACCAGTCACTTGCCGCCGCGTTGGTATTTGTTGACCGCGCGATTGTGCGCGGCGAGGTCTTCGCTGAATTCGCTGCTGCCGTCGCCCCGGGCGACGAAGTACACCGCCTTGATGGCCGCCGGGTTCAGTGCCGCCTGCAGCGAGGCCGCGCCCGGCATGGCGATGGGCGTGGGCGGCAGGCCGCCGCGGGTGTAGGTGTTGTAGGCGGTGTCGGCCAACAGGTCGCGCTTGCGCAGATTGCCGTCGAAGCTCTCGCCCAGGCCGTAGATGACGGTGGGGTCGGTCTGCAGCGGCATGCCGACGCGCAGGCGGTTGATGAAGACGGCAGCCACCTTGGAGCGGTCGGACGACACGCCGGTTTCCTTCTCGACGATGGAGGCCAGGATCAGGGCCTCGTCGGCCGACTTCAGCGGCAGGTCGGCGGCACGCTTGCTCCAGGCCGCGGCAAGGCGCCCCTGCATGGCCGCATGGGCGCGCTTGAGCACGGTCAGGTCGCTCACGCCGCGGCTGTAGGCATAGGTGTCGGGGAAGAAACGGCCCTCGGGTGCGACGCCGGGCTCGCCCAGGGCGGCCATGAGGTCGGCGTCGCTCATCTGCGCGGTCCTGGGCTTGAGCTGGGGCGCCGCGGCCAGGGCCGCCCTCACCTGGCGCCAGTTCCAGCCCTCGATGAGGCGCAGCTGCTCCATGACCTGGTCGCCGCGCACCATCTTGTCCAGCAGCTCGCGCGGCGTGATGCCGGCGTGGACCTCATAGCTGCCGGCGCGGATCTGCTTGGCCTGGCCCGACCACTTGAACCACTGGTAGAGGAAGCGCCCGTCGGTCTGCACGCCGGCCGCCACCCAGGCACGGGCCACCTCGGCCGGGTTGGTGCCGGGCTCGATGGACAGTTCCACCGAAGGCGCGGCCAGGCCCAGCGGGCTGCGCAGCCACTGCCAGACGGCCCCCGCGGCCAATGCCGCCATCAACAACAGGGCGAACACCGCCCGCAACAACCACTTCATGCCCTTGGTCAGGCTCCGTCTAAAGGGGGCTGATGATAATTGCCGCCATGTCTCAAGCCTCCCAACTCCGCCTCGCTGACTGGGGCGTCATCCGCGCCCAGGGCGCCGACGCCGCCAGCTTCCTGCACAGCCAGCTGACCCAGGACTTCGCGCTGCTCGACCGCGACCACGCCCGCCTGGCCGGCTTCTGCACGGCCAAGGGCCGGCTGCTGGCCACGCTGGTGGGCTGGAAACAGGGCCAGGATGGAACTGACAGCGAAATCCTGCTGGCCCTGCCGGCCGAGACCCTGGCGGCCACGCTGAAGCGCCTGTCCATGTTCGTGCTGCGCGCCAAGTGCAAGCTGAGCGACGCCAGCGCGGAGTTCGCCGTCTACGGCTTGCTGGGCGCGCCAGCCGCCCAAGCCTGGGCGCTGCAGCGCGACGGCGATGCGGTTCAGATCGCCCTGCCAGGCATGGGCCGGGCCCTGCGCGTTCAAGCAGCGGATGCGCCGGCACCGGCAGGCACGGCCATCACCGCCGACGACTGGGCCTTTGCCGAAGCCGAGGCCGGTGTGGCCTGGGTGCGCGGCGCCACCGTCGAGGCCTTCGTGCCGCAGATGATCAATTTCGAGGTGCTGGGCGGCGTGAGCTTCAAGAAGGGCTGCTACCCGGGCCAGGAGATCGTCGCGCGCAGCCAGTACCGCGGCACGCTGAAGCGTCGCCTGCAGGTCTTCGAGACCGACGCGGCGGCCACGGTCGGCCAGGAGATTTTCCACAGCGCCGATCCCGAGCAGCCGGCCGGTGTCGTCGCCAGCAGCGGCGCCAAGGAGGGCCGCACGGCCATCGCCGCCGAGATCAAGCTCGCCGCCCTGGAAGGCGGCAGCCTGCATCTGGGCAGCGCGACCGGCGCCCAACTGCAGCCGCGCACCCTGCCCTACGAGATCCCGCCCCAGGAATGAGCGTCCAGCTCTACGTCTACTACCGCGTCGCGGCCGACCAGGTCGACGACGCCCTCGTCGCCTTCCGCAAGGCGCGCGTCGAGGCGCCCATCGAACTGCTCCAGCGCCCCGAGCCGGATGACCAGGGGCGCCGGACGTGGATGGAGATCTACCCTGAAGGCTGGACCCACCGCGAACCCCAGGTGGCCGCAGCCATGGCGCCCTGGCTGGCTGGCGAGCGCAGGGTCGAGCGCTTCGAGATGTTGGGCTAGCCCTCATTGCAGGGGGCAGGACTTGCCCTGAGACCCTGTTCTCCCGCCGCGCAAAGGGCTACCCTCGCGCCGGGCTCTGGGAGTCGGGTGGCATGAGGGAGATGCTCCGTGGTGTCTTGGTCGTCCTCACCCTCGGTGCGGCGGCTTGCGCCTGCGCCGCCGCCGACGACTTCGATGCCCGCCTCACTCAGGCCGCCCAATGGCGCCGCGCCGGGCAGACCCACCAGGCCTTGGCCCTCGTCACGGCGGCAGCCAAGGACGCGGCCACGCCGCAGCAGCGCATGCAGGCCGCGGCCGAGCTCGGCCTCACGCTGGCGCAGGAGCGTCGCTTCGACGAGGCGCGTGCGGCCCTGACCCAGGCCTACCAGCTGGCTCAAGGCGAACAGCGCGCCGCTTACGCGCTGGAACTGGGCCGGCTGGCCGCCCGTGACCGTGACGCCACTGCCGCGACCTATCTGGCCGAGGCCGCGCGCTCGGGCGATGCGCGGGTGCGCCTGGCCGCGGCGCTCAATCTCGCGCTCATCGCCCCCGAAGCCCAGCGCCTGCCCGCCCTGCAGGCCCTGGCCCCCGCCGTCGCTGCCCAAGGGGATGCCGTGCTGCTGGCCAGCCTCGGCCGCCAGGCCCAGGCCGTGGGCGCGAACACACTGGCCTGGCGCAGCCTGGAGCAGGCCCGCACGGCCGCCGCACCGGGCAGCCGTGCCCAGCTGGACGCGCTGGACGGCCTGGCCGGTCTCTACGAATCCCAGGGCCGGCTTACCGAAGCGCTGAGCCTGGACCGGGCCGGCCTCGCAGCCCTGGCCGCCCAGCCCATCGCCGGCGTCGGCACGCTGGCCATCGAGTTCGAATGGCGCAATGCGCGCCTGTACAAGGCCCAGGGCCAGGCCGGCGCGGCCCTGGCCGCCTACCAGCGCGCCGCCGACCGGCTGGAGGCGCTGCGCGCCGACATCCCCATCGAGCTGGACGACGGCAGTTCTTCCTACAGCCGCTGGTTCGAGCCCATCTACCTCGGCCTGACCGAAAGCCTGCTGGATGCCTCGGATGCCCAGCCCGCCCTGCTGCGCCAGGCGCGCGATGCAGTCGAGCTGCTACGCCAGACCGAGATGCAGGACTTCCTCGGCGACCGCTGTGCCGTCGACGCGGTCAAAGGTGGCAGCGCCACCGTCATTCCGGCCGGCACCGTGGTCATCCATGCCGTGCTGCTGCCAAAACGGCTGGAGCTGCTGGTCGAGAGCGCCCAGGGCTTTCGCCGCGTCAGCCAGCCCTTTACGCGCGACGACATGCGCCACCTCGCCAGCCGCTTTGCCACCGCGCTGCGCAGCCAGGGCACCGGCTTCCTGCCGCTTTCGCAAAAGCTCTACGACCGCCTGCTGCGCCCGCTGCAGGGCCTGCTGGCCGAGCTGAAGGCCGACACCCTGGTGCTGGTGCCTGACGGCGCCCTGCGCATGGTGCCTTTCGGCGCCCTGCACGACGGCCAGCGCTTCGCCATCGAGAGCCATGCCTTCGGCGACGTGGCCGGGCTGTCCATGACCAACACCACCGCTCCGCAAGCCCAGCTCGCCAGCAATCTGCTGGCCGGCGCGGCCGACTTCGGCCCGGTGGTCGACAAGCTGATGCTGACCCGCACCGGCCGCGAGCTGATGGCCCAGACCGACGGCACGCCGCGTTCGGTGCGCGAGTCCCTGGCCCTGCCGGGCGTGAACCGCGAGATCCTCAGCCTGGAGAAGCTGCTGCCGGGCGAACGCCTGCTGAACACCGGCTTCACCGTCGACGCCTTCAGCCGCGCGGCGCGCTCGGGGCGCTACCGCGTCGTCCACATCGCCTCGCACGGCGTGTTCGGTGGGGATGCGCGCAGCAGCTTCATGCTGGCTTATGACGACCTGCTGACCCTGGACCGCCTGCAGCAATTGCTGGCCGCCGAGACCCTGCGCCGCCAGCCGCTGGAGCTGCTGACGCTGTCGGCCTGCGAGACCGCCGAAGGCAACGAGCGCGCGCCGCTGGGCATCTCGGGCGCCGCCATCCGCGCCCGCGCCAAGAGCGTGCTGGGCACGCTGTGGCCGGTGGACGACGACGCCGCGGTGGAGCTGATGCAGCGCTTCTACAGCGGCCTGGCCGAAGGCCGAACGAGCAAGGCCCAGGCCCTGCGCCAGGCGCAGCGTGAAATGCTCGCCAAGCCGCAGTTCGCCCACCCCTTCTTCTGGGCGCCCTTCACGCTGATCGGGAACTGGCTGTGATGCGCAAACTTCCCCTCGCCCTGGCCTGCGCCGCCCTGCCCGCGCTGGCCCAGATCCGCACCGACGCCAGCCTGGGGCAGGCAGCGCAGACGCTGCAGGGCCCCAGCTATCTGATCAGCCAGCAACTGGGCAAGCTCTCGGGCAGCAATCTCTTCCAAAGCTTCCAGACGTTCAACCTGGCCAGTGGCGAATCGGCCACCTTCACGACCAGCACGCCGGGCATCGCCAACGTCATCAGCCGCGTCACCGGCGGCAATGCCTCGCTGATCTACGGCAATCTCAGCCTGCAGGCCGCGTCGGGCACGCCCAACTTCTACTTCATCAACCCGGCCGGCGTGCTGTTCGGGGCCGGCGCCAGCATCGACGTGCCGGGCGCCTTCCACGTCAGCACGGCCGACTCGCTGCGTTTCAGCGATGGCAGCCGCCTCTACGCCGATGCATCCAAGGCCAGCACGTTCACGGCGGCCGCGCCCGAGGCCTTCGGCTTCCTGGGCGGCAAGCACGGACTGGTCCAGGTGAGCGACGGCGCCGTCATCGCCACCAACCCGCAGCAGGCCATCGACATCGTGGCCAGCGACATCGCCATCGACCACGCCACCCTCGTCGGCAGCGGCAACGTGAGGCTGGCGGCCGTGGGCGACCAGGCCAAGGACCTCGGCTTGAGCGGCGCCACACCCGGCCTTGCGGGCCTCATCGTGCTCAGCGATGGCGCCGTGGTCGGCGCGTCCAACCTCGGCGGCCAGGACGCCGGCCTCATCAGCCTGGGCGCCGGCACCATCGCTCTGGACGGCGGCGCGAGCGTTTCCGGCTTCCAGCGTGCCGGCACCACGGGCAAGGGAGCGGCCGTGCTGCTGCAAGCCACCGACGCCCTCGTCCTGAGCAATGTCGGCAACGTCTATACCTCCACCCGCGGCGATGGGGCCGGCGGCGCCGTCACCGTTCAGGCCGGCAGTGTCCAGATGGACAGCGGCGGCTATCTCTACACCGACACCCAGCCCGGCAGCCGCGGCAACGGCGGCGGCCTGATCGTCAACGCCCCCCAGGGCATGTTCCTGACCAACGGCGCCAGCATCAGCTCGGACGTCAAGGGCAGCGGCAGCGGCGGCGTCATTGAGCTGACGGCCGGCAGCATCAACCTCGCCAGCAAGGCCTATCTGTCCAACGCCGCCCTGTCGGGCACCGGCGACGCCGGCGCCATGCTGCTGACGACGACCGAGGGCATCCGCCTGATCGGCGGCTCCAAGCTGCTGTCCTATACCCAGACGGCGGGCCTGACCGGACCGATACAGATCCAGGCTGGCGGAGGGCTGGACCTCGCCGACTCGTCCTCCATCGCCAACGTCGCCATCGGCCCCGGCGCGCTGGCAGGCGGCGTGAGCCTGGCGCTGGGCGGCGACCTGAACCTGGGCACTGGCACCAGCATCGTCACCAGCGGCCTGGACGGCGGCGGTGCCGGCAGCATCGCCATCGCGGGGCGCAACCTCGGCCTGCGCGGCGGTTCCTACATCTCCAGCGGCTCGCTGGACAAGCTGGGCTCGGCCGGCAGTGTGCAGCTCACGGCTACCGGCACAGTCAGCTTGGACGGCGCCTCTTATGTCTCGGCCAACACCTATTCCGACACCGATGGCGGCGCCATCCAGTTGCGCGCCCAAAGCGTCAACCTGGCCGGTGCCAGCTTCCTGACCAGCACCGCCTTCGACGGGCGCGGCAATGCCGGCGGCATCGACGTGGCGGCCAGCAGCCAGATCACGCTGGCGGGCGGCTCGTCCATCGGCTCCGGCAGCCAGGGCGCGGGCCGCGGTGGCCTGGTCAAGATCACGGCCCCGAGCATCAGCCTGACCGGCAAGTCCCTGATCTACACGACGGCCAACGGCGCCGACTCGGGCGATGCCGGCAATGTCGAGATCACCGCCACCACCCAGTTCAAGCTGAGCGAGGACAGCCTGGTCGACAGCAGCAGCTATGCCAGGCTGGGCAACGCCGGCAGCATCACGGTCACCGCAGGCAGCATCGCCCTGGACCATGCCTCGATGTCCAGCCGCAGCGCCCTGCCCGAAGGCAGTGGTAACGCGGGCGCCATCCGGCTGCAGGCCAGCGGCGCGGTCAACCTGGCCAACGACAGCCTGATCAGCACCAGCACCCTGTCGGCGGGCAACGCAGGCCTGGTCCGCGTCGAGGCAGCCTCGATGCAGCTCGACCATGCCAGCCTGCTCAGCCTGGCTGGCACGGGAAGCAGCGGCCGCGGCGGCAATCTGGAGCTGCAGCTGAGCGGCGACTTCGTCGCCCGCTCCGGGTCGCTGGGCACCAACACTTTCGGCAGCGGCGCGGGCGGCACCGTCAGCCTGCAGGCTCATGACATCAGTTTTGACGGCGCCCTGGCCGGCATCAGCGCGGACGCGGCGGCGAGTTCGGGTGGCCAGGTCGGCAGCATCGTCGTGCGGGCCAGCGGCATGCTCAGCCTGAGCAACGGCGCCGGCATGGACATCAGCAACGGCGCCACGGTGGCCAACCCCGCCGCCCTGCAGCCCACGCGCTTAAGCGTGCGTGCCGACCAGTTGGCCATGACCGACGCCAGCATCTCGGCGGATGCTGGCGGCAATGTGGCCGCCAGCCGTGTCGACATCGCCACGACCGGTGCCGCCCGGCTGGTGCGCAGCGCCATCACGACCCAAGCCAACGAAGGCAATGGCGGCCCCGTAGCCCTGGACGCCGGCCGCCTGCTGGTGCTGGACAACAGCATCCTGACCACCTCGGTGCTGGGCCGCCAGGGCAATGGCGGCGACATCGACATCCAATCCGGCATCGCCCTGCTGCGCACCGGCTTCATCCAGGCCAACACCGCTGCGACCCAGGCCAGCGGCGGCCTGATACGCGTGAATGTGGGCAATCTCATCGCCAGCGGCAACAGCCTGTTTGTCGGCGGCAACCAGCCGCTGCAGTTCAAGTCCGGTGTTTTCGGCCTCAACGTCATCCAGGCCGCGGCGCCCGAGGGCGTCAGCGGCGTCATCGCCATCACCAGCCCGGTGCTGGACCTGTCCGGCAGCCTCAGCGCGCTGGAAGCCCGGCCCATCGACAGCGGCGGCCTGGGCCGCAACCCCTGCCAGACGCCGGGTGGCAGTTCGCTGGCGGCCGGAGGGCGCGGTGGCCTGCCCGCGTCGACCGGTGGAACGGTGGGCCTGGACGCTCTCGCGCCGGCGGGCCCGCGCGCGACCACGACCGCCGCTCTCGCACCGTTCGCACCGGGAGCCTGCCGATGATGCGGGCCGCCGCGCTGTGGTTGCTGAGCGCAGGCGCGCTGGCCGCCGAGGCGCCGCTGCCGCCCCTGCCGGCCGACATCGCCAACGCGGCGCCTGCGCCTCTGCAGGTGCGCGTCGACGCCATCGAATTCCGCGGCAACCGAGCCATCACCACGGCCGAGCTGCAGGCCCATGCGGCACCGCATGTCGGCCGGATCAATGGCGTGGCCGAGCTGGAAGCCCTGCGCCAGCAGCTGACGCGGCTCTATGTGGACCGCGGCTACGTCAACTCCGGCCTGCTGCTGCCGCAGCGCCTGGTCGATGGCGTGCTGGTTTTCCAGGTCGTCGAGGGTCGGCTGAACGCCGTCCAGCTGCGCGGCATGGACGGGCTGGACGAGCGCTACGTCAGCGCCCGGCTGCTGCGGCCCGACGATGTCATTCTCGACATGGGCCAGCTGCGCGACCGCTACCAGCTGCTGCTGGCCGACCCGCAGATCGCGCGCATGAACGCCCGCCTGGTGCCCGGCCAGCAGCTCGGCGAAGCGAGCCTGGACGTGGAAGTGCAACGCGGCCGCCCTTGGGAGCTCGGCGTCTTCGCCAACAACTACCGGCCTGCCTCCATCGGCTCGGCCGCGGCCGGCGTGGCCGGCACCCTGCGCAACCTGAGCGGCCGCGGCGACCAGATCGACCTGACGCTGCAGGCCCCCATCGAGCGCGGCGGCCAGGGCGGCCACGGCCGGCTGGACTGGCAGCTGCCGCTGGTGAGCTGGGGCCTGACGGGCACCGAGGTCCAGCTGGGGCTGGAGCGCGGCAGCTCCTCCGTCATCGAGGAGCCGGTCGACCAGCTCGACATCCGCAGCCGGCTGTCCAGCCGCGAGCTGGGCCTCAGCCAGGTCTGGTCCGAGACCCTGGAGCGCAAGTTCGACAGCGGGCTGACCTGGCTGGACCGCGACAACCGCACCAGCCTGCTGGGCGAGCCTTTCTCGTTCACGCCGGGTGTGCCGGGTGGCGAACTGCGCGAGGCGCTGTGGCGTGCCTGGACGGGTGGCGCCTGGCGCAGCGAAACCCAGGTGCTGGCCCTGCGTGCCAGCTATGCCTGGGGCCACACCAATGTGCAGGACGTGGCCGGGCTGCCGCCCTCACCGCTGCCGGCCAAGCACTTCGGCCTCTGGGTCGCGCAAGCCAGCTATTCGCGCCAGGTCTTCGACCGTGCGGCGCAATTCGGCGCACGCCTCAGCTGGCAGTACACCGGCGACCACCTGCTGCCGCTGGACGCCCTGGCCCTGGGCGGCCTGGGCACGGTGCGTGGCTTCCGCCAGAACCAGCTGGTGCGGGACCGCGGCGTCTTCGTCAACTTGGAACTGGAAGTCCCGCTGCGCCAGGAGACGGCCGATGGCTGGGGTCTGAGCCTGACACCCTTGCTCGATTTCGGCCGCGCCGCCAACGTGGGCGCGGCGAGCGCCACGCTGTCGTCGCTGGGCGTTCAGGCCCGCGCCCGCTGGAAGGGCTGGACGCTGGACCTGGGCCTGGCCCACCGCCTGCAGGGCGCCAAGGTTGGCACGACGCTGCAGGACCAGGGCGTGCTGCTGCAGCTGGCCTACAAGCTCTGACGAAGCCCCGGCCGGACGGATCAGGTCGACCCGAAGCGTATAAAGCGACGCAGGGCCGGATTGCCAGACTCGATGAGAAGCTGTGCCGCGGCATCTATCCGGTTCAATCCAACGCCGACTTGCAAGTCAGCCGGCCAAACGATGCCGAGGGCCTTCATTTCCACCAGCGCTTCTGCCGACCAGTAGTTGACCGGATACAGGCCGCGAATGGCGCCGGCCTTCACGTCGTCGCGACCGCTGAGCCAGCCCTGTTTTGCAGAGTTCACGCGCACGCTCGTCGTACCCAGCAGCGACTTGTGGACCTTGCTTTCGGAGAGGGGCGACATTTCGAGCCCCAGACGCCTGCAGTAGCCATAGTGAAGGTGTCCATGAACAGCCAGGTCATCCAACGGCCTGCCGCTCATCAAGTCGGTGGCCGGGTCCGTCGCCACCCACGTCATTTCGAAGACCCCCCGGCCCACTCGCAACCAGCTCGACGCGGCGAAGGTCAGCGCACCCAGCCCGTTGAAAACAAGCAGCGACTCGACGTCGCCCAGGCTTGTCTTGCCAAGCCGTTGGAGTCCATCCTGCATTGGCCGTTCGCTGCCATCGTTGATCGAGATCCGAACACCGCCGAGTTCGCCAAGCCATTGCGGCGGGATCAGCGCTGTCGCCGGCCGCTCACCTTCTTCAGACAGTGTCAGATAGCCTCGACACAGGCTCAGCGTTGGAGCTAATTTGTCGCGCGCCTCGCGACCAGAAATCAACCGGTGAATGGATTCAATCATGCAGACGGCTCAGTTCACAGGCCTCTCACCATCTCCACATGCGCAATGCCAGCCTCTTCAAAGGGCTGGCCGCGGCGCTGGAAGCCGGCGCGCAGATAGAAATTCTCGGCCGACAGCTGGGCATGCAGCAGCACCTCGCGATAGCCCTGCTGGCGGGCCTCGGCCATCAGCGCGTCCAGCACCTGACGGCCGATCTGGGTGCCACGCATGGAGCGCTGCACGGCCATGCGGCCGATCTTGGCGACGCCTGGCACATGCTCGAGCATGCGGCCGGTGGCCAGGGGCGCGCCGAAGCGGTTGCGCGCCAGGGCGTGCAGGCAGCTGGCGTCGGCGGCATCCCATTCCATGTCGGCTGGGATGCCCTGCTCTTCGATGAAGACCTGGTGGCGGATGGCGCCGGCGGCTTCACCGTGCTCCTTCCACGACCCCACGCTGACGTCGACGACGCTCTGGCCGTTCTCGAAACCGTTGATGACGTCACGCAGCGCATCGGGCAGACGCTGCGGCGTCTGCGCGACGGGGTCGGCGAAGACATAGACCATGTCGGCCTGCACCAGCAGCTGGTCACCGCGGAAGAAGGCGCCATCGACCTTCATCGAGCTGTTGCCGAACTCGCGGCAGCGCACGGCGATGTCCAGGCGGTCGTCGTAGCGGGCCGAGCCGAGATAGTCCAAGGCGGCGCGGCGCACGAAGAGGTCACCCCCCAGATGCTTCATGGTGTCGGCATAGGGCAGAGCCAGGGCACGCCAATAGCCGCTGATGGCCGTGTCCATATAGGTCAGGTAGTGGCCGTTGAAGACGATGCCCTGGGCATCGATCTCGGCCCAGCGCACACGCAGCGGCTCGAGGAAGCGGAAGTCCTGGCGTTTCATGGTTGCAGATGCCCCCGGATTGCGGACGCGCAGAAATCCAGGGCTGTCGAAGCCTCGGGCAGGCTGCGGCCCATCTTGATGAAGTCGTGGGTCACGCCGCGCGTCAGTTCGAGCTGCACCGGCACGCCGGCGGCGCGCAGCGCGTCGGCATATTCCAGGCCTTCGTCCACCAGCGGGTCGGCCTCGGCCAACAGCACGGCGGCGGGGGCGAGACCGGAGTGATCCTCGGCCTCCAGCGGCGCGAAGCGCCAGTCGCTGCGCTGATCGGCGTCGACGTAATGGCTGAAGAACCACTCGATGGATTTGGCATCGAGCAGAAAGCCTTCGGCGAAGCGGCGGTGCGAATCGTGGCTCATGCGCGCCGCGGTGCCGGGCGTGATCAGCAGTTGCAAAGCCAGCGGCAGGCCGTGGTCGCGGGCGAAGAAGGCGGCGCTGGCGGCCAGGGTGCCACCGGCGCTGTCGCCGCCGACACCCAGGCGGCTGCCGTCCAGGCCGAGCGTCGACGCTTTCTCATGCAGCCAGGCCAGGCCCGCCCAGGCGTCGTCGACGGCGGCCGGGAAGCGGTGCTCCGGAGCCAGCCGGTAATCCAGGGCGAGCACGGCCGCCCCACTGCGCAGGGCGAGCTGGCGGCACAGGCTGTCGTGAGTCTCGAGATCGCCGATGGTGAAGCCGCCGCCATGCAGATAGAGCAGCACGGGCAGCTTGTCGGCGCTGGGCGCGTACAGCCGCGCGGGCCGACCGGCGGCCACGAGATCTTCGACACGGGCCAGCGGCGCCCGCGGCAGATCCAGGATCTCGGCACCCATGCGGTAAGCCAGGCGGGCGTCACGCGGCGTCAGTGAGTGAAAGGGCGGCCGCTTGGCGCGCTGGATGCGCGTCAGCAGCTCGGCCATGCGGGGGGTCAGCGCGGGATTCTTGTCGGTCATCGCGACCGCATTCTGCAAGAGGCGAAAACGCACCCGTCTTGCCCGCTCAAGCCGCCCAGGGCGCGCCACTCGTCGTTGCAAATGCGCGCCGCAGCACGCGCTGCGGCTGTGCTTTGCGCCTCGATTGGCCCGCCCTGGGCGACTTGCTCTGGCAGGCCGGATGCGCCCTCACCTCTTGGGCGGCACATAAGGGTCGCGCAGCGGTGCCTGGAAGGCCTTCTCGTCGGTCGGCGCCACACTGCCCGGCACTTGCGGCGTGCCGGCGCGGTCGACGGCGACGACAGGCCTGCCTGCCAGCGCGCGCCGCTCGGGGCCGAGGTCGGCTGTGGCGCGCAGGGCCAGGGTGTTGGCGTAGAAGGCCTTGAGGTCGGCGAGCTGCTGCACGCGGGTCGCGTCGGTCAGATAGCTCATGTGGCCGCCGGGGTAGTTGCGGATCCTGACGCGGCTGGCATCCACGCGGGCCAGGTCGGTCTCGGTCAGATGGAAGGGCGTGGCCAGGTCGTGATAGCCGCTGAAGGCCAGCACGCGCAGCCGCGCGTTCTGGGCCAGGGCCGCCGACAGGTCGGGCAAGGTGTCGGGCAACTGCCGGCCGCCATGGCTGAAATCCCAGAAGTTGATGGCATTGCTCAGCACCACATAGGTCGAGCTGTTGCGGTAGCCGAGCTGGTCGCGCAGATGGGTGGCGATGCCGGTGGCGAAGCTGTCGCCGATCCAGGTGCTGGAGACATCGCCCTCGGAGGCGAGCTGGCTGCCGATGGCCGCCTTCATGCGGCCGTCATAGCGGCCGAGCTGCTGGCCCGAGATCAGCCAGATGCGGAAGTTGTCGGCCGACACGTTGAGGCTGTTCTGCCAGCGCGTAGCGGGCAGGCCGGTCAGATCGGCCAGCGGCTGCCAGATCGTCGGGATCGGCGCCCCGGCCAGCCAGGCCTGCAAAGCCGGCGCATAGACGCTGTCGGCATAGGTGCGCGCCTGCGCTGTCCAGGCATTGATGTCCGTCGGCACCGGCTGGGTCAGGGCATGGAAGGCACCCACGGCGGCAAAGCTGGGCAGATAACCACCGCACCCCTGGCCGTTGGTGATGCCGCAATTGCTGTTGTAGTCCATGGCCGGCGACTGCAGCACCACGCCGTCGAGCATGACGCCGGCCTCCTGAAGCCGGCGCGCCAGCACGGCCGTGCGCGGGCCGCCATAGCTTTCGCCGTAGAGGTATTTGGGCGAGGCGCCGCGGTTGTTGGCGGCCAGGTAGCGCTGGATGGCGTCGCGGAACACGGCCGCGTCGGCATCCACGCCCCAGAAGCTGCGGTTGGTGAAGGGCGCGATGGCCTGGGAGTAGCCGCAGCCGACGGCATTGATGAAGACCAAGTCGGTCTGGCCCAGCAGGTGCTCGGCGTTGTCGATCATCGCGAAGGGTCGCGCGGCCGTCGTGTCGGGTGCGTTGCTGACCAGGCGCTTGGGGCCGAAGCTGCCCAGCTGCAGCCAGACCGAGGCCGAGCCCGGGCCGCCGTTGTAGAAGAAGGTGACGGGCCGGGTCGCCGCGTCCGCGCCGGGCAAGGTGTAGGCGACGTAGAAGACCGAGGCCTCGGCGGCGCCGCTGGTGTCGCGGGCGATGAGGTGGCCGGCCGTGGCCGTGTAGCTGATCGTCTGGCCATTCGCCGTCAGCGTCTGCGTGCTGACAGCGGCGGCCTCCACGGCACCGGTCAGCGAGGCGTTGTCGGCCGAGGAGTAGACCGTCGTGTCCGTCAAGCCGGTCTGGGGGACGTCCGGCGGTGGCGGCGTCGTCGTCGACGAACCCCCTCCTCCACCGCCACCGCAGGCGGTCAGGACGAGGGAGAGCAGCAGGGTGGTGGCAGTCGCGCGCATGACGTCAAGTCTAGACACGCCGCACTACCATGAGGAAAGACATTGTGTGGAGTGCGCCATGGCCCAGATCCTCTACCTGACCCGCATCGAGCTCGAGTTCGGCGCCAGCCGCCTGCTGCCGGCCGAATGCGAGCGCATCGGCATCCAGCGGCCCCTGGTGGTGACCGACGCTGGCGTGCGCGCCGCCGGCGTGCTGGACCAGGCCCTGGCCGCCTTCGACCTGAAGCCGCCCATCTTCGACCGCACGCCCGCCAACCCCACCGAGGCCGCCGTGCGGCTGGCCGTCGACGTGGCCCGGGAGTTCGACTGCGACGGCCTCATCGCCATCGGCGGCGGCTCCAGCATGGACCTGGCCAAGGGCGTGGCTATCGCCGCCACCCACGAAGGCCCGCTGAAGAACTACGCCACCATCGAGGGCGGCGCCGTCAACATCAGCGCCAAGGTGCTGCCGCTGATCGCCGTGCCGACGACGGCCGGCACCGGCAGCGAGGTCGCGCGCGGCGCCATCATCATCGTGGACGACGGCCGCAAGCTGGGGTTCCACAACTGGGAATTGCTGCCCAAGGCGGCCATCTGCGACCCGGCGCTGACGCTGAAGCTGCCGCCCGCGCTGACTGCGGCAACCGGCATGGACGCCATCGCCCACTGCATCGAGACCTTCCTGGCACCGGCCTTCAACCCGCCGGCCGACGGCATCGCGCTGGAGGGCCTGCGCCGCGGCTGGCAGAGCATCGAGGTCGCCACCCGCGACGGCGGCGACCGTGATGCCCGCATGGACATGATGTGCGCCAGCGTGCATGGCGCCATGGCTTTCCAGAAGGGCCTGGGCGCCGTGCATTCGCTGAGCCATGCCCTGGGCGGCCTGAACCCGCGCCTGCACCACGGCACGCTGAACGCCGTCTTCCTGCCCGCCGTCATCCGCTTCAATGCCGAGGCCGACAGCGTGAGGCGCGACCGGCGCATCGAGCGCCTGGCCCAGGCCATGAGCCTCGCGAGCGGCAGCGCGGACGTCGTGGCCGACGCCATCTCGGCCCTGAACGCCCGCCTCGGTCTGCCGGCCGGACTGGCGGCCATGGACGTCGGCCCGGACCTGGACGACCGCATCATCGAGCGCGCCCTGCTCGACCACTGCCACAAGACCAACCCGCGCCTCGCCACGCCCGAGGACTACCGTCAACTGCTGGCCGACTCCCGCTGAAGCCCCTGCCCCGCGTTTTCCCTTGTTTTTCTTGATGACAGCGTGATCGAAGTCCCAGATCGGATCGCCCCCGCTTCCTGAGGCCGCTCTAGCATCCCCTGTTGCCCGGCGCCCCCGCGCCGTGCAGGGACAAGAAGACTGGAGAAGAGATCATGAACAAGCTATCCATCGGCAACCGGCTGGCCGCCGGCTTCGCGCTGGTGCTGGCACTGGCCGCGTGTGTCATTGCGCTGGCCTCCTGGCGCCTGGGCGCGACCGCGTCGGCGACGCGACAGATGATGGACGAGCCGCTGGCCAAGGAGCGGTTGATTTCGGACTGGAGCCGCAACATCAACTCCGGCGTGCGCCGCACCATGGCCATTGCCAAGAGCTCCGACGCATCGCTCGTGGAGCTGTTCAAGGAAGACGCCGCCCAGTCCACCAAGTCCTCCGGCGAAATGCAGGAAAAGCTCAAGGCGCTGGTCAGCTCTCCCGAAGAGAAGAAGCTGTTCGAGGCGGTCGGGGAAGCACGCAAGGTCTACATCGACTCCCGCGACAAGATCACCCAGATGAAGAAGGACGGTGACGCCGAGGGCGCTGAAAAAATGCTGACCGACGTCTTCCTGCCCGGCTCCAAGGTGTATCTGAGCCGCATGCAGGACTTCCTGGACCACCAACGCAAGGCCATCGACAAGACCGCCGCCGACATCGACTCGGCCAACGGCAACGGCCGCGTGCTGCTGATCGTGTTCGGCCTCGTCATGCTGGGCCTGGGTGTCGTCGCGGCCTGGAGCATCACGCGCAGCATCACCGTGCCACTGGCCGCCGCCAACGAGCTGGCCGAGCGCGTGGCAGACGGCAATCTGATGCGCTCGGGCCAGGGCATGGTGGCGCGTGACGACGAGATCGGTCAGCTGCAGAAGACGCTGCGCCGCATGCGCGAAACGCTGTCGCAGACCATCGGCAGCATCCGCGATTCCGCCGAGTCCATCGGCACGGCCTCGGCCGAGATCGCCAGCGGCAACCAGGACCTGAGCGCGCGCACCGAGAAGGCCGCGTCCAGCCTCGAGGAGACGGCCAGCGCCATGGAGCAGCTGACCGGCACGGTTCAGAACTCGGCCGCGTCCGCCGGCCAGGCCAACTCGCTGGCCGTGTCGGCCGCCAGCGTCGCCCAGCGCGGTGGCGAGGTGGTGGCCCAGGTGGTCAACACCATGGATGAGATCAACACCAGCTCACGCAAGATCGCCGACATCATCGGCGTCATCGACGGCATCGCCTTCCAGACCAACATCCTGGCGCTGAATGCGGCCGTGGAAGCGGCGCGTGCGGGCGAGCAGGGCCGCGGCTTTGCCGTCGTCGCCGGCGAGGTGCGCTCGCTGGCCGGCCGCTCGGCCGACGCAGCCAAGGAGATCAAGAGCCTGATCGGCAGCAGCGTCGAGCGCGTCGAAGCCGGTTCACGCCTGGTGGCCGAGGCGGGCAAGACCATGGACGAACTGGTCGGCGCCGTTCAGCGCGTCAAGGACATCATGGGCGAGATCACGACCGCGACGGCCGAGCAGTCCGACGGCATCGCCCAGGTCAACATCGCCATTGCCCAGCTCGACCAGGTCACGCAGCAGAACGCGGCCCTGGTGGAGCAGTCGACCGCCGCGGCCGAAAGCCTGCGCGAACAGGCCACGACGCTGAACGGCGCCGTCGGCACCTTCCAGGTCGCGCGCCGCTAGTCGCCCCCGCCGCCGCAGCTCGAGCCGCAGCTGGATCCGCAGCTGCTGCCGCCATCCGAGCCGCCGCCGTCCGAGCTGCAGTCGCTGCTGCCGCCGTCCGACCAGCTGCTGCCGCAACTGCTGCCGCTGTCGCTCTGGCGCCGGCGCACCGCCGCGTTCAGCTCGGACTGGGTCATCAGGCCAAGAGCCACCAGGCTGGCGCCGCCGATGGCCGCGTGCATCACCACATCCCCGCTGGGCCGGCCGAAGCCGTCGATCTGGCGGTGGGCCAGCGTGCCCTTCTGGTAGCCGTAGGCCCAGCCCGTGGGCAGCCGCAGCAGGCCGTCCAGCGCGAACAGCAGCGGCAGCTTGGGCCCCAGCAGTTCCAGGCCTTCGCTGCGGCAGGCGCCCGACCAGGCGCGGGCCATGCAGTCCTCCACCGACGCGCCCAACGCCGCGTTTTCGCGGTGCTCGACGACGCGGCCGAAGTAGCGCTGCTGCCAGGCGGCCAGCCCGACCGGGTCCAGCTTCAGCCAGACATGCCAGACCGAGTCCGCCGCCTTGCTCGGCAGGGCGCAGGGCCCCTGCTCCTTCTGCAGCCGGCAGACCTCGAAAAACTGCGCCAGGCCCAGTGAGCAGCGCAGCCATGCGCCGTCGTCGGTGGCCAGGCCGGGGAATTCCGCGGGAGCGTGATGGGCCCAGGCGGCGCGGACGTTGGGCGGAATCTGCGCTGCAGCGATGGTGGCTGGGGGGCAGCGCCTGCGCAGCGCCTCCCGGCGGCTGGGTTCGCGATGCCGTGCCCACCAGGCGCCGAGGCGGTGGGCGAGGCTGAACTTTGTAGTTGTTGTTGTGTTGTTCATGGCGCCAGTCTGTGACCTCAGTATGACGCGTTCATGACAAAGAAAAAGACCCGCCGAAGCGGGTCGTGAAAGTCAGGAGTTGACGTTCTGACTGTGATTAACCGATCCGATCCTTCATTCAACCGTGCTTGGCGTCGAAGAACTGCTCGTCTTCCGTCGAGCCCTTCAGGGCGGCCGTCGAGGCGTTGGCCTCGATGGTCGTCGTGATGGCATCGAAGTAGCCGGTGCCGACCTCGCGCTGGTGCTTGACAGCGGTGAAGCCCTTCTCGGCAGCGGCGAATTCGGCTTCCTGCAACTCGACGAAGGCGCTCATCTGGTTGCGGGCATAGCCGTAAGCCAGGTTGAACATCGAGTAGTTCAGGCTGTGGAAGCCGGCCAACGTGATGAACTGGAACTTGTAGCCCATGGCGCCCAGCTCGCGCTGGAACTTGGCGATGGTGGCGTCGTCCAGGTTCTTCTTCCAGTTGAAGGACGGCGAGCAGTTGTAGGCCAGCAGCTTGCCGGGGAACTTGGCATGGATGGCGTCGGCGAAGGCCTTGGCGAAGGCCAGGTCGGGCTTGCCGGTCTCGCACCAGATCAGGTCGGCATAGGGCGCATACGCCAAGCCGCGGCTGATGGCCTGGTCCAGGCCGTTCCTGGTGCGGTAGAAGCCTTCCACCGTGCGCTCGCCGGTGCAGAAGGGCTTGTCGTTGTCGTCAATGTCGGCGGTGACGAGGTCACCGGCTTCGGCGTCGGTGCGGGCGACCAGCAGCGTGGGCGTGCCCATCACGTCGGCGGCCAGGCGGGCGGCGACGAGCTTGGCGACGGCTTCACGGGTGGGCACCAGCACCTTGCCGCCCATGTGGCCGCACTTCTTGGCGCTGGCCAGCTGGTCTTCGAAGTGCACGCCGGCGGCGCCGGCCTCGATCATGGCCTTCATCAGCTCGAAGGCATTCAGCACGCCGCCGAAGCCGGCTTCAGCGTCGGCCACGATGGGGGCGAAGTAGTCGATGTCGTCCTTGCCTTCGCTCCACTGGATCTGGTCGGCGCGCTGGAAGGTGGCGTTGATCTTCTTGACGACCTTGGGCACCGAGTCCACCGAGTACAGCGACTGGTCGGGGTACATCTCGCCATTGCTGTTGGCGTCACCGGCGACCTGCCAGCCGGACAGATAGATGGCCTTCAGGCCGGCCTTGACCTGCTGCATGGCCTGGTTGCCCGTCAGCGCGCCCAGGGCGTTGACGAAGGGTTCGCTGTTGACCAGACCCCACAGCTTCTCGGCGCCGCGCTTGGCCAGGGTGTGTTCGATGGCGATGGAGCCACGCAGGCGGACCACGTCGGCGGCGGTGTAGCAGCGGGTGATGCCCTTCCAGCGGGGGTTTTCGGCCCAGTCTTTTTCGAGGGCAGCGATCTGTTGTTCACGGGTGAGGCGGGTCATGCAGTACTCCTTTGAAACATCGAAAACCGATGGCTCAAGACTAGGGCTTGGCGCCCCAACACGCAAGCAAAAGTCTTATAGAAGACAAAAAACTTCTCCATTTAAAAACAATGGCTTATGTTCGCATTTTCAAATCAAGAAATGCCGTTCACCATAATGAGAAATCTTGCGGCGCTGCAGCATGCGTGAATTTCTCGATATGAAAAGTGACTTTCGAATCGTGAGAATGGCCGCTTCAGAATCGCCTCTCGCCCTCTGCACACAAGCCATGTCTGTCCTGCAAACGCCCCGCCTGCTCCTGGAACCCTTGAACGACAGCCATCTTGAAGGCCTGTACCGCCTGAACAGCGATCCGGCCGTCATGCGCTACATCACCGGCAAGCCCGAAACGCGCGAGGACACGCAGGCCATGATCGAGCGCGTGCAGGCGCGCTGGGCCGAGCTCGGCTACTCGTGGTGGGCGTTCAAGCGCCTCGACAACGGCGACGTGATCGGCATGGGCTGCATCCAGCACCTGAACCGCGACCCGGCCGGCCCGCTGGAGACCGGCTGGCGACTGCGCCCCGACGTCCATGGCAAGGGCTATGCCAGCGAGGCGGCCCGCCACATGGTGGGCTGGGCTTTCAAGACACTGAAGCCGGAGCTGATCTGTGCCGTCTGCCAGCCGGAGAACACACCCTCTTCCACCGTCATGGAGAGACTGGGCATGGCCTTCACCGGCCCGGGCCGCTGGTACGACATGGACTGCAAGCGCTACGACGTCACCGCTGCGCAATGGCTCGCAAGCCCTGCCAAGGCGAAGTACGACGCTGAGGCATAGTTCGGTTTCTCGCAATCACCCTGCACGGAGGACCTATGGCCAACACCGAACAACGCGGCAACAAGATGACGAAGAAACCCAAGAAGGATGCCGGCCCCGGCAAGGCAGCCGCGGGCTCCGATCGCCCGGTGGCGCCGATGACGGCCGTCATGCCCAAGGGCAAGGAAGCCAAGCTGAAGAACAAGTAATCGGCTTGTGCTGGTGGGGATGGGGGTCTAGAGCCCGCCGATGAAGTAGCGTTTCAGCCCCGCCAGCACCATTTCGACGGCGATCGCCGTCAACACGAGGCCCATCAGCTTCTCGATGGCCGACACGACCGAGTCGCCCAGCAGTTTGCGGATGCGGTCCGCCAGCACCAGCACGAGGCCGGACACCAGCATGGCCGTGCTGAGTGCGCCAATCCATTCATAGATGCGGTCGGGCTGGCGGGATGCCAGCAGCAGCACCGTCGCCATGGCCGAAGGCCCTGCCAGCAGCGGCACGGCCAGCGGGAAGATCAGCGGCTCCTTGCCCGGCTCCAGGCCGTAGGCCGATTCGCCCGAGCTGCCGAAGATCATGCGGATGGCGATGATCATCAGGATGACGCCGCCGGCCACCTCCAGCGAGCGCTCGGACAGGTGCATGACCTGCAGGAAGCTCTCGCCGACGAACATGAAGGCGAACAGCACACAGAAGGCGATACCCACCTCGCGCATGGCCACGCGCGTGCGGCGCTCTTTGGGCACCGCCCGCATGATGGGAATGAAGATGGGCAGGCTGCCGAGCGGGTCGAGCACCAGCAGCAGCAGGATCAGGGCGGAGAGGAAGCTGTGGTCCATCCGCCCGGATTGTCAGCGAGCCACTCAGAAGCGGTAGTGGGCCCGGGCGTAGTAAGACGCGCCATTCAGGCCGAACTGCACGCTGTCGTAGTAGAAGCCGTTGTCGGTCTCGAACGGATCCTGGCGGGTCGGCTTGACATTGAAGACGTTGTTGCCGCCCACGCTGAACTTCAGCGCCGGCGTGGCCTGCCAGCTCATGCCCAGGTCCATGGAGGTCTTGGGCTTGTAGTGCAGATAGACGCCATCGGAGAAGCCACCCTGGGTCTGGCTGCCGAAGTGGATGACCTTGGCCTCGCCCGTCCAGGCGCCCTGGCTGTACTCGAAGCCCAGCGTCGCCTTGGAGCGCGGACCGCCCTGCTCCATGAACAGGCGTTCGCGCTCGGACAGCAGCACGTCCTCGAAGCCCTTCAGCGCGGCCGGCGCGTTGATGCCCGTTACCTTGGTGTTGCTCACGTTCAGGGCCAGGAAGGTGTTGAGCTGGCCGGCACCCAGCTTGGCGCGGGTGGACGCGGTCAGGTCCAGGCCGCGGGTGCGGGTGTTGACCGAATTGACGAAGAACTGCGCCTGGCCGACACCCAGGCCTTGCAGGATGGCGCCCAGGGCCGGGTAGTTGTCTTCGTCGAAGCGGCCCGACAGCACGATGCGGTCCTTGATGTTGATCTGGTAGAGGTCAACGGTGAAGGCCGTGTCGATACTGGGCTTGACCGTGAGGCCCAGCGTGAAGTTCTTGGACTTCTCCTGCTTCAGGGCGGGCACGCCGGCGGCCGCCGTGATCTTGCTGCCGTTGGGCGCCAGCACCACGTCCAGCGGCTTGCCGCTGATGAAGTCGGTGAAGGTCGACGAGAAGTAGAGCTGCTGCAGGCTGGGTGCGCGGAAGCCCGTGCTGGCGGCGCCACGCAGCAGCACTTCCTTGCTGACCTTGAAGCTGCCGGCCAGCTTGGCCGTCGTTGACGAGCCGAAGTCGCTGTAATGCTCGGCACGCACGGCGGCGTCCACGGTCAGCGATGGCGTCAGGGTGGCTTCCCAGTCGGCGTAGAGGGCCTCGCTGCTGCGGCTCTTGTTGGTGGCATCGCCCGGCTGGAAGCCCGGGAAGCCCTGGCTGCCGGCATTGCCGCCGAAGCCCACGCCGTCGGCGTCGTTGTAAGAGCCGAGTTCGCCGGCGACGATGTTGTACTTCTCCTTGCGGTATTCGGCACCGAAGGCGAGGTTGCTGCCGCCGAGCAACTCGGGGAAGAAGCGGCTGACGTCGAGGTTGGTCGTGGCCTGGCTGAAGCCGAAACCGCCGGCATCGAAGCTGGTCGCGCTGACACCCTTGCCGCCGGCCAGCAGGTCCTTGTTGGCAATGGACGCGTTCAGCGTGTTGCTGATGTTGTAGCGCATCTTGTTGGAGCCGTAGGTCTGCGACAGGTCGGTATCCCAGCCGGCCAGGTTCGACTTCCAGCCGACGATGAGGTAACGGTCCTCGATCTTGCCGTTGATGAAGGGCACGAAACCGTCGGGATACATCGCGGCCGAATTGCGGCTGGGGATGTCATCCGAACCGACACCGCCGCGCGCCCATGCGCCGGAGGAGGCATCGCGGTTCTGCGCGCCGGCCGTCACATAGAGCTTGTTGTCGCCACCGGCCGGGAACTCGCCATTCAGATAGACCGTCTTGTTCTTGACCGCGGTGTCGCCAATGGTGCGGGGGCCGACGTTCTCATCGTTGGGGTCGTTGCGGTTGGAACGACCACGGTCCTGCCATTCGCCGGTGATGCCCAGGCTGCCGTCGGCGATCTTGACGCCGCAATAGGCCGAAGCGAGGTAGTTCTTGCCGTCGCCCGCCGAGTACTGGCCGTAGCCGGCCACGGCCTCGCAGCCCTGCTTCTTCTTCAGCTGCACGTTGATGACGCCGGCGATGGCATCGGAGCCGTACTGGGCCGCGGCGCCATCGCGCAGCACCTGCACGTTGTCGATGGCCAGCAGCGGCAGGGAGTTCATGTCCGTGCCCGTCGCGCCGCGGTTGCGGGCGCCGAACAGGTTGACCAGGGCCACCGTGTGGCGGCGCTTGCCATTGACCAGCACCAGGGTCTGGTCCGAGCCCAAGCCGCGCAGGGCCGCGGAATCGATCAGGTCAGCGCCGTCGGCGCCGGTCTGGCGCGTCGAATTGAAGGACGGCGAGATGTACTGCAGCGACTGGGCCAGGTCGAATTGACCCCCGCCCTCAGCGATCTTGCCCATGGAATAGATGTCCACCGGCACCACGGTGTCGGTGCTGGATGCCGCCGGCAGGCTCTTGCGCGAGCCGACGACCGTCACGCGTTCCAGGCTGCTGTCCTGGGCGATGGCCGAAGCGGTGGCGAAGAGGGTCAGCGCAGCGAGCGCGGTCGGCAGCAGGCGGGTGGCGTGCATGGGGTGAACTCCGTGAATGCGATTTGTGATGGCGGCGGAGTTTGCCCCTCGCGAAGGGGCTCACGAGGCGGGGTGTTGTGGCCCGCCGACAGGTTTGATACCAATGAAACGATCGAAGCTACGGTGCAACCCGAGGACCGGGAAAACACTCAGCCGCGCGGATGGTGCTCGGCATGCAACGCCTTGAGGCGCTCGCGCGCCACATGGGTGTAGATCTGGGTGGTCGACAGGTCGGCATGCCCCAAAAGCAGCTGCACCGCGCGCAAATCCGCACCATGATTGAGCAGATGCGTCGCGAAGGCATGGCGCAGCGTGTGCGGCGACAGCGGCGCCGTGATGCCGGCCACCAGCGCATGTCGCTTGATCAGGGTCCAGAACATCTGGCGCGTCATGCCGGCGCCGCGAGCGGTGACGAACAGGTCGTCGCTGCTCTGGCCGGCCAGGATCTCGGCGCGGGCCTCGCGCAGATAACGCGCCATCCAGTCACGCGCATGCTCGCCAAAAGGCACGAGGCGGCTCTTGCTGCCCTTGCCGGTGACATGCAGCACGGCGTCCTTGAAGGCGACATGGGCGCTCTTCAACGTGACCAGCTCACTCACGCGCAGGCCGCTGGCATACATCAGCTCCAGCATGGCGCGGTCGCGCAGGCCCAAGGCCGTGTTGACGTCGGGCGCCGCCAGCAGGGCCGAGACCTGGGCCTCGCTGAGCAGCTTGGGTACGCGCAAAGGCTGCTTCGCGGCCGTCAGCTTCAGCGTCGGGTCGGCCTGGATGCGGCCTTCGCGCAGGGCCCAGCGGAAATAGCGCTTGAAGACCGACAGCCGCCGGTTGGCGCTGGTGGCCTTGCCGGCGGGCTTGGCGGCGGCGTACTCGAAGAGCTTGAGTTCGCTGCAGGCGTCCAGCGGCGCCGGCGCCAGCCAGGTTGCCAGCGCCGTCAGGTCGCGCCGATACGCCGCCTGCGTGTTGGCGCTCAGGCCGTCTTCCAGCCAGAGCGCCTCGATGAAAGCCTCGATGCCGGGGTCAATCAAGTTTCAGCTTCTGCTGAGCAACCACTTTTTTGTAGACATCGAACTCCGCCGCGATCTGGGCTGCGAACTGCTCGGGCGTGTTGGCCACGATCAGCGAGCCGGTGTCCTCGATGCGCTTCTTGACGTCCGGGATCTCGACCGCTTTCTTGATGGCGTTGTGCACCTTGTCGACGATGTCCTTGGGCAGGCCCTTGGGCCCGTGGACGCCGTAGTAGGCCATGCGATTGACGGGCTCCAGGCCGACTTCCTTGAAGGTCGGCACATTGGGCAGCGCGGCCAGGCGCTGGGGCGCCGCGACGACGATGGGAATGAGGCGGCCGTCCTTGATGAAGGGCAAGGCCGAGGGCAGGTTGTCGAAGATCATCGGCACCTGGCCGGCCACAGTGTCGTTCAGCGCCGGGCCCGCTCCGCGGTAGGGGATGTGCAGCACGAAGACGCCGGCCAGGGTCTTGTAGAGCTCCATCTGCATGTGGCCGATGCCGCCCGTGCCCGAGGTCGCGTAGCTGTGCTTGGCGGGGTTCTTCTTGAGCTCGGCGACGAAGGCCTTGTAGTCGCGCGCCGGGAAGCTCGGGTGCACGGCGATGACATTGGGCGTCGCCGCGATGTTGGTGATGGGCGTGAAGTCGGTCAGCGGGTTGTAGGCGATCTTGGGGTTGATGGCCGGGTTGGACGCCGTGGTCGACACGGTGGCCACGCCCAGCGTGTAGCCGTCGGGTGCCGAGCGCGAGATCTCGGTCGCGCCCACCGTGCCGCCGCCGCCGGCCTTGTTGTCCACCACCATGGTCTGGCCCAGGATGGCATTCATGCGCTCGGAGACGATGCGGGCAATGATGTCCGTCGTGCCGCCGGGTGCAAACGGCACGATCAGGCGCACAGGCTTGGTCGGGTAGCCCTGGGCCCAGGCGAGATTCGCCAGGGGGCCGAGACTGGAGAGAGCGGCGGCCTGCAGGACGGAACGGCGTTGCATGAAGTCTCCTTGGTGTTGGTGGCCCGATGCTAGCCCGGCTGGCCCAGCAATCCGGCGCGCAGCCTGGCATCGCTGTTGTTGTCACCGAGGAAGACCTTCAGGAAGGCCGTGTAGAAGTCCTGGCCCTCGACGGGCTTGCCCCAGACCTTGCCGTTGACCGACAGGATGGTGCCGCCCTGCTCCGGCAGGTAGTCGATGCGCAGCAGGTCGCCCTTCTTGACGCGGCCCACCTCGGCGATGGCCGTGTTGAACTGCTTCACCCGCTCGGCCACCGCCGCCCTCTCGGCTTCGGTGGAGTTGCGGTTCACGCCCTTGCTGATGGCCTTGACGAACTCCTGCGTTGACACGTCCTTGACCAGCGGGATGACGATGCGCATCTCCAGCCGCTTCGGGCCGGTCTCGGCATAGATGGCATCGGGCGTGTTCGTCTTCTGCGGCAGATAGAGGGCCGCGAGATAGAGGGAATAGATGGCGACCTGGCGCTTGCCGGTGCCGTTCAGCACCAGGGTGCTGCCGCCGAGCTGCAGGGTGTCGGGGAAGTCCTGGCCCTCGTAGCGCACCGCGTGCGCAGGCAGGGCGGCCGCGGCAGCCAACGCGAGGACGGCAGTACGGCGATGGATGGACGAAGTCATTCAAGGGCTCCAACGGACAGCGGGCCGGACGATAACGCGGCAGGTGCGGATGGCGCGGACAGCGCCCAGGCGATGTGCTCGGCCACCAGGGCGTCGGCGCCCTGCCCTGCGTGTTGCAAGGCGACGCGCAGTTCGGGGGCGTCGCGAAGGCGCAGCGCATTGCCCGCCGCCACTGCCAGATTGCGCTGCCAGCGGGCAAAACCGATGCGGCGGATGGCTGAACCCTCGGTGCGACGCAGGAATTCGCTCTCGTCCCATCCCAGCAGCGTGGCAATCGACGCGCCCGCCATGCCCGGGCGCACATCGAAGTCGACCAACACGGCGGGTTGGGCGAACTTGTTCCAGGGGCAGGCCAGCTGGCAGTCGTCGCAGCCATAGATGCGATTGCCCAGCATGGGGCGCAAGTCCTCGGGAATCGGCCCGTCGTGCTCGATGGTCAGGTAGGAGATGCAGCGCCGCGCATCGACGCGATACGGCGCGATGATGGCCGCCGTCGGGCAGACATCGATGCAGGCCCGGCATTCGCCGCAATGCGCCGTCACCGCGTCCGTCAGCGGCAGGGCCAGATCGATGAAGAGTTCGCCGAGGAAGAACATCGACCCCGCCTCGCGGTGCAGGGTCAGCGTGTGCTTGCCGCGCCAGCCCAGGCCCGAACGGGCTGCCAGCTCCACCTCCAGCACCGGGGCCGAGTCGGTGAAGGCGCGATAGCCCAGCGGGCCGACCTCGGCCTCCAGCCTTTCGGCCAGCTTCTGCAGGCGCTGGCGCAGCACCTTGTGATAGTCCCGGCCGCGGGCATAGATCGAGATCTGGGCCTGCCCAGGCTTGGCCAAGCCGGCCCATTCGATGGCTTGCCAGCCCGGCTCCGTGCCCTGGGGCAGATAGTCCATGCGCGCCGTGATGACGCGCAGCGTGCCCGGCACCAGCTCGGCCGGACGCGCCCGCTTCATGCCGTGGGCGGCCATGTAGTGCATGCGGCCGTGGTGGCCGGCGTCCAGCCAGGCCTGCAGTCCCGGCTCGGCGCTGCTGAGGTCCACATCGGCCACGGCGATCTGTGAGAATCCCAGCTCATGCGCCCAGCCGCGCAAACGGATCAACAGCGCGGCGGCATCGACAGTGGACGGGACCTCTTGCATTTGCCTGCGATTCTAGAAACCCAGCTGCTGTGGCCCGACGAGGCCGCGGCCCAAGTCACCGCCGAACATCTTGCGGCGGCACTGCTTCCCTCCCCCAACGCGGTCATTGAACTGCACGGTCCGCTCGGCGCCGGCAAGACCACCTTCGTGCGCCTGCTGCTGCGTGCCCTGGGCGTGGAAGGCCGCATCAAGAGCCCCAGCTATGCCGTCATGGAAAGCTATGAACTGCCGGGTGGAGGCACCGCCAGCCATTTCGACTTCTACCGCTTCGGCGACCCGCGCGAGTGGGAAGACGCCGGCTTTCGCGACGTCTTCGCCGCGCCTGGCCTCAAGCTCTGCGAATGGCCCGATAAGGCCGCCGGCCAGCTACCGCCGGCGGATCTGCAACTCTTCATCGAACTGATGCCCGATGAAAGCCGCCGGGTGCGCGCCGTGGGTGCGTCTCGTTGGGTGGAGGCGCTGGCATGAGGCGCCGCGACACCGTCGGCATGCTCGCCCTGCTGTTGAAGGTCGGCGACTCGCTCGCCGCGGGCAGTGAAGCCAGCATCGTCGCCGTGCGCGTCTGGCCGGCCCAGGAATACACCCGCGTCACGCTCGAGTCCGACAAGGCGCTGTCGGTCAAGCATTTCCTCGTCGACTCGCCGCACCGCCTCGTCATCGACATCGACGGCCTGGAGCTGAGCCCGGGTCTGCGCGAGCTGATCGGCAAGGTCAAGCCCGACGACCCCTACATCAGCGGCGTGCGCGTCGGCCAGAACACGCCCACCATCGTGCGCATCGTGCTGGACCTGCGCCAGCCCGTGGCACCGCAGATCTTCACGCTGGCGCCGGTGGCTGCCTACAAGCACCGCCTGGTCTTCGACCTCTACCCGAAGTTCGCTGCGGACCCGCTGGTGGCACTGGCCAACGAGAAGACCAAGCCGCCCAGCGCACCGCCCTCGCCCGCTCAGCGCGCGGAACAGGCGGCAAGCGCGGTCAACGATGCCCTCGGCGAGCTGATCCAGAAGATCGAACGGCCGCCGGCACCCGCTCCGGCGGGCTCGGCTCCCGTGCCGCCGCCGGTTGCCGCGGCCCCCAAGCCAGCACCCGCACCGGCCCCCGTCACCGAGCAAAAGATCGACCGCCTCATCATCATTGCACTGGACCCCGGCCACGGCGGCGAGGACCCCGGCGCCGTCGGCCCCTCGGGCCTGCGCGAGAAGGACGTCGTGCTGGCCGTCGCCCACAAGCTGCGCGAACGGCTGACGACCAACCCCAACATCCGCGTGCTGATGACGCGCGACGCCGACTTCTTCGTGCCCCTGCACGAGCGCGTGCGCAAGGCCCGGCGCGTTCAGGCCGACCTCTTTGTCTCCATCCACGCCGACGCCTTCATCACGCCGCAGGCGCGCGGCGCCTCGGTCTTCGTGCTCAGCGACGGCGCCGCCACCAGCGCCGCCGCGCGCTGGATGGCCGACAAGGAGAACGCCGCCGACATGGTGGGCGGCGTCAATGTCGGCGCGGCGACCAAGGACGCCAATGTGCTGCGCGCCCTGCTCGACATGAGCACGACGGCCCAGATCAAGGACAGCCTCAAGCTTGGCGGCGAGGTGCTCGGCCAGATCGGCAAGGTCGGCAAGCTGCACAAGGCCCGCGTCGAGCAGGCCGGGTTCGCGGTGCTGAAGGCCCCCGACATCCCCAGCATCCTGGTCGAAACCGCCTTCATTTCCAACCCCGAGGAGGAGAAGAAGCTGCGCGATCCCGACTATCAGGACCGGTTGGTGGACGCACTGGCGTCCGGCATCGCCAGGTACTTCGCCAAGAGCCCGCCGATGGCGAGGAAGCGCTCCGTGAGCCTTTGAAGGCCTCCGCTACATTGGCCGCCCCGGCCGCACACGACGGTTGATGGGAGGAACACAAGCATGCTCAAGTCTGCCGGCGTCAGGCTCGCGGTTGTCATCTGGGCGCTGGCCGGCGCACCCGATGCCGGCGCTCGCACGGCCAGGCCCGAAGGCCTGGCGGATTGCGGGGCGCCGAGTGCCAGCGCGCAAGCCCAGATCGCCGCCTGCACCGGCTTGCTCTCGAGCACGGCGCTGGGCGGGCTGGAGCGCGCCCTCGCTCATCTGTTCCGCGGCCTGGCCTGGGCTCGCATTGGCGCCAACAACCACGCGCTCGGCGACCTGGACGAAGCCATAAGGCTGATGCCGGACCATGCGCCGGCCTTCCTCGGCCGCGGCGACCTCAAGTACAGCCAGCGCGATTTCGAGGGCGCCCTGGCCGACTACGACCAGGCGCTGAAGCTGGACCCAAGGTCGGTCGACGCCTTCAACAATCGCGGCAACGCCTGGAACGAGATGGGTGACAAGGACCGCGCGCTGGCCGACTACACGGCGGCGATCGGCCTGAATCCCGGCTACGCAGTCGCGTTCAGGAACCGCGGCATGGTCTGGCACGGCAGGGGTGATCAGGACCGCGCCATCACCAACTTCGATGAAGCCATCCGGCTCGACCCCGAATTCGCCAACGCCTACAACGACCGCGGTGCGGCCTGGCAGGCCAAGGGCGACGTGGACAAAGCGCTGGCAAACTATGGCGAGGCCATCCAGCTGAATCCCGCTCACGTTCTGGCGTTCAGGAACCGTGCCCTGCTCTGGCGTGCCATGGGCAAGCTCGACAACGCTGTTGCGGACCTTGACGAGGCCATCCGGCTGGAACCCGGCCACGCCGAAACCTTCAACGAGCGCGGCCTGACGTGGGCTGGCAAGGGTGACATCGACCGCACCCTGGCCGACTTCGAAGCTGCGATCCGGCTGAGCCCGGACTTGATTCCGGCGCTCAGGAATCGGGCCTCTGTGTGGATGGTGAAGAGAGACCCCGACCGCGCCCTGGCGGATCTCAACCGGGTGATCCAGCTCGCGCCAACGGATGCCGCCGCATTCAGCGGGCGTGGCATCAGCTGGTCGATGAAGGGCGATGGGGACAAGGCGCTGGCGGATCTCAATGAAGCCCTCAGGCTGGACCCCAACAACCATGGCGCCTACTACCACCGCGCCAGCAATTGGCTGCAGCGTGGCGAGCGCAGCCGCGCGTTGGAGGATGTCGAACGAGCGATACAGCTCAACCCGAGGTTCGCCGACGCCTTCAGGGCTCGGGCCTATCTGCTTCACGAGCGGGGCGAGCTCGATCAGGCCTTGGCGGACAACGGTCAGGCGATCCAGTTGAACCCGCAAGACCTGCTCGCCTATCAGCAGCGTGCACTGGTCTGGTCGGACAAAGGCGACGGAGAGCGTGCCCTGGCCGACCTCGGCCAGGCCGCCCGCCTGGGCCTGACGCCGGTTCAACTCCGCCTCGCGCGCGGCCGCGTCTGGCGTGCCTTGGGCGACAGCGACCAGGCTATCGCTGACTACAGCGAGGCGCTGAGACTCGACAAAAGCGAGGCCCATGCCTTCCTCTATCGCGGCGCGCTGCGCCTGATGCAGGGCAAGCCATCGGAGGCCTTGGCCGACCTGGCGGAAGCTGCCCGACTGAAACCCACGGACGAGTACATCCTGCTGTGGCGCTATCTGGCGCAGGCACGCACCGGCCGGCGAGAGCAGGCGCGGGCCGAACTGGCCCGACTCGCCGATGCCCTGCCCGGCAAGGTCTGGCCGGCGGCGGTGCTGAACCTCTATCTCGGCCGCCTGCAGGCCTCGGCCCTGGCCGAAGCCGTCGAGCGCAGTGACCCGGCCGACAGTCGCCGCCGGCGCTGCGAGGCAGACTTCTACCTGGGCCAGCTTCGCTTGCTGGACGGGCAGCCTCGGGAAGCCACCGATCTGTTCAGTCGCCTCGGCGGGAGCTGCTCGCCAGGGTTGATCGAGGCGCAGGCGGCCAAGGTTGAGCTGGCGCGTTTGTCACCCTGAGCTAGACGGCCCAGGCCCAGCGCAGCTCGAAGGGCGGGTTGCGCGGGCCGAAGAGCAAGTGCAGCACGCGGCGCCGGCCCGTGGCGGACGTCGCCTTGCTGGATGCATGCAGGGCCAGAGGACGCATCAGCAGCGCATCGCCGGCCCGCGCCTGCACAGCCGCCTCACCGGCACGCTCGCGCATCTCGCTGGCGGCGCCTTCGCCGAGCACGCCGTCGAGGTGGGAGCAGGGCACGAAGCGCAAGCCGCCGTCGGCCTGGGTCGCGTCGTCCAGATGCAGGCGCACCGCCATCATCTTCGACAGCAACTCCGCCGGCGCCAGCACGAAATGCCGGCCTGCCTTCACGGACCAGCCGTTCAAGCCCGCATGCTCGACGCGACCTGCGACGGGAATGGCGAGGTCCTGATGCGGTGGGACCAGCCAGTTCCTCTCGGCTGATTTTTCGAACAGCGTGCACTGCACCGCGACCGGCGGCAGCAGACCGTGCAATTGAGGCCGCTCCCGAAGCCACCGCACCAGCGCCTGGCACCAGGGCTGCTCCAGCAATTCGCGTTGGCCGGCAGCGCCGGGCGGCAGGATGGCGAGCTCTGCGATGAGGGCCTGTCGGCGCCCGGGCGGCAGCAGGCCAGGGATGAGGCGAAAGCCTTCAGGCAAGGCGTCGTCGTTCGAAACCGGCATGGGCCGGCGTTGTACCACCGGGTCTCAGCAGCACTTCCCGACGCGCGCGCTGTAGCGCGCCGCCTGCCTCTCCCTGAAGAACTCCTCGTAGCTCATGGCGGGTCGCTCCGGATGCGTGGCCTGGTGGTGGGCCAGATAGCTGCCGTAGTCCGGCACGCCCACCATCAGGCGCAGGCTCTGGGTCAGATACCGGCCCGCCTGGGCCAGTTCGCGGCCCAGTTCAAGCACGTTGCCCGGCCGGCAGCAGCACGAAGGCGGTTTCCTGCGCCGTGGCCTTGCCCGTGCGGCGCGCTTCGACGATGGCCTTGACGCTGTAGATCAGCACACTGATGACGACACCCATGAACAGCGCGCACAGCGCCGCGTCCAGGCGGTCGTTGAACACCACGCGCGACATCGCATCCAGCGACTTGGCCGGCGCCAGCACCTTGCCCTCGGCGATCGCTGCGGCGTACTTGTCGGCGTGGGCCAGGAAGCCGAGCTTGGGGTCGGCCGAGAAGATCTTGAGCCAGCCGGCCGTCATCGTGCAGGCCAGCAGCCAGGCGGCCGGCACGGCCGTCACCCAGGCATAGCGGTCCTTCTTCATCTTGAAGATGACGACGGTGCCCAGCAGCAGCGCGACGGCGGCCAGCATCTGGTTGGCGATGCCGAACAGCGGCCACAGCGTGTTGATGCCGCCGAGAGGATCGACGACGCCCTGGTAGAGGAAATAGCCCCAGGCCGCCACGCACAGGCCGGTGGCGACAAGGTTGGCCACCCAGCTCTCGGTGCGCTTGAGCGACGGCACGAAGCTGCCCAGCAGGTCCTGCAGCATGAAGCGGCCGGCACGGGTGCCGGCGTCCACGGCGGTCAGAATGAAGAGGGCCTCAAACAGGATGGCAAAGTGGTACCAGAAGGCCATCAGGGCCTTGCCGCCGACCACCTGGTGCAGGATCTCGGCCATGCCGACGGCCAGCGTGGGCGCGCCGCCGGCGCGGGCCAGGATGGTCTTCTCGCCGACGTCGGCCGCGGCTTGCGTCAGCATCTCGGGCGTGATGACGAAGCCCCAGGTCGACAGCGTCTGCGCCACCGTGGCCGCATCCTTGCCGACGACGGCCGCCGGGCTGTTCATCGCGAAGTAGACGCCCGGCTCGATGCACGAAGCCGCCACCAGGGCCATCACGGCCACAAAGCTCTCGGCCAGCATGCCGCCGTAACCGATGTAGCGGGCGTGGGTCTCGTTCTCCAGCAGCTTGGGACTCGTGCCCGACGAGATCAGCGCATGGAAGCCCGACACGGCACCGCAGGCGATGGTGATGAAGAGGAAGGGAAACAGGCTGCCCGCCCAGACCGGACCCGAGCCGGCGGCGAACTGCGTCAACGCCGGCATCTTCAGCGGCGGCGCGACGACGAGGATGCCGATGGCCAGCGCAATGATGGTGCCGATCTTCAGGAAGGTGCTGAGGTAGTCGCGCGGCGCCAGCAGCAGCCACACCGGGATGCAGGCCGCCACGAAGCCGTAGCCGATCAGCAGGCCGACCAGCGTCGTCGGCTGCAGCGTGAAGATGGGCGCCAGCGTCGCGCTCTCGCTGACGGCCTGGCCGCCGAAGATGGCCGCCATCAGCAGCACGAAGCCGATGACCGACACCTCGCCGATGCGGCCGGGGCGGATGAAGCGCAGGTAGACACCCATGAAGAGCGCGACGGGAATCGTCGCCGCCACCGTGAACAGGCCCCAGGGCGAATCGGCCAGCGCCTTGACGACGATGAGCGCCAGCACCGCCAGGATGATGATCATGATCATGAAGGCGCCGAACAGCGCGATCAGGCCCGGCACCGTGCCCATCTCCTGCTTGACGAGGTCGCCCAGCGAGCGGCCGTCGCGCCGCGTGGAGATGAACAGCACGATGAAGTCCTGCACCGCGCCGGCGAAGACGACGCCGGCAAGGATCCAAAGCAGCCCCGGCAGATAACCCATCTGCGCCGCCAGCACGGGACCCACCAGCGGGCCGGCACCGGCAATCGCCGCGAAGTGGTGGCCGTAGAGCACGTGCTTGTTGGTGGGCACGTAGTCCAGGCCGTCGTTGTACTTCCAGGCGGGCGTCTGGCGCTTGGCGTCCAGCCCCAGCACCTTGTCGGCGATGAAGAGGCTGTAGTAGCGGTAGGCGATCAGGTAGGTGCACAGGGCGGCGGCCACGACCCACAGGGCGCTGATCGTCTCGCCGCGGCTCAGGGCCACGGTGGCGAGGGATGCGGCACCGAGGATCGCGACACCCGCCCAGGCGAGGTGGCGGCGCAGGTTCTGCATGGGGCTTGTCTCCGATGCGGTGCGCACGTCGAAGGGGCGGCGCTACCGTGAGGCAAGTCTCGGAAAACGGCCGCCCCGCGGCATCGGTCAAGCCACGCGGAGCTTGCACGTGGCATTGCGTAGGGGTCAACCCGCATCACACCCGCTTACGAATGCAGGTCCCCGGGGGTCAACGATGCGCGCCGCCCCACGTTGATCAGGCACCGAAGGCCAGCCGTTCCGGCCTCGTAGGAGACCTCAAATGCTTCGTCCCGTCATCGCCGCCCTGCTCACCGGCGCCACCCTTTTCGGCGCCACTGCTGCCCAAGCCGGTACCCACTGGTCCATCGGCGTCAGCCTGCCGCCCGTCGGCGTCGTGGTGGCCGACAGCCCCCGCTACTACGCCCCCGCACCGGCCCCGACCTATTACGAGCCCGCACCGGTCTATTACGAGCCGGCCCCCGTCGTGCGCTATGCCCCGGCGCCGCGCTATGTGCAGCGCGACGTCTACTACGCGCCGGCTCCCCGTGTGGTTTACGAGCGCCGCTGGGAAGGCCGTGACGACCGCTGGGATCACCGCGGCTGGGACCATGACCGCCGCGACCATGGAGGCCACGACCGTGACGACTACGGTCCGCGCCGCGGCCGTTGATCAACCCTGAGCAGCGCGGTGGCGGATCTCCGTCACCAACTGCTGCAGGTCCGGCAGGTCAAAGGGCTTCAGCAAGGCTCTGACGTTGGGGCCGAAGTCCGACAGGTCGGACTTCATCGCGTAGCCTGAAGCGAACACCAGCCACTGCTGCGGCGCGATGCGCAGGATGGCGCGGGCCAGTTCGGTGCCCGACATTCGCGGCAGGCTGACATCCGTGAAGACCAGATCGAAGCGGTCCGGTGCATACAGCGCCAGGGCCTCTTCGGCCGTGGCGCAGCTCTCGGGCTGCATGCCCGCCTCTTCCAGCAGATAGGCGATCTGCTCGCGCAGGTCCTCGTTGTCCTCGACAAACAGCACTTTCAGCGGCGGCGCCTGCGGCTCGGCCAGCCGACGTGTCAAGGCGAGCTCGGCCACGGCCCTGGCCAGCAGATGCGGTGACACCGCCTTGGGCAGGCAACGCTGGAAGCCCGCCTCGAGCGCGGCCTCGCGATCGGTGGCACGCACATAGGCGGTGACAGCCGCCGCGGGCAGGGTTTCCGGGCTGAGGCCCAGTTGCTGCCGCGCGTGGCGGATCAGGTCATAGCCGCCCATGCCGGGCATGCCGAGATCGCTCAGCAGCACATCGAAGCTTTGCTCCCGCAGCAGCGCGATGGCGGCCTCGCCCGACTCCGCGGTGACCACCAGGGCACCGCGCTCGGACAGCAGGCGGGCATGGACCTCGAGCACATCGGGGTGGTCATCGACCAACAGCACCCGAACGCCCGTGATCAAAGGCTCGACGCCACCGGTTTCGGTTTCGAAACCCGCCGCGTTGGACGGGCCGGCGCGCGGCAGGCGCACGCAGAAGGTCGAGCCCTGGTCGCGCCCCGCACTGTGGGCGGCCACCTCGCCGCCGTGCAGTTCGACCAGGTTCTTGACGATGGACAGGCCCAGGCCCAGGCCCCCGTGCACGCTGGAGGCCGTGCCGTCGGCCTGGGTGAAGCGATCGAACAGCTGGGGCAGGAATTCCGGCGCGATGCCCTGCCCGGTGTCGCTGACACCCACCTCGACGACGGTGCAGTTCAGCCGCGTCGACAGCGTGACGCTGCCGCCCGCGGGCGTGAACTTCATCGCATTGGTGACGAGGTTCATGACGACTTGCGTGAGCCGGCGCGAATCGCCGAACACCTCGGCCGGCTCGGTCGCCAGCTGCAGCACGATCTCGAGCTCGCGTTGCTGGGCCGTAGGACGGGCGGTCTCGGCCGCCGCAGCGACCAGGCCGTTCAGGTCGACCCGCTCGACATTCATCAACTGCTTGCCGGCGACGATGCGGCTCATCTCCAGCAGGTCGTCGACGAGAACGGCCTGGGCCTGGGCATTGCGGGCGATGGCCTGGATGCCTCGCTGCAGCATCGCCGGCTGCACGCTCGGGTGGGTCAGCACGTTGACCCAGCCGAGGATGGCCGCCAGCGGCGTGCGCAGCTCGTGGCTGATGGCGGCGACGAACTCTTCCTTGGCCCGCGACGCCTGGTCGGCGGCACCGCGCGCGGCCTGCTCGGCCGCCAGCAGTTGCTCGCGTCGCAGCTGCAGCTCGCGGCGGTCGGTGATGTCGTGGAAATAGACCGAGAGGCCATCGTGGGAGGGGTAGCAATGGCATTGCAGCCAGCGATCGGGCGCACCAGGCGCCCTGGCCTCGAAGGACACCGCCTGCCCCTTGCCGCGGGCACTGGCGAAGCCGGCCTCGAATTCGCCGCCGGCCTCGAAGACTTCGCCACTGCGCCGCCCGGTCAGCTCGGCGGCGCTGCGGCCGAGCAGGCGGGCGCCCTGCTCGTTGACATAGCCGACGAGACCGTCATCATCGATGACGAGCAGGCCGTCAGTGATGCTGCTCATCATGGCCCGCAGGCGGCGGTCGGCCACATGGAAGGCTTCGGTGCGCTCGGTGACGCGGCCCTCCAGCGTCTCGTTGAGCTCGCGCAGCAGCTCCTCGGCACGCCGCCTCTCCTCCACCTCGGCCTGCAGGGCCATGTTGGCGCGCTGCAGCTGGCGGGTCTTGCGGTCCAGCTCGGCGAAGACGGCGACCTTGGAACGCAGCACCGCCGGGTTCACCGGCTTGTGCAGATAGTCCACCGCCCCCGAGCCATAGCCCTGCAGGCGGTACTGGTCCTGATCGAAATAGGCGGTCAAGAAGATGATGGGCAGGTGGGCGTTGCGCTTGCGCTCCTTGATCATCTGCGCCAGCTCGATGCCGTTCATGTCGGGCAGCTGGATGTCCAGCACCATGACGGCGAACTCCTGGCTCATCAGCGCCAGCAGGGCCTGGTCGGCCGACAGCGCGCGCACGATGCGGTAGGTCGGGTCGGCCAGCACGCTCTCAAGCACCAGCAGATTGGCCGGCTCGTCATCGACGATGAGGATGTTGGTCAGCTCTTCAGCGCTCACCACGGGCTCCATGACGCTGGTCGTTGGCATCGTCATCAACGGTACAGCCAGACACGCATCAGCGACAGCAGCTGGGCCGTGTTGACGGGTTTGGAGATGTAGTCACTGGCGCCGGCCTCCAGGCATTTCTCGCGGTCGCCCTTCATGGCCTTGGCGGTCAGGGCCAGGATGGGCAGGTTGCGGAACTCGGCATTCGAGCGGATCTCGCGCATGGTCTCGTAGCCGTCCATGTCCGGCATCATGATGTCCATCAGCACCAGGTCCAGGTCGGGCGTGTGCTGGATGACGTCGATGGCGGCGCGGCCGCTGGTGGCCGTCATGACCTGCATCTCCTGGTTCTCCAGCAGTGTCGTCAGCGCAAAGATGTTGCGGGCGTCGTCGTCGACCACCAGCACGCGGCGGCCACGCAGCATCTCAGCCGCGCCGTGCAGCTTCTGCAGGATGTCCTGCTTGCCCTGGGGCAGCTCGGTCACCACGCGGTGCAGGAAGAGCGCCGTCTCGTCCAGCAGCCGCTCGGGGCTCTGCACATCCTTCAGCACGACGCTCTTGGCCAGGGCGCGCAGCTGCTTCTGCTCCGCGCCCGACAGGTCCTTGCCGGTGAAGACGACGACGGGCACGCCGGCCAGGCTGGGGTCGGCATGCAGCTTCTCCAGCAGCGCAAAGCCGCTGACGTCGGGCAGTCGCAAATCCAGCACGATGCAATCGAAGGCCTGCTCGCGCAGGATCTGCAGCGCGTCGGCGCCGGTGCCGACGGATTCGAGGTCGATGTCGTCATGGTCCAGCAGCTCGACGATGGCCTGGCGCTCGATGTCGTTGTCCTCGATGACGAGCAGGCGCTTGGTGCGCGGCACGGTGAAGTCGCGGATGCGGTCCAGGGCCGCCTCCATTTCCTCACTGGTCGACGACTTCACCACATAGCTGAAGGCGCCGTGGGCGAGGCCGTGGTTGCGGTCCTCCTCGGCGACGCTGAAGATCTGCACCGGGATGTGGCGGGTCAGCGGGTCAAGCTTGAGCTGGTTCAGAACCGTCCAGCCCAGCATGTCGGGCAGGAAGATGTCCAGGGACACGGCGGTGGGCTTGAAGCGCCGCGCCAGCTCCAGCCCCAGGCTGCCCTTGAGCGCCACCAGGCCCTTGAAGCCACGGTCGCGCGCCAGGCCCAGCACGATGCGGGCGAAGTGAGGGTCGTCCTCGATGATGAGCAGCACCGACTCGCCATCGACGATGTTGTCGCGGTCGTCTGCCACCTGCGTTTCGCGCACCAGCGGCAGGTTGTTGCGCGCCGGTGCCGTCGGCCGGCTGTGCATGGGCAGGGGTGTCATGCTGGCGCTGTCGGCCCCGGCGAACTGCAGGGGCAGGAAGAGCGTGAAGGTGCTGCCATGGCCGTGCACGCTGGCCAGCTTGATCTCGCCGCCCAGCAGGGCCGCCAGCTCTCGGCTGATGGCCAGGCCCAGGCCCGTGCCGCCGTATTTGCGCGAGGTGCCGGCGTCGGCCTGCTGGAAGGCCTCGAAGATCAGGCGCTGCTTCTCGGGCGCCACGCCGATGCCGGTGTCCTCCACCGCGAAGGCCAGCACCTGGGGCGCCTTGGACAGCACCGGGTGGTCGCTGCTCCAGCCCTCGTTGGCGATGCTGACGCGCAGCTCGACATGGCCATGGGCCGTGAACTTGACGGCGTTGGACAGCAGGTTCTTCAGGATCTGCTGCAGGCGCTTGGTGTCGCTTTCCATGCTGCGCGGCAGGTCGTCGGCGAACAGCAGGCGCAGCGGCAGGTTCTTGGCCTCGGCCACCTGGCGGAAGTTGCGGTCGATGTTGTCGCGCAGCGAAGCGAAGGAGATGTCCTCGATCTCGACCGTCACCGTGCCCGACTCGATCTTGGACAGGTCCAGGATGTCGTTGATCAGGTGCAGCAGGTCGGAGCCCGACGAGTTGATGTTGCGCGAGAACTCGACCTGCTTGGGCAGCAGATTGCCTTCGCTGTTGCCGGCCAGTTGCTGGCTCAGGATCAGGATGGAGTTCAGCGGCGTGCGCAGCTCGTGCGACATGTTGGCGAGGAACTCGGACTTGTACTTGGACGTCAGCGCCAGCTCGGCCGCCTTTTCTTCCAGCGCATGGCGGGCCTGCTCGACCTCGGCGTTCTTGCGTTCGACCTCGGCGTTCTGCTCGGCCAGCAGGCGGGCCTTGGTGCCGAGCTGCTCGTTGGTCTCCTGCAGTTCGCTCTGGCGCGACTGCAACTCCACCGTCAGCTGCTGCGACTGCGACAGCAGCGACTCGGTACGCATGGTCGCCTCGATGGTGTTGAACACGGCGCCGATGCTTTGCGTCAGCAACTCCAGGAAGGCCAGCGATGCGCTGGTGAAGGGTTGCAGCGTGGCCAGTTCGATGACGGCCTTGGTCTGGCCTTCGAACAGCACCGGCAGCACGATGACGCTGACGCGCGTGGCATGGCCCAGGCTGGACGAGATGGCGACGAAGTCCGACGCGATGTCGGCCAGCAGGGTGCTGCGCTTTTCCAGCGCGCACTGGCCCACCAGGCCCTCGCCCATCTCGATGGTGGGCGCCAGGCGCACGGTGCCCGACTGGGCATAGCTGGCCAGCAGGCGCAGCTGCGGGCGGTTGTCGCTCTCGGCGGCCGCCACGTGATAGATGGTGCCCTGGTGGGCCTGCACCAGCGGAGCAAGCTCGGTCAGCAGCATCTGCGAGACGGTCTGCAGCTCACGCTGGCCTTGCAGCATGCCGGTGAACTTGGCGAGGTTGGTCTTCAGCCAGTCCTGCTCGCGGTTGCGCTCCGTCGTCTCGCGCAGGTTGGAAATCATCGTGTTGATGTTGTCCTTGAGCTCGGACACCTCGCCCTTGGCCTCGACCTGGATGGCGCGCGTCAGGTCGCCCTTGGTCACGGCCGTCGCCACCTCGGCGATGGCGCGCACCTGGGTCGTCAGGTTGGCCGCCAGCAGGTTGACGTTGCCGGTCAGGTCCTTCCAGGTGCCCGAGGCGCCCGGCACATGGGCCTGGCCACCCAGGCGCCCGTCCACGCCCACCTCGCGGGCCACGTTGGTCACCTGCTCGGCGAAGGTGGCCAGCGTGTCGGTCATGTTGTTGATGGTGTCGGCCAGGGCCGCCACCTCGCCCTTGGCCTGCACGGTCAGGCGCTGGGTCAGGTTGCCGTTGGCCACGGCTGTCACGACCTTGACGATGCCGCGCACCTGCTCGGTCAGGTTGGAGGCCATGAAGTTGACGTTGTCGGTCAGGTCCTTCCAGGTGCCGCCCACGCCGGCCACCTTGGCCTGGCCACCCAGCTTGCCCTCGGTACCCACCTCGCGGGCCACGCGCGTGACCTCGCCGGCAAAGGCGTTGAGCTGGTCGACCATGGTGTTGATGGTGTTCTTCAGCTCGAGGATTTCGCCGCTGACGTCCACCGTGATCTTGCGGTTCAGGTCGCCGCGGGCCACCGCCGTGGTCACTTCGGCGATGTTGCGCACCTGGGCCGTCAGGTTGGCACCCATGGTGTTGACCGAGTCGGTCAGGTCCTTCCAGGTGCCGGCCACACCGGGCACCACGGCCTGCACGCCCAGCCGCCCTTCGGTGCCCACCTCGCGGGCCACCCGCGTCACCTCGGAGGCGAAGGAGCGCAGCTGCTCCACCATGGTGTTGATGGTTTCCTTCAGCTGCAGGATCTCGCCGCGCACGTCGACGGTGATCTTCTTGGACAGGTCGCCGTTGGCCACCGCGATGGTCACCTCGGCGATGTTGCGCACCTGGCCGGTCAGGTTGGAGGCCATGGAGTTGACGTTGTCGGTCAGGTCCTTCCACGTGCCGGCCACGCCGGGCACCTGGGCCTGGCCGCCCAGCTTGCCCTCGGTGCCCACCTCGCGCGCCACGCGGCTCACTTCGGAGGCGAAGGCGCCGAGCTGCTCGACCATGGTGTTCATGGTCTCCTTGAGCTGCAGGATCTCGCCCTGAACGTCCACGGTGATCTTGCGGCTGAGGTCGCCGCGGGCAATGGCCGTGGCCACGTCGGCGATGTTGCGCACCTGGCCGGTCAGGTTGGACGCCATCGAGTTGACGTTGTCGGTCAGGTCCTTCCAGGTGCCGGCCACGCCAGGCACGACGGCCTGGCCGCCGAGCTTGCCGTCGGTGCCCACCTCGCGGGCCACGCGCGTCACCTCCGACGCAAAGCCGTTGAGCTGGTCCACCATGGTGTTCAGCGTGTTCTTCAGCGCCAGGATCTCGCCCTTCACTTCCACGGTGATCTTGGACGAAAGGTCGCCGCGCGCGATGGCGGTCGCCACGTCGGCGATGTTGCGCACCTGGCCGGTGAGGTTGGAGGCCATGAAGTTGACGTTGTCGGTCAGGTCCTTCCACACGCCGGCCACGCCCGGCACGGCGGCCTGGCCGCCGAGCTTGCCTTCGGTGCCCACCTCGCGGGCCACCCGGCTCACTTCCGACGCGAAGCCGTTGAGCTGGTCCACCATGGTGTTGAGCGTGTTCTTCAGCTCGAGGATTTCGCCCTTCACGTCCACGGTGATCTTGCGGCTCAAGTCACCACGCGCCACGGCCGTCGCCACGTCGGCGATGTTGCGCACCTGGCCCGTCAGGTTGGAGGCCATCGAGTTGACGTTGTCGGTCAGGTCCTTCCACGTGCCGGCCACACCCGGCACCTGGGCCTGGCCGCCGAGCTTGCCGTCCGTGCCCACCTCGCGGGCCACGCGGCTCACCTCGCCGGCAAAGCCGTTGAGCTGGTCAACCATGGTGTTGATGGTGTTCTTCAGCTCCAGGATTTCGCCGCGCACGTCGACGGTGATCTTCTTGGACAGGTCGCCGTTGGCCACCGCCGTCGTCACGTCCGCGATATTGCGCACCTGGGCCGTCAGGTTGGTGGCCATCGCGTTGACGGAGTCGGTCAGGTCCTTCCAGATGCCGGCCACGCCGCGGCCTTGCGCCTGGCCGCCAAGCTTGCCGTCGGTACCCACCTCGCGGGCCACGCGCGTCACCTCGGAGGCGAAGCCGCTGAGCTGGTCCACCATGGTGTTGATGGTGTTCTTCAGCTCCGAGATCTCGCCGCGCACGTCCACGGTGATCTTCTTGGACAGGTCGCCGTTGGCCACCGC
>FTCD01000555.1_pt1 | contig 68842 bp, 65 predicted proteins | sample 1639501 | NCBI WGS metagenome assembly FTCD01 (sample SAMEA3914864, study PRJEB12502) | metagenome | biome: forest; material: soil | place: USA | collected 2012-03-12 | depth 0.3 m
GGTTGGGCGCGAAGTCGTCGATGTGCATGCCGCGCGCCAGATAGGCCTCGACAAAGGTGAAGCCGTTGGACAGCGTCAGCGCGAGCTGGCTGATGGGGTTCGCACCCGCCTCGGCGATGTGATAGCCCGAGATCGACACCGAGTAGAAGTTGCGCACGTTGTGGTGCACGAAGTACTCGGCGATGTCGCCCATCACCTTCAGCGAGAACTCGGTCGAGAAGATGCAGGTGTTCTGGCCCTGGTCTTCCTTCAGGATGTCGGCCTGCACGGTGCCGCGCACATTGGCCAGCACCCAGTCCCTGATCTTGGCGGCCTCATCTTGAGTCGGCTCGCGGCCGTTGTCGGCCTTGAACTTGGCGAGGTTCTGGTCGATGGCCGTGTTCATGAACATGGCCAGGATCGACGGCGCCGGGCCGTTGATGGTCATGGACACCGAGGTGGTCGGGCTGCACAGGTCGAAGCCGTCGTAGAGCACCTTCATGTCGTCCAGCGTCGCGATGCTGACGCCGGAGTTGCCCACCTTGCCGTAGATGTCGGGCCGCGGGGCCGGGTCGGCGCCGTACAGCGTCACCGAGTCGAAGGCCGTGGACAGGCGCTTGGCGGGCATGCCCTCGCTGACCAGTTTGAAGCGGCGGTTGGTGCGGAAGGCATCGCCTTCGCCGGCGAACATGCGCGTCGGGTCCTCACCCTCGCGCTTGAAGGCGAACACGCCGGCCGCGTAGGGGAAGCTGCCGGGCACGTTCTCCAGCATCAGCCACTTCAGCAGCTCGCCATGGCACTCATAGCCCGGCAGCACGACCTTGCGGATCTTGGTGCCGGACAGGCTTTGCGTGACCAGGGTGGTGCGGATCTCCTTGTCGCGGATCTTCACCACGTACTCGTCGCCGGCATAGGCCTTGACCATGTCAGGCCACTGCTGCAACAGCTGGCGGGCGTCGCCGTCGAGCCTGGCCTTGCGCTGCTCGGCGAGGTCGCCCAGGGCCGTGCGGGCGCCGTTCTTGTCGGGGTTGGCAGCCTCCAGCATGGCGCGGCTGGCTTCTAGCTGCTGGATCTCGCGGGCCAGCGTGGCCTGCTTGCGGGCGCGGGCCTTGTAGCTGCGCACCGTGTCGCTGATGTCGGCCAGATAGCGCACGCGGGCAGCCGGCACGATGGGCGTCTGGTGGGTGCTGTGGCGCGTGTCCACGCGCGGCAGGCGGCCTTCGCTGAACTTCAGCCCCAAGTCGGCCAGGCGAACCTTCAGCGCCTGGTACAGCGCCGTCACGCCGTCATCGTTGAAGCGGCTGGCCATGGTGCCGAACACCGGCATGGTGTCCGGCATCACCGTGAAGGCCTCGCGGTTGCGCTGCACCTGCTTGCTGACGTCGCGCAGCGCGTCCAGCGAGCCCTTGCGGTCGAACTTGTTGATGGCGACGAACTCGGCGAAGTCCAGCATGTCGATCTTCTCGAGCTGGCTGGCGGCGCCGAACTCGGGCGTCATGACGTACATCGGCACGTTGACCAGCGGCACGATGGCCGCGTCGCCCTGGCCGATGCCGGAGGTTTCGACGATGACGAGGTCGAAGCCCGCCACCTTGGCCGCGGCGATGACGTCGGGCAGGGCGGGGGAGATTTCCGAACCGAAATCACGCGTCGCCAGCGAGCGCATGAAGACGCGCGCACCCTGGCCCCAGGGGCTGATCGCGTTCATGCGGATGCGGTCGCCCAGCAGGGCGCCACCGCTCTTGCGGCGCGACGGGTCGATGGAGATCAGGGCCACGCGCAGGGCGTCGCCCTGGTCCAGGCGCAGGCGGCGGATGAGCTCGTCGGTCAGGCTGGACTTGCCGGCGCCACCGGTGCCGGTGATGCCGAGGACCGGCGTCTTGAGGCCCTTGGCTTGCTCGCGCAGAGCGTCGACGATGGAAGCGTCGGCCTTGCCGTTCTCCAGCGCCGTCAGCAGCTGGGCCAGGGAGCGCCAGGCGGATTCGGAATGGCCGGTGATGGCGGAGAGGTTTTGCGGCGCGTAGACGCTGAAGTCCTGGTCGGCCTTCATGACCATCTCGCCGATCATCCCTTGCAGGCCCATGCGCTGGCCGTCCTCGGGGCTGAAGATGCGCACGCCGTGCTCGGCCAGCTCGCGGATCTCGGCCGGCACGATGACGCCGCCGCCGCCGCCGAAGACCTGGATGTGCTCGCCGCCGCGTTCCTTCAGCAGCTGCACCATGTACTTGAAGTACTCGACGTGGCCGCCCTGGTAGGACGAGATGGCGATGCCCTGGGCATCCTCCTGCAGCGCCGCGGTGACGACTTCGTCCACCGAACGGTTGTGGCCGAGGTGGATGACCTCGGCGCCCATGCCCTGCAGGATGCGGCGCATGATGTTGATGGCGGCGTCATGCCCGTCAAACAGGCTGGCGGCAGTGACGAAACGGACCTTGTGGGTCGGGCGGTACTCGGCCAGCGCTTTGTAGTCGCTAGAGAGGTCGGTCATGGCTGTCTCCTTGCTCGGGCCGGATTCTAGGTCGCCAATTGACGTTAACGTCAATCAGGGCCTGTTAACACTGCGGCAGTAAGCCGCGAAGGCCGGCCGCCAGGGGCCAATCAAGACGCGGTGCGACGCCCGCATCGATATGCGGGCAAGTGGCGCAACGCGGAGTGGCCCCTGGCGGCTGGCCTTCCCTCCGGGTTGTGACCAGAAAGCCCGCGCGCGGCGTTGCGAAGCCTCGCTTGGGGCCTACCCAAGCTTCGTTTCGTGCCTTGCTCTCGGGCTTTCTGGTCACAACGCGGCGTGCTGCCGCAGTGTTAACAGGCCCTATGCTTTCGGTTAGCGTGCGCGGCCATGACGGATGCCGCACCTGAACTGGACAAATTCGACCGCCAGATCCTGACCCGCCTGCAGGACGAACCGCGCCAGCCCGCCGAAAAGATTGCCACCGCCATCGGCCTGTCGGCCACCGCCGTGCAGCGGCGCATCCGGCGCTTGCGCGAGGCCGGTGTCATCCAAGGTGAGCGCCTGCTTCTGGATGCGGCGGCGCTGGGCTTCGGCCTGTCGGTCTGGGTGGAAGTGCAATTGCGCGAGGCCAGCCGCAAGGCCGTCATCGACGGCTTCAAGCGCCGCATGGCCGCCGAGCCGCGGGTGCAGCAGTGCTTCTATGTGGCGGGCGACAGTGATTTCCTGCTGCTGGTGCGTTGCCGCGACGTGGCCGAGTTCGAGGCGCTGACGCGCGAGTTGTTCTTCGACGACGCCAACATCAAGAAGTTCCGCTCCGTCTTCGTGTTGGACGACTGCAAGCCCGACGCCGGGCTGCCGCTGGCGGACTGATTTCGCCGTGCCGCGGCGTTGGCACGCCCGGCAACGCCGCCGGGCGGCGGCCCTCGAAATCGACGATGGCGTCTTTCAATTCATGGAAGACAGACGATGGCCTTCGAGAGCGGCAGCGAGCCCTGCGAGTTCGAGATCCTGGATGCGCGCTTTGACGACTGCATCCGCAAAAGCGCCCGGCTGGAGCGCCTGGCCAGCGGCTGCCGCTGGACCGAGGGGCCGGTCTACATCCCGGCCCAGCGCCGCCTGCTGTGGAGCGACATCCCCAACGAGCGCATGCTGAGCTGGTGCGAGGTCTCCGGCCATGTCGCCGAATTCCGTCGCCCAAGTGGCTACACCAATGGCCACACGCTGGACCGGCAGGGGCGGCTGGTCAGCTGCGAGCAGGGCGGCCGGCGCGTGGTGCGCACCGAGCACGACGGCTCGATCACGGTGCTGGCCTCGCACTTCGAGGGCAAGCGTCTGAACAGCCCCAACGACGTGGTCGTGAAAGCCGACGGCACGGTCTGGTTCACCGACCCGCCCTACGGCATCTGCGACGACTACGAGGGCGTGCGCGCGCCGCAGGAGCAGTCCGGCTGCTGGGTCTACCGGCTGGACCCGGCCAGTGGCGAGCTGCGCGTGGTGGCCGACAACCTGGTCCATCCCAACGGCCTGGCGTTCTCGCCCGATGAGCGGTGCCTCTACGTCGCCGACACCGGCGTGGAGCGCGGCACCATGCATCGCTTTGCCGTCGACGCCGACGGCTCGCTGAGCGGCGGCGAGGTCTTCATCCACTGCGACACCGGCTTCTACGACGGTTTCCGCTGCGACACCGAAGGCCGCGTCTGGACCAGCGCCGGTCGCGCCATCCATTGCCATGCGCCGGACGGCACGCTGATCGGCCGCATCCGCGTACCCGAGCGGGTGTCGAACGTCAGCTTCGGCGGCCCCAAGCGCAACCGCCTCTTCATCTGCGCGACGAGCTCGGTCTATTCCGTGCTGTTGGCGGTCAACGGCGTCAAGCCCTGCTGAAGGCCCCGATCGGCCTGGGCACTAAATGGGGGCATGATCCGCCCCCATCCCAATTCCCGCCCTCCGACCGTGACCACGCAAGCCTCCACCACGCCGCTCGGGACCGAACTGACCGCCCGCGGCATCGTCCTCGGCATCCTCATCACCCTGGTCTTCACGGCCGCCAACGTCTACTTCGGCCTCAAGGCCGGCCTGACCTTCGCGACGTCGATCCCGGCCGCTGTCATCTCCATGGCCCTGCTGCGCCGCGCCGCGGGCAATTCCATCGGCGAGACCAATATCGTGCAGACGATCGCCTCGTCGGCCGGCACGCTGTCTTCCATCATCTTTGTGCTGCCCGGCCTGGTCATGATCGGCTGGTGGACGGGCTTCCCGTACTGGATGTCGACGACGCTGTGCGCCCTGGGCGGCGTGCTCGGCGTCATGTACTCCATCCCGCTGCGCCGGGCCCTCGTCACCAACTCGCCGCTGCCTTATCCGGAAGGCGTGGCCTGCGCCGAGGTGCTCAAGGTCGGCCATGCCGCCGACAGCGGCGAAGCCAACCGCCAGGGTCTGGCCGCCATCGTGGCGGGCACCGTGGTGTCGGCCGGCTTCAGCATCGTTGTCGCGACCCAGCTGTTCGCGGCCAACCTGGCCCAGTACTTCCGCCTGCCCGGCGGTGAGAAGGGCAATGGACCGGCAACGGGCTATGACCTGAACTTCAGCTTCGCCCTGCTGGCCGTCGGCCACCTCGTGGGCCTGTGGGTGGGCATCGCCATCCTGGTGGGCGCCTGCATCGCCTGGCTGGGCGGTGTGCCCTATCTGACGTTGGGCGTCGATGGCGCCGCCGAGGCGGTCGCGCTGTTCGCCTGGAGCAAGAAGGTGCGCTTCATCGGCGCGGGCTGCATCGCCGTGGCCGCCATCTGGACGCTGATCAAGCTGGCCAAGCCGGTCGTCGCGGGCCTGCACTCGGCCGCCATGTCGGCCCGCGTGCGCAAGGCCGGCCGGGCTGACACCCTGCCGCGCAACGAGCAGGACATCCCCATCGGCACCGTCGGCCTCATCACCCTGGCCTGCATGCTGCCCATCGGCTTCATGCTGTCCAGCTTTGCCACGTCCGCCGGCCTGGGCGACCAGATCGGCCTACTGGTCGTTGGCGGCGTCGTCTACGTCGTGCTGATGAGCTTCTTCGTCGCCGCCGTCTGCGGCTACATGGCCGGCCTGATCGGCTCGTCCAACAGCCCGCTGTCGGGCGTCGGCATCCTGGTCGTCATCGGCGTGTCGCTGCTGCTGGCCCTGGTCGTCAAGCCCATGCTGCCGCCCTCGACGGGCCAGGCCCTGGTCGCCTTCGCGCTGTTCGTCACGGCCGTCGTGTTCGCCGTGGCGACCATCTCCAACGACAACCTGCAGGACCTGAAGACCGGCCAGCTGGTGGACGCCACGCCGTGGCGCCAGCAGGTGGCGTTGATCATCGGCGTGCTCGCCGGTGCCATCGTCATCCCGCCGGTGCTGGACCTGCTGAACCAGGCCTATGGCTTTGCCGGTGCGCCGGGCGCCGACGCCAAGAAGGCACTGGCCGCACCCCAGGCCGCGTTGATCTCGGCCCTGGCCAAGGGGGTCATCCAGGGCGACCTGGACTGGAGCCTGATCCGCATTGGGGCCCTCATCGGCGTGGCCTGCATCGTCATTGACGAGGTCATGAAGCGCGCCTCGGGTGGCAAGGCCCACCTGGCGCCGCTGGCCGTCGGCCTGGGCATCTACCTGCCGATGAACAGCACGCTGATGATCGTGATCGGCGCCGTCGCCGGCTGGTGGTTCGAGAAGCGCGCTGCCTACAAGCGCGACCCCGAGGCCACCAAGCAGCTGGGCGTGCTGCTGGCCTCCGGCCTCATCGTCGGCGAAAGCCTGCTGGGCGTCATCCTGGCCGCCATCGTCGTGTTCTCCGGTAACGGCGCGCCGCTGGCCCTGGTGGGGGACAGCTTCGCCACCGCCGGCCAGGTGCTGGGGCTGCTGGCCTTTGCAGGCATTGGCATCGGGCTTTATCGCTGGCTGCTGAAGAAGCAACCCTGAGCTTTATCTGGCCGAGGGGCTATCTGAGGTAGTCCCAAGCCATCAAGATCAGCCAGAGCGCAGCGGCCAGGGTGCGCAGGCTTTGAACGATCGGGTTGTCGTCGGATGGCGCGGACAGTGATGCCTCAGGCGCCACATAGGCCGCCAGGAGTGCGTCGGGGCCGCCCAGCCACTTCTCCACGTTGTCCATGGAGGTGACGATCCTCAGCCAATGGGGATATCGCCTGACCAGCACCCGCAACAGTGGTCGCTCGTCCCGGCGCAACGTCGGGGTTGGTGGATTAGGATTGCGCAGCCTTCGCACAAGTTTGCGTTGGCGGGCCAGGACATCGGACGGCCGGTCATGGAAGGCCAGCCTTTCGTGGATGGCGGCGCCCAGCACGTCTCCAGCGGGGCCGAGCTTGCCCAAGGCCGCTGGGTGGTCGCCCCACCCGAACAGATTGCATGCTGTGTCGAACAGCAGGTCGTGACCCGGGCGCCAGCCCTGGACGAGCAAGTTTGCGACATCGCGCTCAAACAGCGCGCGGGCCGCCATATCCAGGGGCAGGAAAGCTGCGCTCAGCACCTTTTGGGCGGCGGCCGGCTTTGGAAGGCCGGCCTGCAGCGCATCGCAAAGCGCAGAAAACGCGGCTTCGGCAAGCGCGGCGCTGTCTGCCGCCGTGTCGGGGGTTCCAAGATTCTTGCCAGCGATCACGTGAACGTCCTTGCCACTCCTTTCGTGCCGGCAATGCTAGCGCCCGGCTAGCCTTGCAGCGCCGGGCGATCTGCGAGGTCGGGAGGTGTCAGTCGTCCGAGCTGCCGTAGCCGAACAGGTGCAGCAGGCTGGTGAACAGATTGAAGACGGACACGAACAGGCTGACGGTGGCGAGCACGTAGTTGGTCTCGCCGCCGTCCACGATCTGCTTGGTTTCGAACAGGATCAGGCCGGCCGACAGCAGGGCGACGACGGCCGAGACGGTCAGGGCCAGAGCCGGGATCTGGAAAAAGATCGCCGCAAGGCCGGCCAGCACCGCGACCACCATGCCGGCGAAGAGGAAGCCGCCCATCCACGACAGGTCGCGCTTGGTCGTCATCGCATAGGCTGACAAGGCCAGGAAGACGGCGCCGGTGGCGCCCAGGGCCAGCATGACGATCTGTCCGCCGGCCGGCAGGGCCAGGGTGCGCGTCAGCAAGGGGCCGAGGGTCCAGCCCATGAAGCCGGTCAAGGCGAAGACCAGACCGACGGCGGCGCCGCGGTTCTTCAGCTTGTGGATGCCGAACAGCAGGCCGAAATAGGCCACCAGCGTGAGGATGATGCCGGGGGCCGGCAGGCTGAAGGCGACGGCCGCACCGGCGACGGCGGCGCTGAACAACAGCGTCATGGCCAGCAGGGCATAGGTGTTGCGCAGCACGCGGCGGGCGCTCTCGCGGTCGAGAGAGCCGCCGTAGGGCATGGCAATGGCGATGGGGCGGGTTTGCATGGCAGACCTCCGTTGACGAAACGCGCTCAGGGTAGGCATGCAAGACAGCAAATAAAAGCAGAGAATCGCGAAGCATCGCTTCGAGAGAACTTGCTGATATGAGCATGAGCTACAGCTATCGTCATCTGTACTACTTCTGGGCCGTCGCCAAGGAGGGCGGGCTGACGCGCGCGGCCGAGAAGCTGGGCCTGTCGGTGCAGACCGTCTCGACGCAGGTGCGCGAGCTGGAACAGGACCTGGGCGCGGCCCTGCTGAAGCCCGCGGGCCGCGGCCTCACGTTGACCGAGGCCGGCCGCGCCGCGCTGGACGTCGCCGACCAGATCTTTTCCCTCGGCGAGACCTTGTCCGAGCGGGTGCGCGAGGCCGTCGACGTGCCGACCGTGCGCCTGGCCGTCGGCATCTCGGACGGCCTGCCCAAACTGGTCGCCCACCGCCTGCTGGCGCCCATCCTCGACACGCCGCAGCTGCGTTTGCTCTGCCACGAGGACGAGTTCGACGACCTGCTCGGCGACCTTGCCCTGCACCGGCTGGACGTCGTGCTGGCCGACCGGCCCGCGCCGGCCAACCCGAACTTGCGTGTCTACAGTCACTCCCTGGGCAGCTCGCCCATCGCCTGGTATGCCCACCCGCGCTGGACTGCAGCCGCGGCGCGCGACTTTCCCGCCTCGCTGGCCGATGTGCCGCTGCTGCTGCCGACCTCGCACGCGGCGCTGCGCCCCCGGCTGGACCAATGGCTGAACGAAGAGGGCTTGCGCGTGCGTGTCACCGGCGAGTTCGAGGACAGCGCCTTGCTCGCGACCTTCGGCAGCGAGGGCCTGGGCGTGTTCCCTGCGGCGACGGCGGTGGACGACGCGCTGACCGGCCGCTACGGCGTCGTCAACGTCGGCCTGGCCGAGGGCCTGGCGGAGCAGTTCTTCGCCGTGGGCACGGACAAGAAGATCAGCCATCCTCTGGTGAAGCGGCTTCTGCCGACGCCAACCTGAGTCAGACTCAACTTGCTACAGTTGACGTTTACGTCAATCAAGATTGCTCGGCTGTTTTGAGGCCGGGCTGACAGGAGACCCGACCATGAATCTGCCCGGCCTCAACTTCCAACTCGGCGAAGACATCGACGCGCTGCGCGACGCGGTTCGCGCCTTTGCCGACGAGGAGATCGCCCCGCGCGCGGCCGAGATCGACCGCAGCGACCAGTTCCCCATGGACCTGTGGCGCAAGATGGGCGAGCTGGGTGTGCTGGGCATCACCGTGCCCGAGGAGTACGGCGGCGCCAACATGGGTTATCTGGCGCACATGGTGGCGATGGAAGAGATCAGCCGCGGCAGCGCCTCGGTGGGCCTGAGCTACGGCGCGCACAGCAATCTGTGCGTCAACCAGATCAAGCGCAACGGCAACGACGCCCAGCGCAAGAAATACCTGCCCAAGCTGATCAGCGGCGAGCATGTCGGCGCGCTGGCCATGAGCGAGCCGGGCGCGGGCTCCGACGTGCTGTCGATGAAGCTGAAGGCCGAGGACAAGGGCGGCGTCTACCTGCTCAACGGCAGCAAGATGTGGATCACCAACGGCCCCGATGCCGACACCCTGGTGGTCTACGCGAAAACCGAGCCCGAGTTGGGCGCGCGCGGTGTGACGGCCTTCCTGATCGAGAAGGGCATGAAGGGCTTCAGCATTGCTCAGAAGCTCGACAAGCTGGGCATGCGCGGCTCGCACACCGGCGAGCTGGTGTTCCAGAACGTCGAGGTGCCGGCCGAGAACGTGCTGGGTGCCGTGAACGGCGGCGCCAAGGTGCTGATGTCAGGCCTGGACTACGAGCGCGCCGTGCTGACCGGCGGCCCGCTGGGCATCATGCAGAGCGTGATGGACAACATCGTTCCCTACATCCACGACCGCAAGCAGTTCGGCCAGAGCATCGGCGAGTTCCAGCTCATCCAGGGCAAGGTGGCCGACATGTACACCGTGCTGCAGGCGGCGCGCAGCTTTGCCTACACGGTGGCCAAGAACCTCGACCTGCTGGGCGCCGAGCATGTGCGCCAGGTGCGCAAGGACTGCGCCAGCGTCATCCTGTGGACGGCCGAGAAGGCGACCTGGATGGCCGGTGAAGGCATCCAGATCTTCGGCGGCAACGGCTACATCAACGAGTACCCGCTGGGCCGTCTGTGGCGTGACGCGAAGCTCTACGAAATCGGCGCGGGCACCTCGGAGATTCGCCGCATGCTGATCGGCCGGGAGCTGTTTGCCGAGACCATGTAAGTGACGGCCCTGCACGTCAACACGCCGCTGTTGCGAGCGGCGCCGGGGCTGTTCGAGCACCCCGAGGTCTGGCTGAAGATGGATGCCCTGCAGCCCAGCGGCAGCTTCAAGCTGCGCGGCGTCGGGCGGCTGGTGCAGCAGTCGGCGGTCGACGGTGCTCGGGCAATCGTCTGTGCGTCGGGTGGCAATGCCGGTTTCGCCGCGACGCACGCGGCCGTGTCGGTCGGTCTGCCGGTGACCGTCGTGCTTCCGATGACGAGCAGCATCGCCGTCGCTGAGCGTCTGGCTGCGCGTGGCGCAGAGGTGCTGCGGCATGGCGCTGTGTGGGACGAGGCGCATGAGTTCGCCGTCCAGCTCGCCGCCGAGCGCGGCGCGGCCTATGTGCATCCCTTCGACCACCCGCTGCTGTGGGCCGGGCACTCGACGCTGATCGACGAGGTCGTCGAGGCCGGCGTCGTGTTCGACGCCGTCATCACGGCCGTCGGGGGCGGCGGGCTGTTCTGCGGCATCGTGGAAGGCTTGGGACGCCATGGCCTGGACCAGGTGCCGGTCATCGCCGTCGAGACCCAAGGTGCAGCCAGCCTGCAGGCCAGCCTCAGCGCCGGCGAGCTGGTGTCGTTGCCCGCCATCACATCCATCGCCACCTCGCTGGGTTCGCGCCGTGTGGCGGGGCGGGCCTTCGAACTGGCGCGCTCGCATCCCACCCATGCCGTGCAGGTCAGCGATGACCAAGCCACGGCTGCCTGTGTTCGTTTCGCCGACGCCCATCGCGTTCTCGTCGAACCCGCCTGTGGCGCCGCGCTGGCGGCGGTCGACTTGCACGCCCGCGGTTTCAATCGGGTTCTTGTCGAGGTGTGCGGCGGCATGGGTGTTTCGCTGGAACTGCTCCGTTCCTGGGCTCAGCCCGCGACAATGAAATCATGACGACCGATACCAACCACGAACTGCAGGACCTGCTGAACAACAACAAGCGCTGGGCCGCCGAGACCGAAGCGCGCGAGCCGGGCTTCTTCTCGCGCCTGCTCAAGCAGCAGGAACCGCAATACCTGTGGATCGGCTGCGCCGACAGCCGCGTGCCGGCCAACGAGCTGGTCGACCTGCTGCCGGGCGAACTCTTCGTGCACCGCAACGTCGCCAACGTCGTCGTGCACTCCGACCTGAACTGCCTGTCCGTCATGCAGTTCGCGGTGGATCACCTCAAGGTGCGCCACATCATCGTCGTCGGCCACAGCAATTGCGGCGGCGTGCGTGCGGCGCTGTACGACATGCGCGTGGGCCTGGTCGAGAACTGGATCCGCCATGTGCAGGACGTGCGCCACATGCACAGCGAGTGGCTGAACGGCGTGCCCGAACCCAAGCGAGTCGATGCGCTGTGCGAGCTCAACGTGCTGGAGCAGGCCCGCAACGCCTGCCACACGACGGTGGTGCAGGATGCCTGGGAGCGCGGCCAGGAGGTCGTTGTGCACGGCTGGGTCTATGGCCTGCACAACGGCCTGCTGGAAGACCTGGCCCTGACGGCTGGCCGGCCCGAGGACGTGGACCCGGCCTACCGCCGCGCCCTGGCCAACGTCAAGTCACGCTACGCCACAGCCGGCTGAGTAGAGTCGCGCGGGTGTTTCCCATCCAGCTCACCGACAAGCGCGCCTTCGACATCGCCCAGACCCTGCTGGGCGGCTTCGACAAGCATTACCAGCTCTTCCGCGACACCACCCGGGAAGCCAAGGCCCGCTTCGAGCGCGGCGACTGGGCCGGTCAGCAGCGCGCCCAGGCTCTGCGCATCGAGTTCTACGACACCCGCGTCGCCGAGGCCAGCTCTCTGCTGGAGTCGCGTTTCGCGGCATCGGCCCTGCCCATGGATGTCTGGCAGCAGGTCAAGCTGCACTACATCGGCCTGCTGGTCGACCACCACCAGCCCGAACTGGCCGAGACCTTCTTCAACTCGGTGTGCACGCGCATCCTGCACCACGCCTATTTCCACAACGACTTCATCTTCATGCGGCCGGCCGTCTCGACGGAATACATCGAGAACGACGAGCCCGCCGCGCTGCCCACCTACCGCGCCTACTACCCGGCGCCGGACAAACTGCACGAGACGCTCAAGCGCGTCATCACCAACTTCCAGCTGGACGGCGACTTCGTCGACCTGAATCGCGACGTCGGCCGCGTGCTGGACGCCGTGCTGCAGCGCCTGGGCGAGTTCCGCCGCCGCGCCAACTTCCAGGTCCAGGTGCTGTCCAGCCTGTTCTACCGCAACAAGGGCGCCTACGTCGTCGGCAAGATCATCAACGGCTTCACCGAGACGCCCTTCGCCCTGCCCATCCTGCGCGATGAGGCCAGCGGCTGCTTCTTCATCGATGCCGCCCTGTTCGGCGAGGACGACCTGGCCGGCCTGTTCAGCTTCGCCCACGCCTACTTCCTCGTCGACATGGAAGTGCCCAGTGCCTATGTCCAGTTTCTGCGCTCTCTGATGCCGCGCAAGCCGCGCTCCGAGATCTATTCGGCCCTGGGCCTGCAGAAGCAGGGCAAGAACCTCTTCTACCGCGACTTCCTCTACCACCTGCGCCATTCCAGCGACAGATTCCGCATCGCACCCGGCATCAAGGGCATGGTCATGCTGGTGTTCGACCTGCCGAGCTGGCCCTTCGTGTTCAAGGTCATCAAGGACTTCTACCCGCCGCAGAAGGACACCACGCGCGAGCTCATCCAGAGCAAATACCTGCTGGTGAAGAGCCACGACCGCGTCGGGCGCATGGCCGACACGCTGGAGTACACGCGGGTGGCCTTCCCGCGCCATCGCTTCGACGAGGAATTGATTGCCGAGCTGAGGCACTTCTGCGGCAGCCTGCTGGAGGAAAACGGCGACGACCTCGTGCTCAAGCATGTCTACATCGAGCGCCGCATGGTGCCGCTCAACATCTACCTGCAGGACGCCACGCCCGAGCAGGTGGAGCGCGTCGTCATCGAGTACGGCAATGCCATCAAGGACCTGGTGGCCGCCAACATCTTCCCCGGCGACATGCTGTGGAAGAACTTCGGCGTGACCCGCCACGGCAAGGTCGTCTTCTACGACTACGACGAGATCGAATACCTGACCGACTGCAACTTCCGCCGCGTGCCCGAGCCGCGCAACGAGGAGGAGGAGATGTCGAGCGAGGTCTGGTACACCGTCGCGCCGCGCGACGTCTTCCCCGAGACCTTTGCCCCCTTCCTGCTCGGCAACCCGCGGGTGCGCGAGGCTTTCATGCGGCATCACGCCGACCTGCTGGATGCGAGTTTCTGGCAAGGGAACAAGGAACGCATCCTGGCGGGGCATGTGCACGACGTGTTCCCCTACGACCCGTCGCGGCGGTTCGCTGCCGCAGCCTGATGCGGGGCCATGCCATGCCAACGTTGATCACCCGCAATTGGCTGATCGGACTTGCGGTGGCCGTGTTGCTGGCCTGGGCCGCCGTCGGGATCGCCACCGGGCATCTCTACTTCATGCCGGGCCGTGGCATGGTCCACCTCAGCGGCGTGGCCGCTTTCCTGGCCTGCGGCGCCGTGGTTCTTGGCGCGGGCGCGCTGGTCGGCAAGCTCGTGAAGCGGGCCGATGTCTCGCGAGTTCCACGCCTGCTCGGCCGGGGATGCCTGGCGCTGGCAGTTCTCGCAATCGGGTTGAAGATGTTGGAGGCGCTGGGCCATGTTTCCCCGCCGGAGTTGCAAGGCTTGCTGTCCGAAGCGTCCCTGCGCGGGTTGCTTGGCCCGTCCCGGCTGTCGGCATGGGCGGCTGCTCGGCGGCCCGGCGTCAATGCCTGGTTGCTGGCCTCATGCGTGGCCTTGATCCCTGCCGCCGTGATCTTTCGCCTGCTGGGCGTGAACAGGGAGTTCGCGAACCGACACCCACGCCTCACGATGCTCTTCTTTCTGGTGTTTGGCCTGCCTTTTCTGGCTTGGCTCTCCATCGAGCTTCTGGCCTGGCTGCCTGCCCTGGGCGCTTCGGAGGAGGTGGGCCAGGCGTTTGCCGCCAAGGTCGCCTTCCATCTGTCCGCGCTCATCGTCCTCGGCGCGGTCTGGTGCGTCGTCGGCCTCATGATGGTCATCTTCCTGTTGAAGACGCTCGGTGGTGAGGTGCGCTGGACACCCCATTGAAGCGGTGCAGTCCGACAGACGGCGCGTCCGCAGCCCTCCAACATGGCTCTGATCGTCCCTGTTCTGGAGAGCACCGCATGATCTTCGAAGCCATCCGCGAAAGCCACGACCTGCAACGCGACCTGTGCCGCAAGCTCACCGCCTCGCGTGGTGACATGGCCACGCGCCAGTTGCTGTTCCTGCAACTGAAGGTGGAGTTGATGGCGCATGCGGCGGCCGAGGAGCGCTTTCTGTACGTGCCGCTGCTGATGGAAGACGGTGGCCTGGATTCCTCACGCCATGCGCTGCACGAACACCACCAGGTCGACGAACTGCTCGAAGACCTGTCGGTACGCAACAAGGCACAGGACGGCTGGATCGCGACGGCCAAGACGCTCAGCTTCAAGGTGCGCCACCACCTGAAGGAAGAGGAATCCAAGTTCTTCCATGTCGCCGGGCGCCTGCTGTCGGACGCAAAAAAACAGCTGCTCGCCGGCAAGTACAAGCGCGAGATCGTGCGCATGCGCAAGCATTACGCTGCCGAGTTCCAGACCGTCTCGGTGTCTGCGAGCACGGGCCTGGTCAAGCCGGCCAAGCCGGCGGCGGACAAGCCAGCCACCCGGGGCAATCCAGGCGCCGGATCGCAGCTGCGCGGCAAGAGCAAGCCGCGGCGCACGCGCTGACGCCCCGGCGATCCGCGCCAGCCGAGGTCGGACAGCGATCGACGGCACACTGTGGCCGTATGCCGTCCGACGCCATCACCCTCCAGCCACCGCACCCGGATCAACGGCCCCTGGTCCGCAACTATCTGGCGCAGCTGGCGCGGGACGAAGCCGTCCCTCGAGCCAATGCCGGCGACGAGTTTCTCGCCAGGACGCTGTTCGGCCCCAGCCCCGTGGCCATCGCCCACCTGGTCCACCGGGGTGACGAGGGCCCTTGCGGCCTGACCATCCACTCCTGGAAATGGGGTGCCTTCAGCGGCGTGATGGACATGTACCTCCATGTCCTCGTCATCGACCCGGCGTCGCGCGGCCGGGGCATAGGCCGTGCCGTCATGACCCAGCTGCTCGACATCGCGGCTGCCCATGGCGCGTCCAGACTGGAGCTGTTGACGACCCGCGACAACGCCGATGCTTCGGCCTTCTACGACCGCCTGGGCCTGGCGCAGGCCGCGCACATGGTGGTCAGGCGCTGCAGCGTTGCGTCATGAAGCGCCGCCGGCTTCTCATGTTTCCCCTCCTGCTGCCGGTCCTGCTGGCCGCCTGCCACACCATGACCCCAATGTCTTCCGAGGCGACGACCGATCTGGCACCCACGGGCCGATTGCGTGCCGTCATCAACCTGGGCAATCCCATCCTCGCCAACAGCGATCCCGCCACGGGCCAGCCGGTGGGTGTGTCCATCGACATGGCGCGCGAGCTGGCGCGGCAACTGGTCGTGCAAGCCGAGCTGCTGGTCGTGAAGACGGCGGGCGAGGCGGTGGACGCCCTGGCCAACGGCCGCGTGGACGTGGGTTTCTTCGCCATCGACCCGGCACGCGCTGCGACCACGGCCTATTCCGCGCCCTATGTACAGATCGAAGGCGCCTATCTCGTGCGCAACGAGTCGCCGCTGCGGTCCAACGACGAGGTCGATCACGCGGGAACGCGCGTGGCCGTCGGTGCACGCAGTGCCTACGACCTCTATCTGACGCGCGAACTCAAGGCCGCCACGATCGAACGTGCGCCGATGTCGCCTGAGGTGGTCAGCTACTTCCTGGCCCAGCAACTCGACGTGGCGGCCGGCGTGAAGCAGCAACTGGAAGCGGATGCGCGGCGCAACCCCGGTCTGCGGCTGCTGCCCGGGCGGTTCATGGTCATCAACCAGGCCATGGGCATGGCCAAAGGCAAGCCGGCCGGCGCCCATGCCCTCGCCGATTTCGTGGAGAAGGCCAAGGCCTCGGGCTTTGTGGCCGAAGCGCTCAAGCGCCACCAAATCGAGGGCGCCGCTGTCGCGCCGCCAGCCGCGTCCCGCTGATCAGCCCTGTGTCGGCCTGAACACCCGCACGCGGTGCCCGTCCGGGTCGGCCGTCACGGCCGTGAAGCCGAAGTCCATGGACGTGGGCGACTGCAGCACCGGCCAGCCCGAAGCCTTCCAGGCGGCGACCGCGGCGTTCACTTCCGTGTCGGTTTCGACGGTGATGCCGATCTCCGAGCCGCCGCCGCGGTGCAGGCCTGCGGGCTGCACGTCGTGGGCTGCCCAGAGGCCCAGCATGGTCTTGTCGTTGAGCATGAACATCGCGAAGTTGGGGCTCTGCTCGACGGGTTCGCGGCCCAGCAGCGAACGGTAGAAGAGCACGCTCTCGGCGGGGCTGTGCACGTAGAGGATGAGGCAGTCGGGTTGCATGGCGGTCTCCGTGGGTGGTGAATGCCGCCATGTTCGGCGCGGGCGCTGACAGGGGCTGTCAGCAGCGCGCGCTTGCGTCAACTCACCTTGAATTCGAACTCCTGTTCGAAGATGTGGTTGCCGGGGCATTCGTAGGTGTCCCGCAGCGCGGCCTCGATGGCCTGGACGAACTTCCGCTGCACTGAACGATCGGCAGACGCCATCGACGTGGTGGGCGTGATTTCCACGGCAACCACTCGTCCTTCACGCACCGTCACCACCGCACGGTAGCGCGCCGTCCCCTTCCAGTTGACGACAGGCAGCTGCGGTGCGGCGAGCTTGGTGCAGACCCGCACACCTTCGGCCCAAGGCCTTTCCGGCGTGCGGAACACCCCGAAAACCTTCAACTGCTCGGCGATCTTGCTCGAGTCGCCGACGACGACCCAGCTCTGCTCGTCGGGGTTGAAGTACTTCCTGCCCATGGCCTGGACCTCGGCGGCCGTGACCTTCTGGATGGCCGGCACGAACTTGCCGAGAAAGTCGGCCGGCAGGCCGATCAGCCAGTTGTTGGCCAGCTGGTTGGCGAGCGAGCCCTGCAACTGGGTGCTGACGAGATAGCTGCCGGCCATGTAGCGCTTGTTCATCGCCATTTCGGCTTCGGGCACCGTTTCCTCACCGATGCGGCGGTACTCCTTGATGTACTCCGTCATCGCGGCCCCCGTCACCTCGTTGCGCACGTCGGCGCCGCCGGTGATGGCCCCGCCGACGCGCCAGGACTGGCCACCAGCGCGGGCGCCGTAGGTGTAGCCCTTTTCCTCGCGCAGGTTCTGGTTGATGCGGCTGGAGAAGCCGGTACCGAGGATGGTGCTGGTCAGCCGCAGCGCGACCTGCTCGTTGCCCGATGCGGCCATGCCGGGGCGGCCCAGGCGCAGCGTGGCCTGCACGCTGCCGGGGCGTTCCAGCAGCAGGCGCTGCACCGGTGCCGTCGCGGCCGGAGCCTTCAGCTCGGGCACGGCATCGCCGCTGGACTCCCAGCCTCCAAAGCTGGCCTGGGCGAGCTTGAGCGCCTGGGGGACATCGATGCGGCCGGTGATGACGAGCAGCGCATGGTCGGGGCGGAAGCGCCGTGCATGCGCGGCTCGCAGGTCCTCCGCCGTCGCGGCGTTGATGGCGGCCTCGGTCTCCTGCGTGCGGCCATAGGGGTGGTCGCCGTAGATGGCGCCGTTCAGGGCTTTGGTGGCGCGAAAGCCCGGCTGCGAGCTGGACGCCTTCAGGGCCTGCAAGGCATTGGTCTTGGCCAGCTGTACCTCGCCATCCGGGAAGGCGGCGTGGCGGGCCACGTCGGCGAGCAGGGCGGCCATGGTGCCGGCATGCGAGGCCAGGGCGTTGGCGAAGAGATTGACGCCGTCGTTGCTGGCGCTGGCGCCGAGCGAGCCGCCCATGGCCTGGGCGGCCTCGGCGATCTGCCTGGAGCTGCGTTGGGCGGTGCCCTCCGACAGCAGGCCGGCCATCAGCTTGGCCCGGCCGGGCGCATCGGCAGCGTCGGCGCCGAAGCCGGCGCCGCGCACGGCGAGCACGAAGTCCACTCGCGGAATGCCGTTGCGCGGCACGACCCAGACCTGCAGGCCGTTGGCCAGGGTTTGCTGGGTGATCTTGGGCACGGCCAGCGGCTTGTCCTTGCCGAAGGCGGGGAGCTCCGCCGGCAGCGGGGTCTCGGCGGCCTGGGCCGCGACGGTCAGCGCCAGGACGGCGGCGATCAGGCCGAGGCGGAAGGAGGAGGTGATGGTGTTCATCGTCAGCGTCCGCATCAGGGTTGGGAGGCCGGCTTGGCGGCGGGCTTGCGGTCGATGACCGAGCGGTTGGCCGGAGTCAGATAGGTGGCGGCCACGCGCTGCACGTCCGCCGAGCTCACGGCCTGGATCCAGCCGGGCACCTGGTTGACGACCTTGGCATCGCCCCACAGCGCCTGCAGCTTGGCCAGGCGATCGGCGCGCTGCAGGAACATCTCCATGTCGTTGTACCAGTCGGCCAGCAGGGCGGTCTTCAGGTTCTTCAACGTGGCGTCGTCCACGCCGTCCTTGACGATGCGGGCGATCTCCTCGTCCATGCCGGCCAGCAGGGCGTCGGCATTGGTGGTCGGTTTGTAGAGGGCGAAGACGGTGAAGAGGCTGGGGCCGTCGTATTCCCAGACACCGGTCAGACCGTAGAGGGAGCTGACGTTCAGCGCCAGCTCGCGGCCCTTGACCAGGCCCTGGTAGAGGCGCGAGGCATCGCCGCCGGCCAGCAGCTGGCCGAGCACGGCAAAGGGCGCCTGGTCCTTGCTGCCGCGGATGGGCAGCTTCCAGGCCGCGGCGACGGCCGGCACCTGGGCCAGCTTGTCGGCTTGAGTCAGGCGGCGCTCGGCGCTGTTGAGGCCTTCGCTGAAGTCGGTAGGCTTGGGCGTCGGGCGGGCGGCGATTTTTCCGAAGTACTTCTCGGCCAGCGCAAAGCCCTGGGCCGGCGTCACGTCGCCGGCGATGGACAGCACGGCGTTGTTGGGGCCGTAGAAGTCGCGATGGAAGGCGCGCACGTCGTCCAGGTTGGCGTTCTCCAGGTCGACGAAGCTGCCGTAGCCGTCATGCTTGTTCTCCCATTTGTCGAAGGCCAGGGCCGAGATGTCCAACCACATGAAGCCGCCATAGGGCTGGTTCTGCACGTTGACGCGGATCTCCTCCTTCACGACATCCTGCTGGTTCTTCAGCGTCGTGGGGTTGAAGTCCAGCGTCCTCATGCGGTCGGCCTCCAGCCATAGCATGGAGTCCAGCGACGAAGACGGCGCCGTCTCGATGTAGTTGGTGAAGTCGGGACGGGTCGAGCCGTTGTTGTTGCCGCCGCCCGAGGTGATGACCTTGTCGAAGACACCCTTGGGCGCCTTGGGCGTGCCCTGGAACATCAGGTGCTCGAAGAGGTGGGCGAAGCCGGTGCGGTTCTGCGGCTCCAGCCGCATGCCGACCTTGTAGACTACGCTGACGCCGACGGTGGGGCTGCTGGAGTCGGGCGAGACGATGACGGTCAGTCCGTTGGCCAGCTTCTTGGTGTGCACGGGGATCTGCCAGCGGTCGATCTGCGGCGCGTCCTTGGGCGCGGCCCCGGCCGGGCCGGCAGTCAGCACTGCGGCGGCGGCGCCGATGGCGCCGAGCACCGCGCGGCGAATGGTTTGCAACATGGGATCTCCAGAAGAGGGAATGGCGCGCAGTGTCTCCGCGGTTGGGCGGGGTGCCGCAGGCCATGGCGGGTCAGCCCGCCCCTGGCATTTTTCACCCCTTCCCGCGTGATCCTTGGCTGGTGGCGCTTGCGTCCTTGATAAGGAGCCGGCATGTCGCCGCGCTCCAACTCTGTGGAGACCATCATGGCCGCATTGCCCGTCACCATCGCCCTGAAGAACATCAAGTGCAAGATCGAGACCGACGAGGTCGGTTCGGACGAGCCCTATGTCCTTGTCACCGCCGTCGACCTTGGCAACCCGCTGCTGCCCAATGCCGAGGTCACGCTCTACGGCCCGTGGAGCGATGTCGATGCGGGCGAGACGCACAGTACACAGTCGCTGCAGCCCGGCATCAACCCGAGCGACATGCCCTTCATCGTGTGGCGCAGGAACGCCTGGGGGCCTTCGGGCAGCGCCAAGGCGATCGCCAACCCGGCCAACGCCATCCTGCTCGTGTCGATGATGGAGCACGACGACGGCAAGCCCGGCACGGCGCGCGAGCTGGTCAAGGGCGCCGTTGTCAGCTCCCTGGCCGCATCCGTCAACATGACGCGGGCTCAGCGCGTCACCAAGCTGAAGACCGACATCAACGGCGCCCTCGGCATCCCGACCGGCTTCCCCAACTTCGACGACCGCGTCGGCACGACCCAGGAGCTGGCCCTCAGCGCCAACCTGCTCGACGTGGCCGCCGGCCCCAAGACCAAGACGCTGACCATCACGGGCGACGGCGGCAAGTACGAAGTCACCTTCGTCGTCACGAAGGGCTGAGGGCAGGTGTTCAGCCCGTCACTTGACGGGCTTCACCTCGACGGGGCACTTGGTCGGGTCCGGGCACTTGGGCTTCTTGGGTGTGACCTGGCCCGCCGTGTTGCCGCCGTTGCTGCTCAGGCCGCCGCCATTGCCGCCGGCATTCGGTGCCGAGGTGCCGACCTTGTTGGTCGCCGTGGCGGAGGGGCCGGAAGCCGCCTGGGTGGGCGTCGCCGGCGTGGTGGGGTTGGCGAAGGCCGAGGCCGCGCAGACGGCGAGCAAGGCGGAAAGGAGTCGCGGGGTCATGGTTGTCTCCATCAAAAGCTCAGCAGGACAAGAACATCCCGCGCATCGGCCACGGGAGCGGGCAGCGCCTGCAAGGCCAGCAGTGACTTGCGCACGGCTTCGGCATCGCGGCGGGAAGACAGGGCTTGCGCATACGCCTGCAGCGCGGCATCTCGCGCCACGCGGTCGGGCTTGAACAGGGCCTGCAACGCGACCACGCGGGCGCGGTCGGGATGGCCGTCGGCCAGGCCCGCCCGGGTCACCTGCATGGCTTCGGCAAGAGGCTGCAGCGCCGCCTCCGGTCGGCACAAGGCCTTCAGCACCAGCGTCGGCCACAGGTCGGCGTCATGGGCTGGCAGCAACTGGAGCTGGCGAGCCAAGGCTTCGTCGATGCGGCGGCGTGCTTCGTCGACATGGCCTTGGCGGAGTGCCGCTTCACCACGCAAGGCCATGGCGCGAGCTGCGGCTGAGGGAGCGCCGGCGGCTTCGAGGCGGGCCTGCAAGGCCTGCAGCCGGGCTTCGGCCGCCGCCGCTTCGCCCCCGCGCAGCTGCAGGCGGGCCGCGGTCAGGGCCACCAGCGGCGCGGCATCAGGCTCCGCCAGCGCCTGGGCTTGCCCGGCCGCCGCCTCGGCCTCGCGGCGAGCGGCGCCGATGTCACCATCGTGGAAGAGGGCGCCGGCCAGCCAGGCGCGCGTGTAGACGGTCGTCGCATCGCCCGGCCCCAGCACCTCGCCCAGTTCGGCGACGCTGGCCTGCAGCAAGGGCACGGCGCTGGCGTAACGACCCAGCTCCATCTCCAGCGTCGCGGCCGAAGCGCGCGCCTGGGCGGCCGTCAGGCGGTTCACGCCGGCGCTGGCCTGCACCAGTTGCGCCAGGCGGGTGCGGGCCTCGTCCCAGCGGCCTTGGGCGCGGGCGAGGTTGGCCAGCGCGTCCAGCGATTTGCGGTAGGCCTCGTGTTGCGCGCCGAAGCGGGCCAGGGCCAGCGGCTCGACGCGGCGCAGCAGGGCTTCGGCGCGCGCCAGTTCGCCAGCCTCGGCGGCCATCTCGCCGAGGTTGGCGAGGGCGATGACTGACTGGGCATCGTCGCCCTCGGTCAGGGTCTCGAACAGGCGGCTCGCTGCATCCGCGTCGCCCAGGCGCCGACGCGCGTTGGCCAGCTGCAGGGCGACTTCCCGTCCTTCCTCGCCCCGGCCTTGCAGCTGCGCGTGAGCCAGCGACAAGGCCTCTGCCGCCAAGGCCATGTCGCCCGACTGGTTGAGCAGCAAGCCCAACGGCCGAGCTACCTCGGCCAGGAGTGCAGGGTCGCCGGCCAGCCTGCGTCGGGCCTCGGTCCAGCTGCGCCTGAGCAGTTCGATCATCGGCACTGTCGCGCTGCCCGAGGCGTCGGGGCTGAGGCCGCTCAGCAACTCCGTGAGCACGCTCTGCACCCGCCGCGTGCGCTCGGCCTCGCGTGCGGCTTCGCGCCATTGCCAGGCGGTGGCGGTCATGCCGGCGAGCAGGCTGGCGAGCACCAGGCTCAGCGCGGCCAGCTGCAGCCGGTAGCGGCGCGCGAACCTGGTGCTCCGATAGGCCAGCGAGTCGGGGCGGGCCAGGACGGGCCGGTGCTCCAGATGGCGGCGCACATCGTCAGCCAGCGCGCTGGCGCTGGCGTAGCGCGCATCGGGCCTCTCCTTCAGCGCGCGGCCGACGATGAGCGCCAGGTCGCCGTGCAGCGCGGGACCGGGCTCGCGCTGGCCGGTCAGCAGCAGGCAGAGCAGGCGGCCCAGGGCGAAGACATCGGTGGCCGTGCTGACGGGTTCGCCGCGCACCTGCTCGGGCGCGGCGTACTCCGGCGTCAGGCCGGCGGGCAGCTGGGCGGTGAGCTCGTCGCTCGTGTCGTCGGCCAGCAGCTTGGCGACGCCGAAGTCCAGCAGCTTCACCTGGCCCTCGGCCGTGACGAGGATGTTGCCGGGCTTGAGGTCGCGGTGCACGACCAGGCGGGCATGCGCGTGGGCCACCGCGTCGCAGACCTGCAGGAAGAGGCGCAGCCGCGCGGCGACGTCCAGGCCTTGCGCTTCGCACCAGCGGTCGATGCGCTCGCCCTCCACCAGCTCCAGCACCAGGTAGCGGGTACGCGCTGCGCCGAGCAGCGCCTCGCCGATGTCCAGCAGCCGGGCGATGTTGGGATGGGTCAGTCGCGCCAGCAGCTCGCCCTCGCGGCGAAAGCGCGCCTGGTTGGCCTCGCCGCGCCAGGGGCTGTGCAGCAGCTTGATGGCCGCCTCGCCCTGGTGGGCGCCATCGCTGCGCCTCGCCCGCCACACCTCGCCCATGCCGCCGCTGCCCAGCGGGGTGACCAGCGTCCAGGCGCCCAGCACCTGGCCGGCCAGCTCGGGCGCATGGGGCAGCTGGGCCGGCGCTTTCAGAAAGCCACCGGCTTCGGCGGCGCGATCCGCGTTGATCAAGGCCTCCAGCCGCTCGCGCTGCGCTGCGGGCATCTCCGACAGCAAGGCCTCGCGCTCCGGCGGGCTCGCGTCCTGCCAGGCGTCAAAGGCGGCCAGCGCGCCGGCCCGGTCGGCCGTGGTGCTCATGGCACCCTTCGCACTGCGTGCTGTCCCGCCAGGCGGGAGCGAGCTTGCTTGGGACGGCCCGGCGCGGCGCTCATGCCTGCAAGGCTTCAAAGAGGAAGGCGCGCGCCTTGCGCCAGTCGCGCTTGATGGTGGGCACCGATACATCCAGCAGCTCAGCGATTTCCTCCAGCTCCAGGCCGCCGAAGAAGCGCATCTCGACGACCTGGTGGGCGCGGCCGTCGGCCCGCTCCAGCAGCTGCATGACGTCATCGAGCTGCAGCACGTCGGGCGGCGCCAGCTGCTCCAGCGCTGTGGTGGACAGGGTGACCTGGGCGCCGGCGCCGCGCTTGTCGGCGTTGCGCTCGCGCAGGTGGTCGACGATGACACTGCGCATGACCTTGCTGGCATGGGCGAAGAACTGGGCGCGGTGCAGGGCCGCCTCTTTCGGGGTCGGGCCGGCGCTCTTCAGCCAGACCTCATGGATCAGCGCCGCCGGCTCCAGCGTCATCGGCGCATGGCCGGCGAGATGACTGCGGGCCAGGCGCTTGAGCTCGGGATAGAGGGCTGTGTAGAGGCGGTCGCGCGCAGCCGTGTCGCCGGCGGAGAGTTCATGCAGCAGCAGGGTGATGTCGGAGGCCATGGTGCGCCGGCATGCTGGCACCGGCGCAAGGGCTTGTCCCTCCCCACGATGCCAGTGCCGCATGCGGGATGATGCGCTGATGAAGCGTTTTCTTCTTGCCTTGGGCCTGACCCTGCTGGCGCCCCTGGCCCAGGCGCAGGCCGGCGACCGTTGGGTGCAGGCCACCAGCCTGATGCTGCGCGCCGAGGCCTCGCCGACCGCCGCCATCGTCGCGCGGCTGCAGCAGGGCAGCCGTGTCCGCCTGGTGACGCCCCACGTCGGTGGTGGCGACTGGTGCATGGTGGAGGCTGGCACCCAGCTGGCCTTCGTGGCCTGCCGCTATCTGAGCGAGCAGCCGGTGGCCCTGCCGCGGGCGGGTGAGGGCGGCGTGCCGGCCGACCGGCGCTGGGTGGCCGGCAGCAATCTGCTGTTGCGGGCCGAACCGCGGCCCGATGCCGCCGTGCTGAGCCGGCTGAGCCTGAACACGGTGCTGCGCCTGGCCGGCGATGAAGCCGGCAACAACGGCTATTGCGCCGTGCAGCGCGTCGATGGCGAGGTGCAATCCGGCTATACCGCCTGCCGCTATCTGCAGCGTTCTCCGTTGGAGATGGACAAGCTCACCGAGCCCTGGAAGGACGGCCGCAACAACCCCGACTTCGACCCCGCGCGGGCCTTCTGGATCGCGCCCAGCTGGGAGCTGATGTCCCACTACGCGAGTCATGTCGAGCGGCAGCGCCAAGCCAAGGGCAGTGCGGCACCCACAGGACCCGACGAGCAACTGGAGCGCATGAAGGCCAGGCTGTCGGGGCAGGTGGCCCATGTCCGCGAACCGGCCACCGTCTGGCCCGACTGGGAACAGCTGCGCGCCCCCAAGTCGGGCGACCCGTCGGCGGCCCTCAATCTGTGGGGCGAGATCTTCAGCAACGAACACGCGAGCCGGCCGGCCGCCTTCCTCCGGGCGCTGCCCGCCCTGCCGGCGGTGACGCCCTCCTGGTGGCGCAGCGAGGCCGAACTGGCGGGGCCGGGCGAGCCCATTCCCGCCCTCGCCACCCGCTTCGGTGGTGAGGTGGTCTGGTTGCACGAGTCGCTCTTGCCGGGAGCGCGACGCCCCCGCGAGATGGAAGCGGGCATTCGAGTCGAACGCCTGACGCAGCCGCTGCAGCGCATCAGCCTGATGTCCAACCAGAGCCTGCGCGAGGAGCGCCGGCAACCGGTGACCATGAGCACCAGTTGGGATCCGAACTCGGAAACCGGCTGCGCTGCGTGGCAAGGGGCGTTCAGCTTCGGCGACGCCGACGCCGCCACCTACAAACGCAACGAGTTCACGCCACCGGTGAGCAGCGGGCCGTTGACGCTGTTCCGGTTCTGGAGCACCAAGCCCCTGCCGGCCGGGCCGGCGCGCTGGACCTCGCAGGCCTTCAAGCTCGACCGCGACAAGACCGGCTTCGTGTCCGCCGAGTGGCGCCTCGTGGACCTGGATGGCGACGGCGTGCCCGACCTGGCCTGGCTTCAGGCCACCGGCCGTGGGCCTGGCCATCTGGATGGCGCCCCCAAGCACGACGACCCCTGGTACCGCCTGCTGCTGGCCAATGTGGACGGCCGCTGGCGTCTGCTGGCGGTGGACCTCTTCTCCTACGGCTGCGGCTGCTGAGCCTGCCGCGACAATGCGGCATTCACTTCCGATTCAGAAGACCATGTCCGAAGCCACCCGCCCCGAACTGCCCGACCACCTCAGCGTCGACCCGCGCAGCCCCCATCACGTCGCCGCCGTCTTCGAGCACGACATCGGCATCCGCTTCAACGGCAAGGACCGCCACGACGTCGAGGAATACTGCATCAGCGAAGGCTGGATCAAGGTGCCTGCCGGCAAGACGCTGGACCGCAAGGGCCGGCCGCTGTGCATCAAGCTCAAGGGGCAGGTCGAAGCTTTCTACCGCTGAAGTTGTTTTTGCCCCTCGCCCGGTCTGCCTTGCTGAACGCCGGCGGCCCGATCGGTCCCCCGAAGCGACGGCCCGGCGCTCGGCCCGCGGTGCAAGGCGACGACGCGAGGCGTTGAAAACTCGCCTAGCGCAACGACACGAGCACCAACGCCGCGGCCATCCAGAGCGCTATCCAGCCCGGATGGCGGCCGCGGTTGCTCCACAGCACCAGCGAGCCGCCAGTCAACAGCGCCACAACCACGCCGCGCTCGATGATGCCGCCGGAAGCGGCCCCGGGTCCCGGCTGGGCCAGCCACAGCAGCAATGCGGCCAGTGCCCAGCCCAGCACCGTCACCAGGTGCCAGTTGGCCCACAGGATGCGCGTCTGGTAGCCGCGCAGCACCGGCTGGCCGCCGCTGGGCACCACGCCGCCGCGGCGCAGCGTGCGAAAGATCAGCCACTCGCCGCCCACGGAATGGGCCAATCCCGTCAGTGCGATGACGATCGCCGCGGCCAGCAGCCAGGCGTTCATTCCGACCTCCGCGCCGTCAGCTTCAGCTTGAGCCCGCCGTCGGGCCGCAGCGTGACGGCCATGCGCGGTTTCGGCGTCTCGTCGCTGACGGGGCTGAGCTCAAAACGCTGCAGCATCAGCGCGGCGATCAGCGTCATCTCCAGCACCGCGAAATGCTGGCCCAGGCAGACCCGCGGGCCGACGCCGAAGGGGATGTAGGCGCCGCGTGGAATCTCGCGAGGCGCATCCGCCATGAAGCGCTCCGGCTTGAAGGCCAGCGGCGCATCCGGCCACCAGCGCGCGTCGCGGTGCAGCAGCCAGGGCGTCACGCGCACGAGGGTGCGCGCGGGCAGGCGCACGCCGCCCAGCGTGATCTCGCGCGTCAGCCGCCGCGTCAGCAGGCCGGCCACCGGTGGGTACAGGCGCATGGCCTCCTTCAACGTGGCCGACACGAAGGGCAGGGCGGCCGCGTCGTCGGAGGTCGGCGCACGGCCGGCCAGCACGGCGTCGACTTCGGCGCGTGCCCGCACCTGTGCCTCGGGGTGGGCCGCCAGCAGCCAGCTCCACCACACCAGCGCCGTGGCGCTGGTCTCGTGGCCGGCCTGGAAGCTGACCATGCACTGGTCGTAGATCTCCTGCGGCGACAGGGCCGCGCCCGTCGTTTCGTCGCGCAGGGCCATCAGCATGCCGAGCAGGTCGGGCTTGTCCTCATTGGATGCACGCCGGGCCTGGACGTGACCTCCGAGCAGCCCGTGCAGCAACCGGTTGGCGCGGCGCTTGGCCGCCTTGCCGGGCAGGGGCAGCCAGTCGGGCAGTGTCACGGGCCAGAACATCTCGGCCAGGGCCGTCTCGCTGAGCACCTGCACGGCCTCGGCCGCGGCGCCGGTGTCCACGCCGATGGGCCGGCTGAACAGCGTGCGCGAGATGACGTCCATGGTCAGGTGGCTGAACAGCGTGTCCATGGCCACCTCGCCCTCCCTGACTTGCGCCAGCCCCGCCGCGGCGGCCTCGGCCATCAGCGCCGCATAGCCGGCCACGCGCTTGGGCGTGAAGGCCTGCATCAGCATGCGGCGCTGGCGCTGCCAGGTTGCGCCCTCGGTGACGAGGACGGACTGGCCCATCAGCTGGGCGAAGACCTCGGGGCCGCGCTCCCAGCGGGTCAGCGCGTCGGCGTGGTCCACCATGGCGGCGCGCACCAGCTCGGGGTCGAAGAGGTCGACCCCCCGCTCGCCCAGGATGCGCTGACCGACCAGGTCGCCCAGCGGGCGCTGAGCCGAAATGACGGCGAGATAGTCGCGCCGCATCGCGGCGAGCACGGGCAGGCCCCACCAGCGGTCGGGGTGGCTCGGGAGGTCGTTCCAGGTCAGCGTGGTCATGCCCCACATGCTGCGCCTTCGCGCTCCAGACGGTCTTGAACGAATGCGACACTGATCGCATGAACGACGCAGCGACCCGCCTCTGGCTGCCGCCGCTGGCCCTGGCCGGCTGCGTGCGCGGCGTCATGATGCGCGACACCCGGGGGCGCCAGCTCGACGCCATGCAGCGCGAGAACTACTTCCCCGCGACGCCACTGGTGCAGCTGTTCTGGTGGGCCGAGGGCAGCAGCGAATGGCTGGCCACGCCGGGCTTCTCGACACCGCCGCCCGAGCGCCGCCACGCACTCATGCTGTTCGGCGGGCCTTTCACGCTGCCCACGCACACGCGCAACCCGGGCGAGATGCAGGCCTTCAAGCTGCTGCTGTTGCCGGATGCCTTCGTGGCGCTGACCGGTGTCTCGCTGGAGCGCCACGTCAACCGGGTCGTCGATGCGCGCGAGGTGCTGCCCGCCGACTGGCTGGCCTGGGGCGAGGCGATGTCGGGCGCGGCCGATGACGACGCGCGCCTGCAGCTGTTGGAAGCCTTCCTGCTGCCGCGCTGGCAGGCCCTGGGCGCGCAGCGGACGGGGCACCGCTACGCCGACTGGCTCCAGGCCCTGGCCGTGCGTGCCGCCACCAGCGCGGCGGGCCGCAGCCTGCGTCAGCTGGAGCGCCGCATCAAGGCCTGGGCCGGGCTGCCCATGCGCGAGCTGCGCGCCGTGTCGCGCGCAGAACAGGCCTTTTACGCGGTGGCCGCGGCCGAGGGCGTGGGCGCCGTGAACTGGGCCGACATCGCCGCCGACAACGACTACGCCGACCAGAGCCATCTCTGCCGCGAGACCCGCCGCCTGACCGGCTTCAGCCCCGAGGACCTGCGCCGCCGCATCCAGACCGAGGAGGCCTTCTGGGCCTACCGCCTGTGGCGCTGAGCCTGCGCGTGCTGCTGCCGGTGCTCGCCTGCCTGCTGTGCTGGGCCGCCACCTCGGTCCGCGCGGCCGGCTGCCCGCAGCCGCTGCGCATCGGCTTCAGCGACGCCGCCTCGCCGCCCGGCCTGCTGGGCTCGGGCCCGACCTTTCCTGAGCCGCCCGGCTGGGAGGTGGTCGCCGTGCGCGAGGCCCTCAAGCGCCTGGGCTGTCAGGCCGAGCTGCTGCGCCTGCCCAACCGCCGCCTGTCGGCCTCGCTGGCCCAGGGCGGCGTCGACATCGGCCTGCTTTTCGGCACCACGCCCGAGCGCTTGCGCAGCTTCGCCTTCCCCCTCGACGCGCAGGGCCGGCCCGACCTGGCCTGGGCGCCGGTGTTCGGGCACCTGGCCCTGTTCGGCCGCGCCGGCGAGCCGGCCGACGCCAACTGGGACGGGCGCCGCCTGTCCGCAGGCCGGCGTGTCGGCGTGCTGACCGGATCGGTGCAGGAGGCCATCGCACGCGACCATGGCTGGGCCATGGAGCCTATCGGCGTCCTCGACGGCGGGCTGGTCATGCTGCAGGCGCGCCGCTTCGATCTGCTGCTGACGACGCGCGAAGTGCTGACGCCCGAGCAACGGGCCGATCTCGTCGAGTGGTCGCCCGGCGTCGCCAAGCTGCCGTTCTTTGCGCCGGCCTCGCCGCAATTCGCGCAGCGCCATCCGGAGTGGACGCGCAGCTTCTGGCGCCAGTTCTGCCAGGCCGTGCGGCGGCTCGAGCCCGACATCCGCCCGGCCGAATGCGGCACCGTGCCGGCGACCGCCTGGCGCTAGGGCTTCCCCCCTGCCCAGCGGCGGCGCGATTCCTACACTCGGGCCATGCCCCGCCTGCTGTTCCTGGCACTCGCCAGTGCCCTGGCCTCGCCCGCTGCCTGGGCGCTGGACTGCCCGCAGCCGCTGCGCATCGGCTTCAGCGATTCGCCGTTTCCGCCCATGATCAATGGTCAGGGTCCGGGCTTTGCCGACCCGCCCGGCTGGGCCTTGCAGGCCATGCGTGTCGCCGCCCAGCGCCTGGGCTGCGACGTCGAGCCGCAGCGCATGCCCGGACGGCGCATGTCCTTGCTGGTGGAGCAGGGCGAGCTGGAATTCGTGCTCTTCTTCGGCGCCACCGCCGAGCGCCTCAAGGCCATGCGCTTTCCGCTGGACGCCGCGGGCCGGCCCGATGCCAGCGTGGCGCCCTTGATGGGCCATCTCGTCTTCTACGCCCTGCCTGGTTCGCCGCTGGCGCGCGGTGGCGGCGGCTGGGACGGCACGACGCTGGCGCCGGAGCTGCGCGTCGGCGCCGTCGTCGGCACGGCCCAGGAGCAGCTGGCCCGCGAGCGCGGCTGGCGCATGGAGACGGCCAGCACCTTTGCCGGCGCGCTGCAGATGCTGCAGGCCCGCCGCTTCGACGTGCTGCTGTCCACCCGCGAGACCTTGACGCCGGAGATGCGTGGCATTGATCTGGTCGAGATTGCCCCCGTCGTGCACTACCAACCCTACTTCGTGCCCGCCAGCCCGCGGCTGTGGGCTGCCAACGCCGACTTCGTTCGCGCTTTCTGGCGTGAGGCCTGCCTGGCCGTGCGCCGCGTCGCGCCCGACGCACGGCCGGTGGATTGCGGCCAACTGCCGCCCCCGCCGGCGCGGCGCTGAGACCACCCCATGTCGCGCTGGCGCTCCCCTCTTTGTGCCGCGGCCCTGGTCGCCTGGGCTGCGCAGGCGGCCGCCCAGGCCTGCCCCGAGTCGATCCGCCTGGGCTTCAGCGACCGCGCCGCGCCGCCGGGGCTGCTCGGCAATGGCCCGCAGTTCGCCGATCCACCCGGCTGGGCCGTCGTGGCCGTGCGCGACGTCAGCCGCCGCATGGGCTGCCCCGTGGAACTGGTGCGCCTGCCGGCCCGCCGGCTCAGTGCGGCCCTGGCCCAGGGCGAGGTGCATTTCGCCCTGGCCTATGGCGTCACGCCGGAGCGGCTGAAGACCTATGCCTTCCCGCTCGATGCCCAGGGCCGGCCCGACAGCGCCTGGGCCGTCGCCTTCGGCCACCTGGCCCTGTTCAGCCGCGCCGGCACCTCGCCGGACCCGGGCTGGGACGGCATGCAGCTGCCGCGGCACTGGCGCGTCGGCGCCCTGGGCGGCTCTATCCAGGAGGCCATGGGCAGGGACAGGGGCTGGACGGTCGAGCCCATCGGGGCCTTCGACAGCGAGGTGGCCATGCTGCAGGCCCAGCGCTTCGACGTGCTGCTGACCGTGCGCGAGGCGCTGACGCCCGAGCAGCGCGCCGAACTCGTCGAGTGGACGCCGCTGGCGGCCCTGGAGCCTTATTTCGCGCCGGCCACGCCGGCCTTCGTCCAGCGGCATGCGGCCTGGACGCGCGCCTTCTGGGCCGAGCTCTGCCAGGCCACGCGGCGCCAGAGCCCGGAATCCCGCCCGGTCGACTGCGGCGTCGTGCCGCCCGCGCCCCGCCGCTAGGGCTTCTTTGTCCGAGCGATTGCCCCGGGCTTTGGGTGGCAATTGACGTGCACGTCAATTGAGGGGCCAAAATGGCGCATCTGAACGAACCACGGAGTCCCGTCATGTCCGACCCTATCGTCATCGTGTCCGCCGCCCGCACGCCCATCGGCGGCCTGCTGGGTGATTTCGCCGGCCTCGCCGGCTGGGAGCTGGGCGCCGTCGCCATCAAGGCGGCCGTCGAGCGCGCCGGCGTGCCGGGCGACTCGGTCGACGAAGTGCTGATGGGCAACTGCCTGATGGCCGGCCAGGGCCAGGCGCCCGCCCGCCAAGCCGTGCGCAAGGCCGGCCTGCCGGACTCGGCCGGCGCCGTCACGATGAGCAAGATGTGCGGCTCCGGCATGCGCACCTTGATGTTCGCCCACGACATGCTGGCGGCCGGCTCGGCCGAGGTCATGGTGGCCGGCGGCATGGAAAGCATGACCAACGCACCCCATCTGATGTTCGCCCGCAAGGGCATCAAATACGGCGCCTCGGCCGTCTACGACCACATGGCCCTGGACGGCCTGGAGGATGCCTACGAGCGTGGCAAGGCCATGGGTGTTTTCGCCGAGCAGTGCGTTGCCAAGTACAGCTTCAGCCGCGAGGCCATGGACCAGTACGCCATCACCTCCACCCAGCGCGCCAAGGCGGCCAACGAGAGCGGCGCCTTCGACTGGGAAATGGCCCCCGTGACGCTGAGCGGTCCCAAGGGGGACACCGTCATCAAGTTCGACGAGCAGCCCTTCAAGGCCAAGCTCGACAAGATTCCGTCGCTGAAGCCCGCCTTCAAGAAGGACGGCGCCATCACCGCCGCCACCTCGTCCAGCATCTCCGACGGCGCCGCCGCCCTGGTGCTGATGCGCGAGAGCACGGCCAAGGCCCGCGGCCTCGCGCCCATCGCCCGCATCGTCAGCCACGCCGTCCACGCCCAGGCCCCGGAATGGTTCAGCACGGCCCCGGCCGGTGCCATCCAGAAGGCCCTGGCCAAGGCCGGCTGGCAGGCCGGCCAGGTGGACCTGTGGGAAGTCAATGAAGCCTTCGCCGCCGTGACCATGGCCGCCATGGCCGAGTTCAAGCTGCCCCACGACATCGTCAACGTCAATGGCGGCGCCGTCGCCCTGGGCCACCCCATCGGCGCCAGCGGTGCGCGCATCGTCGTGACCCTGCTGGGCGCGCTCAAGGCCCGCGGCCTCAAGCGCGGCCTGGCGGCGCTGTGCATCGGCGGGGGTGAGGCCACGGCGCTTGCCGTCGAGATGCTCTGAGCCGAAGCGGGTCGGCCCAGTGGATTGACCTGGGCCGCCGCGGGGTACGCGGACCTGGGTGACACTAGGCGGCGCAACGCCTGCGCCTCTGAGGCCCTCCATGCTCGGCACCCACGACCTTCTGCTTTTTGCCGCCACTGTTTTCGTGTTGAACGCCACGCCAGGCGTGGACATGGCGTTGACGGTGGGCACGACGCTGCGTGCCGGATGGCGCCAGGGCGTGGCTGTGGTGCTGGGCATCAACCTGGGTTGCGTGTTTCATACCTTCGCGGCCGCTTTCGGGCTGGCCGCGCTGCTGGCGGCGTCGGCCGAGGCCTTCACCGTCGTGAAGCTGGTGGGCGCGGCCTACCTGCTCTACGTGGCTTGGGGCATGGCGAAGGCCGGCCTGCAGCGGCAGGCGCCGAGCGCTGCGGTGGAGGCTGCCGTGCCACCTTCGTTTGCACGCGGCGTCTGGCAGGGTTTTCTGACCAATGCCCTCAACCCCAAGGTCGCGCTCTTCTATCTGGCGCTGCTGCCGCAGTTCATCGACGCCGAAGCGCCGCACAAGACCCTGGCCTTCGTGTTCCTGGGCTTGTGGTTCGTCGTGCAGGGTGGGTTGTTCTCGCTGGTGCTGGTGCTGTTGACTGCCCTGGCGCGGCGCATGCCGGCCCGGCCTGGCCTCGGCCGCACGCTCAACCTCGGCGGTGCCGGCCTGTTCACCTTCCTGGCCGTGCGCCTGGCGCTGGCCGAACGTCACTGAAGCCCCCATGAATGTCCTCATCATCGGCGCCTCGCGCGGCCTGGGCCTGGAGTTCGTCCGCCAGTACCGCGCGGCGGGTGCCCGCATCACCGCCACGGCCCGCGACGAAGCGGCGCTGGACCGCCTGCATGCCCACGGCGCCCGCGCGCTGAAGCTGGACGTGGCCGACACGGCCAGCGTGTCGGGCCTGGCCTGGCTGATCGACGGCGAGGCCTTCGATGTCGTCGTCATCAACGCCGGCGTCTACGGCCCCAGCACCGCGGGCCTGGAGACGCCGACGGCGGAGGACTTCGATGCCGTCATGCACACCAATGTGCTGGCACCGATGCGGCTGCTGCCGCAGATCGCCGAGGCGCTGGCGCCCGGCGCACGCGTGGCCATCATCTCGTCCAAGATGGGTTCCATCGGCCTGCGGGCCGGCAGCTCGGGCTGGCTCTACCGGGCCTCCAAGGCGGCGGTGAATTCGGTCATGAAGGACGCGTCCCTGGCGCTGGCGGGCAAAGCGACCGTCGTGAGCTTCCACCCCGGCTGGGTGCGCACCGACATGGGTGGCGCCGGTGCCGACATCGATGCGAGCACCAGCATTGCCGGCATGCGCACGGTGCTGGCCAGCGTGAAACCGGCGGACACGGGCAGCTTCTTCAACTACGACGGGCAGCGTCTGGCCTGGTGAGGTCGCTGTAACCAACCCTTACCTCCGGGCCCTGCTGCGCCTGAGCTAACGTTTCGGTCCTGGCACTCCGATTGCTTGCTTTTTTGCAGGCGCCTGGTTTGACCACTGACACGCCCCGTTCGAGGGCCAGGAGGACTGAAATGGACATGCCCCTTGCCGAAGCCGATGTGACGACCCTGATCCGCGTGGGTGAGACCTGCGAGCGTCAGATCCGTTTCACGCGCGACGACATCGCCGCCTTTGCCCGCCTGACGGGGGACGCCAACCCCTTGCACTACGACGTGCAGGCGGCGCAGCGGGCTCGCCATGGCGAGATCATCGCCAGCGGCCAGCAGACCACGGCCATGATGATCGGCCTGGTGGCCAGCCACTTCTCGCGCAGCGACGACGGCGAAGATCGCGAGCTGCTGTGCCTGAACTTCAACTTCTCCTTCAAGGCGCCGGTGTTCGCCGAGCAGGACCTGCTGCTGCACTGGCGTGTGGCCACCGTGGAATGGAACGCCACGCTGGGTGGCTGGCTGGCGCATGTGGACGGGCGTGCGACGGTGCGCCACGCCCATCCCAGCGTCGTCGGCCGCGGCACCCTGCTGGTGAAGTCGGCCGGCTGACGTCGGCTATTTCGCGCCCCCCTTGGCGGGCGGCGCGACCTCGAAGCTGCCCACCAGCACCTGTTCGCCCTGGCTGGACAGGCGCAGCACGACGCGCTGGTCCTTCTGCGCATCGGTGCCGAAGCCGGTCGAGAACCACAGCATCAGCGTCGTGTAGGGCGAGACGATCTGCTGGTTGTGGCCGAAGAACTGGGCGCGCACCTGGTAGCGGCCGGGCTTGGCGCGGCGCAGCGAGAACTCCTCGGGCCCATAGCCCCCCGTGAAGTCGCGGCTCACAGCGCCACCCATTTGGGTGCGGTTGTTGCCGAAGTAGGCCTCTTCGCCATCGGGGTCGATCACATGCAGGTCGATGTCGGTGTTGTCGGCGTCCCAGCTCAGCACGGCGCGCAGGTCCAGCGGCAGGTTGCGCAGCAGGCGGGCGTCGATGCGCGAGCGGTCCAGGCGCGGGTTGCGGGCCAGGATGGCGTTCATCTCCCCGACGGCGATCAGGTCGATGTCGGCGAAGCGCGCGTCCCAGGGCTGGCTGGCGACATCCCACAGCAGCTCGACGGCACGCTGGGCCTGGCCGGCGCGCATCAGCGCCAGGGCGAGGTCACGCGAGGACTGCGGTTCATCGGGTGCCAGCTCGCGCACCCGCTCCAGCAGCGGGACGGCCACGGCCAGCTCGTCGGCCTGCAACAGGCGGTAGGCCAGGATGCGCAGCACGTGGCGGTTTTCCAGTTCCATCTCCGCCAGGTTGGACAGCACGCGCAGGGCGAGGGCTCGCTGGCCCTTGGCGAAGAAGATCTCGGCGGCGTCGAGGAAGAAGGCCGTGCTGGACAGATAGCCCGGGCGTTCGTCCAGGTAGACGCCGTAGCGGTCGGCGTCGCTCGCTTCGCGCAGGCGGCGGGCGTAGGCCGCGTTGGGCTCCCAGCGGCGCAGCGCGATGCCGGCCGTCGGCTCCGCGGAGCCTGCCTTGCCGGTTTCGCTGGCGAGCTTGCGCTCGGCACGCTGGTCGTCGCGGGCGACGGACCCCGCCCGTGCCGCCGCCGGCGCCGGCGCCGGCACAGGCGCGGGCATGGGCAGGGCCAGCGGGACGGCAACACGGGGCTCGGCGATGGGGACCACCGGGATCAGCATTTCGTTCGCCGCAGGCTTGGCAGAAGGGGGCGGTGCGGTGAGTGCAGGGGCCGGCGCCACCTGCGTGACGACTGACGGTGCAATGGCAGGCGTCCTCACGGCGACGGGCTCCTGCTTGGGCGGCTCGCTGCGGAAGGTCTGCTGCCACCAGGCCTGGCGCTCGGCGAAGCGGCCGGCCAGGTCGTCCAGATGGGCCTCGCGGCTGCGGCCGCGCTCGGCACCGCGCTGGGCCAGTTGCTGCTGGTAGGCCGCGCGCATGCTGGCCGTCGGCGGCACGATCTCGTAGCGCACATAGTCGGCCAGGCTGTCCAGCACGATGAGGGAGGTCTCGCTGCTCAGCAGCCGGAACTGCTCGCCCAGGCGGCGGATCTCGGCGCGGTTGCGCTGGCGGTCGGCCTCCAGTTCGGCCACGCGCAGCTCGGCCCAACGCCGCGCGGCCAGCGGGATGGATTCATCGCCGTTGCCGGCGTTGGGTGTCGGCGCCACCAGCTCCAGGCTGCGTTGCTGGCGCTGGCCCTGTGCATCGACAAGCGTCAACAGCAGCCGGGCCTTGGGCGCCGTCAGGCGCGCGGCCAGCACCAGGCGGCCGTTCTCGGGCCAGGCGGACTGCGTCACGATGCGATCGGCGCCCTGGGCCTGGATGTCGGCCAGGCGCAGGCCGGGCTGGGTCAGGGCGGCCAGTGCGGCCGGCGCGTCGACGAGGTTGAGGTCGATGAAGCGGCCGCCGCGGCCCTCGGCCAGGCGACGCAGGCGCGGCGCGTCGAAGCGCGTGGCGGCGTTGATGGCGAACAGGGGCAGCCCGGCCACCGGCGGCTTGGCACCGTCGGGCCAGGTGACGAGGCCGTCGCTGAACAGCAGGGCCAGCGCGTCGCCATCCGGCCGCGCCGGAGCGAAGCCAGCCGCCCAGGCCGAGGCGCTGCTGGCGCCGTCATAGGCCAGGCCCTCCAGCACGCGGCGCAGGGCCGACCAGTCGCCGCCCCGGATATCGAAGCGCTGCACCGGTTCGGCGACGTTGCGGGCCACGGTCAGGTGCACGCGCAGCTGGGGCGCGGCGGCGAAGAGGGCGTCCAGCAGCGCGAACTCGCGGGCATGGTCGCGCTGGGCGCCGGAGCCCGAGGCATCCCAGACCAGATGGACCTCGCGCGGCAGCCGCGCCGGGCCGGTGGCAAGGTCGACGGGCAGCTCGGCGTAGGCATAGGCCGAGCCCGCATGGTGCTGAACGGCGAGGCTGTCGCCGTCGCGGCCCGTCCAGCTCATGGTCAGCGGCTGGCCGGGCTGCCAGTCGCTGCGCTTCAACTGCAGCCCGGCTTCACCGGCCTGGACCCAGCTCTCGGCGCCGGCGAGCGCGCCCGATGCCTGCGGCACGGCGCCGCCCTGGACGCCGAAGCGGCCCTCGAACTGGCCGACGGGCTGGCCGAAGTCCAGCGGCAGCGCGTACTGGAAGCGGCCGCTGGCATCCGGTCGCAGCGACTCGGCCAGCTGCAGCACGACGCGGCGCTGGCCGTTGGGCGGCAGCGGATAGATGCGCAGCTTGAAGCTGTTTCCCGCGGTGCGCTCCAGCAGGGCCGGGTCGACGCGGCGGCGCGAGATGTCGTCGAAAACCTGGCGGCCCTTGTCCTTGGGCACCGGCACGGCGCTGACCATCTCGCCGTTGATGTCCAGCGCGAAGCCGACGACGCTCTGGCCCTCGCCGAGCGGGAAGTCCAGCGTCGCCTCGAGCTGGCGCGGGTTGGGGTTGTGGACGACGAGCTCGATGCGCGTCTGCGCCTGGGTGCCGGCGACGGTGACCTGCACGGCGGCCTTGCGCAGCTGGATCGGCTGGCTGGCCTGGGGCACGACGAAGCGCGGCGGTGGCGGCGCTGTCGGCGGCGAGGGCTTGATGAGTGCTGACTCCGGCGGGCGGAGCGCGAAGGCGGCGGAAGCCGCCAGGGTCAACAGGGTGAGCAGTGAGCGAAGCGTTGTGGCGGAAGGCATGAAGGAACTCCGTGACCGGTGACCTCTGCTTCTACGGGGGCGGCGGGAAAACGGGGTGAACGATCTTGCGAACTGCCAAGTCGACAATAGCGACATCCCAAAACGTTGTCGGAAAGCGCCACCCATGCTCCTCCCCGAAGACCACCTCGCCGTACAAGACGCCATCCGCGCCTTCGTGCAGGCCGAGATCGCCCCCCATGCCGCGGCCTGGGACAAGAACCACCATTTCCCGGCCGAGCAGCTGAAGGGGCTGGCCGCCCTGGGCTGCTATGGCGTGGCCGTGCCCACCGAATGGGACGGCGCGGGCCTGGACTATCTGGCCCTGGCCGTCATCCTGGAAGAGATCGCCGCGGGCGACGGCGGCACCAGCACCGTGGTGAGCGTCAACAACTGCCCGGTCTGCTCCATCCTGATGGCCTTCGCCAACGACGAGCAGAAGGAGCGCTTCCTGAAGCCGCTGGCGCGCGGCGACATGCTGGGCGCCTTCTGCCTGACCGAGCCGCATGTGGGCTCCGAGGCCGGCGGCCTGCGCACGACCGCCGTGCGCGATGGCGACGATTACGTGCTCAACGGCGTCAAGCAGTTCATCACCAGCGGCAAGCACGGCGACGTCGCCATCGTCATGGCGGTGACCGACAAGGCCGCCGGCAAGAAGGGCATCAGCGCCTTCGTCGTGCCGACCAATGCGCCGGGCTACACGGTCGCGCGCATCGAGGAGAAGATGGGCCAGCACAGCAGCGACACGGCCCAGATCCTGTTCGAGAACTGTCGCGTGCCGGCTGCCAACCGCCTCGGCGAGGAAGGCCAGGGCCTGAAGATCGCGCTGTCGGGCCTGGAGGGCGGGCGCATCGGCATCGCCTCGCAAAGCGTCGGCATGGCGCGTGCGGCGTTTGAGGCAGCCCTGCGCTACAGCAAGGACCGCGTCACCTTCGGCCAGCCCATCTTCAACCACCAGGCCATCCAGTTCAAGCTGGCCGAGATGGCCACGCAGATCGAGGCCGCGCGCCAGCTGATCTGGCATGCCGCCAGCCTGAAGGACGCCGGCCGGCCCTGCCTGAAGGAGGCGGCCATGGCCAAGCTCTTCGCCAGCGAGATGGCCGAGAAGGTCTGCTCGGAGGCCATTCAGATCCACGGCGGCTATGGCTACCTCAGCGACTTCCCGGTCGAGCGCATCTACCGCGATGTGCGCGTCACGCAGATCTACGAGGGCACGAGCGAGGTGCAGAAGATCCTGATCGGGCGCGCGCTGGCCAGCTGATTGCCGAAAACCTGCGGCCCTTGCACGAAACCGCCATTCGCTGAGCCCGGGGTGCGCCGCGGCGCCCTGCGCTGCCTAGCATCGCGCCGCCATGTCGCTGACGACGTGGCCCGCCGGTGCCCTCCGTTGCCATCGGCGGCCCCCCGTCCGCCGTTGCAAGGAGCCGTGCCATGCCGCACCCCAATGCCCGTCATCTTTCGCTGAATCGCCTGGCCCTGGTCGCCGTGCTGGCCGCAGCGCCCGCCCTGGCCCAGGCCGACGCGCTGCTGTTGCGCCTGCGCCACGCCGGCGCCAGCCAGATCGAACTGTTGCATGCCGAGCGCGGTGCTTTTGCGGCCCAGCCGGTGCAGTCGGATGCTGATGCGCAGGCCGGCGACCTGGTGCTGGTGGGCCGCGACGCCCAGGGCCGCGAGTTGTTCCGCCGCGCCGTGAAGAGCCCGGCGACCCTGCATGCCGAGACCTTCGACCCGCGCACCGGGCGCATCGTCGATGCACGCACGGTGGCGCGCGAGGGCGGCGTGGTGGAACTGCGTGTGCCTGACGCGGTGTCACTCGCCAGCGTGGATGTGCTGGAGCGCCAGGCCGCCCATGCCCAGGCCCTGCGCGAAGGCCGCGCCACGGCTGCTGCCGAGACGCAGACGCCGTTGCTGCGCCTCAGCCGCTCCGACATCGATGCGGCTGCCGCGACCCGCCTGCGTGCTGCCGCCGCGCCCAGCGGCTCGGCCTGGCTGTGGCAGAGCGGCGCCACCGGCGAGCGCATGGACATCGTGCTGATCGGCGACGGCTACACCGCGGCCCAGCTGGGCCAATGGCAGGCCGACGCCGCCAAGGTGGCCAACGGCCTGCTGGCCGACCCGCTGTTCGCCGCCCACAAGCAGCAGTTCAATGTGCGCCGCGTCGACGTGGCCAGCGCCCAGTCCGGCGTCAGCGAGGGCGGCGTCACGCGCAACACGGCCCTCGGTGCGGTGGTGGGCTGCTACGGCATCGCGCGGCTGGTGTGCGCCAACGAGACGACGGTGATGTCCACTGTCGGCCAGGTGGTGCCGGCCGACGGCCGCGACATCGTCATCGTCGTGGCCAACACCCAGACCTATGGCGGCGCCAGCTTCGGCGTCATGGGCACGATGACCATGCACCCGCAGGCCATCGAGATCGCGCTGCACGAGATCGGCCACAGCGCCTTCCAACTGGCCGACGAGTACGACTATGGCACCTGCGCCACCAGCAGCGAGCCGAGCCAGGTCAACATCACCGTCGCCACCTCGCGCAACAACGTGAAGTGGCGCGACCTGATCGCCGCGGGCACCGCCGTGCCCACGCAGCCCGGCAGCTATGCCAACGGCACGGTCGGGCTCTTCCAGGGCGCCAACTACTGCACCAGCGGCGTCTACCGGCCGACCGAGAACTCGCGCATGCGCCAGCTCGGCCAGCCCTGGCATGCCGTCAACGAGCGCCGTGCCACCGCGGTGTTCAACAGCTATGCGCCCGGCGGCACCGATCCCGGCAACCCGGGTACCGGCACCCAGGTCAGCGGATCGCTGAGCGGCACCGGCGCCATCAGCTACCAGCCGGGCGGCAACTATGTGAGCAGCGCCCAGGGGGGAACCTTCAAGATGTCGCTGGCCGGCCCGGTCGGCGCCAACTTCGACCTGCTGCTGTACCGCTGGGTCAACAACGCCTGGACGCAGGTCGCGCGCAGCAACGCCGCCGGCAGCGCCGACACGCTGAGCTACACCGGCCCGGCGGGCTACTACATCGCCGGTGTCTACAGCGTCTCGGGATCCGGTGCGTTCACGCTGACCTATACCTTCCCCAAGTAGTCCTGTCGAGCCGCCCGCCACGCCCCGGGCGGCTGCCCGAGGTGCTGGGCGAACACGCGCGACAGATGGCTGGCGCTGCGAAAGCCGGTGGCTGCCGCGATGGCGGCCACCGGTTCGCGGCCTTCGCGCAGCAGGACCTGGGCGCGGGCCAGCCGCTGCTGGGTGACGAAGCGGTGCGGTGAGACGCCGACGCTGCGCTGGAACTCGCGCGCGAAATGCGACTCGCTCATGCAGCATAGGGACGCCAGCTCGGCGTTGGCGATGGGGCCGTGCAGGTTCTCTTCGATGAAGGCCTTGAGCCGCAGCAGCCGCGCATGGCCCAGCGCGCCGTGGCCCGCCGGGGCATCGGCCGGGCGGCTGTGCTGCTCCAGCAGATAAGCCAGCAGCGTCTGCACCACGCCATCGCAGAAGCGCGACGCCAGTGGGCCGGCCAGGCGTTCGGCCTCGGCCAGCTTCCACGCCAGCTCGGTGACGAAGCGGTCCGTGGCGAAGCCGGTGCCGGCCAGCGCGAGCGGCACGCCGCCATGCTCGGTCGACAGCGCCTCGACGGTGGCTTCGGGGATGAAGATGTTGACGATGTCGCAGCCGGACAGACGCCGCCAGTCTTGCCGCGCGCCGGGTGGGCAGATGCGAAAGCGGTTGGCCGCGATCAGGCCGCCCCAGACCGCCCGGCCCGCCATCCAGATCTGCGACTCCATCGGCTCCAGCATCACGGCGATGCGATAACGGCCGGGGTGGGGGTGCACGCTCTTGACCGCCATGTCCGGCCCGCGGGCCGACCAGCGCACCACGCCAGCGTCCGAGCCCGGCAGCGGCCCCAGGCACAGTTGCGGTCGCCCGGGGATGCCGCTGGCGCGACACCAGTGCTGCAGATCGTCGTCGGGCGGCAGGGCCTGGGGCAGGGGGGGCATGGTCGACACGCTATCGCCCCGCGCGTGGCGCCGGCAATCCGGGGCCGTCCCCCGATTCATGTGCGGGTTTGCCTGGACTGTTGCGCAGTGAGAGCGTTACCGAAGATGGAGTTACATCCATTGGAGCCTTGTCGATGTTTGCCAACCTGTCCATCGCCCAGCGCCTGGCCCTCTATCTGGGCCTGTCCATCGCACTTCAACTCCACGTCATCCTGGGCGTCATCTACGGCATGCCCGCGGGCTGGCTGATCGGCGGCAGCCTGGTGCTGGGCGGCGCCATCGCCTTCGTCTACCTGGATGGCGCCAAGAGCGTCGGTGTCTTCCTGCGCGACCTGATGGGCGGCGCCTCGCGCATGAGCGAGGGCGACCTGCGTGAGGACATCGTGCTGCGCGGCAACTCCAGCGCCCGCGCTGGCATGTCCATGCTGATGCGGCTGCAGGACACGCTGCGCAACATGATGAGCACGCTGCGCGATGGGGCCGAGCAGGTCAACACGGCGGCCACCGAGATCGCCGCCGGCAACCTGGACCTGTCGCAGCGCACCGAGCAAGGCAGCGCCGATCTGCAGCAGGCTGCCAGCTCCATGCGCCAGATGACCGAAGCGGCCCGCCACAGCAGCGAGGCCATGGGCGAGGCCAGCGGGCTGGCGCAGACGACGGCGAGCCAGGCGCGCCAGAGCGGCGAGGTGGTGCTGAATGCCGTCACCGCCATGAACGGCGTCAGCCAGAGCAGCCGCAAGATCGCCGACATCATCGGCGTCATCGACGGCATCGCTTTCCAGACCAACATCCTGGCGCTGAACGCCGCCGTCGAGGCGGCGCGTGCCGGCGAGCAGGGCCGCGGCTTCGCCGTCGTGGCCGCCGAGGTGCGCTCGCTGGCCCAGCGCTCCGCCGGCGCGGCCAAGGAGATCAAGACCCTGATCGGCGCCAGCGTCGAGCAGGTGGACGCCGGCTCGCGCCTGGTCAACGACGCCGGCACGCAGATGCAGGACGTCGTCGCCAGCGTGGAGCGCGTGGCTTCGCTGATCAAGGACGCCACCGAACTGGCGCGCACCCAGAGCGCCGGTCTGCGCGAGATCGCCGATTCCGTAGACCGGCTGGACCAGTCCATGCAGCAGAACGCCGCGCTGGTGGAGCAGGGCGCTGCGGCCGCGGAGAGCCTGAAGTCCCAGGCTGGCCGCCTCAACGAGCTGGTGGGGCGCTTCCGCACGCGCTGATCGCCGTTCGCGCCGCCTGCCGTCGATCGGCGCGGCGCGCTCGCCGTTCGTCGCAACCGGCTCGTTGCCCCGAGGTGGGCGGCCTAGCATGCGCCCAGCTCGATCCAGGAGATGGCGCATGACGAAGGAAGTGCTGGTGGCGACAGGCCTGCGCAAGGCCTATGGCGACAGGACGGCGGTGCACGAGGTCAGCCTGGCGCTGCGGCCCGGCGAGGTGCTGGGCCTGCTCGGTCCCAACGGCGCCGGCAAGTCGACGACGGTGGGCATGATCTGCGGCCTGACGGCGCCCGATGCCGGGACGGTGACCCTGTCAGGCGGTGCCAGCCTGGCCAGCGACGAGGCGGGCTACAAGCGCCGCATCGGCCTGGTGCCCCAGGACATCGCGCTGTACGAGGAACTGCCGGCGCGCATGAACCTCGAGCTGTTCGGCAACCTCTACGGCATGGCGCCCGACCTGCTGAAGCGCCGCGCCGACGAGGTGCTGGCCATGGTGGGCCTGTCCGACCGCGCCATGGACAAGCCCTCGACCTTCTCCGGCGGCATGAAGCGCCGCCTCAACATCGCCTGTGCGCTGATCCATGACCCCGAGGTCATCCTGCTCGACGAGCCCACCGCCGGCGTCGACCCGCAAAGCCGCAATGCCATCTTCGACAACCTCGAAATGCTGAAGGCGGCCGGCAAGGCCCTGATCTACACCACCCACTACATGGAGGAGGCCGAGCGCCTGGCAGACCGCATCGTCGTCATCGACCATGGCCGCGTCGTCGCCAGCGGCACCCAGGCCCAGCTGTTCGCGCTGCTGCCGGCGTCGCAGGTGCTGCAGATCGAGATCGACGGTGAGCCCGACGACGCGGCGCTGCAGGGACTGCCCGGCGTCACACGTGTCGGCCAACGGCTGGAGATCAGCGTCGGCGATCTGGCCCGCGACACCGGTCCCATGCTGGCCGCGCTGGTCGCGCGAGGCGTCAAGGTGCGCGGCCTGGCGTCGGCCCGCGCCACGCTTGAAGACGTCTTCCTCCAACTCACGGGCCGCGCCCTGCGGGACTGAACCATGCAAGCCTTGCTCGCCCTTGTCCGTGCAGAGATCAAGCTGCACTTCTCCAATCGCCGCGCCGTGCTGATGAGCATCGTCGCGCCCATCCTCATCGCCGCCTTCTTCGGCAGCCTGTTCGGCTCCGGCAGCAAGATGGCCGGCATTCCCGTCGGCATCGTCGACCAGGACAACAGCCCCTTGTCGCAGCATGTCGTCGCTGCTCTGCAGGCCGAGTCCTCCCTGAAGACGACGGTGGGCGACGAGGCGGAGTTGCTGGGCCAGGTGCGCGCCGGCAGGCTGCGCGCCGTCGCCATCCTGCCCGCGGGCCTGGGCGAGCAGGCCGGCCGTGCGCTGTTCGGTGCCGGCAGCAAGCCCGAGGTCGCGCTGCATTTCGACCCCTCGCAGTCCAGCGCCGTGCCTATCGTGCGCGGCCTGCTGGCGCAGACGGTGATGCAGGAGATCGGCCGCGGCTTCAGCTCCGGTGGCGCGGCGAGCGGCGCCGTCGCCGGGTTGTCACTTCCCTACACCACGCGCGACATCGAGGCCGTGCAGTCCAGCGCCAACGCTGCGCCCGTGGCCTACAACAGCTATGCCCATTCCTTTGCCGGCATGGGCGTGCAGTTCATCCTGATGGCCGGCGTCGACATGGCCCTGGGCCTGTTGATGATGCGCCGCCTGGGCCTGTGGAAGCGGCTGCGTGCGGCACCGCTGTCACGCGCCCAGCTGCTGGGCAGCCGCATCGTCGCCAGCGCCTTGATCTCGCTGATCGTCTTCGCCGTGCTCTATGTCGTCGCCATCGCCGGCTTTGGCGTGCGCGTGCTCGGCAGCCCGGCCGGCTTCGTGCTGGTGCTGGTCTGCTTCGCACTGCTGACGGCCAGCTTCGGCCTGCTCATTGCCGCCCTGGGACGCACGCCCGAGGCCACCCGTGGCCTGGCCATCCTGGCGACGCTGCTGATGGTCATGCTGGGCGGCGCCTGGGTGCCAGCCTTCATCTTCCCGGAGTGGCTGCAGACCGCGTCTCTCGCCGTGCCGACGCGTTGGGCCGTCGATGCGCTGGATGCCATGACCTGGCGGGCCCAGCCTTTCAGCGCGGCGCTGCTGCCAAGCGCGGTGATGCTGGGCTTCGCGGTCGCCTTCGGTTTGCTGGCGATCTGGCGGTTTCGTTGGGAGGAGTGACGGTCAAGGTGCGCGAAATGGCTTCCTAGAATCGCGCCATGATCGCGCCCCACGAAATTCGCCGCTCCCAGAACAGTCTTCGGTTGGCTGCCGGGCTGCTCAACTGGGCAGTGCTGGTGCAGTTGCCCAGCCTTCTGGCCATTGCTGCCATGCAAGCAGCGCTGGCCTTGCGGTTTCATCCGTCATGGGAATTGCCGAACAAGCTGCATGGGTTCCTTGCAGTCTTGGCGGGCCTGCTGGGACTCGCCGGCTTCATCATGGTCCGTCGGATGCAGTCGCTTTGGGAAGATGAGGAGGACGAGGAAGGCATCTTGCAGCGCCTCCCGGTGCGGGGGCTGTCGGTGGCCATGGCGGTCGCCGGCATCCACGTCTTCTTCTACGTTTCCTTCTTCCTGCCGCTGTTCAATCTGCTGCCCATCCTCTGGGCGAGGATGAAAGCGGCGCGAGGTTTGCGTGAGCTGGAAGCCCTGCTCAGCGACACCCTGACAAAGCAGAAGCAAAAGGCGCGGCTGCAGAGTGGTGTGGCCGAGGCGTTTCGAAGCTCGCCCTGACTTCGCCGCGGGCTTCCTGCGGCCGCGGCGATCAGCCCTGCACGGGCTCGCTGCGGCTGGCGCGCCAGCAGGCGATCAGCTCGCGAGCCAGGCCCGGCAACTCGCCGCGGCCGACGCGCTTGGCAAAGCCGAAGCGTTCGCCGGCATAGATGCGGTCATAGGCCAGGCGCGACACATGGGCTGGCCAGCCCTGGGCAGCCATCAACGCCGAAAAGCGTTCCAGCAACTGCAGTTCGACCTGCACGGGCCGGTCGTCGGGTGTCCAGTGCTCGGCGATGACCAGGCGCGTCGACCCCTCGGCCAGCTCGATGCGGCGCGGGCCGAAGCTGGGCAGCGGGATGGGACGGCGGTGGCGGCGTGACATGGCCGTGAAGATAGGACGAGCACCCGCCAGAGCGCTGCCTAAAAACACCGCTTCTGCCGCCCTGGCGGTGCGCGAACTCGTAACGGGCCGCCAGGACGTGATCTGGCTCACGCTCGGCGTGGGTTCAGCGGATGGCCGACACCCAGCGGTCCAGGCGCGGCGCCATGCGCCAGCCGTCCTCGCCCAGCCAGTCGGCCGAGACCAGCACATGGTGGGCGCGGCCGATCAGCTTCTCGCGCGGCACGGTGCCGATGAAGCGTGAGTCCTCGCTGTTGTCGCGGTTGTCGCCGAGCAGGAAATACTGGCCTTGGGGCACCGTGATCTCGGCAAGGTCGCGCCGCGCCCGCACGGTCGGCAGCAGCTGCACGGTGTGCTCGCGACCACCCAGGTTCTCGGTGGCGCGCACCGCGTCGACGACCCACCCCGCGGTCAGCATCTCGCCGTGGGTGCGGCGTTCGGTATAGGCCAGGGGCTGACCGTTCAGGATCAGCACGTCGTCGCGCATCGCGACGCGGTCGCCCGGCAGGCCGACGATGCGCTTGATGAGGCGGGTGCCGCCTGCCGGTGAACTCAGCGTGACAACGTCGCCGCGCTGCGGTTCCGCCAGCGGCAGCAGCACGACGTCGGTCAGCGGCAGCTTGAGGTCATAGGCCAGGCGGTTGACGAGGACGACATCGCCTTCCAGCAGCGTCGGCCGCATCGAGCCCGAAGGGATGGGGTTCCAGTCGGCCACCGCGGTGCGGAACAGCGCGAAGCTGAGCAGGAAGAGGATGAAGCCGCGGTTGTCGCGGAAGGTGCGTCGGATGTCCATGGCCGCCATGCTGCGCCGGTGCGCATCGCGGCGGTGATGTGATGGGCGAATGGCGGCCCGGGGCGGGCGAATGGCAGCGGCGCTGCGCGAACGGCAGGTACAAACCAGGCATGCCCATCGCATTCACGCCCCTGGCAGAAGCCGATCTGCTCATGCTGCACGAATGGCTCACCCGTCCCCACATCGCTGAATGGTGGGGGCCGGCCGACTCGGTCGACGAGTTGCGCGAGGACTTCCTGTCCGGCGGAACCACGCGCGCCTTCATCGCCCGCAGCGACAGCGAGGCCATCGGCTTCGTTCAGTGCTATGTCGTGCTGGGCTCGGGCGACGGCTGGTGGGAAGACGAAACCGACCCTGGCGCACGCGGCATCGACCAGTTCCTGGCCCATGCAGGCCAGCTGAACCAGGGCCTGGGACGGGCCATGGTGACCGACTTCGTCCACCAGCTCTTCGAGGACCCGGCCGTCACCGCTGTGCAGACCGATCCGTCGCCCGACAACCTGCGCGCCATCCGCTGTTATGCGGCGGCTGGATTCGAGGGCGTTGACGAGGTGATGACGCCGGACGGCCCAGCCTTGCTGATGCGCTGCCGGCGTCGCACCGAACGGCGCTGAGGCGTTCTCGCCGCCACGACGCGGTGATGCACGCGCCAGCGAGCTGTTCAGGCCGGCGGATCCTTGGAGCGGGTGCGCGACACGGCCATCATGATGCCGATGCCGGCCACGATGAGGCAGGCGATGGCCACATAAGTGGCGGCCAGGCCGGCGGTGATCAGCGCCCAGGCGACGCCGCCGAGCAGAACGGCCAGCCCGACGATGTAAAGCAGGAATGACATGGAACCTCCTGTCGACGATGGAGCGGGCGCTCCATCTCGTGCAGCCATTCTGGTGAGACGGCCTCGCGACGCTGGTCGGACGCCGTTGAAGCGCGTCGTAGGTGGCTTCCTACCGTCCTTGCTGGCCTGCGCCGGCCCGTGTGCCAGGGGTGTCGGCCTATCGTGGCCTGAACGCATTTCAGGAGTCCGCCATGCAGTTGTCCCATCGCTCCACGCCTGCCCAGGTGGCGGGGCTGCTGGCCTGGCTGGGCGTGGTCGTTGTCGCGGCGGCCCTGGGCGCCGTGGCCTCCATGGACGCGCCCAGCTTCTACGGCCAGCTGGTCAAGCCCGACTGGGCGCCGCCGGCCGCGGTCTTCGGGCCGGTGTGGTCGGCGCTGTATCTGCTGATGGGCATCGCCGCCTGGCTGGTCTGGCGCGACCCCGCCGTGCCGGGGCGGGGTGCGGCCCTGGGCCTGTTCGTCGCCCAGCTCGCCGCCAATGCGCTGTGGTCCTGGCTGTTCTTCGACTGGCACGACGGCGTGGCGGCCTTCGCCGATGTGTTGCTGTTGCTGGCCCTGGTGCTGGCGACGGCGCTGGCGTTCTGGCGCATCCGCCCCGCAGCGGGCTGGCTGCTGGCGCCCTATGCCGCCTGGGTCAGCTTTGCGAGTGCGTTGACCTGGTCGGTCTGGCAGGCCAATCCCGGTCTGCTCTAGACCGTCGCGGTGACAACGCGGTTGCGCCCCGTCTCCTTGGCCCGGTAGAGGGCGTCGTCGGCGCGGCGGATGACGGCGCGCAGGTCGGGGTCGGCCGGGCCGTACTCCGAAACGCCGATGCTGACCGTCACGCGGATGCCCGTGCCCGACGCCGCCACGCGGTCGGCCACGCGCTGCGCGAGTGGCTCGGCGTCGTGAAGCTGGGTGCGCGGCAGCAGCACGCAGAACTCCTCGCCACCCCAGCGGCCGACGAGGTCGTCGCTGCGCAAGGCGGCGCGCAGGCTGGCCGACACGGCCTGCAGCACCTGGTCGCCCTGGGCGTGGCCGTGCTGGTCGTTGATGGCCTTGAAGTGGTCGACGTCCACCATCATCAGCGCGTAGCGCGTCTTGCCCTGCAGGGCGCTGGCGTGTTCGTCCTCCAGGCGCTGCAGCAGGCCGCGGCGGTTCAGGGCGCCGGTCAGCTCGTCGGTCTTGGCCTGCTGGCCCAGCAGGTGAAGCACGCGGCCCAGCACCAGGCGGATGTGGACCAGGTTGAGGAGGCCGCCGACAAAGAGCACCAGGATGGCCAGCGGGATGTTGGCGTGGCCGGGGGCATCGATGGAGATCTTGGTGGTCGACCCCACCAGCAAGGCCTGCACGCCGCGCACCACCAGGGCGGCGCCCAGCAGGCTGTAGCCGGCGGCGGCCACCGACGCAAAGATGGGCGTGGCCGCGCGGCCCAGCCGCCACATCAGCCCGACGCTGGCCAGCATCATGCCGGCGCAGCCCAGGCAGACCACGGCCACGCGCAGGCCATGGCCGTTGTCCATCAGGAAGCTGGCCGCGATGAGGCCGGCCGCGGCGGCCAGCCCGAAGGCATAGGGCTGCAGCGGCAGGCGCCGGCCCCAGTGCAGGGCGAGGCCGCGGTGCTCGAACATGGAGGCTGCCACGATCAGCAGGTCGGCCAGGTTGCGGGGGGCGCTGCCGCTTTCCAGCGGTGGTACGAAGAGCATCAGTCCCAGGGCCAGCAGCAGCCAGAACAGCGCGAAATGCCCTTCGGCCGCCCGCCAGCGCCGCGCCATGCGGGCCGTCATGGCCCAGATCAGCGCGTGCACGGAGAACTGCACGGCGACGAGCGCGATCAGCAGCGGTTGCGCGGTCAAGCGAGGCTCCGACGAGGCGGTGGGAAGGTGCGCAGTGTGGACCATTCTGCTGACGCCTTCCCTACCGTTTCGGCAGTCGCCCCGTGCCTATGGGTCGTTGCGCACGCTGGATGGCAAATCGGCGAAGTCCTCGCTGCGCGCCAGCGTGGCCAGGGCCGCCAGCAGCTCGGGTGGCGGCGTGACCAGCTTTCTTGACGCCAGGTCCAGCCAGCCGCCGGTGCTGTCGATGCGCGCGCACAGCTTGCCCGTGGGGCCGAGGATGTCGTTGCGCATCAGGAAGCGCGAGCCATCTGCCGCCAGGCCAGCCAGCTGCAGCGTCACCGTGACGGGCTGCAGCAGGTCGACCTCGCGGAAATAGGCGATTTCGTCCTTGGCGATGACCGGCCCCAGGCGCCGCCCGGCAAACGCCTTCATCTCGAAGCCGCTGTCGGCGAAGAACATCATGCGCACGTCCGCCGCCCGGTCCAGGAAGGCGGTGTTGCGCATGTGGGCGTTGCTGTCCATGTCGCCCCAGCCGGCGATGAAGGGTTTGGCGTACATCGCTCAGGCCACGTTCTTCAGCCCAAGGACTTCGATGGGCTCGATGTTGAGCGGGAAGGTGAACAGCTCCTGGCCCTTGCTCATCAGGGCCTGGGCGATGGGCCCGTTGAGGTGGCGCTGGCGGCCGTCCTCGTCGTGGAAGGCGTCGAAGACGCCGAAGGTCGTCGGCGACAGCTTGAGCGCAAACCAGATCGGCGTCGTCGCCTCGTCGTTGGCCAGGGCGAGGGCGGTGTGCAGGAAGTCTTGGGCTTCGGCGGCCTTGCCGGGCAGGGCTTCGAGGCGGACGAACAGGGCGAACTTGATCATGAGGAACTCCTTGGAGGTGGTTGACGTCGCGGAATCGACGTTGCGCACTCTAGGCAGGCGGTTCCTCTGCAGCTATCGTCGCGAACGACAACTTTGATGTCGTTCACGCCAATCTCGCCAATCATGAAAATCGCCGTCCTGGCCCTCGGAGGCGTCTTCGACACGGGTCTCGCCGCCGTGCTCGACACCCTGGCCACCGCCAACGAACTGGCCGCCGCTCAGGGTTGGCCGGCACCGCCGTTCGAGGTGCGCCTCGTCGGCCTGCGCCGCCGCGTGCAGACGGCGCTCGGCTTGCAGGTGCCGGTGCGACCGGCCGATGACACGGCAGCCGACTGGCTGGTGTTGCCTGCCATCGGCGCCAAGATGCCGCCTTCCCTGGTCGCGGCCCTGGCCACGCGCGAGGTGCAGGAGGCGGCGGCCCATCTGCGCGAGCGCCACGCGGCAGGCACGCGCGTCGCGGCGGCCTGCATCGGCGGCTTCGTGCTGGCCGAGTCGGGCCTGCTGGACGGCCATGAGGCGACGGTCTCCTGGTGGCTGGGCCCGTTGTTCCGCGAGCGCTATCCGCAGGTGCGCCTGGACGAGTCGCGCATGCTGGTGGCCTCGGGCGACTTCATCACCACGGGGGCTGCCATCGCCCACATGGACCTGGCCCTGTGGCTGGTGCGCCAGGCCAGCCCTGAGCTGGCGGCGGTCACGGCGCGTTACCTCATCGTCGACCCGCGGCCTTCGCAAGCGCCCTATGTCATCCCCGATCACCTGGCCCACAGCGACCCGCTGGTGAGCCGCTTCGAGCGCTGGGCCCGCGAGCATCTGGCCGAGGGCTTTTCATTGGACGCAGCAGCCGCCGCGCTCGCCACCAGCCCGCGTACGCTGCAACGCCGGCTCGAAGCGGTGCTCGGCAAATCGCCGCTCGCCTATGTGCAGGACCTGCGCGTGCAGCGCGCCGTCCACCTGCTGCAGACCAGCCGCAGCGATGTCGAGGCGATTGCAGCCCAGGTGGGTTACGCGGATGCGGTGACCTTGCGGGCCTTGCTGAGGAGGAAGCTGGGGCGAGGGGTGAGGGAGCTTAGAGCGAAGGCCTAGCGACAATCGCCCCCATGACCATCCAGTTCCCCAGCGTCTACATCAAGGACACCGGCACCGCCAAAGGCCGCGGTGCCTATGCGGCGCGAGCCCATGCCAAGGGGGAGACCGTCGAGGCCTGCCCGGTCGTGCTGTTCACCGGCTCCTATGCCTCGGTGCCCAACGAGGTTCGCAAGCTGCTCTTCAACTGGGGCGTGTTGGCCAACACCGATGCGGCCCACTGCCTGGCCCTGGGCTATGGCAGCCTGTACAACCACGAAAACCCGGCGAACATGCGCTACGAGGCCGACGCCGAGGCGCGGCTGCTGCGCTTTGTCGCCATCCGCGACATTGCGGTCGACGAGGAGTTGACGGTCAACTACAACGCCGTCGGTGGCGGCCATGAATCCAACCAGAACACCTGGTTCACGGGCATGGGCGTCGAGGTCTACAACGGATGAAACGCACCCTGCGCCTGGCCCGTCAGGTGCCTGCGGCCCTGTTGGCGCTCACCCTGCTGGGCGGGTGCGGCACGCCGCAGCCGCTCAGCATGACGCAGCTGGAGGCCCTGGGCGTGCGCGAGGGCATGCCGCACTGGGAGGCCACGCCTCGGCTCTTCCGGCAAGGTTATGCCTGTTTTGTGAGCGGGGCGAGGCGGGAGCACTTTGACTGCACGAAGACGGCGGGCGTGTTTCCCACCTGCGTGTTGCGGGTGGACTTTGATGTCAACGATCAGAACCTGATCCTGGCGCTGCGTGTTTCAGAGCCGGCCTGCCTGGGGACGCCTTAGCTCCGGCAGGCGCTTCGTCGCCGCCGCCCTTGGCGCCCGGCGCATCCTGCGCCACCCATCGCAGCAGCGCATCCAGCACGCCGCGCCCGGCCTGGGCTTGCGGGTGGTTGAGGATGGCCACCAGCACCCAGCGCTTGCCCGAGGGCGCATCGACGATGCCGGCCAGGGCCACGACGTCGCGCAGCGAGCCCGTCTTCATGTGCGCCCGCCCGGCGGCCGCGCCGAAGCGGCCGGGCTGGCGCGACAGCGTGCCGTCCAACCCGGCCACCGGCAGCGAGGCCAGGAACTCCGGCATCCAGGGCTGGACCCAGGCCCAGTGCAGCAGCGTGGCCAGCTGGGCCGGGCTGATGCGCGTTTCGCGCGCCAGGCCCGAGCCGTTGACGACGCGGGTCGCCGGTTGGGTGCCGGCGTGCGTGTCCAGCCAGACCTGCAGCCACGTTGCGGCCGTGTCGGGTGTGGGCGCCGGCACGCCGGCTGCACGGGCAGTGCTGAGCAGCACCTGCTGGGCCATCAGGTTGCTGCTCGCCTTGTTCATGTCGCGCAGAGCCTCGCCCAGCGTCGGGCCGGGCCACAGCAGCGTGGGGGCACCGCTGGGTGCGGGCACCTCCACAACGGCATCTGCGCGCCAGGCAATGCCGGCCTCGCGCAGCATCAGCGCGAGCAATCGGGCCGGATAGCTGGCAGGATCGGGGTCAGCCAGGGCCCAGGTCTGCTCGCCGCAGGCGGCAGGAAAGCTGCCGGCAAAGCGCGGGCGCTGGCCGGAAGTCCATTGCAGCTTCAGCGCGCCGCGCCAGTCGCCGCAGGCGCCCGGTGTGGCGGGCACGACGGTCGGCGCATCCAGCGGCGGATCGGCAGTGACGCGGGCCTGCAAGCCATCGACGCGGAAGGTGTAGGCCACGGCCTTGGTGTTCAGCAGCAGGGCCTCGGGTTGGGCATTGCCGACGCGCCAGGGCTCGTTGTCGAAGTCCCCAGGCTCGGCGGTGCCGGGGGTGAAGGCGCTGCGGTCCAGGCGCAGCGGACCACGCAGTTCGGTGATGCCCAGGCGCTTGAGCCCCATCCACAGGCGCTCGACGCCCAGCCGCGGGTCGCCACTGCCCTGGATGGCCAGGCCGCCGTCGTCGGTCAGCCAGACCGGGGTCTGCCACTGCCAGGTCGGCCCCAGCGTATCCAGGGCCGCCATGCTGGTGACCAGCTTGGTCAGCGAGGCCGGGTTCAGGGGCAGCTCGGCCTGCCAGGCCAGCCGGGGCTTGCTCTCGTCCAGGGCCTGCACGACGACGCCCAGGGCGGTTGGCGGCAGCTGCGCCTGGCGCAGCGCGACCTGGACCGACAGCGGCAGCGGTTCTGCCGCCTGCACCCCCAGGATGCATCCCGCCAACACCCATCCCAAGGCCTGATTGCGCATGACCCGAAAGTTACACTGGGTTGATGCCCTCTCTCCTGGCTCTCGACAGCTCCACCGACACGATGGCCCTGGCCCTCGTGGCGCAGGGGCAGACCCGGGTTTTCGAGGCCCAGGGTGGGGCCCAGGCGTCGGCGCGCATGCTGCCCGAGGTCAAGGCCCTGCTGGCCGGCGCCGGTGTGGCGATGGCCGACCTCGACGCCATCGCCTTCGGCCAGGGCCCCGGCGCCTTCACCGGCCTGCGCACCGCCTGCGCCGTGGCCCAGGGCCTGGCTTTCGGCCTGGACAAGCCGGTGCTGGCCGTCGACAGCCTGATGCTGGTGGCCGAGGACGCCCGCGCCCAGGGGGCCGGCGACGACATCTGGGTGGCCATGGACGCGCGCATCGGCGAGATCTATGCCGCCCGCTACCGCTGGACGGATGGCGTCTGGCAGGTCATCGAGGCGCCCGCCCTGTACAAGCCCGAAGCTCTGGCCGCCCACTGGGGCCAGCCGGTCGCCGTGGCCGGCACGGCGCTCGGTGAATATTCCCAAGCCTTGGGCGTGCTGCCCCAAGCCTGGCCGCAAGCGCGCTCGCGCGCCGCGGCCCTGGGCGCCCTGGCCTTGGCGGCCTGGCAGCGCGGCGAGACGCGCGACGCGGCCGAGGCCTTGCCCGTCTATGTGCGCGACAAGGTGGCGCTGACGACGGCCGAGCGGGAACAGAAGACGTGAACGCCATCGTCCAGCCCGGCCTGCCGCCCTTTGATGCCGCAGCCATGCGGGTCCCCGACCTGACCGAGATCATCGCGGTCGAGCGCCAGGCCTACCCGGTGCCGTGGACGCATGGCAATTTCGTCGACTCGCTGGCGGCCGGCTATCCGGCCGAGGTGATGCGCGGGCCGCGCGCCGAACTGCTGGGCTACTGGGTGGCCATGCCCGGCGTGGACGAGATGCATCTGCTCAACATCACCGTCACGCCGGCCTGGCAGGGCCAGGGCCTGGCCGTGGCCATGCTGGACCGGCTGGTGGCCGAATGCGGTCGCCGCGGCCTGACCCAGCTGTGGCTGGAGGTGCGCGTCAGCAACGAGCGCGCGCGCGAGGTCTATCGCCGCTATGGCTTTGCCGAGGTCGGCAAGCGCCGCGCCTATTACCCCGTGCAGGAAGGGCCCCGCGAGGACGCCATCCTGATGAGCCTGCCGGTGCCCGCATGACTTGGGATGAACGTCAGCGGGCCATGTTGGCCGAGATGGGGTATCGGCTGCCGGCCGTCGGCCATGCCGTGGAAGCCGTCATCGAGGTCGAACCCGAACCCGAGCCCATTGCCGTCGCGGCGCCGCCGCCGGTCGTCATGCGCGTGGCTGCGCCCACGGCACCGACTGCCCCCGCGCCGGCCGCCCAGCCGACCCGCCTCGCCGGTCTGGACCTGCGTGCGCTGCGCGAGGCCGTGATGTCAGGCCAGGCCTGCGGCGGCTGTGAGCATCGCGTCCATCTTTTTGGCCGTGGCGCCGAGCAGCAGGTGAACTGGCTGGTCGTCACGGACCCGCCGGAAGAGGCTGACGAGACGGCCGCCCATCTGCTCAGCGGCAATGCCGGCCGTCTGCTGGACCGCATGCTGAAGGCCGCCGGCCTGGGCCTCGAAGGCGAAGGTGCCAACGCCTTTGTCGCTTCGATCGTGACTGGCCGGGCCCCTCGCGGCCGGGCACCCCAGCCGCGGGAGCTGGATGCCGGCGAAGCCGTGCTGGCCCGCCAGTCCGAGCTGCTGCGCCCGCGCCTGGTGCTGGCCATGGGCTTGCAGGCGGCGCGCCGCTTGACCGGATCTGCCGAGCCGCTGGGCAAGCTGCGCGGCCGCGTGCACCGCTGGCGCGACCTGCCGTTGGTGGTCACCTACCACCCGGCCTATCTGCTGCGCTCGCCGGCGGACAAGGCCGGTGCCTGGAACGACCTTCGCCTGGCCATGCACACCCTGGAGAGTTCATGAGCTCGCCGCGCGAACTCGACCTCGAGCGCCAGGCCCTGGACGCGGCGCGCTTTCGCATGCTGGCCGACCATGTGCCGGCCTGGATCGCCCTCTACGGCGCCGAGGACCACCGCTGCCTGTTTGCCAACCGCGGCTATGCCGAGGCCTTCAAGCTGACGCAGGACTCCATCGTCGGCATGCACTTCAGCGACATCGTCGGCGCCGAGGCCTATGCCCAGGTGCGCGTGTCGGTCGAGCAGCTGGTGCGCGACCTCAAGCCCGTCATCTACGAGCGCGAGCTGCCCCAGCCCGACGGCCAGATCTCCTATCTCGAGATCCACCTGATCCCGCAGTTCGACAGCCAGGGCACGCTGCTGGGCAGCTGGGTGCTGGTCTACGACATCAGCCGCCACCGCATCGCCGAGCGCCGGCTGCGCGAGTCCGAGGCGCGGCTGGACAAGTTCATGCAGGCGACGGTGGAGGGCATCCTCTTCCACCGCGACGGCATCATGACCGACGTCAACCAGCCGCTGTGCGAGATGACGGGCTGGCCCGCCTCGGCGCTAATCGGCCAGCATGTGTTGTCCTATGTGACGGACGACGAACTGCCCAAGGTCCGCGAAGTCATGCTGCAGGCGCAGGAGCTGCGCTACGAAACGGTCATCCGCCATCGCGACGGCGCGCGCATTCCCGTCGAGCTCATCATGCGCACCATGGAGCGCGACGGCGAGAAGCTGCGCATGGCCGTCGTGCGCGACATCAGCGACCGCCTCGCCAGCGAGGCCCGCATCCAGCACCTGGCCCACCACGACGTGCTGACGGGCCTGCTCAACCGCGCCGCCTTCATGGACCGCATGGCGTTGATGATGCGTCGCGCCGAGCGCAAGGGCGAGATGCTGGCCCTGCTCTTCATCGACCTGGACAACTTCAAGCGCGTCAACGATTCCCTGGGTCATCTCGAAGGCGACCAGGTGCTGACGACGGTCTCCGAGCGCATCGTCGGCGCGCTGCGCGGCAGCGACCTGGTGGGCCGCTTCGGCGGCGACGAATTCGTCGTGCTGCTCAGCGACCTGGAGAGCCGCCAGGACATCGTCGTCGTGCTGGAGGCCCTGCTGCAGGTCGTCGAGGTGCCCGTCAAGGCCGATGGCCGCGCGCTGTCGGTCACGCCTTCCATCGGCGTCGCGGTATATCCCGACGACGGCCGTCAGGCGGACGAGCTCATCCAGCATGCCGACACGGCCATGTACCTGGCCAAGGCCCGCGGCCGCGCCAACTTCCAGTTCTTCAACTCGGCCCTGGCCGAGACGGCCTATGCCGACCTGGTGCTCGAGGACGAACTCGCCCAGGGCCTGACGCGCAACGAGTTCGAGCTGTTCTTCCAGCCCCAGGTCGAGGCGGCGACGGGCCAGCTGTCGGGCGCCGAGGCCCTGCTGCGCTGGCGCCATCCGCAGCGCGGCTTGCTGGCACCCGACGCCTTCATCTTCGTCGCCGAGCGCCACCGCCTCATGCTCAACCTCGGCGAATGGGTGCTGCGCGAGGCCGCGGCCACGGCGCGGCGCTGGCGCGAGACCGGCCTGACGCAGGGCCATGGGCCGATGCGCATCGCCGTCAACCTGTCGCGCATGCAGTTCAATCTCGAAGGCTTTGCCGACACGGTCAAGCGCGTGCTGGAGGAGTCCCAGGCCGAAGGCCAGTGGCTGGAGCTGGAGCTGACCGAGCGCATGCTCATCGACGACATCGAGCACGCGCCGGCGACGCTGGCCCAGTTGCGGGCCCTGGGCCTGACGGTGTCGGTCGACGACTTCGGCACCGGCTACACGTCCCTTGCCCACCTGACCGAGCTGCCGCTGGACAAGCTGAAGATCGACCAGGGCTTCGTTGCCCGCCTGCCCGACGACGTCGGCGCCCAGGCCATCACCCGCGCCATCGTGCAGATGGCCGTGGGCCTGGGCCTGACGGTCACGGCCGAGGGTGTGCGCAGCGCCGCGCAGTGGCAGCTGCTGGCGGGCTGGGGCTGCCAGCAGTTCCAGGGCGAGCTGGTAGGCGCGCCCATGCCGGTGCCTGAGTTCGAAGCCTGGGTGAAAGCCAGGTGAGGGCGCGATGAGCCTGCCCGAGCGCATCCATGCCGAGATCGCGGCGGCCGGCGGCTGGCTGCCTTTTGACCGCTTCATGGCCATGGCCTTGTACGAGCCAGCCCTGGGCTATTACTCGGGCGGCCGGCGCAAGTTCGGGCAGATGCCGAGCGAGGGCTCGGACTTCGTCACCGCGCCCGAGATGTCGTCGCTGTTCGGGCGGGCGCTGGCCCGCCAGATCGCCCAGGCCATGCAAGCCAGCGGCTGCCGCGACGTCGTCGAGTTCGGTGCGGGCTCGGGCGCGCTGGCGGCCCAGCTGATCGCCGAGCTGGATGCCCTGGGCGCCGGCCTGGCGCGCTACCGCATCGTCGACCTGTCGGCCGAGCTGCGCGAGCGCCAGCGCGAACGGCTGGCGCCGTTTATGGCAGATTCGGCCGACCGCGTCGACTGGCTGGACGCCCTGCCCGACGAACTGGAGGCGGTCGTCATCGGCAACGAGGTGCTGGACGCCATGCCCGTGCAGCTCATCGCCTTCGATGGCCAGGTCTGGCGCGAGCGCGGCGTGGTTTCGAGCGGCGAGGGCTTTGCCTTCGAGGACCGCGACAGCATGCTGCGTCCGCCGCTGGAAACGGGCTTCGTGCCCGGCACGGTCACCGAAATCCACCCCCAGGGCGAGGCCTTCATCGCGACGCTGGCCCGCACGCTGAAGCGCGGCGCGGCCTTCTTCATCGACTACGGCTTCCCCGAGGCCGAGTACTACCACCCGCAGCGCCGCGGCGGCACGCTGATGTGCCACCAGGGCCATCTGGCCGACCCCGACCCGCTGCTGGCCGTGGGCGACAAGGACATCACGGCCCACGTCAACTTCACCGGCGTGGCCCTGGCCGGCCAGGACGCCGGCCTCGTCGTGCTGGGCTACACCAGCCAGGCCAACTTTCTGCTCAACTGTGGCATCGCCGATCTGCTCGCCGGCAGCTCTCTCGGTGAGCGCGCCATGGCTCACCGCCTGCTGGCCGAGCACGAGATGGGCGAGCTGTTCAAGGTGATAGCCTTTGCGCCGCTGAGTGCGCCTTTCGACGCACTGGGATTTGAACGCGGCGACCGCAGCCACAAACTCTGAAGCCCCCATGAACACAGCCACAGAGGCACGGAGACACAGAGGAATTGCCGCTCTGTCTCTGTGCCTTTGTGTCTTTGTGGCTGTGTTTTCTTGCGCGCCTGTGCAAGCGCAGGACATGCGGATCGGCCGCAGCTTAGCGGCCACCTGCGCCAACTGCCACGGCACGAATGGCCGCCCGCGCGCCAAGACCCTGCCGCCGCTGGCCGGCATGAAGGCCGACGTGATGCTGGAGCTGCTGGCCGACTTCCGCAGCGGCAAGCAGCCGGGCACCGTCATGCCGCAGATCGTCAAGGGCTATACCGAGGAGCAGTTGCGACTCGTGGCAGCCTATTTCGCCACGCAGGCCAAGCCATGATCGCGCGGCGCCAACTGATCGCGGCGGGTGGCTTCGCGCTGGCCGGCTGTGCAACGCCGACGGCGCCCGCCCTGGGCCGTGTCGTCGTCGTGGGTGGTGGCTTTGGCGGCGCGACGGCGGCCCGCTACCTGAAACTCTGGGGCGGCGCGGCCGTCGACGTGACGCTGGTGGAGCGCAACGAGGGTTTCATCTCCTGCCCCATGTCCAACCTCGTCATCGCCGGCGCACGCGACCCGGTCAGCATTGCCCACAGCTATCTGGGCCTGGAGGCGCAGGGCATCCGGCGTGTGCGGGGAGAAGTCGTCGGCATCGATGCGGCGGGCAAGACCGTGGCGCTGGCCGACGGCCGCCGCCTCGCCTGGGATCGCCTCGTCCTCGCCCCCGGCATCGACTTCATGCACGAGACCGTGCCGGGCCTGGCCGCCGCCCTGGACAGCGGCCGCGCCGTCCATGCCTGGAAAGCCGGCGCCCAGACCCTGGCCCTGCGTCGCCAGCTCGAGGCTCTGCCCGAAGGTGGCGTCGTGCTGATGAGCATTCCCAAGGCGCCCTACCGCTGCCCGCCGGGACCCTACGAGCGCGCCTGCCTGATCGCCTCCTATCTGCGCCGCGCCAAGCCGCGCGCCAAGCTGCTGGTGCTCGACGCCAACCCCGAGGTGCAGAGCAAGAAGGCGCTGTTCGAGCGCGCCTTCGCCCAGCATCACGCCGGCGTGCTCGAGTACCGGCCGAACGCCGAGTTGAAGGAGGTGCTGGCCGACGGCACGGCGCGCTTCGAGTTCGAGGACGTGAAGGCCGATGTGCTCAACCTGATCCCGCCGCAGCGGGCCAGCGACCTGGCGCGCGACTTCGCCAACGTGAATCGGCGCTGGGTGGGTGTCGACTGGCTGAGCATGCAGGCGCAGGCGGCGCCTGGCGTGCATGTGGTGGGCGACGCCATCCTGTCGGCGTCGGGCATGCCCAAGTCCGGCCACCTGGCCAACCAGCAGGCCAAGCTCGCGGCGGCGGCCGTGCTGCAGCTGCTCAAGGGCGAGGCGGTCAACCCGGCGCCTGTCGTGATGAACACCTGCTACAGCTTCGTCACGCCCACCGAGGCCATGCACGTGGCCTCCATCCACCAATACGACGCGGCCGAGAAGACGATGAAGGCCGTGCCGGGTGCCGGCGGTGTGTCGACGGCTGCCAGTGCGGCCGAGGGCGCGATCGCGCTGGGCTGGGCCGAGAACATCTGGGCCGACACCCTGGCCCTAGGGCAATAGGCCGCCCAGATTCCCCAGCGTCGGCGCCGGCGCGCCAGGCCCGCGCGCAGCAGCCAGCGCCGCCCAGGCGGTGCGCACGGCGGCATCGTCGTCGCGACCTGCTGCCTGGCGTGCCGCCAGCCAGCGGCTGACGAGGTCCAGCGGATGGCCCTCGGGCAAACCGGCCGGCCGTGCCTGTTGGGCCTGGTCGAGGAGGGCCGGCGCCTCGTGCGAGCCCTGCAGCACGGCGGTCAGGGCCACATCCAGCCGCGAGCTCCAGAGGTAGAGCTTGCCGATGCCACGCACCTGCGCCAGCAGGCCGGCGCTGCGCGGCAGGTCGCCGCGGGCGCGGGCCAGGCGGCCCTCGATCTTGTCGAGCCGGCTGCCGGGGGCGGTGAGAAAGGCTGGCAGCGGCCGGTCTCGCAAACGCTGCACGGCTTCGGCGGCCAGGGCGGGTTCGCCCGCGGCCAGGGCGGCATCGGCCAGCAGCAGCAGGCAGCGGCCGCGCAGGCCGGCGCCTTCCATTGCCGCAGCCTCGGCCACGGTGCCGCGCAGGGTGGCGGCCGCCCATTGACCCGTGCGGGCCTGGGCCAGCAGCAGCTCCGCGCGGTAGTCCAGCAGCGCATCCGGCGCCAGCCCGTCGGCCCGGGCACCGTCCAGCAGGTCCTGGCGGGCGTGGACCTCGTCGGCAAAGCGTCCCTGCAGTTTCAGCGCCTCGGCCCAGCCGCTGGCGGCCTGCAGGCTGAGGTCGTTGCCGGGGCCGAGCTTGGCGCGGATGTCCTTCAGCAGCGAGGCGGCGCGGGCGTCGATGCCTTCGAACTGCGCGTTCTGCGTCATGCCCGAGATCTCGCTGTGGCGCAGCACCAGCACGGGCAGGGTCAGGCGCGGGTCGGTGCTGATCCACATCGGCTCGGTCTGGCGCACGATGTCCAGCGACTCGGCCAGGCGGCCCTGGCGCTGGCGCAGCACGCTGAGGTTCTGCAGGTAGTCGGCGCGCTCGTAGTCGTCGCCGGGATGCAGTTGGTCGGTCAGCACATGCACGCGCTGCAGGGCGCGCTCGGCATCCTCCAGGCGGCGCACATGCATGTAGTCGGCGGCGAGGATGAACTGCTGCTGGCGCACCTGCTCGCTGTCGCGCCCGAAACGGCGAGCCAGCGCGCCGCCGATGGGTTCCAGCAGCGCGATGGCCTCGTCATCGTTGCCCATGATCTGGTGCACCTGGCCCAGGCCCAGCCGGGCCTGCAGCACGGCGGCCTCGTCCTCGCCATGCTGCTGGCGGGCCAGGGCCAGCCAGCGCTCGCCCAGCGGCAGGGCGTGGTCGAAGCGGTTCAGGGCCATATAGGTGCGCGACAGCACGGCCAGCAGTTGCTGCAGCGTCGCGGGGTCGCCGGCGAACTGGTCGAGCTTGCCGCGGCTGTCGTCCAGCAGTTCCATGACCGAGGGGATGTGGCCCTGGCGCGGGCGGCTGCCTTCGGCGAGCAGCTCGGTGAGGAAGTTCGCGACGCCGTCGCTGCGCAGCCGCGCCGCCTCGGCCTCGCGCCATTGCCAGGTGCTGGCGGCGATGCCGGCGCTCAGGCTGGCCAGCACCAGCACGCCGAGGCCGGCCAGGAAGGCATGGCGGCGCGCCAGCAGCACGGCATGGTGGCGCCAGCTGCCCCGGCGCCGGGCCGCGACGGGGCGCTGCTGCTGCCAGCGCCGCAGGTCCTCGATGAAGGCGTGCACGCCGACATAGCGTTCGTCTGGCGCCTTGCTCAGGGCCTTGAGGGCGATGGCCTCGAGGTCGCCGTGGGCACGGCGGGCATCGCGCGGGCGGCCCGGCCCGGCCTCGTCCTCGCCTTCAGCTAGCAGGGTCGAAAAGCGCGGCGGCGGCAGGTGCAGCACCGCGTGTTCGGTGACCGCGCGGCTGCCGTCGCGTTTGCCGAAGGGCAGGCGGCCGCTCAGCAGCTCGAACAGCATGACGCCGAGGGCGAAGACGTCGACCGCCGTGCCGGTGGCGCCGCCCTCGACGAGCTCCGGCGCCGCATACGCCGGCGTCAGGCCGGCGCGGGCGTCGCCTGCAGCCAGGCCGGGCGAGGCGGCCTGGCCGAAGTCCAGCAGCTTGATCGCCCCCGTGGCCGTGACCATCACATTGGCCGGCTTGAGGTCGCGGTGCACGACGAGGCGTGCGTGGGCGTATTCCACGGCCTCGGCCACGTTCAGCAGCAGGGCAACGCGATCCGCCACCGTCGGGCAGTGGGCGCGTGCATGCCCGGCCAGCGGCTGGCCCTCGACGAGCTCCAGCACCAGGTAGGCATGCGGGGCCTGGATGCCGGCGTCGAGCAGGGTGGCGATGCCGCTGTGGCTGAGCAGGCCCAGGGCCGCGCGCTCGCGCATGAAGCGCTGGGCGACGGCGAGCGTGGCGCTGTCGCCATGCAGCAGCTTGATGGCGACGCGGGCCTGGTAGAGGCCGTCGGCGCGTTCAGCTTCCCAGACATCGCCCAGGCCGCCGCTGCCGATGCGCCGCCACAGCACCCAGGCGCCCAGCCTGAGGCCGGTCAGCGTGGCGGCGTCGTCGCCCGCTTCAGCCTGCATGGCGCCCTGCGCGAGGGGGCTACCAGCTGCCGGTGTTGGGCATGGAGGCCCAGGGCTCGGCCGGCGCCAGCGAGGGGCCGTGCTGCAGCAACTCGACCGAGATGCCGTCCGGCGAGCGCACGAAGGCCATGCGGCCGTCGCGCGGCGGGCGGTTGATGGTCACGCCATGGTCGGTCAGCTTCTGGCAGGCGGCGTAGATGTCAGGCACGGCATAGGCGAGGTGGCCGAAGTTGCGGCCGCCGCCATAGCCCTTCTCGTCCCAGTTGTAGGTCAGCTCGACCTGGGCCTCGTCGTCGCCGGGCGCGGCCAGGAAGATAAGGGTGAAGCGGCCGGCCTCGTGCTCGCTGCGGCGCAGCTCGCGCAGGCCGAGGGCGTCGCAGTAGAACTTCAGCGAGGCGTCGAGGTCGCTCACGCGGACCATGGTGTGGAGGTATTTCATGGCGGGATTGTCGAGGCAGCAGGTGTCGGCGCCGCAGCCCGTTGAGCCTGGCGCTGGGCTTCGGCCACCGCAGCGGCCACCCACGCGGGGCAGCGGCCGTCGCCATGACCGGCGAAACCGCCGGTCGGTGCGCAGATCCTGCGGCCGCGGCTGTCGAACAGCGGATTGAACCGGTCGCAGCAGGGGGCAGCCAGCAGGAAGGCGACCTGTCCCTGCGGCGTCCGCAGCACCAGCGTGCCGGGCTGGGGGTGGCCGGCGCGTGCCGCCTGGATCAGTTGGCGGGCTTCGGGAGAACGGTCGAATTCATCGTCCGCGTGAGCCGGAGCCGATGCGGCCAGCGTGAGCAACAGCGATGCAATGGCATGAACTCTCATCGGCACAGTATCTGTGGCCCAGCTTGCAGGCGGGGGTGGAATCTCGGCGTCTCAATGCGGGTCGGCATAGCGGACCGCGATGCCCATGAAGTCGGATTCGCAGGCCAGGAAGGCCTCGACGACGTCCGGGTCGAAGTGGCTCCCGCGGCCGGCCAGGATGATGTCGCGCGACTCCGCATGGCTGAAGGCGGGCTTGTAGACGCGCTTGCTGATGAGGGCGTCGTAGACGTCGGCCAGGGCCATCAGCCGCGCCGACAGCGGGATGGCGTCGCCGCTGAGCGCCTGCGGATAACCCGAGCCATCCCATTTCTCCTGGTGCGACAGCGCGATCTCCTTGGAGAAGCGCAGAAAGGGCATGTCGCGGCCGAGCGAGATCTCGGCGCGGTGGATGGCCTCGTGGCCCAGGGTCGTGTGGGTCTTCATGATCTCGAACTCGTCGGCGTCGAGCTTGCCGGGCTTGAGCAGGATGCGGTCGGGAATGCCGACCTTGCCGATGTCGTGCATGGGCGCCGACTTGTAGAGCAGCTCGATGTTCTGCGGCGTCAGCAGTGCGGAGAAGCGCGGGTGTTCGCGCAGCTGCTCGGCCAGGCAGCGCACATAGTGCTGGGTGCGGCGCAGGTGGTTGCCGGTCTCGTTGTCGCGCGTCTCGCCCAGCGACGCCATGGCCAGCACGGTGACGTCCTGCAGCGCCTCGATCTCGCGCGTGCGCCGCACCACCTCGGCCTCGAGGAAGGCGCTGCGGTCGCGCAGGAAGTCGGCGGCCGCCTTCAGCATCAGGTGGGTGCGGATGCGCGCCAACAGGATGGGCGGGCTGATGGGCTTGGTGATGTAGTCCACCGCGCCCAGTTCCAGCCCGAAGGTCTCGTCGGCGACCTCGGCCTTGGCGGTCAGGAAGATGATGGGCACGTCGCGCGTGCGCGGCTCGGCCTTCAGGCTGCGGCAGACCTCGTAACCGTCCATGCCCGGCATGGTGATGTCCAGCAGGATCAGGTCGGGCCGGTGTTCGCCGCGGGTCAGGCGCAGCGCGCGGTCGCCCGAGTTGGCGACGATGACGCGGTAGCTGTCGCTCAGCACCCCGACCATCAGATCCAGATTTTCCGGCGTGTCGTCGACCACCATGACGACGGGTGGGGCCAGGTGGGGAATGGCGCTCATGCCTTGCTCCGCTTCAAGCTGAAATCTCGTGCTGCTGCAGCGAACGTTCGAGCAGCTCGAGGGCCGCGTCGTAGTCGAACACCCGCACGGCCTCGGTGAAGGCCTTGTGGTCGGCACCCAGCGCCGCCTGCAGCAGGGCTGCATGCCGTGCCACGGCCGCGCGCACCTCGGGGAAGCCTTCGCCCAGCTGCTGCCTGAGCTGCACGCCCACCGTGCGCCACTCGGCCGCGTCGAAGGCCTCGGCCGGACCTGCGGCGACGGTGGGCAGGCTGCGGCGCAGATGGGCCAGCAGCCCGTCCAGGCAGGCCGTCGTCTCGATGACGAGGGCCGGTGTCTGTTCCGCCGGGCCCTGCTGCAAGCCCTGCTCCAGCTTCTCGGCCACCGCCTGCAAGGCGACCGCGCCCAGGTTGCCGGCCGTGCCCTTCAGCGTGTGGGCCATGCGCAGGGCATCCGCCGTGCGACCCTGGGCGAGGGCGGTATCGAGCTGCTCGGCGAAGCCGCCCTGGCTGGCCAGGAACTGCTGCAGTACCGACACATAGAGGGCGGGCTTGTGGCCGCTGCGGCGCAGGCCCGTGGCCACGTCCAGCCCGGGGGCCTGGCGCAGCGCGTCGAGAGCGGTCTGCAGCGCGGCAGCGTCTTCGGCCGAGGCTGCTTCGGACGGCAGGCGCGGCGCGGCCACGGCGACCGGCTTGACCCAGGCGCTGACCAGCTCGTAGAGGCGATCGGGCTCGATGGGCTTGTTGAGGAAGGCGTTCATGCCGGCGTCCAGGCAGAGCTGGCGGTCGGCCTGCATGACGTTGGCCGTCATGGCGATGACGGGCAGCTCGGCCAGCTCGGGGCGGGCACGGATGGCGCGTGCGGTGGCGGGGCCGTCCAGCACCGGCATGTGCATGTCCATCAGCACCACGTCATAGGGCCGGTCGCCCAGGGCCTGCAAGGCTTGTGCGCCATCGGCGCTTTCGTCGACGACAAGGCCGGCGTCGCGCAGCAGTTCGCCGGCGATCTGGCGGTTGATGGCGTTGTCGTCGACGACCAGCACGCGCGCGCCGCGCAACTGGCGCAAGGCCTGCAGGGCCGGCGAGGGGCTGTCGCTCGTGGCCTCGGCCGGGGGCAGGCCGTCGATAAGGACGTGCATCAGCCGGTCCAGCAGCGCCGACGGGTTGATGGGCTTGACGAGCACATCGTCGAACTGCCCGGGCGCGGCCAGGCGCAGGGCCTCGTCGCGGTCGAAGGCGGTGATCAGCAGATGGTGGGGCGGCGCCGTCAGCGGCAGGGCCTGCAGGCGCCGGCTGGTCTCGATGCCGTCCATGCCCGGCATGTGCCAGTCGATCATCAGGGCGTCGAAAGGCGTGTGGGTGCTGTCGGCCAGGGCCACGGCCTCGAGGGCGCTGGCGCCGTCGCCGCGCGATTCGGCCTGGATGCCGAAGCCTTCCAGCGCGCCGACGAGGACGGCGCGCGCGCTCTCGTTGTCGTCGACGACCAGCACGCGCCTGCCCCGCAGGTCGCGCGACGTCGTCGCCGGCGCGGGCTCGCGGCCCAGGCCCAGGCGGGCGGTGAACCAGAACGTCGAGCCCACGCCCACCGCGCTGTGCACGCCGACGTCGCCGTCCATCAGACCCGCCAGGCGCTTGGCGATGGCCAGGCCCAGGCCGGTGCCGCCGAACTGGCGGCTGGTGGAGGAGTCGGCCTGCTGGAAGCTCTGGAACAGCAGCGCGATCTGCGCGTCGTTCAGGCCGATGCCGGTGTCGCTGACCTCGAAGCGCAGCTTCACGTCGCCGTCGCCGCTGTCGATCTTGCGCACGCGCATGACGACTTCGCCCTGGGCCGTGAACTTGACGGCATTGCTGCCGTAGTTGATGAGGATCTGGCCCAGGCGCACCGGGTCGCCCACCAGGTGGTTGGGCACGCCGCGCGCGACGTCGAAGATCAGTTCCAGGCCCTTGGCCGACGCCTTCTCCGAGATGACGGTGGCGAAGTCGTCCAGCACCGAGGCGAGCTCGAAGGGGATGCTTTCCAGCTCCAGCTTGTCGGCCTCGATCTTCGAGAAGTCGAGGATGTCATTGATGATGCGCAGCAGGTGCTGGGACGACTGCTTGATCTTGCGCAGGTAGTCGAGGCGGTGGCTTTCGCGCCCCGTGTTCAGCGCCAGATGGGTCATGCCGATGATGGCGTTCATCGGCGTGCGGATCTCGTGGCTGACGGTGGCCAGGAAGGCCGACTTGTGGGCGCTGGCCGCCTCCAGCACGGCGGTGCGTTCGCGCACGCGCTGCTCGGTCAGGGCGTCGTTGAGGCGCCGGTTCTCGAAGCGCATGCGCACCGATTCGAGCTGGGTGCGCGCGAACACATGGGCGTAGGCCAGCATGAAGGCCAGCATCAGCAGCACGGCCAGGGCCATGACCTTGGAGATGGGCGCGGCGTCGAGCAGGCCGCGCGCCACCAGGGGCAGGGCGCAGGGCAGCAGGTTGGCGTAGGTCGCCAGCGTCAGTGGCGCCATGCTGGGCGCGACGCTGAGCATCATGCCCATCTGCAGCACCAGCAGCACCAGCAGGCGTACCGGGTCCGCGTTGAAGAACAGCAGGCCGGTCGCACCCCACACCAGGCCGACGAGGAAGTTGTAGCCCAGCAGCAGCCGCCACCAGCGGTCCAGCCGCCCCTGGGCCTGCCAGCGCAGGCGCAGCGGTGCCAGCAGGTAGTAGGTGAGCAGCACCGCCACCAGCGCGCCTGCCCAGGACAGGGCGGTGGTCCAGTCCAGCGGTCCGCGCAGGTTGAGGCCGGTGATGAAGAGGGGCGCGGCCAGGATGCCGGAGGCGACGCCGCTGCGCATGCCGCGAGCGACGGCACCGAAGTGGACTTCGGCCTCCTCCTCCTCAGCGATGCCGGTGTACGGCAGTCCCCGCTCCATTCAGGCCCCCCTGGCCGTCGTTCTGGGTCGGCGGCGGTGCTGGCCTGGGGCCATCTGCCGCAATCTGTTTCAGGTGAATCAAGATGTTACGGCTATCAATCGACCGGGCGATCAGGGTGGCGCGGTCGGAAAACCCGAATAGGCCCCCCTCAGATGCGGGTCGGCACGGCCTCGGCATGGGCCTTCATGGCCTGCAAGCCGGCTTCGATCATGGCGGCGATGGCGGGCGCCATCGCATGGGGCAGCAGGTCGGCGACCCAGACGACACGGCAGCGCGAATCGCCCTCAGGCAGGACCTGGGCCGAGGCGTTGTGGTGGGTCAGGCGGCCGCCAGCAGCGGTCCACACCAAGCGGCGCTTTTCGGCATCCGCGCTGACGATGATCTCGCGGGTCTCGATGCCGTTGGCGAAGCGGATGTTGCGGGCCAGTTCTCCTTCGATGCTGCCGTCCAACTCGCAATGCGTGACGAAACCGGGAACGAGACGGGTGTGCAGGGCGCCGACGTCGCTGAGGGCTTTCCAGAGGGTGGAGGCGGAAGCGTCGATGAGGATGTCGCGTTGAATGCTGGCCATGGCCATCTCCTGAAGTGATGGCGCATCGTGGCCGCGGATCTGGCCCGGCGCCCGCCGGATCCGGACATCTCCAACCGGCGCGCCTTCGCGATCCGTTGCCGTCGCTTGGGCACTGAGTTGTAAGCAGGCAATTTCTAGGGGCTTGGGGCGACGCTGCGGTCTGGTGCGGCTTGGCGGAAGTTACGTCGCATTACACCGGCACACCCGCTTACGGCTGCGGCTGGCTGCTTACGGGTTCGAAACAGGGCGTGCAGACGATGGCAACGTTTCTTCATCTTCGACAGGCGCTCGCTGAAGCGCAGGAGGGATCCTTTGTCTGAATCACGACGCCTCAACCCGCGCCGCTCCATGCTGGCGGCGGCGCTGCTCGCCGCCGGCTGGGCCGGGCAGGCCCACGCGGCCGCCCAGGTGTGCTTCTACGAGCACACCAACTACCAGGGCGAGAGCCTGTGCCTGACCGCCAGCAGCGCCTGGATCGGCAGTGCCTGGAACGACCGCATCTCGTCCGTCAAGGTGCCGGCCGGCGTGAAGGTGCGCCTGTACCAGCACGCCAACTACGGCGGCACGGTGCTGGCGCTGACGGCCGACGCGCCGAACCTCGTCAGCCGCGGCTTCAACGACGCCGCGTCGTCGGTGCAGATCGA